>Ga0206796_1034_pt1 | contig 32762 bp, 29 predicted proteins | sample Alteio_BWOrgCont_68_FD_152895 | JGI IMG/M metagenome (GOLD analysis project Ga0206796, IMG submission 152895) | Enriched cells from forest soil in Barre Woods Harvard Forest LTER site, Petersham, Massachusetts, United States -... | ecosystem: Environmental > Terrestrial > Soil > Temperate forest >...
GGTATGCTGACCGATATCGGCGGACACTTTCACATACTGGCCGCGGCCAAGGAAGTTGCGTTCAGTCAAGGACACGTTGGCAAGCAGACCGTCCGAGGTCGAGTAGCCGCCGCCGACCGAGAATTCACCCGTCGACTGATCGACGACGTCAACGTCGACGATGACGCGGTCCGGTTCCGAACCTGGCTCATTGGTGATCTTGACGCTCTCGAAATAGCCAAGATTGCGCAAGCGACGGGCCGCGCGGTCGATCAGTGCCTTGTTGTAGGGGTCGCCTTCACCGATGTCGAACTCGCGCCGGATCACATAGTCACGCGTGCGGGTATTGCCGCGGATGTTGATGCGCTCGATATAGACCTTCGCACCATCTTCGACGATATAGGACACGCCCACGGTGTCGCCGGCATCGTTGCGGTCCGCCCGGGGGCGAACCTGCGCGAAGGGATGGCCAGAACCGGCAAGCTGGATCGTCATGTCCTCGACGGTCTTGTCGACGTCTTCGCCGCGATAACTCCAGTTCTGCCAGGTATGGATGTTATGCTCAAGGTCGGCCGGATTCACGCCCGCAACAGAGGATTCAACCGTCGATGGACCGAACTTGTAGTATTTGCCCTCGTCGACCGTGATCGTGATGATATAGCCCGTCTGCTCTTGGTTGAGCGAGGGCACCACCGACAGCACGCGGAAATCCGGGTAACCGTGATTCACATAGAACTGGCGCAAGCGCTCTTCGTCATTGGCAAGGCGATCGGGGTCATAGGTATCGGTCGTGCGCAGCCAGGAAAAATAGCCCGACTCGATCGTCGACATCTGACGCTTCAGGCGCCAGGCGGAATAATTATTGTTGCCGACGAATCTGATTTCGTCGATGCCGATCTTCACGCCTTCAGCGATCGTAAAAACCAGGTACACGCGATTGTTGGGCAGAGCAACCGTGCGGTATGAAATCTCGACCGTGGAACGGCCAACACGATTGTAGGCTTCCTTCATGCGGCCGATATCGGAATTGATCGTCGCCTCGTTGACAGGGCTGCCAGGCTTGGATTCGATGATCGCGGTGAGCTGGTCCGAATTGACCTTCTTGTTCTTCTCAAAAACGATGCGGTTGATAATCGGTGTCGAGCGCGCCGCGACATGTTTTTTCGTTGCTGCTTGTGCCTGCTCGACCAACGGAGACGCCACCAGAGCGCCAAACAATGACGGAACCGCGACGGCCGCGAGGGCGACGCCCAGCTTCAACTTGTACACTGCTGATGCCATCGGGTCTTTATCCCACTCTTTGTACCAAACCAAATATGACCGGCAGCGCCCCCAAAGATGGGTTCGCATTGGGCTCATTGGAAAAGCTTCTACAGGGTTTCAGGACGCATGCAAACCAAGCGCCAAGACGGCTGCGTCCTTTTTTGGGAGAGCGTTGCGAATCCGCCACGCTCTATTGGCTGCTGTATAAATGATGTGACAGATCATTGCCCAACACCAAAACGGTCATCGTGATTATCAGCATGAGACCGATGCCGAAGGACAACTCCTGCGCGCGTTGACCAACCGGCCTCCCGCGTATGGCTTCGATGGTATAGAACACCAGGTGTCCGCCATCGAGTACGGGTATCGGCAGGAGGTTGATGAAGCCGACGGAAACCGAAAGAGCCGCCGTCAGGATGATCAATCCGGCCAGGCCGACATTCTCAGCGATGTTCTTTGACGCGACGGCTATTCCGACAATGCCGGTGACCTGCTTGGGATCGCCCCGGCCCATGATCAGGTTCCCTAGAAAAACAACAGTAGAACCAATAGATTGAACCGTTTCCTTCGTACCCGCCCAAAGCGCCGTTACCGGATCAAGCCGCACGAGACCGCCGGGAGCAATACCAATTGTGCCCCGTGATACGGGTTTGCCGTCTTCGCCCGTCACCTGTTGCATCTTTGGCACCAGATCGACATCGAACGTGCTATTGCCGCGCTCGATCGTCATGCGGATGCTTCGCCCCGCCGCTGGGCCGATCAAGGCCGGCAGTTCCCGGAACAGTGTCACCTTGGTGCCGTCGACTTCGACGATCCTGTCGCCCTTCTGTAGGCCCGCCTTTTCAGCCGGCGCACCAGCCTGCACAGCGCCTATGACGGCGTCAGAAGTTGGGTAACCATAAATCGAGAATGCGGCCGCGAAGACGAAGGCGGCGAGGATGAAATTGGCGAGCGGCCCCGCTGCCACGATCGCGATGCGCTGCCAGACCGGTTTGTGGAAGAGACTGACGGCGCGCTCCTCCTGCGTCATCAGTTGGCTCTTCTCCTCATCGGGCATGGAGGCGGCGTTGGCATCGCCAAAGAAGCGGACATAGCCGCCGAGCGGAATCGCCGCCACCCGCCAATGTGTGCCATTGCGATCATCAAAGCCGAATAGTTCGGGACCAAAGCCGATCGAAAACGTCACAACTTTCACGCCATACCAGCGCCCGACAAGGAAATGCCCAAGTTCGTGAAAGAAGATCAGGATGGAGATGATCACGACAAAAGGCAGATAGCCGATTGCCCCGAGACCGAAACTGTCGAGAAGATGCATCGTCCATTCCTTTAGGGTCTATCGCCAGGAGATATGGCTACCCTTGCTTCCCTTGTGAGAACGCCCAGCTACCATGCCAGAAGGCCGTGGGCCGGGTGCCCGCCACCGTGGATCACGCCAACGATCAGAGCTGTAAGAGCAGCAGCCAGGAATCCATCGAGCCTGTCCATCACTCCACCATGGCCGGGGATAAGATGACTGGCATCTTTGGCATCAAAGCGGCGCTTGAGTGCAGATTCCACGAGGTCGCCGCCTTGTGAGATTGCAGCGAGGAATCCGCCAAGCAAAACCAATGCCAGCGAACCTCCGACCAAGCCTGCGCCGAGCCCGCCGAAGACCAGCCCCCCGACAAATCCCGACCAGGTTTTCTTGGGGCTTATCCTCGGGCAAAGTTTCGGACCACCCAACGTACGGCCGGTAAAATAAGCCATGACGTCCGATCCCCACACAATGGCGAACAGGACAAGGATGGCGTTTGACCCGTGGGGTTCGTCCTGGCGCAATACGAGCACCGGCAGCACAACCGCCGCGGCATAAGGCAAGGCGGCCGCGATCAGCAGCGGTTGTTGCTTGTTGCGCCACGTGGCCAAACCGCCCAGCACCACGGCGCCAACCAGGATGAATATCAGGCCAACCATCCCTCGCCCGCCATCAGCCAGCAGCGTGGCGATGACCAGGGCGATGGACCCGAGCCCGATCTCCGGCCAGGAAGCCCGGCCCGGCATAACCAAACGCAGCCACTCCACTAGGACCGCCAATGCCGCTATCAGCCAGAACAAGGCAAACAGCCGCCCACCCAACCAATTCGTGGCGAGGGCAAGAGCCGCCATTACAAGTGCCGAAACAAGGCGGATAGCCAGATCGGACCAGTTGGCCTTGCTCGATTTCGACATATAGGCGTCAGCCCGAGGTCGCGTGCAATGGCGGCGCCGGCTCTGAAACGCCACCGAAACGGCGCTCGCGCGCCGCAAATTCCGCCAAGGCTGTCTCAAGGGTAGAGCGATCGAAATCCGGCCAAAGCAAGGGCAGGAATATGAACTCGGCATAGGCCGCTTGCCACAGCATGAAATTGGACAGGCGCTGTTCGCCGGAGGTTCGGATAACGAGGTCGGGATCTGGGATCCCGGATGTATCGAGACACGAAGAAATACGCTCCGGTGTGATGTCGTCGGGATGAATTTCGCCTGAAGCAACCATCTTGGCGAGCCGACGTACGGCCGAAGCAATCTCCTGGCGCGATCCGTAATTGAACGCCACGATCAGGGTAAGGCCTGTATTGGCCTGGGTCAGTTCCTCCGCTTCATACAGGAGACCGGCAAGTTCGCCATCCAGCCCGGATTTCTCGCCGATGATGCGGACCCTCACATTGTTGGCGTGGAGTTCGGCAAGATCCTTGCGGACGAAGCGCTTGACCAGCCCCATGAGGTAGTCGACCTCATTGCGCGGCCTGGCCCAATTCTCGGAGGAAAACGAATAGAGAGTGAGGTATCTGATGCCGATATCGGAGGCAGCCTGCACCGTACGCCTCAGCGCTTCGACGCCTCGGCGATGTCCCTCGAAACGAGGCAGCAGCCGTTTGGATGCCCATCGGCCATTGCCATCCATGATGATGGCAACATGCTTGGGCAGGTCCGCTGCTTTCTTGTCGCCAATCATATCCCTGCCAAACATGGGTGCCTCAAAGCTTCATCCGCCGATAATGGCTGGCACAGACTTTATCGAATGATCGTCAGATAGACAGTGGATAAACAATGTCAAAACAGGCAGGTAGGGAGGTTTTTGCAAGCTGGGAGCAAGGAGCCTCCATCACACCTGCATAATTTCCTTTTCCTTAACTGCAAGGGTCTTGTCGACTTCGCCGATCATGCTGTCGGTCGTCTTCTGGACCTGATCGGCCAGCCGCTTTTCCTCGTCTTCGCCGATCGCACCATCCTTCTCCGACTTCTTCAGGAGATCGAGGCCATCCCGGCGCACGTGCCGAACGGCCACGCGAGCGGACTCAGCATATTTATGGGCAACCTTGACAAGCTCTTTGCGCCGGTCTTGCGTCATCTCGGGAATGCGAAGGCGGATGACTTGGCCTTCAGTCTGCGGATTGAGGCCGAGATTGGAATTGAGGATCGCCTTTTCCACGGCGCCGACCATGCCACGATCCCAGACCTGCACGCTGATCAGCCGAGGCTCGGGCACCGATACAGTCGCGACCTGGGACAGCGACATGCTCGCGCCATAGGCCTCGACATGGACGGGTTCGAGCAAGGAAGCGGAGGCACGGCCCGTGCGCAAGCCACCCAGCTCGTGCTTGAGGGCGTTCAGCGCACCTTCCATGCGGCGCTTAACTTCGGCGATATCAAAAGACGCAGTCATGTTCTTGCCCTCGCGGGATTCTTATGAGCAGCGGCCTCAGGCCGCCACCAGGGTACAACGAGCCTCGCCACGCAGCACGGCTGCCATGGAGCCGACTTCGTGAATTGAAAAAACGATTATCGGCAAGCGCGCCTCGCGAGCAAGGGCAAACGCCGCAGTATCCATGATCTTGAGGTCCTTTCGGATCACCTCGTCATGAGTAATACGTTCATACCGCGTTGCCGAGGGATCCTTTTTGGGATCAGCCGAATAGATACCGTCTACCTGGGTGCCCTTCATCAGAACGTTGCATTCGAGTTCCGCGGCCCGGAGGGCCGCTCCGGTATCGGTGGTGAAGAAGGGATTGCCGGTGCCGCCGGCTAGCAGGACCACGCGGTCCTTGGCCAGATGCTCCATCGCCTGCTGGCGCGTATAGGTTTCGACCACTGATGGCATCGCCACGCCCGACATGGCTCGGGCGGACTGTCCAAGCGAAGCGAGCTGGGCTTCGAGCGCGATGACATTCATCACGGTCGCGAGCATGCCCATCGAATCCGCGGCGGGGCGGGAAAGACCCATGCCTGCGATCTGCGAACCGCGGAAGATATTACCGCCGCCGACGACCACGGCGACCTCGACCCCCAGCTTCACGGCTTCAATCAGATCCTCGGCGATGCGGCGCACCGTCGCCCGATCGATCCCGAACGGCTCTCCCCCCATCAGCGCTTCGCCGGAAAGCTTCACCAGCACGCGTTTGTAGGGTAGTGGCGACATGTTTCCGCTCCGATTCGCTGGGTCCTTATACAACAGGCGGCTCAAGGCCGCCTGTTGTTCGTCTCGTTCACCACAGCCAGTCCGGCTCGTGGGACAGCGGATCGTCTTAAGCGGCTGCGTGGCCGGCCTGGGCCGCGACTTCGGCCGCAAAATCACTTTCCTGCTTCTCGATGCCTTCGCCCAGCGCGAAGCGGATGAAGCCTGCAACCTTGATCGGGCCGCCCGCAGAGCCCTCGCTTTCCTTGATCGCCTGACCCACCGACTTTGAAGGATCGAAGATGAAGGGCTGCTCAAGGAGAGTAACTTCCTTGAAATAGGTTTTGATGCCGCTGTCGACGATCTTGGCAATCGCTGCTTCCGGCTTGCCCTGCTCGCGATATTTGTCGGCGAGAATGGTCTTCTCGCGCTCGACCGTCGCAGTGTCGACGCCCGAAGCGTCGACGGCAAGTGGGTTGGCGGAAGCAACGTGCATGGCGATCTGGCGGCCGAGCTCGGCGAGCTTGTCCGTCTTGCCTGTCGATTCGAGCGCGACCACCACGCCGATGCGTCCCTTGTTTGACACGACCGGGTTATGGACATAGGTCGCAAGCGCCCCCTGCCGGACCGAAATAACCTTGGCGCGGCGCAGCGACATGTGCTCGCCGATCTTGGCAACGGTGTTGGCGATCTTCTCGGCAACTGTGCCGCCGCCGGCGAAGGGAGCGGCCTTGATCGCTTCGACGTCACCGACCTTCAGCGCGACATCGGCGATGCCGGAAACCAGATCCTGGAATTCGGGGTTGCGCGCGACAAAATCGGTCTCGGAATTAACCTCTACCGCGACACCCTTGTTGCCGTCGACGACGAGCGCCACCAGGCCCTCGGCCGCCACGCGGCCAGCCTTTTTGGCGGCCTTGGACAGCCCCTTCTTGCGCAGCCAGTCGACAGCAGCCTCAAGCTCACCCGCCGTCTCGGTGAGCGCAGCTTTGCAATCCATCATGCCCGCGCCAGTCTGTTCGCGCAGATCCTTCACCATGGCGGCGGTAATGTTCGACATAGGATGATACCTCGTTCGGAAAATCCGGACCTTGAGCCCGGCGATGGGACGCGGCCCGGCGCTTACCATTCCAATATAACAATCGGAAGGCGAGCGGCCGGGCCGTGCTCAGATCATATAGGGAGCCTGCGGCCAAAGCGCAGGTCCCTGGTAAATTTACGCACCGGCAACGAGATTGCGGGCGAGTTCCACCCAGCCGTCGCGATCGATACGACCGTTGAGCTTGAGCTCACCATCGACCTTGGCAACATCGTCCGGCGTCATGGCGGCAATCTGCCAGTAGTGCCAGAGGCCGCCCTCGTTCAGCTTCTTCTCGAGCTGTGGGCCGACACCGGTCAACTTGGTCAGGTCATCGGGTGCGCCCCGCGGAGCGCTGAGCAATTCGAAGGCTTCGTTGTAGGCGGGAACTTCATCGGCGACCGGCAATTCCTCGACTACCGGTGTTTCCTCGGCCCCGATATCAATGCCCAGATCACCATGGGCGCGCGAAATGCCGTCAAGTGCGGCGCGGGCGACCAGATCGCAATACAGCGACAAAGCGCGGCCCGCGTCATCGTTGGCTGGGATCGGATAGGTGATGCCATCCGGGTCCGAATTGGAATCGAGGACTGCAGCCACCGGAATGTTCAGCCGGCGCGCTTCCTTGATCGCAATGTCTTCCTTGTTGGTGTCAATGATAAAGATCAGGTCTGGCGTACCGCCCATATCCTTGATGCCACCAAGGGCGCGCTCGAGCTTGTCCTTCTCGCGCGTCAGGTCGAGCCGCTCCTTCTTGGTGTACCCCTGCTGGGCCCCACCCGATAGCAGTTCGTCGAGCTTGCGAAGACGCTGGATCGAGTTGGAGATCGTCTTCCAATTGGTCAGCGTGCCGCCAAGCCAGCGCGAATTGACATAATACTGGGCCGAACGGCGGGCGGCATCCGCGACCGCGTCCTGGGCCTGGCGCTTGGTGCCGACGAAGAGTACGCGGCCGCCGCGGGCAACCGTGTCCGAAACCGCCTGCAGGGCACGATGGAATGCCGGAACGGTTTGTGCAAGATCGATGATGTGAATGCCGTTGCGCACGCCGAAAAGATAGGGACCCATTTTCGGGTTCCAGCGATGCGACTGATGGCCGAAATGCGCACCAGCTTCGAGCAGTTGGCGCATAGAGAAATCTGGCAGTGCCATAAGAGTTTAACCCCGGTTGAAAGCCTCCGCGGACATCCACCGTGCTTGCCTCGCCAGACCATTCCGGCCAAAACAAAACACGGCACCGGAGCGGGTGTACCGCTTCGTCCGCGTGTGGAATGGTCGGCTCTATAAGCGGCCAGCGCCAATCATGCAAGCACGGAACGCAAGCAAGGCAGATGTTTTGCATCCGCGGCACGGACATCGGTCCGCTCCTTGCGCCCTGCCCCGATAGACACGACTTCTACCTGTTAAGATGCCAATCTCTGCAAGCTGCGGGCTCCACATTCGGTCATGGCGAAAATATCGCAGATAATCCCGCCAAGACGTCTGTGCTTCGAACCTACAATTGCTGAACCGTCGCAACCCCGGGGATGGCCTTGATCGCCCCGGCGATCTGCGGCGTCACCAAAAAGCGACCCGGCAGTTTCACTTCGACCTCGCGCTGACCACCTTCAATCTGCAGAATCAGAAAAACCTCTCCCTCCCCGCGCTGGCCGAGGCGCTTGGCCACCGATTCGAGAGCCTGGGTGCCCTGCATGAACACCTTGATGCCACGCTGGGTTTTAGCGGCTGCGCCATCGAGCTTTTCAGCCGTGACGATACGAATGCGGACATCGTCGCCCTCATAGGCGGCCTGCACGCCGAGCAGCACCGCCGCGCCCGGTTCGAGCAAGTCGCGATATTGGGCAAGCCCTTCGGAAAAGATCACCGCCTCGAACTGGCCGGAGGCATCCGACAGCATGACCACCCCCATCTTCGAGCCAGTGCGTGTCTTACGCTCCGAGCGCGACAGGACGGTCGCCGCCAAGCGCCCCGCCGTCGCCCCCTGCTTTACCTTCTGCACAAACTGCGCCCAGGACGGCACCTGCAGGCGCTCAAGGGCGGTCGAATATGAATCGAGAGGGTGGCCGGACAGGAAAAAGCCGATGGCGTCGAACTCGCGTTGCAGTCTGTCGGAAGGCTCCCAGGGCTCCACCACCGTTCCCTTCAGGGGTTCGGGTGCCGATGCAACGCCGAACATGTCGGACTGCCCGGCGCTCTTCTCGACGTGGGCGCGCTGGGCCTGGGCCATGATGGAATCGATCGACGCAGACACCCGGGCCCGATCCCTGTCGAATTCGTCGAAGGCACCGGCCGCCGCCAGGCTTTCGAGGATGCGCTTGTTGATCGCCTTGGGATCGATGCGCTGGGCGAAGTCGCCGAGATCGAAGAAGGGCTGGTCGCCCCGGATCTCGGCCAGACGCTGCATCGCCGCCATCCCGACGCCCTTGACCGCGCCTAGAGCGTAGCGAATGGCGCCGTCGTGCACCTCGAAGTCCGGTCCTGACCGATTGATGGAGGGCGGCTCGACCTTGATACCGAGCCGGCGCGCCTCAAGCCGGAATTCGGCGAGCTTGTCGGTGTTCGACATGTCGAGCGACATTGAGGCTGCCATGAACTCGACAGGGTAATTCGCCTTCAGATAGGCCGTATGGTAGGAGACCAACGCATATGCGGCCGCGTGGCTCTTGTTGAAGCCGTAATCGGCGAACTTGGCGAGATAGTCGAAGATCTCGTCGGCCTTGGACTTGGGAGTGCCGCGCTCGACCGCTCCCGACACGAAACGATGGCGCTGGGCGTCCATCTCCGCCTTGATCTTCTTGCCCATGGCGCGGCGCAGCATGTCGGCCTCGCCGAGCGTATAACCGGAGAGGATCTGCGCGATCTGCATCACCTGTTCCTGATAGATGATGACGCCGTAGGTCTCCTCAAGCGCAGGCTTGAGCTGGTCGAGCATGTAATCGGGCTCCTCCAGCCCCTTCTTGCGCGCATTGTAAACGGGAATATTGGCCATCGGGCCCGGCCGGTAGAGCGCCACGAGGGCGATGATGTCTTCGAAACGATCGGCATTCATATCCAGCAGGGCCTTGCGCATGCCTGCGCTTTCAACCTGGAACACGCCAACCGTCTCGCCCCGTCCGAGCATCTGGTAGCTGCGCTCGTCGTCGAGCGGCACATTGGCAAGATCGAGCTCGATGCCGCGCTGACGCAGGAACATCACCGCACGCTGGAGCACCGTCAAAGTCTTGAGGCCCAGGAAATCGAATTTGACCAGCCCCACCTGCTCCACCCATTTCATGTTGAACTGCGTCGCTGGCATCGGCATCGCCGTTTTCGGGTCGTGGTAGAGCGGGACCAGTTGCATGAGCGGCCGGTCGCCGATCACCACGCCGGCGGCGTGCGTGGAGGCATGCCGATAAAGCCCCTCCAGCTTCTGAGCAATGCCGAGCATGCGCTCGACGGTGGGATCATCTTTGGCCGCTTCTCGCAGCTTCGGCTCGTCTTCGATCGCCTTTGACAGGGTAACCGGATTGGCCGGGTTCTGGGGCACCAGCTTGCAGAGCTTATCGACCTGGCCATAGCCCATTTCGAGCGTGCGGCCGACGTCGCGCATCACGCCGCGTGCCTGAAGCGAACCAAAGGTAATAATCTGGGCCACGCGATCATCGCCATATTTGTCCTGAACGTAGCGGATGACCTCGTCGCGGCGTTCCTGGCAGAAGTCGATGTCGAAGTCCGGCATTGAGATGCGCTCGGGATTGAGGAAGCGCTCAAACAGCAATCCAAAGCGCAGCGGATCCAGATCGGTGATGGTGAGAGCATAGGCGACGAGCGAGCCGGCACCCGAACCGCGCCCGGGCCCCACCGGAATCCCTTTCGACTTGGCGTGCTTGATGAAGTCGGACACGATGAGGAAGTAGCCTGGGAACTTCATGCGTTCGATGATGGAAAGCTCAAATTCGAGCCGCTGCGTATAATCCTCCCGGTTGCGGCCGGGTGCGAGGCCATAAGCACAAAGCCGCGATTCCAACCCTTCCTCTGCCTGACGGCGCAGTTCCACCGCCTCGTCCACGGGCTGGCCGCTCGCGTCCACCCCGGTCGAGAAACGCGGCAAAATCGGCTTGCGCGTCTTGACCCGAAATGCGCATCTCTTGGCTACTTCTATCGTATTTTCAAGTGCTTCAGGGATGTCCTTGAACAAGGATATCATTTCCTTGCGGCTCTTGAAATAATGCTGCGCCGTCACGCGGCGGCGGTCGTTCTCAGCCAGGATCCGCCCTTCTGCGATCGCCAGCAAGGCGTCGTGGGACTCATGATCCGAACGCGCCGCAAAGTAGACTTCGTTGGTGGCGACGAGCGGCACGTCCCTGGCATAGGCAAGTTCGATGAGTACCGCCTCAACCTGGCTCTCCTCGATCGCGCCGTGACGCTGGACCTCGACATAGAGCCTGTCCGCGAAGATCCCCACAAGGCGCTCCAGCCTTTCGCCGGCGAGTTCATCCTGGCCGTCGCGCAGGGCAATATCGAGCGGGCCGGCCGGACCGCCCGTCAAAGCAATCAGTCCGCCGCCGAGTTCCGCCAGGCGATCGATCGTAACATGCGCTTCCTCGCCATTCGACGGGTCCATGTAAGCGTGAGAGGAGAGCGCCATCAGATGGGCGTACCCTTCCTCGCTCTGGACGAGCAACACGACCCTCGGCAGGCGCCGCAAATGCTGCGGACGCCGGTCCGGCGCCTCCTCCCGATCGGCGAAGTTGACGGCGAGCGACAGCCCCATGATCGGCTGAATGCCGCTCCCCGCAAGCTTCTCGGAAAATTCGAGCGCTCCGAAAAGATTGTTGACGTCGGTCAGCGCCACCGCCGGCATCCCGTCCGCCTTTGCGAGGTCGGCGATCTTGGCGACCTTCATCGCCCCTTCCAGCAGCGAATAGGAAGAGCAGACATGAAGGTGCACAAAACCTGGCTCGCTCATTGCGTTGCCGTCTGCCATCATGCCTCCCTCAGATCCAATCCCGACTCGCGGCGCGTCCCGCCACGATCGGAAAGCAACCACGCGGGTGCGCTGCGCCGCAAGGCCGAACTGGTGCAAACATATTGCGATCAGCACCATGGCGCCCTCGCATCGGCGGCCCGCTTGTGGAGAGCCTGTGGATAAGTGTGGACAAGTCGACCTCAAGCGCCGGTCAGGAACAGTGTCCACACGCCAAGCATGATCAAAAACAGGCTCATCGAGGCTATAGCGGCGAGATCTTCAGCGAAACGAACAAGCATCACGTCCTCCTCTTGTTATCTTCTCTATTTTGTTCATGTTTTGTTCTGAGTCAATCAGCATGTCGTTGAAACGCCACGTTGCGTCGCGGTTCTGTTCCCTTCTACGCAGAACAAGACGAGAAAATGCCCAACCGCCGACGGATCGTCACTTGGAATTTATTCCATGATATCAATAGGATATTGCAAAGATGGCACATTCTGCCATCGATCGGACGGCCGGTCGTACGACCATTTACCATGTCAAGAAAAGGGCCGCTTTCGAGCACGAATGCGGCGCTGGACGAGGCCAAGGCGAGTGACGGCGGCAGCCCGAACCGGTCTCAGTCGAGTTCGACGACCTGGCCTTCGCGCAAGGTGACGCGGCGGTCCATCCGGGCCGCAAGATCGAGATTGTGGGTGGCAATGAGAGCCGCCAGCCCTGAGGCGCGGACCAATGCGGTGAGAGTGCCGAACACATGATCCGAGGTGCCCGGGTCAAGGTTGCCTGTCGGCTCGTCCGCCAAGATCAGACGCGGCGCATTGGCCACTGCGCGAGCGATGGCGACGCGCTGCTGTTCGCCCCCCGAGAGCTCGCTTGGCCGATGTGCGAAGCGCTTGCCGAGGCCAAGGAATGTCAGCAGCTCCTGCGCCCTCTCGCGTGCCTGTCTACGCGACAGGCCGCGGATCATCTGCGGCAAGATTACATTCTCCAAGGCGGAGAATTCCGGCTGGAGATAATGGGACTGATACACAAAGCCCATGGAAATACGACGCAACTTCGTGCGTCCTGCATCATTCATCCCCGTAGTTGACTGTCCGGAAACCAGGACATCGCCGCCATTGGGTCTTTCGAGCAGTCCGGCCACATGCAGCAGCGTCGACTTACCGACACCGGAGGGAGCGATCAGTGCCACCGATTGCCCGGCCATAACGCTCAGATTGGCGCCTCGCAAAATCTCCAGCACGGCACTTCCTTGCTGATAGCGCCGTTCGATGCCGCGCAATTCCAGTGCGGGAACAACCATCCTCATTACCCTCCCCGCAATGCTTCGACGGGGTCGAGCCGGGCGGCCCGCCAGGACGGATAAAGCGTCGCCAGGAAACACAGGATGAGCGTGGTCACAACAACCGTCACCACCTCAGCTGGATCCACCCTCGCCGGCAGACGGGACAGGAAGTAAATCTCCGGATTGAACACCTGGGTATTCAGGAGCCAGGACACGAATTCCTGAATCTGCTCGATATAGCGACAGAACAAAAGGCCACAGACAAGGCCAAAGAATGTTCCGAGGATGCCGATCGACATTCCAGTGAGGAAGAAGATGCGCATGATCGCGCCGCGCGTCGCTCCCATGGTGCGCATGATCGCGATATCGGTCTGCTTGGACTGCACCAGCATCACCATGCTGGAAACCACGCCCAGCGCCGCCATGCCCACCAGGCACGACAGGATCATAAACATCACATTTCGCTCGACCTGCAGCGCCGTGAAGAAGGCGCTATTGCGCTGGCGCCAGTCGACCATCGAGATCGGCCGCCCAGCGGCAGTCTCGATTGCCTGGCGCGCGGTCTCAACGCTGTCCGGATCGTCAAGATAAACCTCAATGCCGGTAACGTCGCTATCCTTGTTGAAATAAGCCTGCGCTTCCTGGAGTGGCATGATGACAAAACCGGCGTCGATGTCCGACATGCCGATCTCGAAGGTCGCGGCGAGCGGATAGGTCTTCAGGCGCGGCGTCGTGCCGAAAGCCGTCTGGTCGCCCTTGGGCGAGATCAGCGTGATCCTGTCATTGATCTGCAGGCCCAGTTGGGTCTGCAGCCTAGTCCCAATCAGAACGCCCTGCCCCTGGTCGAAGCCGTCCAACGTGCCTTCGCGAATGTTGCTGGCCAGGCCTGGCAATTTCTTCAGGTCATCGAGCCGCATGCCGCGAACCAGCGCACCGCCCGCCGCAAAAGGCGAGGATACCAGGACCTGCCCCTCCACGAACGGCACCACCAGCCTGACTCCTGGAACGGCGCTGATGCGTTTGGAAACAGCATCGAAATCGTTCAGGGCCGTCTCCCGGGGCGTCACGACGATATGTCCGTTGAAGCCGAGAATCTTGGACTGTAGTTCGACACGGAATCCGTTCATCACGGACATCACGATGATCAGCACCATCACCCCCGCCAGAAAGCTCAGGAAGGAGAGCAGCGCGATTAGCCATGCAAAACCGCCCTTGCGATGCGGCAGCAGATAGCGCAACGCCACCATCCATTCGAACCCGGAAAAGGGTGCGGTTCCCGTTGGTTCCGGCGATGTGTTGGCTGATGTGGAGGCGTTCATAGGGTTCCAGAGGGAAACGTCGCCCCTTACTCGGCGAGAATCGCGGCGTTTGCACGGCAAAAATTCAATCGCCAGTGTATTGGACACGCCTTTTTGAGCAGTGCCATGAAAAATCCGGCGAGAAAACATGCCAAGCCGGATAATTTATGGTTTTGTTTTCAAAGTTTTACGGGAAAATCCTAATCAGGAATCATGGCATTCAGCCTATATGTGTGCGTAAAAAGCCAAGCTCGCGCTCGTGTGCAAGCTTGGCGCTGGCCGGCGCATGCGAGGAACATTCATCACAATTAAAGCCATAGTCGGCACTATAGGTGAGGATCTCGACCATCGGGTAAACGCGAACCTTATCAATGTCCGACTGCGGGATATGAGTGTCCAACAGACCGAAATGGCCCTGTTCGGGACAATGAGCCTGACGATCCTCCGTCTTGCCGATCTGCCCCCCATAATACATCACCGAGGCATCCACCGGCACTTGCGAAGCTAAAACCCAGGCATAGCTGTAACGCAGGCATGGCTGTCACCCAGGCAGTAGCCGATCACGGCGGCCCTGCCATCCCCTTCGAGGGCAGTGACGGACGCCGCAATGTTCAACATCGAAGCTCCACTTGATACTTTTTGCATCAGTTCGACGCCCTTGGCGCGCCCTTCCGCGTCGTAGCCGACCCCAAAAACTAGTGCGGCGCGGTCGAAAATAGCCGGAGCAATTACGTGGTAACCATCGGTGGCTCAGCTGCCTGCCACGCGGCGAATATGACCGTTGTCCCCGAAAATCTCATGCACGACAACGAGGCCACCACGCGTGGGCCCATTCGGCAAGGCTTCATAAGCCCTGATTTCGGCATCGTCCGCTGCCTTTTGCTTGATCGACTGCGATTTGGGCATGAAATGGGCTGTCAATTGGCAATGTGTGTTCATTATCGGTTTGCAAGGGCGGAAGTAATCACCCCGTTGTAACTCCATTCGGGAAGCGACAATGAAACGCCGACGCTTCCCGAATGTGTTCGTCTCAGGCGGCCAGCAGGGCCAGCGCGTCGGCCGGGCTCATAGTCTGTCGTTCGCCGGTCCGGCGGTTCTTCACCTCAACCTTGCCGTCGGCCAGACCCTTGGGGCCGACGATGATCTGCCATGGCAGGCCGATCAGGTCCATCGTCGCGAATTTGCCACCCGGACGTTCGTCGGTATCGTCTATCAGCACGTCAATGCCCTTGGCTCCGAGGCGCGCATAAAGATCGCCGCAAGCAGCGTCGACAGCGCTGTCGCCGGGCTTGAGGTTGATGATGCCGACCTTGAAAGGTGCGATCGCTTCCGGCCAGATAATGCCAGCCTCGTCATGGCTTGCCTCGATCGCAGCGGCCGCCACGCGCGTTGGCCCTATACCATAGGAGCCCCCATGCACCGGCACCAGTGAGCCGTCGGGGCCCGCGACTAGGGCTCGCATCGGCTCTGAGTATTTGGTGCCGAAATAGAAAATATGGCCGACTTCGATGCCGCGCGCCGAAACTTGCTTGTCGCCAGGCAAGGCACTGAAGGCAGCCGCATCGTGCTTCTCTTCGGTCGCAGCATAGAGCGAGGTCCATTGATCGACGATGGCCTGCAGGCCCGCCTTGTCGTCGAAATTCGTGCCTGCCGCAGGCGGCGCCATCGACAGATAATCGCGATGGCAGAACACCTCGCTCTCCCCGGTGGATGCGAGGATGATGAATTCATGGCTCAAATTGCCGCCGATAGGACCGGTGTCCGCAACCATGGGAATCGCCGTCAGACCGAACCGTGCGAACGTACGCAAATAGGCGACGAACATCTTGTTGTAGGAATGCTGTGCACTAGCCTGGTCGACATCGAAGGAATAGGCGTCCTTCATGAGGAATTCGCGACCACGCATCAGACCGAAGCGGGGACGGATCTCGTCGCGGAATTTCCATTGTATATGATAGAGATTGAGGGGCAGGTCCTTGTAGCTGCGCACATAGGACCGGAAAATCTCCGTTACCATCTCTTCATTGGTCGGTCCGTAGAGCATATCGCGATCCCCGCGATCCTTGATGCGCAGCATCTCCTTGCCGTAATCGTCGTAGCGGCCGCTTTCGCGCCAAAGATCAGCCGACTGGATCGTCGGCATCAGCAACTCGATGGCACCAGAACGGTTCTGTTCCTCTCGAATGATGGCATTGATCTTGTTCACCACGCGCAAGCCCAGCGGCAGAAACGCGTAGATTCCCGCCGATTCCTGGCGGATCATGCCCGCACGCAGCATGAGACGATGCGAAACGATCTCCGCTTCCTTCGGCGTCTCACGCAGAATGGGCAGGAAATAGCGGCTAAGACGCATAGGATAGACCTTCTTTGGATCATGAATCGGAACTTCTCTGAGTTCCCGGACAGTTTTCACAGCAACCCGGCATCCTGCGTGAAACAGCGATTCCCGGAAGGCATCGAACTATTTGGTTCGGCACCCTTTCATTTCGGGAAAAGAGCGCACCTCAACAAGCGGGCGGCAAATTGACCCGATCGGCCATGAAAACACAAGCGATCCACCGCAGATACAGCATTTTCTGACGACACGGCACCCGTTCCTGTCAATAAAACGCAATGAATCAAGGCTATGGAGTACTTTATGCTGCATTGGGCTCCCACAATGGCGCCGTGCCAGGCTACCGCCCACAGAAATGCCGCGCTCAAATTTTAAGCAAAGATATTAATTTTGCGCCGTTTGATGCACAAAGACGTGACAAGCAAAAAAACTTCGTCTAGCGTCCACTTCGTCAACGACAGGACATCCAAAGCTCGGCATTGAGCAACAGGAAGTCAGGGTCCAAGTCTTGGGAGGAAGCCCGCAGGCGCCGCCGGTAAAAAATGCCGCTGTTGAGCAGCCGGCCTGACACTTCTAATCGGCACATAGAGGCACGAGGGAAGACTCGGGTAGATGGGTTGAGACGAGGTCTACAATAAAGCGAGGCTCGCAAGAGCCTCGCTTTTTTATGTTTCGCGCCTGCGCACAAAAGCGCATCGACGGTGCAGGACAGCTACGGCAATTGTATGGCCGGGCGAATTGCGCTACAGCATCGAGTCTGATGTCGCAGCCTTTTGTTGTCGCATGGTTTTTGCCGAAAGCTGACGTCCGCTTTTCGGCTTGATGCGCTGACTTTGATGTACTGTTTGGCGAGCGATCAGGGGCTTTTTCTGGTCGTGGATTTGGGCCGGATTTGATCGAATCTCGCCAGATGAAAGTATTGCAAGCGCAAGCTTTCCGGTCCTGGCAAAAGTCCCAGGCTGAGGTCGACTGGCCGACGGTTTTCGGCACCGCCTCAGGAATATTGTCTGTGAGCGCGTTGAGCATCTAAGTCATGAATCGCAGCCCCATTTCGCAACCCGCGCGCATAGCGCCACTTGTCGTTTTGCCGGTCTTCTACCGTTTCGCCGGCAAACGTGTGCTCGTGATCGGGGCAACGCAGGGCGCGGCATGGAAGGCGGAACTGCTGGCGTCGACCGGAGCCCGCGTGACAATGATTGCTCCCTATGAGGCTCAAATTCTTGCCGAGATCGGCGCCCGCGAGGATCTGGCGATCCAGATTGTTGTTAAGTCATGGGACAAGGTTGATCTTGCCGGCACATCCATCGTGGTTGCCGATGTCGAAGATGACGAGGAGGCCGCTCGGCTGAGTGTCGCGGCGCGCGAAGCAGGTGTGCCGGTCAACGTTATCGATCGCCCAGCCTTTTGCGATTTTCAGTTCGGCTCGATCGTCAACCGATCGCCCCTGGTGATCGGCATCTCCACCGATGGCGCCGCCCCTGTGTTCGGCCAAGCGGTCCGCGCCCGCATCGAGATGCTTTTGCCGGCCGGATTCCAAAAATGGGCGCAGGCTGCATGGAACTGGCGCCCGCTGGTGCAGGCTCGCGCCCTACCCCTTCATGGGCGCCGCCACGTGTGGGAACGTTTCGTCGACGCCGCATTCCGCCACCCCGATCGTCCGCCCGGCGATGCCGACCGCACCGCCCTGCTGGCCGCGATCGACGAGCAGGCGACTGCGCCCGATCGCGGCAGCGTCATTTTGGTGGGTGCCGGCCCCGGCGATCCTGAACTCCTCACCCTCAAAGCCGTGCGTGCGCTGCAGTCCGCCGATGTCATCTTGTATGACGACCTCGTTTCGCCGCAAGTGCTCGACTTTGGCAGGCGTGAGGCAGAACGCATCGTCACGGGCAAGCGTGGACACCGTCCGTCCTGCAAGCAGGACGACATCAACGCGATGATGGTTTCATTGGCCGTCGAGGGCAAGCGTGTGGTGCGGCTCAAGGGAGGTGACCCCCTGATCTTCGGCAGGGCGGGCGAGGAAATTGCTGCCTGCCGAGCAGCCGGCGTCCGAGTCGAGGTGATTCCAGGGATCACAGCGGCTTCGGGAGCGGCGGCAAGCCTCGAAGTATCCCTGACCCATCGCGATCATGCCCGACGCCTGCAATACATCACCGCTCATGCCAAGAACGGCAAGCTTCCCGCCGATATCGACTGGAAGGCCCTCGTTGACCCTGCGGCGACCACGGCCATCTATATGGGCAAACTGGTGGTAGGCGAAGTTGCGGCCAACCTTGCCGCAGCCGGCATAGATCCGCAGGTTCCCGCTATCATCGTCGAATACGCCACCCTGGCGCGCGAGCGCCGTTTCCACTGCACGATCGGCACTATGGCGGAGGTCTTCGCGAACGAGACGCTGGACGGTCCATGCGTCATCCTTTTCGGGTGGGCCATGTCGGAAGCCCGCCTGGAAGACATCGTAGCGCCCGCGACCTGATAGAGCGCATCCGTGATCCGGCGATCACGGGATATCCAGATCTAGAATGACCCGCTCTACGGTCCCCCCAAACCCAGGCCCCCTATTCCCGATCACAGGCAACCGTGCCGCCGATCCGCATTCAATTGAGCTTGCAGTCACCAAGGCGCGCTTGTATTTCCTAACCACCTTTGGACTGAACACCATACAAATTGCTTTTGAATAAAGTTGGTCAGATATGATCGTCATGTTGGCTGCGAGGCTGGTCTAAACAAAACTCAAAGCCCCATAGGGTAGATTGTGGCTGGCGTAGATCTCGCAAAACGTAACTTAGTCCTGCTACTGGATAGAATCGGCTTGCGTATGAAAAAAGACCTCATCTTCGACGGCAAAGTAGACGTCGATTTTACGCTTGCTGTCTACACGAAGACGGGTAAATATTTTATTGGTCGAGACCTAATAGATAATTGCTCTGAATTGATAGGCGATGTTTATTATTGGAGGGCTAAGCTGAAAAAAGAACCGGGTTACCTTTTGGGTAGGATTTTGGGACGGTTTCAGCATAAGCAAGCCATTCGAACGCTAAACAAAAACAAGATCGAATCCATTGGGCGTATTTCAAGAAGACCCATTCTCCACATGGATCCGCTTACAATACTTAATAGCCGCTTGTCCCCTCATGATATCGTCATCTGCCATGATGTAGGCCCCCTTACGCATCCCGAATTGTTTGCTCCCGGCGTTTTCGAGCTTTACGACGCCATATACAAGCACATGGCCAAGATCGGCCCGCATGTCGCTTTCGTAAGCCACGCGTCAAGAAACATGTTCAACAAGATTTTGAACTCCCCTGCACTGGCAAGCTCCGCGGTAATCTACCCGCCGGTCAGGCAAATAAAAACCAATGATCACAATGTAGAAGTCGGCAACATCAAAACACCGTTCTTTCTGACCGTGGGAGCCGTAGGGTCTCGAAAGAATCAATTGTCGTCCATTAAAGCTTTTCAGCTCTCAAAACTGCATGAACGTGGCTTTTCCTACGTAATCTGCGGAGGAAAGGAGAGCGGATATGAGGAGGTCGAGGAAGCGGCTGGTTCGACACCCGGCGTCATCCTCCTCCCCTATGTCAGCGAGGGTACGCTGAACTGGCTCTACAAGTCCGCCGTCGCCTTCGTCTTGATGAGCAAGCTGGAAGGTTTCGGCATTCCTGTCGCCGAAGCAATTGCACACGGCCTCATTCCGCTCGTCTCGCGGGACAGCGTTCTGCATGAGGTTTCGGGGGACGGCGCCGTACTGGCTGATGAAAACGACGTGCAGGACATTGCGCACTCGATGCGCATGATGGTGACGATGTCGGATGAGGAACGAGCGCTTAGAAGGAAGAGCCTCGGCAACTCCATTCAGCGCTTCAAACTCGAAACCTTCACCCAAGAATGGACCAGCTTCATCAAGGCGGCGCTCAACAGATGAACGCCGTTCAACTCTCCTTCCAATCCGCCGCTGCGTCATGATCCGGCAAAGCCGCCAGAAGTCCCCGCCATTTGAAGGGTTGAATGGTCGGAGCGAGAGGATTCGAACCTCCGACCCCTAGTCCCCCAGACTAGTGCGCTAACCGGGCTGCGCTACGCTCCGACACCCATTGGGCGTTGATCCTCTAGGGATATTCGCCCTGCCGCGCAAGCCCTGATTTTCGCTTTCGTGAACATAACGGACACGCAATGCACAGTTCGGGACCGAAAGTCCCGGAAAAGTCCCGAACCATGTTCGCCAGTTGTTCTTACCCCTACTCAAGGGCGTGCACACGCGCGTCTTACAGCATAAGGACCGCACCATGATCGTGCAGAACTTCAAAATTCTAACGCCGCCTGCGCTCACCGCAGTCGGCAATAAAATCATCGCTTCCTTCGACGTCGCCTTCTCCGAACTCACCGTTTGTGCATGCGTGCTCGTCGACGCCACATCCGGCCATAGAATTATCTGGGGGCCGCAATCTAGTAAAGCAGGCCGGCCGGGGGTTGTATTTCATCCCGACATCCGACACGCGGTCCTGGTCGCGGCGAACGATTTGTATCGTGCCGCCACTTGGCAAGAGGCGGCTTGATCCATGCAAGCCAACCTTATTTCGCAGACGGCCACCGGTTTCGATCACGCGGCGGTTACCAGTCACGTCCAGATCTTGCACGAACGCGCGGCTGGCCTTGACGGTCTGCTCGTCGTTTCGGTGTTCAACGGAAACACTGAAGGCACTATCACTCAGCACAGAATCGGCGACGTCGAAGGAATGACAGCAGCGGTGATGGCCCACGACAGTGTGCCCGGCGCTAATGTCTACACCGGGCTGCACGTCATGCGTCGCGGGCTCGCGCGCAGCAGCAGAGGCGGTAAAGCAGACATTGTCGCCGTGCTTGGCCTGGTCGCTGATATGGACGCAGACACCGGCAAAACAGGCGAGCTGCCCCTTGACGCGTCCTACATCATTGAATCCTCGCCTGGCAATTTCCAGCCAGCATGGCTTTTCGATAAGCCGCTGGCACCGGCGGAAGCAAAGCCAATCGCGGCAGCGCTCAAAGCCGCAACGGGAGCGGACCACGGAACGGGCGACATTGATCACGTGTGGCGCATTCCAGGTACGCTAAACTGGCCTAACCCGAAAAAGCTTGCACGAGGCCGTTCAGCGGAACCTGCACTGGTGTCGATATCCCAACCTTGGACAGGCGTTCTATACAGCGCACCCGCGATTGCAGCAGCGCTCCCCGCCGTGAAACCTCAGCAAGCGGTTACACTGGCCCAACTGGACGAACTACCAGACGCGTCGACAATCGCTATAGACGCTGAGTCACTAGATCTTTTGGATGCAGACGGCCAACCCGACCGGTCTGCCCACGCTGCCCGCGTGGTCGAGCGTCTGGCGTTTCGCGGGCACAGCGCGGAGCAGTCGTTAGCGCTCGTTCTAGCGTGTGGCGGAGCGTGGAAAGCCCGATACAGCAACGAAGCAATCCTGCGCAGAGATTTTGAGCGGCTGTGGCCAAAGTTCGCCGATAAGCACGCGGCTCCAAAAATTGACGTTTCGGCTCTGGTTTCGAAGGCCGCCAATGACAACGTGCAAGGTGCGGCGAAGCCAACAACTCGAGTCAGCGCCGAAGCACTGCTCGATATGAAATTCCCGCCGATTAATTATTGCGTACCTGGCATCGTTGCCGAAGGGCTCACATTACTTGCGGGGCGCCCAAAACTTGGCAAGAGCTGGCTCGCGCTTAATCTGGCCATTGCGGTAGCAACGGGCGGAAATGCCCTTGGCTCCATCGGCTGCGAGGTTGGCGATGCCTACTACTTGGCACTGGAAGACAACCAGCGCCGCTTGAAAGACCGCCTGCGAATAGTTCTGCCGCCGTTGCGATCTTTGATTCCCGATCTGTCGCGGCTGCAATTAGATACTGTCGCGCCACGAATTGATAACGGGCTCATCGGCCGCCTTGACGAGTGGCGCACAACGGTCGACTTGCCACGGTTGATCATCATTGACACCTTGGCCATGGTTAAACCGCCCAAGGGGAAAAATCAGGACTCTTACGCGGCAGACTATGAGGCCGTGTCACTCCTGCAGCGGTATGCTAGCGAGCACCGTCTTGCTGTGATGCTGGTAACCCACGTCCGTAAGATGGAAGCGTCTGATCCCTTAGAGATGGTGTCTGGCACAAACGGCCTAACCGGCGCTGCTGACACCATCTTGGTGCTAGATCGCGATAGTGACGGGCCGAAGCTTTACGGCCGTGGCCGCGATATCGAAGACGTTGAGAAGGCACTCCGCTTTGCCAACGGCAAATGGTCAGTGCTGGGCAATGTGGAAGATGTGAAGCGCTCGGAAGAACGTCAGCGGATCATTCGAGCTGTTGGCGCGGCCGAGAGGCCGTTGTCTCCAAAGGAAATTGCGGAAGCTACTGGCATGAAGTCAGAAAACGTTCGCTACCTCCTGGCTCGAATGGTCGAGGCCGGCGAACTAACCAAAATCAAACATTCGTACGGCCCCGCCGCAACATCGTAGCTCTCTATAAAAACCCCTCACAGTCCTCACAGACCTCACACTTAGAATCCTAACATTATCTACCTCACAGTCTCACAGTTAGAGACTGTGAGGCTGTGAGGGGTGTGAGGCGGGTACACAGAGAAACATCAAGGTTTCAACATGCTCAAAATCGACACAAGCGACTTTCTCCGCGCTGCCCGGAATTTGGAACGCACGATCGACCAACTACCCTTTGCGTTCAGCCGCGCCATGAATGACGCTGCCAAGGCCACCCGCTTTTCGCTCATTCAACAAACATGGCCGTCTGCCGTGAAGGTCAAGCGGCCGAACTTCCTGCCTTGGGCGCTGCGCATCAAATTCTCAAACAAGCGCAACCTCACGATCGAGATCAATGATGAGCACGCGCAAGGTCGCGGCAATCTGGAGCTGCACGCAGACGGCGGCGCTAAGACCGTACGCGGCCGTGTCGCAGTGCCTGGCAAGTACATCAAGGTCAATGGTCGTGGCGTGCCACGTAACCTGCAGCCGCGCAATCTACCCAACAGCTTTCGACGTGGCGATATCATTTACCAACGCTATCAAGAGACGAAAAAGAAGGGCGGCAAGCGCGGCTTGAAGTTGATGTACAGCCTCAAGGACTCGGTGCGCATCAAACAAGACGTGCCGTTTCATCGGGACTTCGAGCGCGTCTTTCGCGAGGAGTTCATGAAGGCAGCACCGAAGCGGATCGAGGAAGCCTTCGCTACCATGAAACGGAGATAGTCTACAAAATTTGTAAGGTACTCCGTGGCACCCTCCGAAGAGGGTATCGCAGCACGTCGCTGTGTCTGTAGGTGCAACATTCAAAAAGGTGTTGCAGTTGCCACCCTTCCCACATTTTAACAACACGGCCACACCGGTCAGAAAGATTCCCATGCCGATAGGTCTAAGCCAACGCGCCTTCGCGAAACTGGAAGGCGTCTCGCGCACGTTGGTTCAGCGCAAAATAAAATCAGGACACTTGCTCACGCACCCCGACGGCTCGCTCGACCCGAAACTGGTCGGTACCTCCTGGCACGGCGAAGCGGTCGAGGAGCAAGTGCAGGCCCGGGTAGAAGCCGACGCGAAGGCTGGCAAGATCCCTTCCAAGGCGGAGTCGGAAGCTAAGAAAGAGCACTACCTGGCCCTGCTGCGCCAGCTTGAATATGACGAAAAGGTCGGCAAGGTCGCGCCTGTTGAAGAGTTCTCGCAGTACCTGACCAACTCGAACCTGATAATCCGGAGCAAGCTCCTCGCATTGCCGGCTCGCCTGGCTCCGTATGTCGTTCTGGCCAAAACTGCCGCCGAAGCCGCAGCCCGCATAGAGGAAGGCGTTAGAGAATGCCTGTGGGAACTAGCGAGCCGTTCTCGGCGCATCAATCCCGAGCACCTGACGCCTGACGAGCGGCGCCGATACGACGAACTCACAGAGCGCCGGGAGAAAGAATACCGCCCCGGCGCGGCCCTCACCCCAGAACGGGACCTAGCCAATGTATGACCGCGAAGCCATGCGCAAGCACATCGCCGATATCCTACAGGAGATCATGCAGGGCGAGTTGATCGATCCCGTCGTCGCGGCTTTCAAGCCCGCCGCTGACAGGGTGAAGGCTAGGCGCAAAGGCCGAAAGGAGGCGACTAGACTGACATCCGCAATCGTCAGAGAAGCAGTTCCGACGAATGTGCAATCCTTGCCCAAGGATCCCAGCACGCAAATGCTAAATCGTTGTCTGCTAACATGCGAGGTCCCGCGCCGTTCGCTTTAAGATCGGCTTCACTTTGTCTTCAGGTCGGGCGGAGGAACGTTGTCCGGCGTACGTCCGCCATCCTTATTGCCTGGATCTGGCAGCACCGGATCTTTGGGATCGACAGGTTTGACCGGAGGCTTTTTCTTAGATGAATCGGGCTGCACCTGCTGATCATTCGCAGCATATATAGCTGTATTTGTCATTACGAGACCTGCTCCCACAATACCAACCAGCAAAATGGATGAACACATGGCCCCAAAGCCGCGCATATTTTGTCTCTCTCGTTATGCGGTGTATTGACGCCCAAGTAGCTTGCTCTCGCAACGCCGATATGGCAAGAAAAATATCACACTACCCCGAAGGCACCTTAACGAGCGGAGCCTCCGGTTAAGTACACTTGATGTTGTTTATAGTTTTTCTGCTATGAAAACCAACAATCGGTGGCGCCAAGATGAAAAGAATACAAAGAAGCGTTGTTTCTATCGTGCTGGCGTCCGTTTTTCTGACTAGTTGCGCCGCAGTAGACCAATATGGATCCCGCGTTACGGATGGAAATATAAACGCTCAGCGTGCGATGAATGAAGAAATTCTCTTAAATATTATTAGGGCAAGTCGGGAGCAATCACTGAATTTCGTCGGAATTAGTCAAATTTCCGGCGGTCAGCAGGAAACACTGAGCACCGGCTTGCCCACAATTTCTTTAGGTCCCCATCAGACAATCGCAGATCATATTTATCAAGTCTCGAACTCATTGAGTAGCAATGTGACAGGCGGGTATCAGTCAAGCCCATTGATATCGACCAGCTTTCAGCTTGGCATGCTGTCTCCATTGTCGCCTAAAACAGTGGCTCTACTAATTGGATCAAAGCCACGAGAAGCTGTCTTTTTTGCTGTACTGGCTTATATTGAGATAAAGATTAACAATAAGCTTGTTTCAAGACTAGAAAACGATCCTAGAAATGATATGCCCGGATCCGGGGGTAGTTGCTTACAATACAGGACCCCTTTCAATTCTAGCAAGTTAGCAAATATCTATCCCGGGTTTGACTGCAGCTACTCCAAATTTGTCGGGCTGCTCCAACGATTGATAAACGCAGGATTTACGGCAGACGTTGTTCAGGGATCACCTAAGGACGGTAGCTCTGGGAGTGGAAGCGGAGCCGGTGCTGAATCCAGCGGAAATTTCTGTTTCGAGCCTTCGTCCGCTTACACGACTAGACAAAACCAAGCACAAAACCTTATCCCTCAATGTGATACGTTTTTGGCTAATGACATTGCCCCAAAAGGCGAAAAGACAAATGTAACGGATACATCCAGAGTAACTACCGTCCGTATGAAGTCTATAAAGGATGGAAGCGAGGTTACAAAGACAGTCGCTACTAACAGTACCCTTGCTAAAGCATCTTCCAAGAAGGCGGTCGCGTTTGATTATCCGAATGTGGGTAGGGTTGAATTCATATTTGGCTTAAGATCTCCCATTGCTGTATTTAACTATATAGGAGAGTGGGCAAATTCAGATCAAAACTTCCAATTCGCAGGCTATGTATCTGATAACTCAAAGCTCGCATTAAATGGTGGCAAGTATATTGACGTGCGTAGGGGAAGTCTTGGTATTGGATGTTACACCTCTGTATCTTATATGGGAGATAACTATTGTGTCCCAAGAACCGCTCAGCATACCGCTATGCTTATGGACATGCTAGAAATACTCAGAAACATGAATATTCAACCTACGGATCTTAACTCTTCGTTTAGCGTTCATCTAAGCCCTTAGTGAGGATACTTAAAGATAAGGGGCTTACGCCTTGGCAATCAAGCACAGGCTGGACGACCTCGGCCGCGTCTGAGAACCTGGTGTAGCGTAAGGACGCCTCGACGGGTGATGCCAGTCAATCAGCCGCCCTGACCAGGACACCTTCACGGAGCGGCACAGCGCCCTGGCTAATTACGAAACGTTGCCACCCAAAGATTGTTCAGGGTGTCTGCGCCCCTCAATCGCCCCTAGCACTGTCTCGGATAAGGCGCGCGCCTTGGCGCACCAGAATGCGCCGGCCCGGCATTCTGGCCACAGCGCTGTCATACGCCGCTATCGCATCGGAGAAGTTTGCCGCAGCCGCTATCAGATCTTCATAGTGGCTGGCGTCGTCGCTCCAGCGCTCGATATGGAACGTCAATTCCGCATCGAGCGGGTCTGTAGAGCGGGGTGTGTTTCTTCTCATCCAGCTAGCATGCCCGAGTCGGCGAACGAGAACAAGACGAGAACAGGCTAGAGGGCGTACTCAACTCGGCTGCGGCGAACGGAGAGCGAACCGGCGCCGGAAATGGGGCCAAGGGATGGTGGTAGAAGCGACAGTTATATAGCTTACTGTTGACCACACCGTTGGGGATCACAATGAGATTTGATCGCTTCCGATTGCAGTGTCTGAGCAGTTTCGAAGACAGCGGCTGGATCAATCTAGAAAAGGGGATAAATCTCCTAATTGGCCAAAACAACACTGGCAAAACCGCCATTGCCAAGGCATTCGGGATTGGAATTGGTGGCAATCAGCATCGCAATAAAGCAGAGTTTCGATCCGGACGCATCTCCCCGCCAAGCGTCGAAATGGACCTGATCATTGGGGGCGAGGAGCTAAGGGACATATGGCTATCGGCCGGCACGCAAGTCCATTGGCCAGTGGCGGCTAATGGATCTCCCGATAGCGACCTTGAGGCCTTCTTGGGTCAAGAAATAATTGTCCTTGAATTTGTGCGAAAAGATAATAGCGAGTTTTACGCGCGAAATCATCCCTTTCATAAAAGATTTGTAGGGTCCGTAGATAATACTGTAGTAATTCAAAACTTGAATGGGAAGCTCAGATTCGTTGCCCCTTCTCCAAATCCGAGTGGAACCTTGACCACTTTACTAGGACCTGTCTGGACTAACTCGGTATTTACGTTTGATGCTCAAAGATTTAGTATAGGAACATGTGCCAGTGACCAGCCGGCGCGTCTCAGCGCCAACGCCCACAATCTCGCGGCCGTGTTAGCCAATTTACAAGGGGGGCGGCCAACACATTTCAAGAGACTTAATGAGCATGTCAGAGAAATTTTTTCGACTGTACAATCAATAACTGTCGTTCCAGTAAACCCAAACCAACAAGAGATAAGGGTTTGGCCTACGGACGATCGAAGTAACGTTGAGCTAAGCGCGAGTCTTAATGACTGTGGAACCGGAGTATCTCAAGTCCTTGCTATTCTAGCTGTCGCGATAACGCTAGATCAAGCTGTTATTGTAATCGATGAATTAAGTAGCTTCCTGCACCCGGCGGCCACGAAATCTTTGATCCGGATATTGCAAACATACTACAGCAACCATCAATACATTATAACAACGCACTCGTCCGATGTCATGAGCGTCGCTCGGCCGTCAACGGTGTATCTCGTTGAGAAGATCGACTTCAAGTCGACTGTCAAACCTATTGACGTTAGCAAGTTCGAAAATTTGCGACTCATTGCGGGCCAATTGGGAATCTCAACATCAGATGTCTTTGGGGCCGATAAGTTAATATGGGTCGAAGGACCCACTGAGGAGGCCTGCTTCAGGTATATACTTGCGGAGAATCTAGATAAATTTGATAGGGAGGTCGGGCCGCTCGGCTCTATGCCATTATTTCTTGCTGTGCATGCTCCATCAGATTTCGCTTCTAAAAGCAAAAAGGCCGACCTTGTCTTTGCTCTTTACCAGAAGCTTTCCGCTGCAACACTTAACCTAGTTAAGTCCACAACGTTCAGTTTCGATCGGGAAGGTTTAACGGACAGGCAAATATCCGACCTGCTTCGGTACTCGAAGAAACGGGCACTCTTTTTAGAGCGACGAATGATTGAATGCTATCTCTTAGATCCTGCGGCAATTGCGGCGGTCATCAATGGGCAGCTTTCAGAAAATCCGATCACTGAGGCCGATGTGTTTGGCTATCTCATGGCCCAAGGAGGCGATCTGAAGTTCAAGGCGCATGAGCTATGGAAGGGCAATATCAGCGACGGCCGTTGGTTAGAAAAAGTCGATGCGGCGTCTCTCTTAGCTGCGTTGTTTCAAGAAGTCACCAATAGCCGTGCGAACTTTCAGAAAACCCGAGATTGTATTGAAATATTAAAACTCTCGTTGGCAAACAATCGCCCAAGCGTAGTGGGATTGATTAAATATGTGATGGATCTGGTTAAGTTGGCCACGATCGACGATTCAAGTGAATTGCCTTCGCCCACGTAGCATGGCGCTTGTCCTGCGCAGCTTACAGTCGCTCCACTCCCAATGCGTTCAAGTCGAGCCAATCGATGTACGTAAGATTTCTGGGCGCCATTAGCCGCAGAATCTGTTCAGGATTGCTCTTTCGAATTGATCGAACAAGGCGAATTACGTCGTTCCGCTCAGCAAATTTGCAGTGCCATGTGGCCTTCCCGGATTCGAAACCGCCTTCCAAATACCATTCGTTGCCCATTGTAAGCCTCCTATTGAGAGGCAAAAGATATCCTTATTTAGGCAAAATCGCAATAGCAAACTTGCGCAAATGCATACACTGAAAATAAAAACACAATTACTTGACTCCTGATCGATCAGTTCTACCATATGTAGCAGAGATCCCAAGAGAAAACGACGTGCCTACCAGAGACCGCCATTCAGGCGGCTGTTTTTGTTTCGAAAGGATCTCTCATGAGCGCACCAGCGCCCAAGCCGCGTCCGCAATCCGTCAAGCGCGGCAAGCACGAAAATCCAGCTCTCGACCAGGCGACCAACAATCGTCTGATGGACACGCCCGAGCAGAACAGGCTCGCGGAACGCATCCTCATCATCGTTGGCCGATATCTCGGAAACGCCGAGCTGTCACATATTGGCGGCTTGCCCTGGCTATCCCAGGGCGAAGCCGGTACCGGGTATGGGATGGACGCTATCCGCGACATGGGGCTCTCGCCAGAACGGCTGATAACGCTCTGGAAGGCCACCGTGCCTGCCAATGAAAACGACCTGTCCGAAGTCGACGCGAGTCTATTGCGCGTGGCCATGGGCAACAGTGATTGCGAACCAGGCTCGCCCGCGACCATGGCGGTTGTGAGAAAGGGCGTTCCTTTTCGAAGAAAGAACACCCGACGCGGCATTCTTGGGCAGCGCGCAGTGAAGGCTGACCACAGAATCCGGAAAATCGGGAAACTCTTATTCGATGACCTTGGCCGCCTGCACCTCTGGGACGAAAAGGTTCGCGAGGCCAAGGGCCAGCGCCGTGAGAAGGCAGTTACGGCAGACATTATCGACATCGGTTTGTACAGAAGCGCGGCCCTTCCGCGTAACCCTTGGACCGGCGAACTTGAGGTGGACTTCATGGCCGGCAAGACGATGCCCGTGGCATCGGGTGGTGCTCAGATTATTGAGCTAAGCGAACACCGGCACCGCAAAGCACAATCATCGTTTGACCCCGCAACTGCTTGGCAGGCTACGGAAGCCTGTCGAGAGGATGCGCTGGAGGGCTTGAACAAGATTCGCGTGCAGTTGGGACCAAGCTTACATGAAGCGCTGTGCGACGCTGCCAGGGGCGTAGAATTCTGGATTATCGGTAAAGGCAAGAACAACGGAGACTGGCGGGCAGCCAAAAGAGGAATGACCGCCGTTAAACAGGCCATCGAGGCACTATGTGAGAAAAACTCGCCCTCGGAACCTATAGGGTAGAAGAGCAGTCTCCTTTCCTGTTCTTCTGAGTTACCACGACTGACCGCTGCCTTCACGGGCAGCGGTCTTTTTATTACGACTACACTTTGTCACGCGATAACAAGGAAATCGCTATGCCCACCACCACCGAAACGGTGAGGGCGATCAATCATGCATTCCGGATCACGAACGCCAATCTCTGGACGACGCGCATCCGTATGGCCGGGCTCATCCAAAGCACCCCCGGTCAGCCGATTCCGCTTCCGGAATCCGAGGTCGCCCTTATCCTTATCTCAGTGCTTGCCGGCTTCTCAACAGCGCGCAAGCCCGCACTCGCCACCGCCTACTATAATGCTCGCCCGATCGATGGCGGTCCTAGTTTCGGCGAAGCGCTAATAAGCTTCATCAGGGAGCCGCACGCAGTCTACAGCGTGACGGTCGCCAATGATCGTGTCTTAGCCTCGATCACATATCGGGCTGCGGACAGATCCACGCAAACGCTGACCTTTGCTGACGGCGAGATCCGGGCCGCCCCGCTCAATCGAGCATCGTCGATTTCCGCCGATACATGGGTGTCCTTGTGTGCGGCACTCAATCAACCAAAACCATCACGCCGCCATCGGCGCAGGAATAAATCATGAAAATCTTGAGCTCAATTGGCGCAACTCTGCGCGGCAAAACACCCCCCACCGCTGCAGCGATCACTGATTTGATTGCGCGGGCCGAAACTGCTTCGGCCGATGCCAATTCGCGCCTTATGGACCTTGAGAGCCGACGCCAGGAAATGGCCCTGGCTGACGATGCCGACCGGAGGCAATACCGGGAGGCTCTGCAGACCGCGCGCGATGACGTGGCTGACTCTGCGGCCGCGATTGAAGCTCTCCGCAGTAAGCACTCAGCTGCAGTTGCAGCCGAAGCAGAGGCCGGCCGGAAATCGCGCTTTGACGCTGCAAAGGCCGTGGCCGGCGACCTACCTAAGCTTGTTGCCGACTACGAGCGTCAAGCACGCGTCGTTCGCGATACGATCCGGAAAATCGCCGAAATCGACACTGCGTTGACTGGAGCGAATGCTGATCTGCCGGCCGGCGCCAATCCTATTCCCGACTCGAGCAACCTGCGGTCAGTCCCAGCCGTTGGGCGCGAAGTTCTGTCAGAGAAGGCTGTAGACCTGTGGTGCCGAGTGGGATCGCGGGAGCCGATTGCAGCAGAATACCAAAACACCGTTTCGCCAGGGGCCGACGGTCTCGGCTACTCGCATCCGTCGGGCGCTCGCCACCCAATCGCGCACGAAAAGCGCAAATTCATCCGCCGCGAACTTCGCGAGGCCACGACCGGTATGCATCCCACCCCACTTGGCCAGCTTAACTTGCCGGCGGTGCGCGCTGGTGAGCCTGCAATCTTCGCGCCTCTCCCGGGCGCAAGTCTATACAGCCCCGGCGCAATCGTCGAGGCCGTTGAAGCAGCTGTCACAGCCGAGAAGGCGCCGCGCCTGAAAGCAGAACGGCCTGTCGTCGTTGAACATGTCGCGCAGTGACGCCGAACTAACCTAACCAAACCTATTTTCATCATTTCAGCCGCTCTTCGGAGCGGCTTTTTTATTGGATATTCCATTGCAATACACTCAACCTTTTGACCAGCCGACTCTGCCTAACGCTTCTTATGTCAACGGCAACCCAGCATCAGGTATTCAAGGCTCTATCGTTCCTGCGGGTGCCGTCGAGCCGCCACAGCGTGAGATTGTTGCCTTCATTACAAACGCCGGTCTGACGCCTAGCGGCGCTGACAATACACAGCTCTGGAAGGCGGCTGCTGCCGCTACGCAGAACAGCCAGTGGGTTTATGGCGCGGCAGGCGGTGTGGTTAACGCCTACACGCTGACGACCTCCCCAGCTGCTACAGCGCTTGTTGTTGGCGCAGAGATTCTCGTTAATTTCAGTACGCCCAACACCAACACCAGCCCTACCCTTAATCGAGACGGCCTGGGTATTAAGCCGATTGTCAAGCAAGGCGGCGCGGCCCCTGCAGTGGGCGACGTCTCCGGCTGGCTTCCGCTGGAATACGACGGAACTAACTGGCGCATTAACGGCCTCGTGCCGTCTGATGTTATTACTATTGCTTATCCCTCTACAGGCGGCGTTACGCCGTTTGGTAGTTCCGGCACGTTCACCGTACCGGCCAATGTGTACGTGCTAAAACGCGTCGTTGCCACAGGCGGCGGTGGTGGCGGTGGTGGCGCCCTCGCGGGTGCGGGT
>Ga0206796_1032_pt2 | contig 32636 bp, 23 predicted proteins | sample Alteio_BWOrgCont_68_FD_152895 | JGI IMG/M metagenome (GOLD analysis project Ga0206796, IMG submission 152895) | Enriched cells from forest soil in Barre Woods Harvard Forest LTER site, Petersham, Massachusetts, United States -... | ecosystem: Environmental > Terrestrial > Soil > Temperate forest >...
TCAAACAGATGAAATGAATAGTGGCCTTGACCTGTGGCGTTCATGCGTCCATGCTTAATACGACTTTGGCGAGAGAAGCGGGAATCTTTCACTCCATTTTTGACGAAGGGGCGTGCCAAATTGCCTGCAAAGGGAATTCAAAGCTAGTCGCTACCGACGGGCGCGCTTCTCATCTTGTTCCGCTCTACAGAACGTCGAGCAGATTACTCGCTGTAGTCGAATTTGTAGCTGCCAAAGCACCCAAAAGCCACAAGGATCAACAAGGAACGTAGGTCACGCGCCAAGCCTTTCAATCAGAAGCAGTTATTTTCTCCAAATTTCAATAGCTTTCAACGGCATAAATATACTTGAAACACCAGCGACAATGTTATGGAATGGCAAAGGGGTAAAATCGGCCTGTAAAAGCTGCTTGGTTTTAGGGGTAATGTCAAGGAATTGCGTGCTAGATTTTCCTTGTATCTTGTTGAAAAAAATGAATAATACGAATTTGACAAGGCATTCAGGAACATGTAACTGCTAGAGGATGGCGGCTTGTGTTCAGGTTGAAGGCGTTCTCCAACCTAGTCTTAGAGGAATGTTTCATCGGCGGCAGAGTATCCTCTCGTCGGAGGGTATTCCATTGACTATGCAAATAGGGATGGTTGGCTCAGACGGTACAGTGTTGGCCAGCGATACGCAGTGGACGCGCAACATAGAAACGACCATAGCTGGCCGAAGTATAGGTCGCGTGATCCGCTCATGGACGAACCGCAGCAAGATTAAAACCAACGGGAATATGGTCGTTTCGTGTGCCTTGGATAAGAAAACCGCAAACAGTACCGCTGAGGCGATATTGCTGCGGTTTGACGGCAATGACCCGCAAGGTTCAATCGAAGAGATTGGAGAAGGTATTCCCGATTCGGAGAGATGGGACGCACAGGGGTTGATTGTCATTCCCCCATTCCAACTCTACCGATACCAACTCGCCATGCAAAACGGGCAATGGACACCATTCTGTGAACCGTCAGACATGTTCGATATTGCCGGAGATATGGGAACTCCTGCTATTTTCTGGATTCATCGTCATTATCAGCCGTGGCTAACGGTTGAGCAACTGACACCCATCGCTGCTCAATTCGTTATGTCCTCTCACCATTTGAACACTGCTGGAATCGGCGGATTGGAAGTCGTTGTCTGTAAAGAGAGCGGAAACGAATTCCTTCCACGCGAAGAAACAATCAAGTTGCAAAAGGTTGCAAACGACCGAGACAGAACAATCGAAAAAATGATCTTTGGCGATTAGCTATGAGCTAGTTACGTAATCCAGAATCTGGACGGTTCACGGGAGAAAGGATACGGTTGAGAGCCTGAGCGATCTGAACGAGACACTTGTCTCGCTCGGACTCTTTGTATTGAATTCTCTGCATGCCTGCCAGCATGCCGTTTTGTGGATCAACTCCTTCTTCTCGGACTTCCACCGCTGGAAGCTGGCCAAACCCACACGCGAGTTCCTCGATAACCCATCGGTGCGTACTCCAAACTTCGCCGGTGGGATCTCTTCTGGTGAGAAACCCGATCATGGCGTCGCACGACAGTAGCATGGTCTTGAGCTCGGGAGCGATCTCGCCCCCGTAGGTCGCTTTGCCGTGAACGACGTCCCAGCCCAATGTCTCAACAAGAGGAAAGACCAGCTCTTCGACCCATGCATCCCGCGGGTTGTAGCCATAGCCAATGAACAATTGCACGCCGCGTCACCTTCTCGACAGCTCCCATCGTATCTGATCACCTGACCCATCGAGCGTGCACACATACCTTTGTGCGACAAGGCCCGCGTTTACGCGGGTCCCCCCCGGTCACTTTTGCCGATCCAATGGGCCGAGAGGGGGAGGGTTATGGCGGATGGCCCAGGTCCCATAAAGATCAATAACCAAAATGGGGTGCCACAGGTCCCGATTGTTGGTTTGGGGGCTTCGGCCGCCACAGAATCGTCCACACGGCCCAGTATGCAGTCGACCTCCTTCCCATATGTGATTGCTTTCAATTGCATATGACTGGTCCGTCGGAAGATAGAGCGTCTGGGTTCGCACCAGGTGGTCCCCTTCCATTGAGAATGGACCGAGGCGAGACCGCTCGAGGCTGTGATCTGCTTTTAGGACATTTGTCGTCACCGGTTCTGACCGAATGCCGAAAGGCAACTCGAAGTTGGGTTTCTTGGTGGTCGTCGTGGCTCTCCAACCTGGGATCGGCGCGTACAGGATATACATCTATAGGTCGATTTGGACCTCAATCCAGCGGGGGAAGACGGCTCCGGTCCTTGCCGCTAGACTTTCACTTACACTTGTTACGCAAGATTTCCCGAAAACCCAGCAGGATGTCTGCGTTGCAATCGCCCGCACAGCAGCCTCGGCCATTAGGCCTATCGACGAAAGCCGAGGCTCTCCAACGAGTGCATTGCGACTCAGCCAGTGTACGTTTCACACGAGGCCGCATTTGGATCTGCTGACAACAAGCATGGCGGACTCCGAGTCCCGTCTCTCTTATCCCGGATGGAAGATTGTTCTGGCCGGATTCTTCGGTGTCATGGTCAGCTTTGTGGCTGTGGTGCCGTACACCTTCAGCCTTTTTCTCAAACCGCTTTCGTTGGCTTTCGGTTGGCACCGCGAAGCCCTTTCCGCGGGATTCAGCGTCGCGGTGCTGACCATGGGCGCCGCGTCTCCCGGGCTGGGCTTTCTGTTGGACCGGTTCGGTCCCCGCCGCGTCATCCTTCCGTGCTTCCTGGTCTTCTCCGCCGCGTATTCCTCACTCGCGCTGCTCACGCCCCATCTGATGCAGTTCTATCTGGCCTTTTTTTTTATCGGCCTTGTGGGCAGTGGAACCGCGTTCTTGGGCTACTCGCGCGCCATTTCGACCTGGTTCGATCGCTACCGTGGCCGCGCTCTCTCGATCATGCTGGCGGGGGGCGCCTGCGGAGCCATGATCCTGCCGGTCATTGCGCAAGCCGCAATCACCCGCTACGGATGGCGCACTGCTTTCGTCCTCCTTGGAATTCTCCCGCTGGTAGTGGGCGTTCCACTCACCGCATGCTTCGTCAGGGAGCGACCCGCGGCCCAGCAACGTAAGGAAATTTCCATCGACGCTGGAAAATCGGTGAACGAGGCTCTTCACGGAAGCGTGCTGTGGATCATAGCGGCAACGGTCTGTCTTTCTGCAATCGGCGTCAATGGCGCCATCGCCCACCTCTCTGCATTGCTCACGGACCGCGGCGTCACTATGCAAGGCGCGGCCTATGCAATTGCGATTATCGGCGTTGCGGGCCTCACCGGGCGATTTCTGATCGGTGCGTTTCTGGACCGCTTCTTCGCACCGCGCATTTACCAGACCATGCTGCTAATGGCGGTCATCGGAGTTGCTCTGCTCTCCGTTGCGCATACACTGGCGGCGGGCATGATAGCGGCCTCCCTGATCGGATTCAGCACCGGCGGCGAAGCCGATATTACGCCATACATGATTGGCCGCTACTTCGGTCTCAAACGCTTCTCCACTCTATACGCGCTTACCCACACCGCTCACGCCATCGGCGCAGCAATTGGCCCACTTTATGTCGGCCGGCTGTTCGATCTATTTGGCTCCTATCGTCCCGCCACAATTCAACTGCTGGCTCTGCCGCCCCTGATTCCCTGCCTGCTCATGTTCCTGCTCCCTCGCTACGCAGTACGCAACGTCTTGCACAAGCCGACCCTCCTCGAGTCCCTTGTTGAGCTCCCGGCGGTAGATATCAACCAGTAGCTGTCAAACCCGATTCGCTTGAGGAGAGAACTTCATGGCACACATCACACTCCCCGAAGGACTGCCTGGAATTACCGGCCTGCTCGCATTTCGGCCCGAAACCGCCGAGCCCATGCGCATGCTGTCCGAGTTTCTGCTGCGCGGCCCCAACTCCCTGACCAGCGCAGAGCGCGAAATCATTGCCACCTACACGTCAAGCCAGAACGACTGCTACTTCTGCCAAATGGGCCATGGCGCGGCCGCCTCACATCATCTGGGAGGCAATCTGAAGCTAATCGATGAGGTGAAACGCGACTTCTGGACCGCGCCAATCTCGGACAAGCTCAAGGCACTTTTGGCAATTGCAGGGAAAGTGCAGAAGGGCGGAAAGCAGGTCACAACGGAAGATATCGAATCGGCGCGGCAGGCAGGCGCAACCGACCTCGAGGTCCACGACACAGTGCTGATAGCCGCTGCGTTCTGCATGTACAACCGCTACGTCGACGGTTTGGCGACCTGGGCTCCGAGGGATCCCGAGCTTTACCTGGCGATGGGCGCCAGGTTGGCCGAAGTTGGGTACGTCAATTCTTCGGCTCCTATCCCAGTTGCAGTTGCCGACTAAATCCCAATCATCGCTGATGATCTGTCGCGAAGTTAGACGGGACGAAGGAACGAAGCTATATGGCACATATCAACTTACCGGATGGCTTGGCGGGTCCTCGCGGGCCGATGACGCTCCGACCTGAAGCCGCCGTGCCGTTGAGCCAGTTGGCGGAGGTTCTGTTACGAGGACCGAGCGCACTGACACGGGCGGAGCGCGAGTTGATCGGCACCTACGTTTCCTCGGAGAACGACTGCCGATACTGCCAGACGATTCACGGAGCGGTTGCCGCTCACTATCTCGGCGGAGACGAAAAGTTGGTGCGTTCTGTCAAGCGCGACTTCCTCTCCGCGGATATCTCGCCGAAATTGAAGGCACTTCTCAACATCGCCGGAAAAGTGCAACAGAGCGGAAAGAGCGTCACCACAAAAGACGTCGAACGCGCGCGCAACCAAGGTGCAACCGATCTTGAGATTCATGACACGGTTCTGATTGCCGCCTCATTCTGCATGATGAACCGGTATGTCGATGGATTGGCAGCCTGGACACCGGACGGGGACGACTTCTATCGCAGGCGCGCGGCGACGCTGGCCGAACAAGGATACGTCGGATCGGTGAGCCATTAGCTGTATTTGTTCAGCAAGCTCGCTGAATTGCCCTCGCTGTTCACGCGACGACACCGTGTCGCTCGCCTCTTGTAGATAGAAGAGCTGTCCAAACAACATTCGGGAGCCGTAACAATGAAGACTGTTCGCGTAATTCTCGCACTTCTCTTCACCTACATTTTCCTCGCATCGAGTCTTCGGGGACAGGTGGCTACGACGTCGCTGCGCGGAACCCTCAACGATCCGAGCGGGGCCCTATTGCCGAATGCTTCCTTAACATTGACTCGACCGGACACAGGATTCACGGCGAAGGTGAAAAGCAGTTCGCAGGGAGAATACATTTTTCAACAGCTCGATCCAGGCGCATACGAACTGACCGCGGAGTCTTCAGGCTTCGCGAAGCAGCAGGCGCATATCCGCCTGCTTGTCGATGAGCCGGCCACACTCAACCTAACGCTCCAGGTGGCTACGGGCGAGACCACAATCGGCGTCCAGGCCGAGGCCCGGACGCTGAACACTACAGATGCATCCATGGGAAACGCGGTCGACAATGAGACTGTTCAGGCTCTGCCCCTGGAAGGTCGAAACGTCCCGGACCTGCTGAGCCTCCAACCAGGTGTTCTCTACCTAAGCCACAACGTGGACCAGAGCCAGGATAGCCGGAGCGGATCGGTGGCAGGCGCACGCTCCGATCAGGGCAACATGACGCTGGATGGTCTGGATAACAACGATCAGACCCGAGGGTATGCTTTCACGGGAGTGCTTCGCTCAACGGTGGACTCGGTCGATGAGTTTCGCGTAACGACGGTTAACTCGGATGCGGACTCCGGCCGCTCCTCCGGCGCGCAGGTGAATGTGGTCACCAAAGGAGGCACGAATAAGCTTCACGGCAGCTTCTACGAATACAATCGCGACACCATCACGGCGGCAAATAACTGGTTCAACAAGGAAGCGGAGATCGCGGCCGGCCAGCCGAACAAGCCCGGGGAGCTGATCCGGAATACTTTTGGGGTGGCTCTCGGCGGCCCAATCAAAAAGGACAGGCTTTTCTTCTTCGCGAACTATGAATCCCAGCGAACCGCGGAGAATGAACAGGGGATTCTGCAGGTACCAACACAAAGCTTCCGCAATGGAAGCATCATTTACCCCAACGCGGCCGGTTCCACCGTAACCCTGAGCCGCGCTCAATTCGCCTCGATGGATCGCCAGTGCCACACGCTCGGGACCTGCCCACTGGGGCCGGGGGCAAATCCCGCCGTCCTGCAGTTGATGAACTCTTATCCATTGCCCAATGGCAGCCTCGCGGGCGACGGCTATAATACCGCGTCCTTTACTTGGTCGGCGCCGAATCCGCTCAATCTCGGAACCTACATCGCGCGTATAGACTACTCTCTCTCCGACAAGCACAGGCTATTTCTGCGCGGGAATCTGCAAGACGATCATCAGAGCTTGCCGCCCGAGTTTCCGGCGCAGTTACCAAGCAGCATCTATACCGATAACAGTAAGGGTATCGCGGCAGGAGAGATCTGGAGCGTCACGCAGAGCCTTATCAACAACATCCGCTATGGCTTTACGCGCCAAGGCTATGCCAGCCGGGGAGCGGGCAAAGGGCCATATGTCACTTTTGAAACTCTGAGCAATCCAGTGGCGGAAACACGAACCACCATTACCGATGTCCCCATGCACAATCTTATCGACGATCTCAGCTGGACTAAGGGGAAGCATAACATTCAGCTCGGCGTAAATTACAGGCTCATTCACGACCAGGTTGGCTCCGACGCATCCTCGTATAATACTGCTGAATCGTACATAGGCGAGAGTCACGACGATATTGCAAATACAGGGTCGAGCCTGGATCCGGGAGCCTTCGGCTTTCCCGCGGTGGCAACCACTTTTGACACTTCCTACAGCTTCGCCGCCATGAATCTGGCCGGGATTGTCGCCTGGGGCGCTGACAATTACAGCTATCTCGCAACCCAGGGCGGCGGCACACTACAGCCGCAGGGGGCCATGGTGAGCCGCGACTTCAAGTCCAACCAGCTGGACTATTACATCGAGGATACATGGCACGCGCTGCCCAGACTTTCCGTCACCTTCGGCGCGCGCCAGATGCTTATCCAGACACCTTACGAAGTGAACGGGCAACAGGTATCGCCAACCCTGGGTATGCGCGATTGGTTGCAGACACGAACCCAGCAGGCGGCGGCCGGTAACACCGTGCAGCCGGAGATTTCATTCGCGCCTTCCGGCAAGGGTAATGGGGGCAAGCCCTTGTGGCCGATGGCAAAATCGGATATCGGTCCGCATGTCGGCCTGGCTTATTCTCTCGATCCGCACACCGTTGTACGTGGCGGCTTTGGCATCATGTTCGACAATTATGGATTAGGCATTGCCAATATTCTGGCCACGCAAGGATCGGCGGGACTGCTGGGACAGAACGCAACGGGCGGGGAGTGGACTTCAGTAGATGCGGCTCCGCGATTCACAAGCCTGCAATCGTTGCCAACATTCCCCGTGGTGCAGCCGCCAAGCACCACGATCAAATTTCCATATACCCCACCGCTCGGGGCCGGCGGGGTGGTCTCGATCGCGGACGACAAGAGCAAGACGCCCTACTCTTATGATCTCAACCTATCGGCGCAGAGAGAATTGCCCCATGGATTCACGGCTGAAATGTCGTATGTGGGACGGTTGGGTAGGCACTTACTGCAAACCATCGACTTCGCCATGCCTCTGAACCTAGTGGATCCCAATGGCGGAGGCGATTATTTTTCCGCCGCGGCCAATCTTGAAAGGATGGCATACGCCGGTACACCCGTTTCTTCTGTGTCCAAGATTCGATATTGGGAGGATATGTTCCCGGATGCTGCGGGCCGCGGAGCATCCGGCGCCGGGACCCCCGGATTTTCGGCGACGCAGAATATCTATACCTCCTATGCCGCCGACTCACTGAATGCTTCGGCGGACTTATATGGGATGGACATATTCTGCTCTCCAGGATGCGGTGCACACAGGTTCCGCTTCTTCGACAGCCAGTATGTCTCGATGTTTGCGCAGTCCAGCATTGGCGCAAGCAGTTACAATGCGGGGCAAGTCACGCTTCGCCATTCCATGAGCCATGGTTTGCAGACGGACTTCGGTTACACCTGGTCCAAATCGCTGGATCTCGGTTCCAGCGCCGAGCGGATTGGAGGCCAGTTGGCCAACAATCATGCCTTCAGTCAGATTACGAACACTTTCAACCCAAGGCAGAATTATGCCGTTTCAGATTTCGATGTGACTCACCTCGTGACCGCCGACTGGACATATCAATTGCCGTTCGGCCACGGCAGGGCCTTCGGATCCGGGGCCAATCGTTTTGTCAACGGAGTGATAGGCAACTGGGAATCTTCGGGATTGGCGCGCTGGACCAGCGGTCTTCCCTTCAGCACCCCGGTGGGAAGCGGAACAGTCACCGCCGTAGTGATCGAAAGCTATGCGGTTCCGACCGCTCCCATCAGCATTCACAAAAAAGGGAATGTGCTCGCCTTCACTTCGAATGGTCAGCCAGTGGACCCCGCCACTGGCGTCGGCGTTCGCTATCCTCTCACTGGTGAAGTTGGTCCACGCAATAATTATCGTGGCGATGGCTACTTTGGCATCGATTCCGGCCTGCACAAGAGCTGGCACGTTGCCGAACGTCATCAGCTGGCTTTCGGCTGGGAGGTCTTCAACGTGTCAAACTCTACGCGCTTCGACACCAACCCGGCTACGTTCCAGAATAGTTTCAACAAGGGAAACTTCGGGACTTACGGGGCGACCTTGACCCAGCCGAGAATCCAGCAGTTCTCGCTCCGGTATAGTTTCTGATCTAATGGGCCCACCACCAAGGGATTGCCTCGAACGCGTGACGGATCTCAGGTCCCTGGGTTGCGCCTCCAGAACAACACGTCCACAATTCATCCATTCTGCAAGGTCTAGCCGTTCGAAGATGGCAATCAAGCATGTAGATCAGCATTTGAATCGATGGCGCACGCGAGAGGCAATTCCGCCCATCAAGCAGGCGTGCCGTCCTGACTTTCTCAGCGCAGGTTGAGGCAATCCGGATCGGACACCTACTATCAGGCATCCGCACAGAGCTACCAAGTCCAAAGTGCGGCTGGGGGAGGCCAAAAGTTCTCAAACGCCGAGAGCGCGCGGAAAACGCGAAAGCTCTTCAGGGGTCGAGGCGTTCGGAACGGAGCAGCCTGGCGCGGCTATGTATTTAGCTCCGGCCTGCTCCCTTGCTCCCTTCCACTGCCTCCGTATCTCCTCCGTGGTCAGCTTCTCGTAGTCGATCTCGTCCACTCCTCCTGCGATTGGCTGCGAGAATTGCGCGCGGATCTCAGAGATGGGAATTCCGCTGGTCCTTACGGAGTATTGAATGACCGGCGCATTGAATTCCTTGAACTGGTTGATATATGGCCTCTCAAGATAATGAAGATGGAGGACGGTTAGCTTTGTGTCAGCCAGCGCGTCGAAGACGCGTTTGTCATAGGAACGGGTATAGTGCTGATAGTCTGCGACGGAGCCGAACTTGCTTTCCGCGTTGAAGACGCTCACCAGCGCTCCGGAAGCGCCAATCTCCTTGATATGTTGGATGTGGTTGATTGTAGATTGCGTGATGGCCTCCAATGCATCATGCCATCCATCCGGGTTCTCTTTCTGGAATTCATGCAGGCTTCTGATTTGCTCGTCTTTCACTTCCTCCGATTTTCCCTGGCTGGCAAACTGCGGCTGCGACTGAAACAGTATCATCGCGGTCATGTAGGGCCCATAAATCGTGTCGATGAAATAGGCATCTCCATTCAGCCCATCACGAACGATCTTCAACGTGTTGAGTTGTTCCGGAAACGGGGAGTCCAGAGCCTTCAGCTCATGCCACTTGCCGGTCGTCGACTGCGGATAGTCGAAGTCGTTCATTACCTTGACGATGTCCGTGTTGTATGTGCGATGGAATTCGAGATGGTCCTGCGCCTCTAACTGTGCGTTTGGCCTCTTATAGTGGTGGTAGAAGGTAAATGGGGGGCGATCGACATCTTCCCCCCGCAGCGCCCGGTCCACGCGCTCTTTGTGTGTCAACGTGGATGCGGCTGAGTTCTTGCCAAACGACGGCTTGGCAAGCGCAACACTGGCCGTGGCTGCGGCGGTCGAAAGAAATCTCCGGCGATTCAACATCGGGTCCTCCTCGGGACATGTGTTCGAGAGCATTCGGTTGAGTGAGGGAGGGGAAACGAGCCGCGCGAAATCTTGCGCGGCCTGTTCACCCTTATTCCTTAAAAGGAGATGCGCCCCCCTATTTGGATTTGTCGGGGAGTGTTGTAATCGGAGGTTATCTGGCCGAAGGCCGAACCGCCCACAGTGGTGTTAGGCAGCGCGAACCAGGGGTGGTTGAGGATATTCTGGACCTCCGCACGGAAGGCGAAGTTCACGCGCTCCTTGATTGCTACGGTCTTGATCAGCGTTGTGTCCCAGTTGCCCGCGCCTGGGCCGGGACCGCGCAGCGCGCCCGCCTTGGGCTCATTGCCAAACTGGAATTCGTCCGCTGCGGAAAAAGCGCCCGGATTGATGAATCCGTTCACCCGGCTGTAAAGGCTGCCGGATGTCTTTCCACTCACGCCGGGATTGATGTTCGGCCGCTGAACGGCCGCACCGAACAAGCTGTTCTGGTTATTCTGGGAGATGTCCAGCGGGAATCCATTCTGGTAGTAGGTTACAGCGCTCAGCTGCCAATCACCGATGGCGTAATTCCAGCGTCCTGCCTTGCTTAGGAACCTCCTGCCCGTGCCGACAGGAAGAACATAGGAACCGGCCAGTGTGAAGCGGTTCGGAACATCAATGAAAGAGCGTCCCCACTCCGACCTGAGATCGTAAATGTTTTGCGGACCGGAATTGGAGCCACCGGAAGGGCTGGATGTCTCATAAGAGCCATCGAGATTGCGCGAAAGGGTATAGGTGCTGAGGAATGTTATTCCGTTGGAAAAGCGGCGTTCAATGCGCGCCGCGAGCGAGTCATAACTCGACGCACTATCGGTAGTAATTACATTGACGGAGGCAAATTGCGGGAAGGGCAAGAGCAACTGGTAATACGGAACTGTCCGTTGACCGATCAGTCCCGGACCTCCCGATTGATAAAAAGGATTGGCCGTGGGGGCATTCAAAGCCTTCGCGCCGAGTGTGAAGTGGGTTGGGTTGAGCTGGTCGATATTGGTTCGACCTCCGCCAGCGGGCGAGGCACTACCCCCGCCCTGTGGTGAGGGGAGGAGATGATGCCCGCGCGATCCTACGTAGTCCACTTCCAGGATCGTGTTGTGTCCCAACTGGCGTTGAACGCCGCTCGAGAACTGGTAGATGACCGGAGACTTGATGTCTTCGCTATAGGCCGCGATGGGATCGCCGATGCCAGTAAGCAGGCGGTTGACGTTCCCGGTGGGAGGTTGCGGACCGCTGGGAAACGGGTTTGTGAGGGAGAAATTCGGCGCAGGAGTCAGATCTCCGTTATTGCTGGAAACGAGCGGAGTCTCGGTCGTAAACCCGGTCTGCAGCGCCGCCGTGGCATCGTAGCGCAAAGGCGAATAAAAGACTCCAAAGCCACCGCGAATCGTGGTTTTTTGTCCAAGCGCGTAGGAGTATCCAAAACGAGGGGCGAACTTGTCCTTCGAGAGTTCTCCGGTCTCGTTGCGGCTACCCGTTCCGGCAAATTCGAGCCCGCCAACCGTCCCCGGAACAATACGCGCGAGCGGACTGGCGACGGTTGGGTTGAATCCAACCACCTCGTTATCGTTGGAGTCTTTCAGGCCGGTCTCGTATTCGTAGCGCAAACCAAGGTCGAGAGTCAGCTTCCGCGAGATGCGGAATTCGTCCTGCACATAGGCGCCCCAGTAGTTGATGTATTGGTAGAAACGCTGCGACTCTTCAATCTGTCCACCGGTCGGCAGACCGAGCAAAAGGTCGGCGATGGCGCTGCCCGATGCGCCACCATCGGGTGAGTTGGGGGTTTGTTGGGTGAAGTTGCCGGTGAAATTGAAAGACCCGGGTGCGCTTTGAAAGTCGGTGAAAGACAAGTCGATGGAGCGGTAGTCGAAGCCAGCCTTAATGCTGTGCTTGCCAACTTCCTTGGCGATCTGGGTAAACAGGTTTCTGGAGTACCAGAAGTCCCTGGTTGCCGTCGAATCGCTCTGAGAGGTGAAGTTAGTAACATTGACCGGAGGAAAGAAATTGAGCTGGTAATTGTAGGCGGGAAGCCCCAGTGTGGTCGGATCGAATCCCGCACTCAGCGGCAGAATAACATTGGGGAAGCGGTTGAAGCCGAATCGCACGCTCAGTACCGTAGTGGGATTGAGAGTGAATATGTTATTCAAATTCGTCGCGTCCACGTGCCGATTATAGGTGATGGACTCCGACCCGGGCGCCGTTCCCAGTGCGTTGCCGAATGGAATCAGGCAAAAGTAGTGTAGATAGGAAAAGTTGGCCGTCCACCAATCGAAAATCTGTTCGTCGACCTTGCCCACGAACTCGTCGCCGCGGTTCGCTGGTCCCGGCACTGCGGCATTATAGTCGTACCCGCCAGAGGGCAGTCCCAGCACGTTGGCGTGGGGAAAGTAACTGAGGATATTCTGCCCGACTGGGCTGATTGGAACGCTGGCATGAGCGAGATTGTTGCCGGGGATCGGCTGCCTGGTATTGGGGTCATAGATTGTAATGGGGAGCTTCTCGCCAGTGGACGACAATACGTAACTTTGCGAAAAATCGCCTGTACGTTCGAGATCGGTAGGCACCTGATAGCTGTCTCGCAGGAAATTGTCCTCAGTGAAACCCTCCTCGGAGAGGAAAAAGAAAGTCTTGTTCCGTCCGTCGTAAAGGTGAGGAACAATCACCGGGCCGCCGATTGAGCCGGCATAACTGTAGAAAGGAGTGTTGGGACGTGGGACCCCTGCGCGATTGGCAAAGAAATCGTTGGCGTTGTAGACGGATTGGCTTGTAACTCCGTAGAGTGAGCCGTGAAGGTTGTTGGTACCCGATTTGAGCAGCGTGTTGTAAACGCCGCCGCCCGTCCTTCCCACTTCGGCATCGTACGTAGTTACCTGAACCTTGAGTTCCTGGGTCGCCTCAGTGGCAGGAATGATCACGGGCCGGTTGACGGTGTCGGTGATGGGCACGCCGTCGATCAAGTATTGATTGGTGGACTCGGGGCTGCCGGCAATAGATACGGTGGAGGTGTCGCTCTGATCGATAAATCCAGAGCCGCGGATCACGGGCAACACGTTCTGCGAAATATTGATGACCGTGTATTGGTTTCGCCCGTCGCTGGTCGAGACGGGCAGATCGAGCAGCTTCTGCTCTTCCAGGGAGGTTGATGTCGAGCCGTTGGTCGTATCGAGCAGCGGCGTACCCGAGGAAACCGCGACTGTCTGCGAGGTATCACCGATCTCGAGCGACACATCCACTGTCACGGATTGTTGCGTGCCGACCACGATTCCACCGCGTTCAAAGCGCTTGAATCCCGCAAATTCGACCACGACCTGATAACTGGCGGGGTCAACCTGGGTAAAGGTATAGAGCCCTGCTCCATCCGATGCCGCAACACGGGATACGCGTCTGGCCTCGTCGATGAGCGTAACTTTGGCTCCGGAGACGATCGCGTGGCTGGGGTCGGTCACCATGCCCCGGATTTCGCCTGAATAGGATTGCGCGAACGACGTCGCCGGGATGAGCGCGAGTAGACCGATAAATGCCTTACGAATTGAAATCATTTCAATCCTCCTGAGAATGAAGAAAGTGAGGGAAGGTTCGCCACAGCGCGCAAACCTTTCTTGGCGCCGGATACACCTCCGGCATACGATGTTCAATGAAAGAATGAATTCTGGAATGGAGCGTGCGGATGCGCGCTAGCGTGCGGAGGACGGACAACAGCGCGAGGGTGCGCTGTTTAGTAGGAAGCGCACGGGCCCAGCAGCGATAGAAGCGGTTTGGGTGTGGACGATGAACATGGGATCAGGCTGCCGGCAACTGCCGAAACCGGTATAACTCTTCGTTGCTACTGTCTTTCGGGGCCGGGGAACTCGGCGTTCAAACGAGCTTATTTCCAGCGCTGGTGCTGGACCGAAGTGATGCCGATGTACCAAGGACGGAAGGTCAACCTCGGGTCCCGCCAAATGCTCAAGGGTCAGCTGTGCGGCAGCGGCACCGGATGCAACCGCCGCATATACAAGGAAATCTCGATGGTCAGTCATGATTTCCTCCTGTGACCGGATAAGCGCCGATGAATAGGCCTCATTCGCAGAAGAATCTCCTCTCGTAAGCGAGCTCTTCGATTGTCAGGGTGCGATTGTGCCTACGCAGGTATGGGTCTTGTTGCCGTCGACGGGATCATCGACAACAGACGGTGCGACAGGCAAGCGAAAGGTGGGAAATGAATACCATATCTCGGAACTCTTGCGTTTCCGCATCGAGCGGACGCATTAACGACAGTGTGGCGCGAATTTGAAGTCCTGTCAACCCGCACCAGAGTCTTTACGAACTGAATCGGGGCGAAACGCCGCCTTTTGGAACGTGTGGTTCGTGAAAGCGTGCCGGGGCGGGAGAATAAGGAGGTAGGAGTGCAGACCGAATGCAGCGGCCTTTCTGCATTACAGATGGAGGCAGTCCCTCCGAGGGCGGGTATCAGGATCAGCCCTCAAAGTACCCGGCGCTGCGCGGGGGGATGAGCTCCCAGGTGGTGAACGGTCCGGGAACGTTTGAGCGAGAAGAGCGTCCTCGTTCTCGCTCCCTCATCATTCGAACTCTGGGCCTCAGACAACGGATACAACACAGCCCCCGCCGTGCCTCCCATTTCTACACGCATTTATTCCGACCGCGATACTCAGGCGGCATTCAACGCATGGAACGCCGGCGCAGTGCACGTAGCGCGCCTGGTCACCGAGAGCACGTTGGGAGCTGATGCACCTCGGGAAAAGCTTCTGGCAATCGCAGCATCAGAATGACGCGCGCATTGCCCCTTGAAATCTACCGACGCCAGCCAAGTTTCTTTGCAGCCTTCTTTACGGCTTTCTTCACTGCTTTCTTGACCGCAGTCTTTTTGGCCGAAACTTTCTTAGCGGCCTTCTTCGCGACTTTCTTCACAGATGTCTTCTTGGCCGCGCCTTTCTTTGCAGCCTTCTTCGCGGGCGCCTTTTTGACAGCTTTCTTTATCACAGTTTTCTTCGCAGTCGTTTTTGCGGCTGTTTTGGCAGCCTTCTTTGCCGTTTTAACGGCCTTCTTCACTGGAGCCTTTTTCACTGCCTCTGACACTGTGGTCACGGCCGCACCAACTGCGGTTTTGACAGCGCCAGCCACATCTTCGACCATCGCGAGCCCGAATCCAACCGCCTCGGCAGCCTTTTCCACTATCGTTTTCTCAGCCATTCTCAGGGCCTCCAGCCTTTACGTTTATACGCTGCTGCGAACTGCCGAGATATATCTATGTAGGCACATCCCTGATTTGCTTCCCCTTGATGTTGTTGGCTTCTGTGTGCCCGGCAGGTGCGAGCCGCTATTGCCGCAATACACATTCCGCCCCATTTTCGCTGCGCTGCAAACGTGGTCCCCGGGGAAGTGGAGTTGCGTGTCTCATCTGCGCGCCGGTTAAGACATTCAAGCAGGGGTGTGTTGAGGTGATAGACCCACAACGAAGTGACTAAGTGGGAAGCCGGATTCGGTGAATCTGCTAGGGGGGCTCCTGCATTTGGCCGGCGATAGTCGAATGGTCATATGTGGGAGAACTGACAAGCACTGCCCGTTAAATCGACTCCCAGCCGGTCTCAGAGCCGGCCCGCGACCACACGTTACACTGTAGCGCATGGATAGGAATTCAATTATCGCGACAATCGAAGCCGAAATTGCCACTCTTCAGCGAGCAAGAGCGTCACTCACAGGTTCGCCGCAAAAGCGCGGGCCAGGTAGGCCGCCCGGAACCGCGACGAAGAAGAAGCGCAACCTATCACCTGAACGCCGTGCCCGCATTGCTGCTGCGGTAAAGGCCCGGTGGGCAAAACAGAAGAAGGCAGCGAAGTAGAGGGCTTCGGCTCTTTACTTCCATGCTGATTGATCTTCCGATGGCGCGCAGACGTAGACGATATCGTAACGGCCAAAGCCTCCAAGAACAATAAAGATCAACAACAATTGGGATGCAGGCGGTAAGTTATTCCATCAAAAACACTTAGCCTCAACGATTTTCAACATACTTCAATAACCGCTGAAATCTGGTTCGGGACCAGGTTCTCTACCTCAAGCATCCTTTGTAGAATCAATGGGTTACAAAACCACCCTTGTTGAATCTAGTGGATTCTGGAGGAATCTGCGACTACAGAATCGTCTACACGACTGTCAGTCAATCTGCGGCCTTCCCATAAGTGATTGTTTTCAATTGTTTACTGGTGGTCCGCCGAGCCGTAGACCACCTGGGTTTGCACCAGATGCTCTAGCGACGTCGTGGCTTCCTGAGAGTCTATAGCTCTTGATGCTGCCGACCGGTGCGGGTTCCTGGTTCCACGAACGTTGTTTGCCGAAGTGTAACTGCCGAGTCGGCGACCAACCGACCGGGGTCTGACCAGCGAGAAGGGTGCTTCTCTGGAAAGCTCGTTTTGTCTCGAACTGTCCGCGGAGACGCTTGGGCTGTCAGGAATGCCAATCAAAATCAAAGATCGGCCATTCATGTTCGCCGCCCGCTTGTGGTCTTTATACATTTCTGGTACCACCTTAATCAATGAATCTATCCATTTGCGTCTCCGTCCTGCTGCTCGGACTCCGGCGCTCTACAGCCTCCACCGACGAATGGTCGAAGCTCAGGCTTAGCGCTCGGTCTCCCTGCAATCCAGGACGCCTGAGGAAGTACCGATGAAAAAGAAGCTCCATACGTGGTTGGCTGGTGCGCGCTCGGCCTTTCCCACCGCCTTCAGTCCCTACTGGCACGGGCTGCCGCTAGGGCGGATGAAGATGTTCCTGGCAGGGTACTTCTTCACGGGCGCCGCCGGCGGTTTCGCGCTCGATCTATTGCAGCTCAATGCTTCGCGCGTCGGCGGAGGGTTCTTTTGGCCCGTCTTAGTGGGCACGGGAGCGGCAACGCTTAGGGCTGCCGCAATCAAAAGAGTTCGTGTTATCCCGCTCCTGTTTCTGCTGGTTGTCATGACCGCCTGGCTGGGCTACTGGGCCTCGCACGTTTTGCTGCCTCTCCCGGTCCCCGTCGCTGTACATCGGCGCGTGCTATTCGATGCGATCGGGATCTTGATTGGTATCGGCCTAGGGGCTCGATTTCTGCTGTTCTTCGCTGGTACGGAGGGCGTGGCCAGCGTGCGCATGCAGACAGAGCTTTCTTTGGCCCACGGTATTCAGGCGACCCTGGTTCCGACCGTCTCTTTCCAGAGCGCGAGTTTCGAGCTTTACGGCAAATCGATCCCTAGCACAGAAATGGGCGGCGACTTGATCGACGTCATTGAGAGCGACGGTGGATTGGTGGCCTACGCCGCCGATGTCTCCGGGCACGGCCTGCCCGCTGGCCAGCTCATGGGGATGTTGAAGACCGCCATGCGACTCGCGGTGCAATTCCGCCAAACGCCGATAGCAGCGCTCGAAAGTGTGGACCGTGTGCTGCCAGATCTCAAGGGACGTGAGATGTTTGCCACTCTGGCCCTGCTCCGCTTCGATGGCTCCAGTGAAGTCGAATACGCGCTGGCCGGCCATCCCCCGATCCTCCACTATCGGCACGGCAGCAGGGACATGGCCCAGCTCTCCATGCAGCAGCTTCCGCTGGGACTGATCCCCGGCGGATCCTATGCTAGTAAGCGCGTCCTCTATTCACCGCGCGATCTCTTCTTGATGGTTACAGACGGCATAACGGAAGTGGCCAATGCCAGAGATGAAGAATTTGGCCTGACCCGGCTGCAAGAGCTGCTGACGCAACACGCGACCAGAGCCTTGCCGGAGATTTGGGATCTCATCATGCGCGAGGTGCGACAACACGGTCTGCAGGAGGATGACCAAAGTCTGCTCCTGGTGCGCGTCCTGGACCCGGCCACCCTCCCGCGACCTGAATTTCAAAGGGACACAGAAAACCCGTAACCTGGTTGAACGCAAAATGAGCGAGCCGAAGTGTGTCCCGGGTTTATACGGTCGTTTCTCCCGGATTACCGGCAACTCGGAAATTACCTTTGAGTGAACGGCCCCGCCAAGTGTTGCTCAAGTAGTAATTTCCCAGTTGGCGACATTTCCGAGTTGGAGACAATCCGACCGTTACCGCTCAAAAAGGCATTGCTGCGGCAATCGCATGCGGCTTAAGACGCTTAGTTTACGGTTGCTGGAATTGGCCAGCCTTCCCCAATCTCGAAGAGGCCATCGGTTTAACAAGTATGCCTGAGAGCTATACCGAGAAGGCACGGCGTTCGATCTTCTTTGCACGGTATGAGGCCAGCCAACTTGGTTCGCCAGTGATCGAAACCGAGCACCTGCTGCTAGGAGTGTTGCGGGAGGACAGAGCGCATCTCGACTTTTACCTGCCTTCTACCGACTCGATAGCGACGATCCGCAAACAGATCGAGGGGCATTCCGCCGTTAGCGAAAAGTCCTTGTCGGGTGAAAGGCTCCCCGCTCGTATGAGCTTCCCACTTTCGGACGAGTGCGAGCGGGCGCTGGCCTACGCTGAGGGAGAGGCCGCGAATCTGAGTGGTGAGCGCGTCGGGCCGGAACACCTACTGCTAGGTCTGCTGAGGGAGGAGGGCAGCTTCGCAGCGCAAGTTGCTTCGGGAGCACGGAGCGGAGATCGGGCGTATTCGCAGCGGCCTGAAGGCCAGCCATGATCAGCCTCCCTCAAATCAAGCGGACCCGTCCCAGCCGTCAGAGCCAGCGGCCTGATTCCCTTCCGCTATCCTCGGCGCATCAGACCGAAGCCCGCGCTGCCTGCGGCATCGGAAGTAGGAGGTCGCGGTAGGGATACGGATTTCTCCGTACCCCCCGCACAGATCCGGACAGGCGGATTTCCCGCATCCGGCTCTTGCCTCAGGTGGTGACGCGCAGACGGCGCGAGGGATAAGGATGGCAGATATGGGCCGGAGGAAGCCATCGGCGGATGAGTCGTTGCATACGCTCCCACTGGACGCGTCCCTTCTGGCTCCGCCGTTCGAGCGCGTGATGCCAGAGGTGACTGACCGTGAAGCGGAAGTGAGCTAGTGCGTACCGGTTTCCCGGTACTCCGAAGTATCGGAAGTGCCCACTCACAACGGACTTCAACCACTTGCCGACTTCAGGAACTGGGTCATGCATACGCCGTCGCAACTCGATCTTGACCCGTTGCAACGTCGCCTGCATGCGCTTGCGAATCGTCTGCCGAAGTACCATGAACCTGCCCTTCCTCGTCTTCCCGCAGATGTGCTTGAAGCCGAGGAAATCGAAGGTCTCTGGCTTGCCCAGACCCGCGTGCTTTCGGTTGGTCGCCGCATGGCGTCCGAACTCGATCAGTCGCGTCTTCTCCGGGTGCAGTTCCAGTTGGAACTTCTGCATTCTTTCCTTCAGTTCCGCCCGGAACCTTTCGGCATCGTCCTTGAACTCGAATCCAACCAAGGCATCGTCAGCGTAACGCACCACGATCACATCGCCGCGCGCACACTTCTTACGCCATGCCTGAACCCAGAGATCGAAGACGTAATGGAGGTAGATATTCGCCAGCAGCGGCGATGCACTTCCACCCTGCGGCGAGCCTGCCTCCGCGAACGTTCGCACTCCCTTTTCCAGCACGCCCGCGTTCAGCCATTTCTGGATGAGCCGCACCACGCGCCGGTCCGCTATCCGATGCTGGAGAAACCGGACCAGCCACTCATGCGACAGCCGGTCGAAAAAGCTGCGCACGTCCAGGTCCAGCACCCAGTTCACGCGTCGCTCATGGAGTCCGCAGTACAGGGCGTCCAGCGCTTTATGCTGACTGCGTCCTGGCCGGAACCCATAAGAGAAGCCGAGGAAGTCGGTCTCGTAGATGTGGTTGAGTACTTCCACCGTCGCTCTCTGAACGAGCTTGTCTTCGAGCGCCGTAACGCCGAGCGGTCGCTGCCGCCCGTCCGCCTTGGGGATGTACACCCTACGCACCGGCTTGGCTCGGTACGCTCCGTGCTTCAGTCTATGGGAGAGGTTCTGGAGATTTTCCTCAAGAGCCTCGCCGTAGTGCTGCCACGTCTCACCGTCCACACCGGCTGCCGCTTGCCTCTTCAACTGCGAGTAAGCACACCGCAGGGTGTCGATCCGGTAGATGTGATGCATCAGAGCGGTGAACTTTACATCCTTATTCGATTTTGCCATTTGTCGTATCTGCGCCAGTTCGCTTGGCGCGACTACCCGGCTCTGAGTCCGGATCGCGTTTTGCTGGCCCAGATTCCCCTTGGCCAGACCCCTTCCCTCCATCTCCTCCGCCACCGGTACTCTGATTTTGTTCGGAGACTTCCCCGGTACTATGGGTCTGTCCGACTTCCCGTGTTCGTTCATCATCGGCTCCTGTCCTTGGACTTCCCGATGCGTCCCGCGAGCGCTGGCCGCTCACGGGTGAACCCGGGATCTCCCAACTTCCGTGCAAGATGTGTCCCTACGTGCCAGGGTCACAGACCGCGCAGGACCCCGGTGAAGCTCGCATTTACGCTCCACCGATTGTTGCCTTCCGCGTCGTGTCAGGGCGTCGGCGTCCTGAAGTTCGGGGTATTTCGCGGTTCAATAACCTGGCCCGTAGTTCCTCCTGTCAACGCTTCGTATCCGGCCTTGCGACCGTGCCCGCATGACTCGGAGCCGGTGTGGCTTGCTCGGCCTTCACCGTACGACTCTTTCATTCGCTACATCTTGCCGGCTTGCCCGGTGCGGTCTGCATCGTGCTCCTTGAAGGTGGTTGCTACTGCCTCAAAGAACACGGTGCTTACGCACCGGATGTTGGCGCTGCGACACGTCATCCCCAACTGGGTAGCTGTGGAGCGCCTTGGGCGCTCCGATGTTTACGTGCGTGAACATGTTGAGGATGAGCATGTTGGCTGGGTGGTGTTTACAAACGTAAACGCGCGTCAGCGTTCGTAAACGGCGAGAGCGCTCTGGAGCGCTTTTGTGTAAACGTGTTGAAAGCAAAGGATCGAGGCTGGATCAGGCTTCCCGGCGCGCTGACGCGCGTACCCTCCGCTCCGTCGTCCGTAAAGGCTCTCCGCTACGCTCCGACCGCTGGCGCGGCTCCCTTCGGTCGGCCTTGACTGACGCCTCCGCTGCGGGTGTTTTTCAGCAATGAGAAAAATGTCTTTTTCTCATGTTACCCATGACCAGGGCGACGGCTCCCGGCCATCGGCGGCGCGGTGAGGTCCAGCTATGAAGCGTGCAGCGGCGGGGCGCTTTCGGGGTTCAGTGGCGCATCCGGCAGCGTGTTGGGAGCCAGACACCATCCCTAAGCCTGATGGCTTAGCGTGGTCGATTCCCGGCCCGTTATCGAACCAAAATCGAACGCATCTCGCACGGTGTCCGGTCCTGTTCGAGCCAGGTCCGGGCATCGTCCGGCTTCTGTCCGGCAGGGGCTATCGTTCGGCGGACCAGCGGCGGGCTTCCTGCTGGAGAATCATCGAATCGAGCACTTGCTGGACGACCTTCTTGGACTCCGGGTCGAAGCGGGAGACGGCCTCGAACTGGAGTCGGAGGGCTTCATCCGGCCCGCGTTCATCCTTCCCAAAGAGCAACTGATCGGAAGAAACGCCCAGCGTCATGGCCAGGTTGCGGATGACATCGAGGGCGCAAACCTATAGCTTACCCGCGGTATACCCCAAAAACGTTGGAGTAATGGAAGATGTAGAGAAGGTAGCCCCCAAGGCCGGATATCTGCTGACGCAGGCATTTCCTTTCCTGAGCCTGGAACAGGCGGACAAGATCCTCACTGAAACGGAAGGACCAGGCGGCGGATTTCTGGACGATGGTTCAGAGTTTGGCGTGTACTCGAGGCTCAATCTTTATGCTGCCGCACGACGCGAGGAGAAGCTTGTCGCCGCCAAGTGATTCAACCTGCGTGATACGGATTATGCGGCTGGCAAGCGGATGGAAAAAATTGACCCATTCGGCGATCGTGGCATCACCCCGACCGTGCCGCCATGCGCTTCAACGGCCCACTTCGCGATTGCGAGACCGAGTCCGGCGCCTCCCGCATCTCGAGCGCGCCCCTCATCGACTCGGTAGAAGCGATCGAACACACGGGACGCCTTGTCATCCGGAATCCCGGGACCCTCGTCTTCGATAGCGAGTTCCGCGAACCGCGTCCGATCTGAGTTGGGGTTGCCATCGGAGAGGCGAAGACGGATTGTGCTCCCCGGAGGCGAATACTTTACGGCGTTGTCGAGCAGGTTAATGACAGCCATGCGTAAAAAGTTGCGATCGGCTGAGACACTAATCCGGCTCTGCTCAGCTACGAGAATTATCTGTTTTTTATCTTCTGCGAGAACCCCGACGATAGCGACCGATTCGTGGACGAGGTCGTTGAGTGGGAAGACCGTGCGATGCAGCTTGACTTCGCCTGAATCTGCGTGCGCGATGGTCAGGAGCGTGTCGATCATTGCGGTGAGCCGCGCAACTTCTTCCAGCATACTGCCAATGATGTCTCGATACTTCTCAGAGCTGTGATCCGCCTGAAGGCCAACTTCGCCAACGCTGCGCATGGCAGCCAAAGGTGTACGCAATTCGTGGGAGACATCGGAGGTGAAGTGCTGCAGTTTCTCGAATGACTCACCTAACCGCGTAAGCAGTCCATTCAGCACGCGGGCCATGTGCCCGAACTCGTCTTTAGGATTGTCGACGGGGATTCGTTCGTTCAATCGGCGCGCTGTGATCTGCTCCGTCTGACGAGCCATTTGTTCGAGCGGGTTGAGCGCCTTTCCGGCGACGCGAAAGCCGGCGAATCCGGCGGCGATCAAGGCAGCTGGCATCGCGAGTAATAAGAGTCCGACAAACTCCAACAGACTCCGCCGAATCGCCTCTGTGCTGTAGGCAAGCCGTATCAACAGAGGCTTACCGAGCAGAAGGTGAACGTGGCTGATAGCGAGGACCGAGGTTCCGTCCGGAAGACGAATTTCGGCGGACTTGTATCCGACTGCGCCTTCACGAAGGGCCGGCGCACCGCCGAGATCCATTCCGTGCAACCGATCGTTGCGGAAGAGCACCTGACCATCAGGGCTTAGCACTTCCATATACCGGTCGAGCAGGAGCTTCGATTCAGGATGGCTGTGGTAGTCGTCCTGCAAGAGCAGGCGGCCATCGGGCGCAAAATAAAGGAGTGCTTCGACCGTCTCAATATCTTCGATCTCGGCATGGTGGAGTTGGTCGCCCAACTGCCGGTACTCGAGAGCGCACGCGAAGCAGATATAAATGGCAAGCACGATGCCAAAGATACCGACGTACCAAAGGGTGAGGCGGTCCCGAATATAAGTGGGACGAGAGCGCATCACTCGTTCTCCGACTTGCGAAGAACGAAGCCCAGGCCGCGAACCGTATGCAACAGCTTTATTGGGAATGGGTCGTCGACTTTCTTTCGTATACGGGCAATGTGTACATCAATTACGTTATCTAGGGAAGTGTAGCGGACCGTGGTTTTCCAGACGTCGCGCGCCACCATTTCGCGCGACACGACCGAACCACTATTGAGGAGCAGATATTCGAGCAGGTCAAACTCGCGTCCCGTGAGATCGAGCTTGAGGTTGCCCCGTGTAGCCACGCGACCACTCACATCCATGCGAAGATCTGCAAGCTGAAGGACTGAGGGGTCGGCAGGGTGGGCACGCCGATGCAGCGCGCGGACTCGCGCGAGAAGCTCCGGGAAAGCGAAGGGCTTAACCAGGTAATCGTCGGCGCCTGCATCCAATCCGCGGACGCGGTCGTCTACTGATCCCCGTGACGTGAGAATGAGTACGGGCGTTCGGAAACCGCCTCGGCGCATCTCGCGCAGAGTTTCGAGACCACCCTGCCGCGGCAGCATGACATCAAGAAGAATCAAGTCGAAGGCTGAGTTCCGTAGTTGCCTGATACCCGTTTCACCGGAGTCGGCGAGCGCCACTTCATATCCGTTGCCCTCAAGCCCCTCGGCAATTGCGTCGGCGAGCTTACGCTCGTCTTCAACTACGAGGATACGCAAAGCATTCCCGGGTTGAAGATTGCCCCCCACGCTCATTCTTCAAACTCTACCTCAGCAGGTTTGATGCAGTCTCGGCAGAGCGAACACTTAAGGCAAACTTCAGAATTCCTTAAGGTTACTCCGTGGTCTGATCGGGATGTAGGCGACGAGCCTACACCGAGGGGGCCCTTAGAGATGCAGAAAATACTTGCCTTGAAGCTCGGAGCGCTCGTTTTGGGAACGTTGAATCTGGCCCTCTGCGCCAGTGCCGCATCGGCGCCTGCGCTGTCGCAGTCTTTGCCCCAATCAACGGCGATCCCCGTTCGCTTCGACCATTCCGTGGACGCAAAAGATGCGAAGGCGGGGGACACTATCATCGCGAAGACAATGCAAGTGATCGTTCTTCCAGGCGGCGAAACGATCGCTAAAGGTACGACTATCGTTGGTCACGTTGTCGCGGTCCAGGCATTTCAGTTCGATCCCGCGCCATATGCCCATCAGAAGCCTTCGCTCATCTCAATTCGCTTCGACAAACTGCAAAACGGCAATTCCGTGATTCCGGTAAATCTTTCGGTTCGCGCTATCGCGAGCACTATTGATTCAGACAAGGCGGCGCGGCCACATTACCTCGATGAAACGGATCGCGTGGGCACCATCACACTGATTGGCGGGACAGAATTCACCCCACGCGACAAGATGATCCAAGCCGATAATGGTGACGCCATTGGATACAACCGTAAGAACGGCGTCTTCGCACGGCTGACCTCATCGGGATATTCCGGGCCGGGTGCATCGTTCCATTGCGAAGGAACAGAAAGCGAGCAGTCTGTTGCGATCTACTCACCCAACGCATGCGGTGTGTACGGCTTTGACGGCGACTACCTGGCTGACAACGGCCGTGACGGCAGCGGAACGTTTACGCTCGCGGTCCGCGGACGCTCTGAAAAGCTCTATGCGGGAAGCACGGCACTTCTCCAAGTGAATGGGGCGAAGTAAGTGGCTGCTGGAAGAATCGCCACTGAGGACTGCTGAATGCTGACACCCGGACCGGCCCAAAGGGTCGTCATTCACTTGAACGAAGATGCTGCCTCTGAAGGGGACTTTCTCCATCTGGAGATTGTCTCCTTTCTCTTTTCCGAGGGAGTTTCCGGAGCAACTGTCTTGCGCGGGCACTCGGGATTCGGGTCCCATCACCGCATCCATACTCAGGGCAACCCGGGCAGTAGCGGAGAGCACCTGCCCATCCGGGTTGAATTCGTTGAAGCCAAGGAGACCGTGGATCTTCTAATGCCGAAACTCATCGAACTGGTTACGGACGGGGTTATTGAAGTGCAGGCGACGACGATCGCTCACGTCGCTCAGTCAGGGCAGACTCGTGACGGGAAGGACAAGAACGGATGAGGCTGTTTTTGCCCGGAGTAGCGCTCTGCATTTCGGCGATAAGCTATCTCCCGTGTTCAGCCGGAGCACAACCTGCGGCTCTGCCCACCGCGCCGCCAGCCGAGAAGGCTCCCTCGTTCACTCCTTTGCAAAATGCGACTCAGGATAAAGACGCCATAGCACCCGCCAACTCAACGTCAATGGCTGCGCAGCCTCCTGGTACTGAACTAAGCCTGGCAGACGCCGAAGCGCGGGCGCTGAAGAATCAGCCGCGTCTACTTGCGGAGCAATATCGCGCACAGGCCGCCATCAAGAGAATCGGCGAACCGAGGGCGTCCTACTCTGCCCAGGCTTATGGAAATCTGACTGCAATTGAAGCCAATGGCGACACGGCCGTCGCGGCCGGAGCTTTGACCACATCGAGCATCTCAACCCGCGCAGCGGGAGGAGCATCGCTGGTGCAGATGATTACGGACTTCGGACACACTTCGAACCTTGTGCAGTCTGCAAGGCTTGCCGCGAAGGCATCCGGCCAGGACGAAGAAAGCATCCGACAGTCGATCCTGATGCAGGTTGAGGAGGCCTATTTCAATGCGCAAGCGGCGGAAAGCGTGCGCAAGACGGCACTGGCTGTATTGGACTTCAGGCGGGTCACATTGCGGCAGCTTTCGGCGCTGGCGCAAAGCGAACTGAGGTCGACGCTCGACGTGCAGTTTGCGCAGGTGATGGATTCAGAGGCAGAGCTCGCGCTTGTCCGCGCGGAGAGCAACGTGCAAAGAGCGCACGCGCAACTTGCGGCTGCAATGGGAGAAGAGGGTGACTCCGATTACATTCTTGCCGATGAGCCACTGCCGGCGAATCCAGAAGCAGATCCGGCGGGATACATCAGCGCGGCCATTGCGGACCGGCCCGATCTGAAGGCTCTAAAGCTGCGCAGCGACTCGGCCATGCACGAAGCGCGCGCGGAACGCGACCGCAACTACCCCACCGTGAATGCGCTCGCCGCCGGTGGAGAGGTTCCCATTCACGACCCGACAATCCATCACGAATACGGCGCTGTTGGCGCAAATATCAACGTGCCGCTTTTCAACGGCGGTCTGTACGCGGCCCGATCGGCCGCGGCGAAGCTGGAAGCAAGAGCCGCAGACAAAGACGCCGTGCTTCGCGAGGTGGAGATTGTACGCGATGTGCGCATGACATGGGCCGATGCGCGCGATGCGTATCTTCAGATCGGAGTTTCGCAGCGGCTGGTGGACGAGACGAATGTGGCGATGCGGCTCGCGAAGGCCAGGTACGACGCTGGGCTGGGAAGCATCGTGGAACTAAACCAGGCTGAATTGGACCAGACATCGGCGCTGATTACCGCCGCCAGCGCGCGCTTCGATTACCTGCGCGCGATGACGGCATTTCAATTCGCTATGGGCGATGTGCATTAAGACCTTGGAGAGAGCAGCGTGAATGGAAAGTTTAAATGCGAAGTGTGGGTGGCGGCGCTTATAGGTCTGACAGGAGCATGCACAGGATGTTCGACCAGCACCAGCCCCGTGCCTCAACAAATCCCAGTGGTTGCCGCCACGCTCGCGGTACGCATGGATTTGCGCAACGACGTGACGCTGACCGCGGAACTGCAGCCGTATTACGAAGTGGATGTAATGGCCAAAGAGGCTGGGTACATACAGCACATGCTGGTTGATATTGGCGATCATGTGAAGACAGGCCAACTGATTGGCGTGTTGGAGATTCCGGAGCTCGGGGACGACCTGGAGCGAGCCAAGGCCGACGTGCAGACGGCGATCGCAGAGCAGTCGGCGGCGGAGCAGGATCGGAAACGAGCCGTGGCCGCGGAAACCATCGCGCATCTGTCTTACACGCGCATTCTAGACGTATCGAAGAAAGAGCCTGGCCTGGTGCCGATGCAGGATGTGGACGTGGCTCATTCGCGCGATCTCGAGGCCGAGGCTCAAGTGGCATCCGCAGAGCAATGGGTGCAGGCAACGATCAGCCGCCTGGATGCTGCCAAAGCTTCGCTCAGCCACGAAAAGGCGTTGTTCGAATACACGCGCATTGTTTCGCCATTGAACGGCGTGGTTACGCAAAGGTATGCAAGCGACGGGGCCATGATTCAGGCCGGGACATCGTCGAATACGCAGGCGATGCCAGTGGTTCATGTGGCGGAGGACGATGTGCTTCGCTTGATGCTGCCTGTTCCCGAGGCGTATGTCGGAACAATCCATGATGGCGAATCGGTGATCGTGACAGTGCCAGCATTGAACCGAACGGTTTCTGGAACCGTCACACGCTTTGCCGATCGCGTTCAGTCTTCCACGCGCACCATGACCGCTGAGGTCGACCTGAAGAACCCGAAGTTTAGCTTGATACCCGGAATGTTTGCCGAGGTGCGAGTCAGCCTGGCAGATGCTCCTAATGCTGTCGCCGCCCCCATTGGCGCGGTCGTCGGTATTGGCAACGAAAGCAAGGCGTTTGTAGTCGATTCGACCGGCGTTGTGCATGAATGCGCTATAACGACGGGGATTCAGAATCCGCAATTCGTGCAGATCTTGTCCGGAATCGAGCCGGGCGACGTCCTCATTCTTGGAAATCATGCCGGTGTCCAGACCGGCATGAAGGTTCAACCGCGTTTTGAATAGAGTTGAAATGCAAAGAGTCTTACGAAGGGTCTGCTGATGTCTCGTTTTGCAATTCGTACTCCGTATCTGATTATTGTTGCCTGTCTGATGATTGTTGTGCTCGGGGCCAGCAGTGCCTCGCGCATGCCGGTCGACATGTTTCCAGCCATGAATATCCCGGTTGTTGAGGTGGCAACGTTTTATTCAGGCATGCCTCCGGAGCAAGTTGAGAGCAACATCACTTACCATCTCGAACGATTCTTCATGCTCGCCAGCGGCATAGATCACATTGAATCGCGCTCGCTGAATGGCGTCAGCATTATCAAGGTCTACTTTCAGTCGGACACCGATGCCGACACCGACGCCGCCAAAATCGCCAACTTGGCCATTTCGGATATGCGCGATCTTCCTCCGGGGACGTTTCCCCCAATTGTGCTGAAGTCAGATGCATCAAGCTTGCCGGTGTGCCTGGTGACTGTAAGCGGACAGGGTATGGATGACTCCAAGTTGAAGGACATTGCGCAGAACTACGTTCGGAATCAGCTTGCATCCGTGCCTGGTGCATCGGTGCCGCAGCCTTTCGGCGGTCCGTGGCGACAAATCCAATTTTATGTTGATCCCTACAAGATGGAGGCTCGCCAACTTAGTCCCATGGACGTGGTGCGCTCGTTGAATCAGGACAACGTGATCTTGCCTGCGGGTGACGTGCAGATTGGCGATCGCGACTACGATATTTATTCGAACTCGCAGATCGACCTGAATGATGCAGGCAATTACCCGGTCAAGATGAACGGCGAGAATCCAGTGCTGATGTCTGACATCGGTAAGCTTGAGGACTCACATGGCATCCAATACAACGTTGTGCATGTAAATGGCGCACGCTCGGTTTACCTGCCGGTTCTCAAGGCTGGAGGCAGTTCAAACACGATTTCGATGGTGGAAGGCGTGCGCAAGACGATCGGACACCTCGTCGATGTCCCATCGGCGCTACGCACTGCGGTTGTTTTCGATCAGTCGCGCTTTGTGCGTACCGCGATTCAGACGCTTCTGCATGAAGGCGGAATCGGGCTGTTCCTGACGTGCATCATGATTCTGGTGTTTCTCGGCAGCCTGCGTGCAACTGTTGCTGTCTTCTTTTCCATTCCACTTTCGGTTTTAGCTACGTTCTTTGTCCTGCAGCTAACCGGTTCCTCTGTGAACAGTATGGTGCTTGGCGGACTCGCTCTCGCCCTGTCGCGTCTTATCGATAATTCCGTGGTGGTGCTTGAGAACATCTACAGGCATCTGGAGATGGGAGAGGCGCCGACAGTAGCCGCGGAGAAGGGCGGCAATGAAGTGTCCCTTCCTGTTCTAGCCTCCACCTTGACCACGGCCGTCGTGTTCTTTCCCGTGACTCTGCTTGCCGGTGTCAGTAAATTCCTGTTTTCGGCCATGGCTCTTGCGGTAGTGGTCTCTCTGTTCGTTTCCTACTTCGTCGCGATGACTGTCGTCCCACTATTTTGCTCCAAGTATCTTCGATTGGAAAAGGCCGGCCATCTTTCAGAAGATCATGCCGGCGAAGCCCGCACACGCAGAGAAGGAAAGCCAGGCTGGGCATCTCGATTCAATACAGGGTTTAATGCAAAATTCGAGGCGATGCTTCGGTGGTATGAACGCCGGGTGCGATGGGTGCTCCATTATCCAACCAAAACGCTGATCGGGTTTGCAATTGCGTTTGTATGCAGTCTGGGCCTCTATGCATTCTTGGGGCTTTCGTTTTTTCCGCGCACGGATGCCGGCCAATTCATTATCAATTTGAAAGCTGCTTCTGGAACAAAGCTCACTGTGACGGAACAGGAATTCGCCAGGGCGGAAACGCTCATCCGGGATACGGTGCGGCCCGAGGATCTAGGAATGATCCTGGACAACATTGGCTTGAATCCAGGTTTCTCGTCACTTTATTCGCCGAACTCTGCGATGCACACGGGGTTTATTCAAGTCGACCTCAATTCGGACCACAAGACCGGCAGCTATCAATACATCGCTGAACTCAAGAAACGCCTGGCCGAAGAAATGCCGGAACTCGATGCATATTTTTCGACGGGCAGTCTTGTCGATTCAGTTGTGAATATGGGTGCACCGGCGCCAATCGATATTCAGATTTCCGGCCAGGATCTAAAGACGGACTATGCGGTCGCTCAGGATATAGGCGGTAGGATTCGGCAGTCCTCTCGAATCGCCGGCGCATATATTCCCCAGGATCTCGATTACCCTTCCTTGCGCATCAATGTCGATCGTCTGCACGCGGCGAAGCTTGGTTTGAGCGAGAAAGAGGTACTGACCAATGTGATCACTTCGCTCACTTCAAACCAGATGATCGCGCCCAATCTCTGGATCGATCCGAAGAGCGGCAACGGCTATTACCTCACCGTCCAGTATCCGGAATCTCAGATCCGTACGATCCAAGATCTGGACTCGATTCCGCTTCACGCCGCCAGTCTCACGGAGCCCACGCGCCTAGGGATGGTGGCAAGCATACAGCCGATGCAGGCTCCCACAGAAGTCGATCACAACCAAATCCGTAGAGAACTGGATATTTATGTACGCCCCGCTACCGAAGACCTGGGCGCAGCTGCCGAGATCGTCCGCAAGGCGATTGCGCAAGAACATCTTCCGGCTAACGTTGAGGTCAATGTACGCGGAAGCGCGGAGGCCATGACCGCATCGTTCAAAAGCTTCGCTGTCGGATTGACTCTTTCCGTCGTTCTTCTCTATCTCATCCTTGTTGCCCAATTCCGCTCTTTTGTCGATCCGGCGATCATTCTTCTCGCGTTGCCCCCGGGCATCAGCGGTGTCCTGCTGATTCTCGTCCTTACAGGAACAACGCTGAACATCATGTCGCTGATGGGTGTCGTGATGCTATCGGGTATCGCGATGTCGAACAGCATCCTTATCGTCGAGTTCGCGCACCATCTGAGAAGCGAAGGGCGGACCGTTGCCGAGGCAATCATAGAATCCTGCCGCGTACGCTTGCGGCCTATCCTCATGACCTCGCTGGCAACGATCATCGGCCTGATGCCCATGGCTTTGAAGTTGGGCGAAGGCAGCGAATCGTATGCGCCTCTGGCGCGCGCGCTCGTGGGGGGATTGTTCTTCTCCGTTGCGCTAACAGTATTCCTGGTTCCCGCAGGATTCTACCTGGTCTACGAAAGTCGCAATACCGGCACTCTCGATGAGATCTCCGCATCTTGAGATGCAAGAAATTCGTAGGTGTCCCTCGCCAAAACTCAATCCAGACCGCTCCTCGTCGTTCAAACGACTCTGCGGACGGAATCATACGCCCCTTCTCCCTAGCGGCCCGCGTGGCAGAGATTGCGAATTTGGCTGAGGGAAACCAGGAATGGGACTTCTTCAGAGACGCAGACACACCCTCTCGGCGCTTTCGAAATTCTCCAGATTGTGGCGGAGCCAGCTCTTCAAGCTGCGAGATCGTAGCGATGGTGCAGGCCGCCGAGCCTCGCCATGGAGATGACTGTGCCGCCAGCGCGGGCCTTTAGTGCCTTCCGGTCGGTGGGCCTTTCTTTTCCGAGTCCGAGATGAGTGCGGTCGTCGTGATAGTAACTTATGTACTCATTTATGAGCCGCTTCAAATGGTGCTTGTTTAACACGACGACATGATCCAGCAGATCGCGGCGGCAGCTTGCAACGAATCGCTCTGCAACTCCATTCTGCCAGGGGCTTCGAACTGCGATTCGAACTGGGGTGACGCCAAAACTCTCCGCTGTTTCCAAAACCTCGCCATGAAACGTTTGCTCTCGATCAAGGATGAGAAACTTTGGCGCGGAGTCGTAGGGGAAGGCCTCCCGCAGCTGCTGAGATACCCATGCGCTGGTTGGATGCCGAGTGACGTTGCTGTGAAGGATGCGCCGCCGATTATGAGAAATTACGAAGAAGCAGTATAGGACGCGAAAAGCTAGCGTCGGCACCGTGAAGAAATCCATCGCCGCGATGGCTTCCCGATGATTGTGCAGGAACGCCGCCCATCGTCTTGCCGGCTCGGGATCTCGAGGAGCCTTTCGCATCCAGCGCAAAACCGTGCGCTCGGAAATCCCAAACCCCAGCATCTTCAACTCGCCGTGAATCCTAGGCGCTCCCCAGGTTCGATTCTCGGCCACCATGCGAAAGATGAGCTCACGCAGTTCTTTGCTCGTCGGCTTCCTCCCGACAACGGCATGTTTGCGTGACAGCCATTTCCAGTACAGCTTGAATCCGGCCCGATGCCAGCGGACGACAGTCTCAGGTTGCACGATCAAAAGCGCCCGTCTCCATCCGGACCAAAGTCGTCGCAGCAGAACCCAGAACAACCGATCCGGCGCAGCGAGGCGAGGACGAGAGTACTTCTGCGTCAACATCATGAGTTGCTGGCGGAGCGCCAGGTTCTCCATGAGGAGGTCGCGGCGAGAACGGAGAAGTCCGGTCGCCCAGGCGATCAGAAGCGTCAGCAGACGTGACATGCCCCATTTTCGCACCGATTCACTCAAGAAGTGCGAGTG
>Ga0206796_1038_pt1 | contig 31586 bp, 28 predicted proteins | sample Alteio_BWOrgCont_68_FD_152895 | JGI IMG/M metagenome (GOLD analysis project Ga0206796, IMG submission 152895) | Enriched cells from forest soil in Barre Woods Harvard Forest LTER site, Petersham, Massachusetts, United States -... | ecosystem: Environmental > Terrestrial > Soil > Temperate forest >...
ACAGATTGCTATTTTACGCGAACAAGGGGTTAATGGTCAGCTAGAAATGGGTGCAAGCTTTGTTCAAGCAGGTTTTAATGCTGTAGATGTACATATCAATGATATTTTAAGTGGACAAACCAGCTTAACTGATTTTGTCGGAATTGCAGCCGGTGGTGGCTTTAGCTATGGTGATGTTTTAGGTGCTGGAGTTTTGTGTTTGTCAACTGCAGGAATCGGAGTAAAGGCTGAAATAACTAGTGATACTGGTGCAATTACTTGCTTCATTTGATCATTGTCTTGCCAATGCATTTTCATAGACAGTGAGTCTTTTCCAACTGGTATTGCAATATTTAATTCTTGACATAAGTCACTTACTGCTTTTACTGTATCATAAAGTAAGGCATCTTGATTATTTGATCCAACACTTGCCATCCAATTGGCAGATAATTTAACATGGTTTAATTTTTCTATATAACAACTAGATAGATTAGTTAAACTTTCAGCTATAGCCAACCGTCCTGAAGCTGGTGCATTTAAAATTGCAACTGGAGTACGTTCACCTAACGCCATGGCTTCACCTGCATCTGTCGTATAACCAAAAGCAGTAATAGCACAGTTGGCCACTGGAATTTGCCATCTACCAACCATTTGATCGCGTACGGTATTACCACCAACACTACTATCACCTATTGTAATTAAAAAAGATTTGCTAGCAACAGTTGGATGGCTAATTACTTTATATAAGGTACTTACTATATTTAATTTATGAGTATTTAAGTTACTTTTTATAACCACATTTATTCGACTTACTTCTTTGACAATTTTAGGTAAAGTGTCAAGTAATAGATTAAGATCGAGATCAATGGGCTTATTTTGATATTTTTTATCAGTTAAAATTAATTTTTTCTCTTGTGTCGCAGAGCCTAAGACAACAAATGGACAATTTTCTCGGATACAAATTGCTGTAAAAACTTTTAAGTCTTCAGGTTTAATCGCTAAAACATAACGTTCTTGGGATTCGTTACACCATATCTCTAGGGGTGACATACTGGTATCAATGATTGGAATATCTCTTAGTTCAAATATCCCACCACTATTTGAACCATGTACTAGTTCAGGTATTGCATTAGATAAACCACCGGCACCAACATCGTGAATTGATAGAATTGGATTTTTACTACCTAACTGGGAACAGCTATTAATCACTTCTTGACAGCGTCGTTCAATTTCAGGATTAGAGCGTTGTACCGAGTTAAAATCAAGTTCCTCTGAGTTTTTGCCAGAAGAACTTGATGATAGTGAACCACCGCCTATACCAATTTTAAACCCTGGGCCACCTAACTGAATAATAAGTGTACCATCTACTACTTGACCTTTGAAGAGATTGTGCTCACTTATATTACCATAACCACCAGCTAACATAATTGGTTTATGATAGCCATAATAAGTATGATCAACCATTTGTTCAAAGCTACGGAAATAACCACATAGATTTGGTCGCCCAAATTCATTGTTAAAACTAGCACCACCAATAGGGCCTTCAAGCATAATTTCTAATGCAGATTTAATATGTTTTGGTTTGCCATATCTGGATTTAAGCTCACCAGCCGTTAGATTTAAGTAAGATACACTAAAACCAGTTAGACCAGCTTTAGGTTTAGCCCCACGTCCAGTAGCTCCTTCATCTCGAATTTCACCGCCACTTCCGGTTGCACTTCCTGCAAACGGAGAGATAGCAGTAGGATGATTATGGGTTTCCACTTTCATTAAGATATGTGTTTTTTCCTGATGAAATTGATATTCGTGACTGCCAAAATTAGGATAAAAATGTTCACAAGTTATTCCTTTAATTACTGAAGAATTATCATTATACGCAACTAATACATTAGTTGATGCGTTAGTATAAGTATCCTTAATCATCTGAAATAAAGTTTTATCTTGTTTTTCACCATCAATGATAAATTGTGCATTAAAAATTTTATGGCGACAGTGTTCACTATTTACTTCAGCAAACATCCTTAATTCAATATCGGTCGGATTGCGGTTAAGTTGTTGAGTATAAGTAGTATATAAATAGTCGATTTCGTTAGGAGAGAGGGACAAACCATTTTGTTGATTAATTGTATTTAATAGTTCTATACCTTGCGTTAAAATATCAATTTCTAAATAGGATGTACTACTTGGTTCAACAAATAGTTGGTCAAGACTATTTTGATGATCAATAATTGATTCAGTCATTCGGTCATGAATTAAAGTAAAAACTGATTGTAGTGAAGTGTTAGCTTGATAATATAATCCTTTTTCAATGCGCATAACTTCAGCTAAGCCACACCGCTTAGCAATTTCAGTAGCTTTAGATGACCAGGGTGATGTTGTACCAAGGCGTGGAACAACTAGGATATTTTTAGTATTTAAAATAATATTTTGAGCAGGCTTGCCATCAAGCAGTTGTTCTAATTTAATAAGAGTAGTTTCAGATAATCTGGTTTTGGACAAAACAAAATATAATTCCTGAGTATAGAGAGTGGTATCTTTGGGTAATATGGCTTTGATTTTATTTAATTTAAAGTTAGCTAGGCCAGGTTTGCCATATACAAGTGTAGTATGTTGCATTAGTTTTTTCTTTCTCCAAACAAAAAAATCAATTTTGAGTTAAGGTCTAGGTAAATATCAATAAATGAATAAAACAATTATTTATGAAGATAGTTTGCGAAATATCCCAAAATTATTCTCCGCAATCTTTAGTGCATTGCTACTTTGCTTTAAAGTCATTACTTAAGGGTAATATTCTGCCTGATTTGTTATCTAAATTGTAAAATTTTTTAATTTAGCCTTGAAATATTTTTGGTTATCCTCATATAGGAGGTTGAGATATTATTTTTATTGTTATATCTTTCAATTTCAAAATATATGTTGTTAAATTTAGGCTAACTAGTATAAGTTGGATATAAATGCTGCATGCTTTTGAAATAATTTTGGTATAAACTAGTTTAATTTATAGGAGTTAAAATAAATGGCATCGATTAAGCCTTTACACGATCGTGTAGTAATTGAACGCGTTGAAGCTGAAGAAAAAACCGCATCAGGTATTGTATTACCAGGTAGTGCAACAGAAAAGCCAGATTTGGGTGTGGTTATTTCTGTGGGTAGTGGAAAAGTATTGGAGAATGGAACCAAAATAACTATGAATGTAAAAGCCGGGGACAAGGTTATTTTTGGTAAGTATTCTGGTCAGACAGTGAAATTGGATGGCAAAGAATATTTAATTATGCGTGAAGATGACATATTAGGCATTATGGCATAATTTGACAAATTACTTAAACATGTTCTTATAAAAAATAATTTTAGGAGTTAAATACAAATGGCAGCTAAAGAGGTAAAATTTGGGTTAGACGCACGTGACAGAATGGTCCGTGGGGTCAACGTTTTGGCCGATGCAGTTAAAGTTACATTGGGACCAAAAGGTCGTAATGTGGTATTGGAGCGTTCTTTTGGTGCTCCTTTAATCACTAAAGATGGTGTGTCGGTGGCTAAAGAAATCGAATTAAAAGATAAGTTTGAAAACATGGGTGCGCAAATGGTTAAGGAAGTTGCATCTAAAACTTCTGATGTGGCTGGAGATGGTACTACAACTGCTACAGTTCTTGCACAAGCAATTGTTAGAGAAGGCATGAAATATGTGGTTGCTGGGATGAATCCTATGGATTTAAAACGTGGAATTGATAAAGCTGTAGAATCTTTAGTTGCTGAGTTAAAGCAGATTGCTAAACCATGTACTACTTCAAAAGAAATTGCTCAAGTCGGTTCAATCTCAGCTAATAGTGATACTTCAATTGGTGATATTATTGCAACTGCAATGGAAAAAGTTGGTAAAGAAGGTGTGATTACTGTAGAAGATGGTAGTGGTTTGAATAATGAACTAGATGTAGTTGAAGGTATGCAGTTTGATCGTGGTTATTTATCTCCATATTTTATTAATAATGCGGATAAACAATTAGCAATTTTAGAAAATCCATATATTCTATTATTTGATAAGAAAATTTCTAACATCCGTGATTTATTGCCCATATTAGAACAAGTTGCAAAATCAAGTCGTCCGTTATTGATTGTTGCTGAAGATGTTGAAGGTGAAGCATTAGCAACATTAGTAGTTAATAATATTCGTGGAATTTTAAAAACCGTAGCGGTTAAAGCTCCAGGTTTTGGTGATCGGCGTAAAGCAATGCTTGAAGATCTTGCCATTTTAACTGGTGGTACAGTGATTGCGGAGGAAGTTGGTTTATCTCTAGAAAAAGCTGATTTAACTTTACTTGGTCAAGCTAAACGAATTGAAATTGGCAAAGAGAATACCATAATTATTGATGGGATTGGAGATGTTAATACAATTAAGAGTAGAGTTGAGCAAATCCGTAAACAAGTCGAGGATTCTACTTCAGATTATGACCGCGAAAAACTTCAAGAGCGTGTAGCTAAGCTTGCTGGTGGTGTTGCAGTAATTAAAGTTGGTGCGGCAACGGAAGTTGAAATGAAAGAGAAAAAAGCTAGGGTTGAAGATGCGTTACACGCAACACGTGCAGCAGTTGAAGAAGGTGTTGTTGCCGGTGGTGGTGTTGCGTTCTTGCGTGCTCGTGCAGCTATAAGTAAAATAAAGAGCGATAACCATGATCAGGAAGCTGGAATTAAGATTGTTTTAAAAGCAATTGAAGCTCCATTACGTCAGATTGTGGCTAACTGTGGTGATGAGCCAAGTGTAGTTATAAACCAGGTAGTTGCAGGTAAGGGTGCTTTTGGTTATAATGCTAGTACCGGTCAATTTGGTGACTTAATTGAGATGGGTGTATTAGATCCAGCTAAAGTTACTCGTGCTGCATTACAGCATGCAGCATCTATTGCTGGCTTAATGCTAACTACTGATTGTATGATTGCTGAATTACCAAAAGATGATACTCCAGCAATGCCATCAGGTGGTGGTATGGGTGGCATGGGCGGTATGGAAGGAATGTACTAAAAACTTTTTATACTACTAATTCCTACTTAAAAACCTCTGGAGATCTGCTGCAGAGGTTTTTAATGGTTTTATTTAGAAGACTCACATAGCAAGTGTGGATCTAAATATCTCAAACTTAGTATGGAAATTTAGGTTAAATAATAAAATATTTGACGACTTCACCATCAGCATATTATAATAATTAGCGGGTATTCAGTAATATAATGGTTTTCTAATTTGTAAAGAGGGCTTAAAAATGAAAAATCAAGATATTAATCAAAGTGTTGTAGAAATTGAGCAAATGGATCCAGACTTTGGCAGACTTGTTGGAGTTGGTGAAGGGTTTGGAGTGATAACAGATGATGAATATGCTCAGCTAGAGGCTGATTTAGCACATAGCTGATGGGGTTGCATTTTTTCAATAAAACACCAGAAAGGGAATTTGATCCAGAATATTGCCAAGAATATTTATTTTCTTATTTAAATAGACTTGGATTATGCTACAAGTTAGAAAAATATGGAGATAAATTCCCTATCTATAAGGCATTTATTGTTGATGAACTAAATAAGCGTAAATATATTGGTGGTGGTAAAGGTTATAAAACTCAAGGAATTGTTAGTGCTCTTGCCGAATGTAGCCAACATTATCTGTCGTACAATACTGTTTCAAATTATCAAAGTAATAAAATACAAATCCTATCTTCAACTGAACTTTTAAATTTTGTACCTATAGAATCCTTTGCTAAACTTTCTAAGTTATTTAATTTTGATGAGAAAAAAGTCTTTTCTACTTTAATTTATCAGGATATTTTTGATCCTAAAAACTTATTTTATTATCCTCTATGTTTAACTGAAATACGCTACAATAAGCTAAATAATGTAGAAGGTGATAATAGTTTATCTTGGAGAAGCCATGATACTGGTTCGTCTCTAGGAATGTCCTATAATGAAGCTTTATTACATGGAATTAATGAATGGATTGAAAAGCATTCTTATTCCATATTCTTATTGGAACATTTTTTTTCTAAAAATAATAAAGTCCTTTTTCTACAAAAAGAAAGCTTGCCTCTATACATAAGTGAGTTGGTTAATTATATTGAAAAAACGTTTAGTGATAATTTATTAATTATTGTTTTAAAGAATGATTTTGGAATTCCTTGTATTTTAACCTTATTTAGCAACCAATTAGATTGTACCCTACAACCTAAGGGTTTGGGTTGCTCTTTAGTTAAAGAATATGCTATAGAAAAATCTATTTTTGAAGCTTTACAATGCCGCTTATTACGTAATTCAAATTCTGTCAAAAAAGAGATTACTTCCCTCCAAAATTTTTCTAAATATCCACTTTTTTTAAAAGCGTATAAATTAGATTTTTCTCAAATAAATAGTTACTTTATAAATTATGATGACTTGTTCTCATATGATTGTTCCAATCTTAGTGAACAAATCTCTTATATTTATAAGTTGCTCTATAACCAAGGTGGCTACAAAGTTTACCGCCATGTTTTTTTGGCAGAATCATCAGGTTTAACTTCATTACAAGTCCTAATCCCTGGTCTTAATGAAACATTTTTAGTCAAAGAAGGAAAATTTATTGTTGAGAAATTAAAAAGAGGGAAATTATGAAAATTTCTTATTTTAATGTTGAAAGGCAAATATCTTCGGCAAATGCTTATAGCAAAATTAATCAAATTATCCAAGAGCATAATTTAAAAATTCAAGTTATATCCGTAGGTACAGATCTTAAAACTTATCAAGTTTTTCTAACTGATGAAAATCTTGGTAAGCAATTTATTGGATGTGGTAAAGGTGTTGGAATTCAATCAGAAGTTAGTGCTTTATTTGAAGCTTTTGAACATTATATTGGTCACATTTCTTTTCTCAATGAAAATAAAATATTTAAGTTTACTGTTTTAGAGAATCAAACACTTTCTTATTTAATCAGCAAAAACGTTCTTCCTGAAAAATTTATTAATCTAATTGGTGGTGCTAACACTTTAATGCCCTGGATTAAATTTAACTCTTTTAAAGATAAAGAAAATACCGTTTTTTACCCTTTATTTTTAGTTGAAAAAGGGTATAATTACAAAAATAGGTTTAGTTATGATTCATCTTTTTTTGCTGGATTCTCATATTTAAGTAACGGGACAGGTATTGCATCTGGAACCTCTTTTGATGAAGCGGTAATTCATGCTCTTAATGAAGTAGTGGAACGTGATGCTACATCACTATTTCTTTATTCTGGTTTTATTAAGCAACAAAAAATTAAAATAATAAATAAATCTACAATACCCGCTTATCTACAAACATATATTAATACAATTGAAACAGAATTTAATGATGAATTATTTATAATTGATATTACTTCAGATATTGGCATTCCCACATTTTGTGTAACGTTTAGTAAATATAATGCTCCAATCATACCCAAAGGTTATGGTACTTCATTATCTAAGACTTATGCTTTAGAGCGGGCATTATTAGAGGCTTTGCAACCAGTGCATTTAAGAAATGATAATTTAAATAGAGTAGAAAATAATACCGTTAAAAGATTAAAAAATTACCCTCTGCTACAGCAAGCAGCAATAGCTGATATTAATCCAATTATTGATAATAATAATTTTTATGTTTCTAGTTTTAATGACTTACCCGACTTATATAATGGGCAAAGTTTATCTGTTCAGAAAAATCAATTATTGTCACTAATAGAAAAAAAAGGATTTGATATTTATTATCATGATATTTATCAAACCAATCATTATAGTTGTGTAAAAATTGTAGTACCTGGATTCTCACAGTTATATTTATTACAATTAGGCAAACTAATTTTACCTAATGTAACAATGCTTTCTAGCCGTTTACCATAATTAAAAATGGGTTTATATGATTCATGTTAATCAGGTTTTAAGCTTTTAAAGCTCAACTAAAACATTAATATGGATAATTTGGGGAATTATACGGGAACCGGACAAACTGAAATGATTTGGCCTGTTGAAAAACAAACTTATTAATTGGTTTACCAGTATGGTTCATTAGAAATTGCAGAGAAGACGTAGCAAAATTTAAGGACATCACTTACGGATTATTATTAAAATCCATTAATGCTGCAATCAAAGCAAATGGTGACGATTGCTGATGATCAATATTTGTAGCAGCATGGGTTGTTTGATTATAATAAAAATATGAATTATTATCTACAACTTGAGATTCAACAGTATTTGCTGCAGATTGGACAGAGATTCCGGTAAAAGCATTTATTGAATTGAGATTAGTGACTACTGAGTCTTGAGCTAAATAAATTAAGCCAATTTTGCTACTACTATTCCAATTAGCTATATCAGCAGCGTTTATTATAGAGTTAAACTCTGGATTACTAAACAATCCATCCGCCACTAAATAAGTACCGGCATTAGAGCCGTTGCCTAATGGATTATAGTCAGTTGAGAGTGATGAAGCAACAACTGCACCAGTGATATTAGTCTCGTTAAAATTATCATTATTAAGAGTAAATAAATCAGCTAGATTATAATTGTTGCCATTAAAAAATGCTGGGCAAACTCCAATACCATATTGGGAATTAACTTGACAATTAAAAAATGCTTGATTCATAGCATTATAAGTCTGATTGGCATTAAAATACCCATATGCAGTCAGAGCATAAGCAATCAAGACTGGTTTAGCGGAAGAAGCGGCTGAAATACTATAAATATTAAATGGGTTATTCCCGGGACTTATACTATCTTCATTGGCTGATTCCATAGGCATTTGTGCATTAGTCAAGTCATATGCTCCAGATATTCCAGCAGTATATTTTAAGTTATAGGCTTGATTAGTAAGAACGCTATTCTCAGAAGTTTGTAAAAGTTTTGATGTCCATAAAGCATATGAGCCGCCTTCAGAAAAACCAGTAATATATAGGTTAAGTGGAATATTATTGGAATAGCCACTACTGTTCAAAAATTGGCGAGTTGCAATTAGCATATTAATTCCAGTCATAGCATTAACTTGTGGGTACAGGATATATGGATGCATTGCTCCTTCATCAATACCTTGACCATTATAATCCGGCATAACCACTACATAGTCGGCTGCAGCAAAAAGACTCGCTAGCTCTTCTCCAACAATTGATCCACTATGACAATAACTAGGATTTACAGCTGATTGTCCGCCATAACAAGATGGAACATCATATTTAGTAACTACTGTTGGGTGATCAAATAGAATAATGCCTTTTAGTTGGCTTTCAACTACATTTGGAATTAAAACTCCACCTGATACCAGTCTTTGATTACCAAAGTAATCTGTTGTCCCATATGTTATTTGATATGCAGCAACACTATCGGTATAACTTTCTACTTGAGCTAAATTAAAGTTATAATTAGTAGCTAAGTTATTCAGATTGGTTTGACAATCACTAGATTGCAGACCTGGGCAAAGGATATTATTTTGGAGAACTGATTGCAAATAAGGAGTTGAATATATGATGGATAATGTAGATTTGTCAAGTTGACCATCCGATAAAGAAGTATCTGAGCCATTTATTACTTGGCCGCCAACATTTCCATTACCACATGCAACTAAAAGGGTTGTGCCTATAATTATTATTAATAAACGTCTCAAAATAACTTCTCCCATATTATATAAATTTGTTTGAAATTTATTTTTTACATTTATGTGGGGACTATGCTAAACATAGTTCCCCAAAGCTTTTACAGTTTTTATAAACTGATTTATTTAGGCATTACTAGTGTAGTCGAAGAAAATGATTATATTTTTAACGCCATTAATTTTTTGCAAACGATCCGTAACTTTTTTAGATTGATGGTCTGTAATATTGCCAAATAAATAAATTACTCTATCAGTTGTAGTAAATTTTATATTATTATTTTGAATGCCCTTAATAGTCATTAATTTAGTTTGTGTTTGATGACTTATATAAGCGTCATAAGCTTGCTGTTGAATTGATTCAACAGGTTTTACTTCTATATAGTTATAGATTACTCCAGCTTTATTTTCTAGACTATCTTTAATGCTATTGTTAATACTTGAATTGGCAACTTGGCCGGTTAGTAAAACATCATCATTATATACAGTAACTTTAATATTATTTCCTGGATATAAGTTATTTAGATAGCAAGATATTTCTTTTTGTAAATTTTGATCACTATCAATGGTTAGTGTATTTCTTCCTCCATTTGCCATATTACTGTCAGCTTTGGTACTTGCACAGCCTACCAGAAAAATATTTAAAAATATTATAGATAGACCTAAAAATATAAAATTTTTCATGTTAATTAATTCCTAAAAAATACTATAAATTAAATAAATTGAGAGCAGTTAAACTGATATGAAGCCATGGCAATCGTATCAGATCATTTTTTACTTCTTTCTACTTTGAAAAATATGTAGAATTAAACTAATTAAGAAGGCAACTATACAAATGAAAAACAATATTTTTGCAATTGATATAGCTGCAGTTTCAATTCCGCCAAAGCCGAAAATTCCGGCTATAATGGCTAAAATAAGAAATATGATTATCCATTTTAACATATTAGTTTCCTTTCGAAAGTTTATCTAGAGTTTGTTGGATGTTTTCTTTGGTATGACCATAGTGTTTTTCCAAAATACCGAAAATTTCGTCATGTTTCCCTGCAATACTGAGTAAATCATTGTCAGTTAATTTACCCCATTGTTGTTTTAATTGTCCTTTAATTTCTTTCCAGTTGCCTTTAAAAATTTCTTTATTCATATATTATTCCTTTCAAATAAATAAAATATGTAAAGTTATTTGTATGAACGTATGAAATTTAAGTTTTTATTTAATTAAGGTTTTAAACTTGGTGAATATTATAAAGAATGAAAAAACTTAACTAATAAAATAGCGATGATAAGTATAATTATAAATTTTTGAATGAGATTTTTAAAACTTTATATAATAAAGCAATCTTTCCTTATAATCTAACTTACGCCAACATTCTAACATGAAAAATTAAATATTAGTCAACTATTTTGCAAATCTCTTTCTCCAAAGTGGTAAAACAATAAAGAATACTTTAGATACTATCAGCAATTCCCGGATAAAACAAGAACCATGTAAAATTAATGATTATAAGGTCGTCATTAAATTATTTTTCGTATAATTTATTAGAAATATTGTATTTGTAACTTATTTGAGTTGAATTGTAAAACCTCTATATGTTAAAGTATAGCCCTGGTATTAAAAGGTTTTCAGCTGTTTTATCGGTGAATTTATGTTGTGATTGCATTATCACAACTGATAGTACAGATGACTACATTGAGTCAGTGGAAGTAGCTCCAGCAAATGTAAGTAAAGTCTCATATGCAAAAAGTGCTGGCACAGATTATGCCAAAAGTGATTAAAGTGTTATATGCTGATATAAAGGGTACGCCAACGCTAATAATGTTGCCTGATTAAAAGAAAACGGTATTAATAATGGCATAATGTATAAGGCATATCATAGCCAAGCTCTAACCAGGAAGCAAATTTAATGGAACAAACGGATTAGTAAAATTCGTCATAGTTATAGAGAGAACTAATGTTCCGAGATATTCTACAGGAAAGTAGTATCTAAAAACTGCTTTTATGGACTATTTGCGGAGAAAGTTGGGTATATGCTTAATTTACCACTAAAGTTGAATAAAAATGAATGTTAGACTCATAAAGTTATAATTGAAAATTATAACTTTACAATATAAAAGATGAATAGTAAGATAAATTATGAACATGCAGAGGTTTAAATCGTGAATAAATTACTTTTATTGATAATGTTAACTACTGGTATTAATATAATTTTTGCAGATTCTCAACTAACTACTAATGTTTACATAGATAAGAACCCTTCTAAGTACCATCTTCAAGCTTCTGCTTGTGATAGTAATGACGGATGGCACATGGGATCATGGGAAACATCTGGTACAGCTACTGCAGGTCCAATTAATACTTATGCTACGACTCTTTGCCCAGGGGTAAATTTTCACTTAGATATAGGGACAATTAATTTAAAAGATTCTTGCGCATCTGGCAATTATCAACTATATTCACGGGGTCACAGATTCTATGTTGCAAATATTTCTAATCCAGATGATGGCAATTCCCACATTTTTTCCATGATAGCAACTATAGATAGTCAAGGAAATGTGAATTTAAGTGGTTGTAATTTCAATGAATCAGCATAGTAAGATGTACAATAAGCACATGAGGATGACGACCTTCTCTTAAAACTAGGAGATTTAACAGTTTCCCCTTTGCTAAACTTCCTTATATGCGAATTCGGGATAAAGAATTAATATAAAAGGGTTAGATGGTGATTAAGTGATATAATATGGGACATGTTAGTCTCCAAAAATTTAGTACTAATTACCAAAGTTTAAAGGTAAAAATATATGTCAATTGCAATAAATAATGTTAATAATCCTAGATTTAATATTGTAGAGTATATTAAAAAACTGCGTAATGCTGGTGTAAGTCAGGAAGTTGCAGAGATTCAAGGGCAGGAGATAGAACTAATATTGGAAGTTGCAATTAATAATAGCAAAGAAGAGTTACAAGCTGCCCAACGTTCTATTAAAGCAAATATAGAATCTAAAGATTTAGTTACTAAAAACGATCTAGAAATAACCAAACTCGAATTACAAAAAGAAATTGAAATTGTGCGTAAAGAAATTGCACAGTCCAGTAATAAGGTAATTATTTGGGTAGCAGGATTATTGGGAACATTTGGAATCTTCTTCTTAGGAATATTGGCTAAAGGCTTTCATTGGATGTGATATTAGTCAGAGAGGAAAGAATAAATGCAAAAATTAGGTTTTTTATTATTTATGTTTAGTATTCCTTCAATTGGCTTTGCTCTTAGTGAAAGTCAAATAGATTATGCATGTCCAGACATATTAGTATGCAAAGCGGCAGATGGGCCAAAACTAAACTTATATTTTGCTAAAAATGATCAAAAAGCTTATGAATGCTATCAGGCCAATGGTGATATAGGCATGACCCACCAAGCTGGGATAGCTGAGACTTCTTGTCAGACCATGTATGCTGCTTCTACTGCAACTATAAAGAAGGATTAAAGTTAATAATTATTTAAAAATAAATGACGATTGCACTTTATAGCGTATGACTATGCTATTATTGATATAGGTTGAAGTATAACTTAAATTGCGCGCATTAGACAGCATACATCAACCTGTTTTGCTCCATTATCTTTAAGTAATTTGGCTAATGCGTTGACTGTTGTGCCAGTTGTTACCACATCATCAATTACAATTATGTGTAGTCCAGCAATATTTTTGTGCAATTTAAATGCATCAATTAAATTATTCTTACGTACAGTATTATTTACCAAGGTTTGGTGAGGAGTGGGCTTAGTCCGGCTAACTATTTTGCTTATAACTGGTATCTTATTGTCCACTGCTATATAATAATTTAAGAGTAGACTAACTTGGTTAAAGCCTCGTTCCTGAAGCCGGGTTTTATGAAGTGGTACTGGAATAATTAAATCTGGTACTACTGGTAGTTCGACCAGATTTTGATAAAGCAAATAACCTAGGCTAAAAGCATACTTGGTTTTTACTTTATATTTTAAAGCATGTAAAATTGTAGTTGTTGGTTGAGAGTAGCTAAGTGTACAATATAAATTATCAAAATATGGTTTTTGCTTAGTACAGGTTTTGCAGACATCAATCCCATTGGAACATGGCTTTTTGCAATAAATACAACTACCTTTTGCTAGTTTTTCAAGTCCATCATAACAATCATTACAAATTAGTTTCCTGCTTGGGATAGCACAAGTGGTGCAGTTATGCCATCCTAGCTTGGATAAATGATATTTAAAGCGGATTAGATTTATTCTTAAGCTATTCTTAATCAATGCATTGAAACCTAATAAATCTAGTTAGTCTTTGTAACAGTTGACTCTAATTCATCTGTCTTAATGTTAGCTTCACTATTTCTGTAACCAATTCTAAAAATATACATAAAATAGCTAACTAGAGTATAAGAGACAAAGAAACCATAGATAACTAGCTCGGGATAGATAATTAGCAAAGTTAAGGCTAATAAGAAAAGTAGTAGTGCGCGAAAGCGTGCGCGATGATGAAAATGAAATTCTTTAAAGCTATAAAAACGGATATTACTCACCATAGAAAACGCAGCAAGTAAAGTTATTACCCCGCCAATAATCATATATACAGAATGGTGGAGGTGATATAAGTTACAAATATAAACATAGCCAACAACAAGTGCGGCAGCGGATGGTGAAGGTAGGCCGACAAAGTATTTTTTATCAACTATGCTAATCATGGTATTGAATCTGGCTAAACGTAATCCAGTACAAGCACAATAAATAAAGGTAAAAAGCCATCCAATTTTACCTAAAGTATGTAGTTTCCAGTTAAACATTATTATGGCTGGAGCAACGCCAAAACTTACCATGTCAGATAGACTATCTAGTTGGGCACCAAATGGAGAAGAAGTATGTGTGAGCCTAGCTACCCGACCATCAAGACTATCTAAAATCATAGCAAAAAATATGGCAATGCCACATGCATAGAAATTAGCATTTATCGATTGAATAATTGCATAAAATCCGCAAAACATAGCACCCAAAGTAAACATATTAGGTACCAAATAAATTGGCGAAACTTTAGTTTGAGAGAATTGGTTTCTAAATACCATAATCAACCTTTATCATTTAATTTAGCTAAGATTGTTTCAGTGGCTATAGCCTTTTGCCCGATACTAACCAATACTCGAGCATCTAAGGGAAGGTAAATGTCTACTCTGGAGCCAAAACGAATAAATCCATAGCGTTCACCAAGAGCAAGTAAGTTACCAATTTTAGTATAACATAAAATCCGTCGGGCAATAAGACCGGCAATTTGTACTACACTAATTTTTGTCCCATTTGCCATTTTTAAAATCATTGCATTTCTTTCGTTTTCCAATGAAGCTTTATCAAAGTCGGCATTGACAAATTTACCCGGAATATATTGTAAATCAATAACTTCACCGTTAACTGGAGAACGGTTAGAGTGAACATTAAATATATTCATAAATATACTGATTTTTAATGCTTGAATATTTTGATACACATCCAGACATTCTTCAATACAGATAATTTTACCATCAGCTGGAGATACTATTATATTAGCTTCAATTGGAATCTCACGTTTTGGATCCCGAAAAAATTGGATAATAAAAACTGTAATTAAGATAAATGGTAGTGTAATCCAAAAATTAGTTAGACGATAAATTAATAAAGCTACTAGTAAACTAATTATGATAAAGGGCCAACCCTCACGGGCTAAAATTGGATGTGGATAGTATTTCAATATAAACTCCTAGTCTTAAATATTTTTAATCAGATCACCTAAAGTATCATCTTTTTGTGAGCCTGATTGTGGGGCAGTGCTTGGTGGTGAAACTGCTGTCCCACTTGCGTTAGAAGCACTTGGATTACTTGCATTTTCTGGTAATTGTATACTTCCATTATCATTTAATAATAATGGGATAGAACCAGTATAAATATATTCATCATTATTTTTCCAGGTTGAATTGGGTATAACTGTAATACCAGATGGCATAGGTAATTGAGTTTGTGGACTATTACCTAAAGCTTGACGCATAAAATTAATCCAAATGGGCAGGGCGAGTGTAGCACCATATTGATGTGAACCTAAACTTTTTGGCTTATCATAGCCCATCCAAGTTATGGTTACTAAATTTGGAGTATAGCCATCAAACCATACATCCTTGGCATCAGTTGTAGTTCCGGTTTTACCGGCGATATCATTTCTTTTTAGTTCTGCATAAGCACGTGCTCCAGTACCATAACGGACTACATCTTGTAAAATACTATTCATAATATAAGCATTTCGAGGGTCAATCACTGGTTGTTGGTTATGAATATTATTCGGTTGGGTTTTGGCAATAATTGTGCCGTTATTATCGGTAATAGTTTTAATTAAATAGGGTTGTACGCTATAACCGCCATTAGCAAATACTGCATAAGCTTCAGCCATTTGCAGTGGTGTGACTTCATTCGCCCCAAGTGCCATGGTCAAATATGGTTGAAATTGAGTTTTATTAAAACCAAATTTATTACTTATATAAGCAATTGCATATGGTGGTGTAATTTGGTTTAAAATTTTAATGGTTACTATGTTAATTGAGCGAGTCAATGCTTCTCTAAAGCTAATTGGGCCTAAAAAGTCATCTTCATCATTTCTGGGACACCATTCTCCATTATCTTCGCCACCAGTTGGAAAGCAGATTGGACTATCATTAATAATGGTATTGGCTGAAAAGCCTTTGTCCAAAGCTGCTGAATAAATAAATGGTTTAAAGCTTGAACCAGGTTGGCGCATGGCTTGAGTAATATGATTGAAATTATTTCGAGTAAAATCAAACCCACCAATTAAGGCTTTAATTGCACCATTATTTGGGTCTAGTGCAATTAATCCACCTTCAACTCCTGGAGTTTGTGTAATTATCCATTTATCATTTATATTTCTAATGCGAATTACAGCACCACGTTTAATTTGTTGATTTCCACCTGTGATTAAATATTTATGGACCCAACTAAGTTCATTGCCATTAAACTCTATATCATTGCCGTTTCTAAGTTTAACCTTAATTTGGTCACTCTCTACTTTTGTGACAATTGCGGCTTGCAAATCACCAAAATCAGATAATCCATCAAACCCAGACATAATAATTTGATCGGTTATAGGATCGTCTGGAGCATCATCACCAATATTTAATTGTTCTTCAGCACCATTATAAGAATGAGTATGATCATATTGTAATAAACCATTTCTAAGTACATTATAAGCAGTTTGCTGCATTTTACTATCAACCGTAGTGTATACCTTATAGCCTTGAGTATAAATGCTATCTCCATATTTATCGTAGAGCATCTGCCGAGCCATTTCGGCAATATAACCACCAGAATCAGTGGCATCTTTATTTGAACCTTTAACTATATAGATTTTTTGATTGATTGCATTAGTATATTCTGTTTGTGTAATAAAATTAAGTGCCCGCATTCGTTCTAATACATACATTTCACGTGCATGGGAACGTTCTTTGTTTACTACCGGATTATATGCTGATGGAGCTTTAGGCAGTCCAGCTAATACAGCATATTGAGCAATACTCAGTTTGTCTAAAGGCTTACCAAAATAAGTAAGCGATGCTTCAGCAAAACCATAAGCACGTTGACCTAAATAAATTTGATTGATATATAATTCTAGAATTTGATCTTTAGTAAGCGAGTTTTCAAGTTTATATGCAAGTAAGGCCTCATTAAATTTACGGGAAAATGTTTTTTGGGAGCTTAGAAAAAAATTACGTGCTACTTGCATGGTAATGGTACTTGCTCCAGATTGGATATGACCTGATATAACATTAGTTACTATGGCTCTAACCACCCCTAAATAATCAATGCCACCGTGTTGATAAAAACGTTCATCTTCGGCAGCTAAAATTGCATTAACTAGCATTTTTGGGGTATGATCAAAACTAATAAAAATTCGGTGCTCTTGGCCAAATTGACCTAATAGGACACCATCATCTGAATACACTTGGAGTGGTAGTTTGGGTTGGTAATTTCTTAGTTCATCGATACTGGGTAATTTAGGATAAGTCATAAAAATCATAATAGCAATGGTGCCAGCACAGGCAATGCCTAGACCAAATATGGCAAAAATCAATTTAAAGATAAAACCAATTTTTCGATTGGTTTTATTGACTTTTCTTGGAGCTTGATTACTTTTTTGCATGATAACTTATAATACTTAAAAGGAAATATTATACCATTATTGAGCGATTTATTCCCATTCTATTGTTGCTGGTGGTTTACCTGATATATCATAAACTACCCGATTAATGCCTTTAACTTCATTGATAATTCGATTAGCCACTCGTGTAATAAATTCAAAAGGCAAGTTAGCCACATTTGCCGTCATAAAGTCAGAAGTTTCAACAGCACGTAATGCAATAACATAATCATAAGTTCGGCCATCGCCCATTACACCAACGCTCTTAACCGGTAAAAACACGGCAAAAGCTTGAGCAACTTTAGTATAGTAATCAGCTTTATGCAATTCTTGGATAAAAATGGCATCGGCTTTTTGTAATAAAAACACAAATTCTGGTTGTACAGCACCTAAAATCCGGATGCCCAGACCAGCTCCAGGAAATGGATGGCGGTATACCATGTGCTTGGGTAAGCCGAGAGTGATACCTAATACGCGCACTTCATCTTTAAACAATTCACGTAATGGCTCGAGGAGTTTTAAGTGTAAGGATTCAGGCAATCCACCAACATTATGATGGGATTTAATACTTTGAGCTTTTTGGGTTTTACTTCCAGCTGATTCGATTACATCGGAGTAAATTGTTCCTTGGGCGAGCCATGTTGCGCCTTCAATAGCCAAAGCTTCACGCTGAAAGATTTCAATAAATAGTCGTCCAATAATTTTTCGTTTGTGTTCGGGATCAATAATTCCGGCTAGCTCTCGATAAAATTCGTCAGCGGCATCAATTTTAATGATATTTAAGCCCATTTGTTCTTTATACATTTGCATAACTTGTTCTGCCTCATTCAGGCGTAATAAGCCAGTATCCACAAAAATACAAGTTAAATTCTTACCAATGGCACGCTCAATTAATATTCCAGCCACACTACTATCTACCCCACCAGATAGAGCTAGTATAACTTTGTCAGTGCCTACTTGGGCCTTGATTTGAGCAATAGCTTCATCGGCATAACTAGGCATAGCCCAAGATTGGCTACAACCGCAAATATCTAGTACAAATCGCCTATATATCTTATTACCTTGTTTAGTGTGAGTTACTTCGGGATGAAATTGAAGTGCATAAAATTTTCGGGTGACATCCGCCATAGCGGCAATAGGGCAATCTTCATTGCTGGCTATAATCTCGAATCCTTTAGGCAAGTGAGTTACTTTATCTCCATGGCTCATCCATACTTGCATAAACGGTAGAGTGTTTTTAATCCCATCGGTAATGCCTTCCAAAAGTTGGGTTTTACAATTATAGATTTCAGCATAGCCAAATTCGCGTGATCCGGACCCTACAACTTCACCACCTAATTGTTTAGCCATGGTCTGCATTCCATAACAAATTCCTAAAATAGGGATGCCCAGTTCAAATATCATACTAGGGGCAGCTGGCATATCCTCTTCATAGACTGAATTCGGCCCACCAGATAAAACTATGCCACGTGGAGCAAATTCCTGAATAAAAGCTGAATTGACATCATGCGGATGAATTTCACAATAGACATTTAGCTCACGAATTCTCCTTGCAATTAGCTGAGTTACTTGAGAACCAAAATCAAGAATTAATATTTTATCTTTAGTTTGCATGTTTTGCCTATTTAGTTTTGCGTAGGTTGTATTGTAGATATGGTTCTAGGTTAGACATGGATTAGAGTACCTTGACTGTTGCCAATAACCATATCATAGAGGGCATTGGCTTGAAAGATATTACATACTCCAATATTTACCTTATGGGTACGACATAAATCAAAAGCAGCCATATCCATAATCTTTAAGTTTTTGTGCATGGCTTCATCAAAAGATAATTTTGTATATTTTTGTGCATTTGTATGAGTTTTTGGATCCACATTATACACGCCATCAACTTTGGTGGCTTTAATTAGTAAATCCGCGTTCATTTCTATAGCTCTTAGTGCGGCACCACTATCGGTGGTAAAAAAAGGATGGCCAACACCCCCAGCAAAAATTACTACACTATTTACATCAAGTTTATCTAACATGTTATCTCGGTTATAACCTTTAACTATATCACCAATGGGGACTGCTGAGTAAAGATAAGTTTTTACGCCAATATGATTGAGAAAGTCTTTTAATGCAATACCATTCATAACCGTGGCCAATATTCCCATATAATCAGCATTAGCCGGTTTTAATCCAAATTGAGTACCATTTATGCCACGGAAAATATTCCCGCCACCAATAACTATGCCAATTTTTATACCCAACAGGTTAAGCTGTTTAATTTGGGTTAGGATTCCATCAATAGTGGGTTTATCAAATATATGTTGACTATCACCCATGAGTGCTTCACCTGATAATTTGAGTAATGTCCGTTTATATTTTACTTGTTGCATTATTATCCTTAGGTAAATAACTAATTATATAACTACGTATTAAATGCGTAATTATAACAAAACCTATAAGTATTTAGTATACTTTACGTGACTCGTGGCAACCCGTGACCGTAATTCTTACTTATTATTAGTGATATTGAATTGTTAACCAAGACTATCGGTACCCAAAAAAGCTATGAAATAATAAGTAGCTGTGACAAGATGATCTAGAGAGACGAATTAGTGCTAAAATAGGGGATGAATTTATTTTAGATGTCCAAGCCATTCGTGAATTACCAGCTGGTTATGGCTTTATTTGTCGTACACTAGCAAGAAATAAACCGCAAAAAGTAAAAATTAAACAAGTCTGTTAATTATATTTTGAAAGGTGTAATAACTATGTTTGAGGAACTTAAATATCCAGTGGTACAAGCTCCTATGGCTGGAGGGTTGATTAGTGCTGATTTTGTGGCACAAGTAAGTAATTTCGGTTTTTTGGGATCGGTTGCTGGTGGTTACCTAAGTGTAGATGAATTAAGGCAAATGATTCGCCAAGTAAAAGCCAAGACCACGAATCCATTTTTAGTAAACATATTTATATTTGGTGATCTTTCCGAAATTGAAAATACTACTCATCCTAAACCGCAATCAGTACAAGAATTAGAACGACTGTTTACTGATCAAGTTAATCCAGAATTTAGTGTACCAGTACTACCTAGTGAAGATGAATACGTTAACCTAGTAATTGAAGAAGGTGTAAAGTATGTGAGTAGTACTTTTGGCTTTTTTTTACCAAAATCAGTGGATAAGCTAAAATCAAAAAATATTAAAGTTATTGCCAGTTGTAGTTCCATGTCTGAGGTAAATCATTGTATTGCTAGAGGTGCTGATGCCATTATATTTCAAAGGAGTGAAGCTGGTGGGCATAAATCGGGATTTACGAATATTATTTTTTCTGATTCAATTTTTGGTCTGTTTAAACAAGCAAAAATTCTCCACCCGAATGTCCCATTTATTGTAGCGGGTGGTATATTACCCATAGAAATTCCTAATTTTTTAGCTGCTAAGTTTAATGCTGTGCAATTGGGTAGTGCTTTTTTGTTGACTCATGAAAGTAATTTGTCTAAATGTGCAAGAGAAGTTATTCTTAAGCCGCATGAGACGGTGGTAAGTAAGGTAATTACTGGGCGTAATGCTAGATGGTTAAAGAACAAATTATTAGAGCGTTTAAGTTTAGCGACTGATGTATATAAAACACCTTTATTACAGCATTATGCAACATTGGAGCTTAGACGAATGGCTCAGTTGGCAGAGAGTCCAGATTATATAGCAATTCTAATTAGTGAAAAAGCACAACAGTTAAAATCACAGCCTTTATCCGATTTGTGTTTAGAGATAGCTAAAAGCTTCGATGATTAGTTCATTATTCACAATAAGGATTTAAATGCAATTTTTATATTCGAGTTTAGTTTTAATTGCTAGCTGTATAATTGCGTGGTTAATTATTAAACGTTACCTTAATACTGAGCAACAGTTTTTACGTCAGAGTAATGCTGACTTAAAAATTGAATTAGAAAAAAAACAGGTTGAATTAAGGAGCAAAGAGGAACAAATTATACAGCTTAGCAGTGATTTGGCGGTAAGTAACAATAATTTACAAAATACGGAAGGTCGTTTAGTTGAGTACAAGCAAGAAATCACTACTGTAAAGGAACAATTTACGCGTGAGTTTGAAAATTTAGCCAATCGGATTTTTGAAGAAAAATCAGCTAAATTTAGTGAACAAAACCAGATTAATTTGAGTAATATACTTACTCCATTAGGACAAAAAATAAAGGATTTTGAGAAAAAAGTTGAAGATACATATAATGCGGAAGGAAGAGAGCGAGCGACCTTAAAAGAGCAAATTCGTTCATTAACTGAGCTAAATCAGTTAATGAGTAGCGAGACGAAAAATCTGACTTTAGCCTTAAAAGGTGACTCTAAAACTCAAGGTAATTGGGGAGAGATGATTTTAGAAAGTATTTTGGAGAAATCTGGTTTAGTTAAAGATCGCGAGTATACCATCCAAGTAGCGTTTGCTAATGAAGATGGTAAACGTTATCAGCCCGATGTGGTAGTAAATTTACCGGAGAATAAGGTATTAATTATTGATTCTAAGGTATCATTAACTGCGTATGAACGCTTCATTGCTAGTGATGATGATATAATCCGTGCTTTAGCTGGCAAAGAACATATACTATCCTTTAGAAATCATATAAAAAATTTAGGTTCCAAAAATTATCATAATCTATATAAAATTCAAAGTTTAGATTTTGTTTTGATGTTTATTCCAATTGAATCGGCATTTGCTTTAGCCATACAAAAAGATGGTGGATTATTTGATGAAGCCTTAAGCCATAATATTGTCCTAGTTTGTCCTTCTACCTTATTGGCAACTATGAAAACAGTTGCCAGCATTTGGCGCGCAGAAAAATCAACTCAAAATGCCAATGAAATTGCTAAAATTGGGGGGGTACTTTATGACCGCTTAGTTGGTTTTGTAACTAGTATGGAGTTAGTTGATTTGGCAATTAAGAGTTCGCAAATCAAATATAATGATGCTTTAACTAAGTTAAGTGGTAATCAGGGTGTCATTAAATCTGCTCTAAAACTTAAAGAACTAGGTGCAAAAACAAGTAAAATATTAGTGGATATTAATGCAAACACTTAGAATAATCTCGAGAAACAGCCCCTTAGCATTACGTCAAGCAGAGCTAGTAAAATGTCGCTTAAATACATTATATCCAGATTTAAGAATGAGTATTTTTGGAGTTACGACTTTAGGCGATAAAATTTTAGATAAGAGTTTAGATAAAATTGGAGGCAAAGGTTTATTTATTAAGGAGTTAGAGTTAGCTTTACTTGAGGGAAGAGCTGAAATTGCAGTACATTCATTAAAAGATTTACCGGCTAATTTGCTGCCAGAATTTAGTTTGGCAGCCATCTTAGAGCGTGAAGATGCATCAGATGCTTTTGTTTCAAATTCCTATCCTAGTCTAGATAGTATGCCAGAGACAATGGTTATTGGTACTTCATCCTTACGCCGAGTGGCATTTTTAAAGAGGTATTATCCTAAATTAACTACCAAATTATTACGCGGAAATTTTCAAACTCGGTTAAAAAAGCTAGATGAGGGTGAGTATGATGGCATAATTGTGGCAACTGCTGGGTTAAATCGGTTAAATTTAGCAGGACGCATTCGGGAGAGCTTGAGCGTAGAACTTTTTATCCCAGCCATTGGTCAGGGAGCATTAGCCGTTGAGATTTTGGCTAATAATTTAGAATTAAACAATCTTTTAGCGCCTTTAACTGACCCCAATACTTTTATTGAAGTAGTCGCTGAACGCGAAGTTGGACGTTATTTAAAAGCTAGTTGCAGTGTGCCAATTGCAGTACATGCTAGGATTAGAGGCAATCAGTTTAGACTCAAAGCTATGGTAGCAGATAGTGAAGAGGATATATTTTGCTTTGCTGAGGTAGTTACAGTTAGGAATAATTATATGGAAGCTGCACTAGATTGTGCCAAACAATTGTTAAATCAAGGTGCTCTAAAAGTTCTGAAAAAATTTAGTTAAAGTTTAAAAAATTTCATTAATGTATTTAGTTTGTTGTCCTAATCCACAAATCAAAGAACTAGTTAAAGCTTTGGCTGAGATTAATATAATTAGTTTGCCAATCTATTTGATGGATTTTGAACCAAATATTAATGCGCTTAATTGGTTAGAAGAAAACATTAATAATTATAAATATATAATGTTAAATTCACCAACCGTGATTGATTTTAGTGTTAAAGCAATTATTAAAGCAACTTGTCCAACTTTTCTTACTGTTGGTAAGTCTAGCGCGGATCAACTAAAAGAGTTAACCAAGCAGGAGGTTTTTTATCCAAAACATTCAGTTGGTGAATTGGCCTTATTTAATGAAATTATGCAAAACTTAGATCTATTAAATAATGAAATACTAATTGTTAAAGGTAATCTGGGTAACGATACCGTCCGTTTGGAGTTGGAACAAAGAGACTCAAAGTGGAAGGTACTTGAGATTTATAAGCGAATTCAAATTAAGCAACTCCCGGGGCATCTAAAAAAAACTCTCAATAGCGGAAGATGGCAAGGTATAATAGTCACTAGCAGTCTTTTGGTGGATTGGTTGTTTGCTCATGCGGCAGTGGATGGCTGTGTTGAATTATTAAAAGCTTCAACATTTATTGTTATTCATAAACGAATTGCAGAAAATTTAATGAAATTAGGTGCATCAAGAGTGTTAATTACTCAAGATACAAGTCGAAAGTCAATTATTGAACTAATAAGGAATTTACATGACTGAAACCACAGTTAAATCGGCAGGCAAAAGATTAGCTTTGTTATCTTTATGCTTAGCTCTATTATCTATTATTCTGATTGGAAATTTATATTATCGTTGCATGCAGCTGCGTAAAGCGGCACAATTGGAGTTTGATTATTTAGATGTGCATTATACTAAGCAAATCCAAGAATATCAGCAAACAATTGCAAAGTTACAGCAAACTAATAATAATCTAACCAATCAGTTAACTCAACTATCCACTAATAAAACGAATATTTATCAAATAAATCAATTAATTAGTCTAGCTAACCAAACGCTGGTGGTGTATAACGATGTGGCCAGTGCTACGCGTCTACTTAATTATGCTAAAGAACTCCTAAATGGGAATAATGATGCATTGTTTATTCAATTAAAACTTGCCTTATCTAGTGATTTAGAACATTTAAATCAATTACCAATTATTGATAGTATATTTTTAAATGGTCAATTAAATGCCATTGCCACCCAAGTTACCCTCTTAAATGTAGCTAATTCAGGTGTTATTTCTCAAAAAACTCAGGTAATGCCAAATCAAAGTAATTGGCATAAGTTTTTAGATAATATTAAAAACGATTTATTTGAGTTAGTTACAATTAGTAAGTCTGGAACTAATGCCACAGTTATACCACTTCCGGCACAAGATATAATTATTCGGCAAAATATTCAACTAGACTTATTAAATGCTCGGATTGCGCTCTTGGAACATGATGAAGTGAATTGGAAGTTTAGCTTGGAGAATGCAAAAAATACTATAGCTTTAGCTTTTCGGAATAATTTTATGACACCTAAGATTGAAGATGAGTTAAACCAACTGTTAAATTTAGATATCGGAATTGATAGAGCCAATATTGATGATACCTTAAAAGCGTTGAATAAATTGAATGAATTAAATTAAAGTAATACGGTAGTATCATTGCAAGCCTTGTGTAACAAGGTGTAATAATCTAATTATTCTGGAGAGACTAGTGAAGTTTTTATTGAAATTAGTAATCATGATTGTGCTGATTTTTCTGGTAGTATCATTTGGCAGAATTTACCCAGGACATGTAGTTGTTTTTTTGAGCAAATATCGTCTGGATTCTTCCTTAAGCACTTTAATTTTTGCTATAATCATGCTTTTTATTTGCATTTACTATCTGGTACGGTTTTGGGTAAATATGAATCGATTACCTACTAAAATACGTAAGTGGCGGGCAAAACATGCCCTACTTGCTGGACGAATATATTTGAATAGTGCTGGAATTAATTATTTTGAGGGTAAGTATGCTAGTGCATATAAAAATGCTATGAAGTCAACAAGTAAGGAAGTAAATAAGGATAATAAGTTTTTGGCGGTTATGTTAGCTTTTAAGTCAATGGGTTACATGCAAAATTATGCAAAAGAAGATGAATTATTTCAAGAATTAGATAGCTATAAAGAAAAAAAGTGGCAATTAGCCAAGCTGATGGCGTTTGCAGAGAATCAGTATACCCGGCAGAAATATGGGTCATGTTTGGATAATTTGCAGCAAGTTTTAAATTTGGACAAACGCCATGTTCCAGCACATCGAATTATGTTAAAGGTTTATTTGCACTTGAACAATTATGAAAAAGCATTTGAAGTATTGAATTGGTTAATAAAATATGGTTATTTAGAAAAAATTTATGTTGAAAGTTATAAACTTCAAGTATTAAGAGGCTTGTTCGAAAATATTAATGATGCAGAAGAGCTATATAGATTTTATCGCAAGTTAGATAATCAGGATCGAGGTAATGGCCTAATTAACAAATTTTATTTTGATGGTTTAATTCGTTTAAAAGAATATAAAACTGTAATTGATTCAATTGAAGTAATGCAGAAGTCAGAACCAAGTTTTACCATGCATGAAAACATGCTGATACTAGCTAAAAAGTTAAAAAATAAGCAAGAAGCCGCAAGGCTTTTAGTTATTAGTGAAAAATATTTGATTGATAATAAACAAGATTCAAGATTGTTACTGGTACTTGGAATTCTTTCTTTTACCTTAGAATTATGGGATAGTGCACGTGGCTATATTGAAGCAAGTGTGAGATTAAATCCAACGCTTGATGGTTACTTGTATTTATTTTTTATTGCCAAGTCAGTAGGTAATCAACAATTATTGGGCCATGCTGAGCGCATGTTAGTTGAAAATACTTATAATTTAGTTTGAAATAAATTTTATACATATTGGGTATAAGTATATGGGAATAATATAGAATGCTGGAAATAAATCATACAAAATTTGCCAAAAAAAATCGAGAGACTCTTTTTCCTTCAAAGCAAGCTCGTTTAATTAATGATGGAACTGCAGTGTTGGTATTTGCTGTAGCAGTTATTTTGGCAACCATGTTATTTACTTATTCACCAATGGATAGTGGGTGGTTTAGAATCTCTGATAGCTTAGTTATACATAATAAATTTGGGGTATTGGGTTCTTATACTTCAGATATAATTTTTTCAGTATTTGGTAAATCTGGTTGGTGGTTAGTGGTTGGAGCATTCTATCTAGGTTATCGCAAAATTATTCGTAGTCACTTAGGAACGAGTAGCTGGTATAGTTTTCTGCAAGTTATTACTTTTATTTTATTAATTACTAGTTCTTCAGTGTTTGAATATTTGAGTTTTTATTATAAATTAAGTCCAAATTTGCATAATGGTTATGGTGGAATGCTGGGGCATGCATTATTCCCGTATCTTCTAGTCCATTTTGGTCAATTCTATACAGCATTATTAACTTTGGCCTTGGTTATCGCTTGCTTTTTTTTCACTTTTAGTGTATCTTTACTCAATTTTGCGGAAAAATGTGGTTTAGTGATTGAGTTTACCTATTTAAGCCTAAAAAAACTATTTAATCCAGAAAAGAATTATATAAAGACAGCGCCACCAGTTGTGGAAGAACATGACTTTGATAACATTAAGGATATTTTCAAAGAGTTTGACGGACAGCAAAGTACGGTTTTAGAGGCGACTAATGTTGATATACCAAAGAAAGAGAATACTAGTATTCTAAAAAAAATGACCAAATTAAAAATTGAAGAATCTGACTTAGATTTAATTCCAGATGAACCCAATTTTACTCCTCCCACTTCACAAAAAATCTTTGCATCAGGATTACCTAATACAGGATTACTCAATAGTCCAACTAAACAGCTTGAAGCTATTTCCAATGAAACCTTAGAGTTTGTTTCAATGTCAATTGAAAATAAATTGAGTGAATTTGGGGTTGAAGCAAAAATCATTAATGCTGAAAGTGGGCCGGTAATTACGCGCTATGAACTACTACCGTCGCGTGGCGTACGGGGTGATAAAATTGTTGGGTTAGCTAAAGAAATTGCTCGTGGTTTAGCTTTAACTAATGTGCGAATTGTTGAAACAATCCCAGGAAAGAATTCTATGGGAATTGAGGTACCAAATTTTAAACGTCAAGTAATTTATCTGAAGGAAATTTTTGATTCTCCTATTTACCAACATAGCAGTAGTAAGCTGACTTTAGCTTTGGGTAAAGATATTTCTGGAGAAGTAGTTGTAACAGATTTGGCAAAAATGCCCCATCTTTTAGTTGCAGGAACGACTGGTTCGGGTAAATCAGTTGCAGTAAATGCCATGATTTTATCTATTTTGTTTCAAGCTACACCGGATGAAGTAAAGTTTATTATGATTGATCCAAAAATGGTAGAACTATCTTTTTATCAAGATATTCCTCATTTATTAGCACCCGTTGTAACTGATATGACTCAAGCAGCTAATGCTTTGAAATGGACGGTAGCGGAGATGGAAAATCGCTATAAAATTATGGCACGCGTCGGCTGTAAAAATATTATTTCACTGAATCAAAAAATTTCTGATCATTTAAAAAGCGGCAATCCGCTTAGCAATCCTTTAAGCCTTACACCTGAGGATCCGGAAGATTTAGTTAAATGGCCATATATTGTAGTTATCATTGATGAGCTAGCTGACCTTATGATGGTCACAGGTAAGAAAATAGAACAATATATTGCTCGAATTGCGCAAAAAGCACGTGCTGTAGGAATTCATCTAATTGTGGCTACCCAACGTCCATCGGTTGATGTAATTACCGGTTTAATTAAAGCTAATATCCCAGCGCGTATATCTTTTCAGGTTTCAAGTAAAATTGATTCGCGTACGATTTTGGATCAAATGGGTGCGGAGACATTATTAGGACAAGGTGATATGTTATTTTTGCAGCCTGGTACTGGTTTTCCGCAGAGAATTCATGGTGCATTTGTAAATGATGATGAGTTAAATAAGGTAGTTAATTTTTTACGAGCTACAGGTACCCCGGAGTATCTTCCTGAGGTGTTAACCGGAGTGGTGGATGGAGTAGATATCTCTGGTTTTGAAGATGACACTAGTGATACAGAAAAAGATGCTATCTTTGATGAAGTAGTCAAATTTATTTATGATTCAAAGCGTTGCTCAATTAGCTCATTACAGACACGCTTTGGGATTGGTTATAATCGAGCAGCACGGATTATGCTTCATTTAGAAAGAATTTGTATGGTAAAAAGAAACGATCGTGGCGGATATGAGTTAATTAAAAATGAAATATAAAATAGTTTATAATTCATTAGCAATCAAGCATAACCAATATTTTGTCTAGAATTTGGAAAATTTTTAATGGTGGAATATGGATAATCAATTATCAACTGAGATGTTTTATGGCATGATTTTAACTGGAGCCAAACAAGTTATTATAAATGAAGGTGAGTTAAATCAGTTAAATGTATTTCCAGTAGCAGATCGGGATACCGGAACTAATTTGGCTTCAATGATGCGCTATATTGTGGACAATTTATCCTTAACTCGAGAACCACAAGAATTATTCCATCAACTCTCACAGCATGGATTAGTTGGTTGCTCTGGAAATTCAGGGCTAATTTTTTCACAATTTTTCTATGGCTTAACGCAACATAAATTAACTAGTAAAACTTTTGTTAAACTTCAAGAGTTTGCTTTTATGATTATGTCAGGTTATAAGAGTGCTTATGCTTCGGTTAGTAATCCAGAACATGGTACAATTTTGACAGTTATGGAACGTTGGGCTAGTAGTTATAAGGAATTAATTAGTCATACCCGAACAACATTAGTTGACAGCTTTCAAAAAAGTGTGGATAAAGCCAAAGAAGCATTAAAAGATACTATGAATCAACTAGAGATCTTACGCCAACATCATGTGGTGGATGCTGGAGCACAGGGATTTATTCATTTTATTGAAGGCATGTTGTTATACCTAAAAGCTGATTCTGGATTACGCCATAAAATGTTGGAGGAGCGTCAAGAAAGTAATGCGAAAGTAATGATTAACCATACATTTGAAGATGTTGCGAAATTGCCTAATCACCGTTATTGCTTTGAAATGGTATTAAAAACTGTTCCAGAAGCAATCAATGTTCTTGAGCAAAACAGGGAATATTTAGAAAATTTGGGTGACTCAATGGTAATTGGTCATGCTCAACAAATGGAAAAATTACATATTCATACGGATAGTCCGGATCTCATTAGTCAACATTTGGCTAATTTTGGTGAGGTACTCTACCAAAAAGCGGATGATATGGTGATGCAATATAATATTGCCAATACACCGCATAATGATACTGCAATTGTAATTGATAGTATGGCTGATGTACCATCAGATTGGATTGCAAAGAATAATATTTTTACGTTCCCATTGCAAGTGAAAATAAATAATAATTCTTTTTTAGATAAGTTTGCGATTAGTTTTCGTGAGACTATAGTTCATATAAATGATAAGAAAACTCGAGTAGGTACTTCAGCACCATCTGCAGCTATTGTATCGCGTGGGTTACATTTCTTGGGACAACATTATAAGTCCTTGATAGTTATTCCTGTGGCTAAGTCGTTAAGTAGTACCTATGATGTTATTTTAACTCAAGTAAAAAAGATTACTGAGTGTAGTGTGCAAGTGGTAGATTCTTGTTTGATCTCAGGAGGGTTAGGATTATTGGTAGTGTATGCCAATCAACTGGTACAGTCAAAACAATATAGTTTAAATGAAATTGTAAAAAAAATTGAAAAAGCCAAACAAAATATACGGTTTTTAGTTTTAGTTAATTCCTTAGACGAATTAATCAAATCTGGTAGATTATCTAAACCTGTTGGAGTTATGGCGAAACTATTACGCTTAAAACCAATTGTTAAGTTAGACAACAAGGGGAAGCCGAAGATTATTGCAGTGGCCTTTTCAAAAAGTGGCGGTTGGAAAAAATTAACTAAAATTGTCAATACATTACAAGAATCAAATACAATAAAAACTTGGGCGATTGTTCATTCAAGTAGTGAAAATGAGGCCCAATCATTTAAACATTACATTGTTCAAGAAACTGCAATCAAACCTTTATATATTACTGAAGCTTCCAGCGTTGGTGTGGCACATACTGGGCGAGATGGAATGGCAGTTGCGTATTCAACTGATGAAATCCATTTATAAAATATGATGGTCAAGATATGGTAAAATATATAACTTTGGATTTAATTAATAAATGTGTGGGGGAAATATGAGTTTAAGAGCAAAAATCCAGTTTAGTTTAATTAGTGCTGGGGTTTTAACTTTAAGTGCTTGTGCAGCAATATCGACATCGGCGGAACATAGTGACTTAACCGTTCAGTCGCAGATGAGTAATTCCATCTTCCTCGATCCTATAGATGCTAAAGAGCAAACCGTGTATGTGCAAGTAAAGAATACCTCAACTGAGGATTTAACTAATCTAAATGATGAGATTAAATTAAAGCTTATGAATGGTGGTTGGACCATAGTAAATACTCCAGCTAGTGCTCATGATCTTCTTCAAGTTAATGTGTTGCAATATGGCCAAGCAAAAAGTCCTGATGAAGTTAGAAAAGCTGCAATGTCTGGTTTTGGTTCAGTAGTAACTGGTGCTCTAGCTGGTGTTGCAGTTGGTGCGCTGACTCATAGTGTAGGTTGGGGAGTAGGTGTAGGCTTAGGTATTGCTGCCATGTCCTGGATTGCTGATGAAGCAGTCAAAGATAAGACCTATTCAATTATAACTGATGTTCAGGTATCTGTGCGTAA
>Ga0206796_1039_pt1 | contig 31570 bp, 26 predicted proteins | sample Alteio_BWOrgCont_68_FD_152895 | JGI IMG/M metagenome (GOLD analysis project Ga0206796, IMG submission 152895) | Enriched cells from forest soil in Barre Woods Harvard Forest LTER site, Petersham, Massachusetts, United States -... | ecosystem: Environmental > Terrestrial > Soil > Temperate forest >...
GAATGAACATCCAGCTGTTCAGACACATCAACTGCCCGCAGATTCGGTCACCCACCAAAGCATTTTGCTGCCCGGCGGCCGCGCGCTCAATTTCAAGGCAACGGCCGGCAGCATCCGACTTGTGGACGACAAAGGGCAGGAGCAAGCAGAAGTTGGCTACATCGCTTATCAACTTGACGGTGTCGAGGCCAAGTTGCGGCCGGTGACGTTCGCCTTAAATGGCGGGCCGGGCGCCGGATCGGCATGGCTGAACATTGGGGCCATCGGACCGTGGCGACTGCCTATGGAAGCGGGAAAGATCTATCCTTCGGCTCCGGCCGTGCTGATCGACAATCAGGAGACGTGGCTCGACTTCACCGATCTTGTGTTCATCGATCCGCCGGGCACCGGCTACAGTCAGATCACCGGTACCGGCGAGGACGTGCGCAAGAAATTTTGGTCAGTCGAGGGCGATGTCGAAGCGCTCAGCGTGGTGGTGCGGCGATGGCTTGCCGAAAATCAGCGACTAGAGTCGCCCAAATTCATTGTTGGGGAGAGCTATGGTGGCTTTCGTGGGCCTCGATTGGCCGAGGAACTGGCTTTGAAGCAAGGCATTGGCATCAGCGGCTTGGTGCTGATTTCACCGGTCTTGGACTTTGCTGCCGATGTCAGTCCGTTCTCTTGGCTCGACCGCTTGCCGGCTTACGCAGCGGCTCATCGCGAGCAATCAGGATCTGTCACTCGCCAACAGCTCGCCGATGTCGAACAATATGCGATCAGCGATTATTTGCAGGATTTCCTGCGCGGACCGCACGATGCAGCCGCGGTAGCCCGCATGGTGCAACGTGTGACCGAGTTGACCGGGCTCGACCCAGCATTGGTAAAGCGGCTTGGTGGCCGGGTCGATAAAATGACCTTCCAGCGCGAATTTCGGCGGCCTGAAGGCAAAGTTGTCGGATTTTATGATGCTACTGTTAGTGCTTACGATCCAGAGCCTACCTCCAATTACAATCGCTGGCATGATCCTGCCTTAGAGGGTGTGGAGGCGCCGATGGCCAGCGCGATCATGGACCTCTACAATCAGCGGCTCGGTTGGAAGATCGACGAGCCATACGAGATCTTGAGCGGAAAGATCGGCGACTCGTGGGAATGGGGTGACCGGCTTTCACTTCCCTCGTCAATGAGCGCGTTGCGTGGCATGCTATCTCTCGACCCGCATTTTCGCGTGTTGGTGACCGGCGGTCTTACGGATATTCAGGTTCCCTATTTCGAGAACAAGCGCATCCTCGATCAGATACCCGACTATGGCGCGCCAGGCCGGCTGCAATTCAAAATCTATGGCGGTGGCCACATGTTCTACTCGCGCGACGAGAGCCGGAAGGCGCTGCACCAGGATGCGCAAAAATTGATTGAGGGCCCATGACGAAGGGGGGGCGCCCCACCTGCCCTTGAAGCTGATTGCGCCGTTTGCCGCCGCCTCGGGCAACACTTGCCAAACCTGAGCGCGGATAGGCGTGAACAAAGCAATAATAGAACTTTGATTCTCTCAATCCGAAGGAAGAATTGAGGTTAGCGATGTTGCCGCCGGATAGGTCAGCAAGCGTTGGCGTGCATCGGCCGGCCTGCCCTCTCCTTTCACCTCGACTGCCTGCAGGCCACGTAGCAATAACTGCAACCCGTTCTCACGGTTGGAACGGTACCCGGCGTTTCAAAGGGCGCCGTGGGCACACAACGTGACAACGCCGGCACGCACATTTCAAGAGTGCTTATTTGAAGCACATTCTAGAATAAAATTTCTACCTTCCTCTGAATGCGGAAAGGCTTTTCAGTTTGACCTTCGTCCACCGACTGCGACGCTGCACGGATGTAATGACTTCGACCTGCCAAACACGGGAAGATTAGATTGGTGGACATAGGCATATTCATAGGCGAAATCCTATGACTTAGCGAGCTATGCACCCTGTCCGGTCAAAACGGCATGCAGTCCAATTTGGCGTTTCCGCCCCGTCGGTGAAGACTTATTTGGTGACCTCAAACTGTGTCCACATGCCCGCGGTGAAATGCCCGGCAACATTGCAGATCAGGAGATACTTTCCTGGTTTGAGCGGGACTTGCAGTGACCCAGACTTTCCTGCTTCAAGCTCCGAAACCTCGCCTTTATCGCCGGCTTTGTCTTCATCAACCTTGCTGTCCTTGCCGATGTAAGGCAGCGCTTTGGTTGGATCGGCAAGATACATGACAATCATCTCGTGGATTGTGTCCTTGGAAGCATTCTTGACCTGGAAAATTACCGTCCCCGCCGGAACGCTCGATTTGGATAGTTTGATCCCCATGGTTGCTTTCGACGGATCGGATCCGGACGTTGGGTAGGCCATATCAGTCGCCATCGGTACTTCAGCGCCCTTGTCCCAAAGCTCGACCTTAACGATGGTTGCGGCAGATGCTGCGTTCAACGGAAATGCGAGTGCCAGGCAAGTCGCCAACTGGCCCAAATATAATTTGCGGGTTGCCATTGTTCTTCTCCTCGCAAACCTCCTTCGACCTTCTCAACGGATCGGCTTGCACCTCACCATGGCCGAAGGGCAGGCCGAAGCTTTGAGGTGGATCAATGTTCACACAATTGCCTCCGTGAACCGGTGCGCCCGGTCCTCCAGCGGCCGATTTGCTAACTCAAGTAATATATCGAATGGCCGATCCGCCCACATGACAATGCCTGTGCTCAGTTATCGGCGAAGCCGCCGTCGGGCGGCCGCATCCCGCGTCGGTAAGCCTCACAGCAGGGGGCCGAAGCGGCCTCAGCCACGTCCTGGTTGTTGCAAAGTGCTGAACGATGCCTTCGCTTTTACAGGAGGCTTGGCTCATGGCGCCGCTAAGGCGGACGGCTTCAGTTTCGCCGTCATGGCAAGGCAGAGACTTCACACGACACGCCAAAGCTACTGGGGACCAATCCTTAAGGTACTCACTCCTTTGTCACCCCTTCACGCAGGAGATAACTACGAGTTTTTTCATTCAGATAAAGTATGTTTATTATAGACGCGCTTTATTCTGACTAATTGTTTCGATACGTCTTTGTAATCTCCAGTAAGCGCCACTCCTGTCCGACTATGTCGCCTTCATGCATTTTTGTGAAATCTTCGAATTCGATGCAGCCACGCGGATATTCGAGACACCGAAAAATGGCTCACGAAGTTCTACGTTACAGGCCAGTTTGGCTAGAAATCCGGGCCCTGATTCTCTCAAGATTGATTTGCCTCAACACGATGGAAGGTCGTTCGCGCTCAAATCTCTCCGACACAAGGAGGTTCCCCCATGCCATTGCGCTGCATACTCGTCCCCACTGGTCCCGGCATTCAGCCCCATCGCCGCCTGGATGCGGCGCTGCGGCTCGCACGCCACGCCAAGGCTCATATCGGCACATTGTATGTAAATCCAACCGCGGATCGGTCTGCACACAGCCTTTCGGGAACAGCCAGCGCTTCCCTCCTTCAAAATACCCTCAACCAAGCACAAGCCCTGGCAGCGGCAGCCCGCGAAGAATTCGAACACTGGTGCATGACAGCGGGCGTACCAACACAATCAGACCAAAGGCTCGACGCCACATTCGCCTCTTGGCGCGAGCGGACGGGCGATCTGGAAACGGCCGTTGCGCTGAGCGGACGCGTGAATGACCTTATTGTCGTCGACAATCCAACAAAAGGCGAGGCTTTCGCCGAGACTGTTTTCGACGCAGCCGTCTTCTCCTCGGGGCGTCCCACGCTCGTGCTGGGCGAACAACTGCCCGATGATCTGCTCCGCTATGTCGTTATCGCCTGGAACGGCAGCCTGGAAGGAGCGCGTGCCGTTGGGCAATCCATAGCCCTTCTCCACGAGGCCGAGCGGATCTCGATCATCACCATACCCTCCGACCGCGAACGCCAAGCCGGGATTGCCGATCTGGGGGACTACCTGCACTGGCACGGTATCGTCGTGGAATCGGCGGGCCTTGTACCGGAAGTGTTAGGCCCGCCAGGTGAGGAAATCGTTACTTCTTGCAAGCATGCCAAAGCAACGCTGCTGGTCATGGGTGCCTATACGCACAGCCGCTTGCGGCAGGCGTTTTTGGGCGGCGTCACTCAGCATATCCTGGCCAACGCGACCCTGCCCGTCCTGATGGCGCATTGATCGAGGTTGCACCTATGACGCCAAGCCGGAGCGGCCCTGCAGCCGGATTGATCAAGATCAAGCTGCCTGCCGCCCGGGGACACTATCGGTCGGGAGACGATGCCCACGCTGGGACTGCGAACGCACAGGATACGGGTAATGGATATCAGCAGATCAGTGGGAACGGTCGTGTCCGTCAAAGGTGCCGTCGTCGATGCGCACTTCGATGGGGGCGTGCTGCCGCCGATCAATACTGCGCTGACGGTCGACTGGGACCTGCCCGAGCCGCTCGTTCTGGAAGTGCATAGCCATGTCGATCCGAGGACCGTGCGCGCCGTCGCGCTACAGGCCACCGCAGGCCTTGCCCGCGGCACGAAGGTGCGTGCGACCGGCGCGCCAATCTCGGTCCCGGTTGGACAGGCCGTCCTGGGACGCCTCCTGGATGTGGTCGGGACATTGCGGGATCGCGGGGCTGCGCTGGCAGCCGATACGCCGCGGCGCGCCATCCACAATGCGCCGCCGCCCCTCGTCGAAGAGACGTCCGCCACGCAAGTTTTCGAGACGGGGATCAAGGTGATCGACCTTCTCGTCCCGCTGGCCCAGGGGGGTAAAGCCGCTATGTTCGGCGGCGCCGGCGTCGGCAAGACCGTGCTGGTGATGGAGCTGATCCATGCGATGGTGGAGAAGTACCAGGGCATCTCCGTCTTCGCCGGCGTGGGCGAGCGTTCCCGTGAAGGCCATGAGCTCCTTACCGAGATGCAGGGTTCGGGCGTGCTCGCCCGCACCGTTCTCGTATACGGTCAGATGAACGAACCGCCCGGTGCTCGCTGGCGCGTGCCGCTGACGGCGTTGACGATCGCGGAATATTTCCGGGACCAGAAACATCAGAACGTGCTGCTGCTGATGGACAACGTCTTCCGCTTCGTCCAGGCCGGCAGCGAGGTTTCGAGCCTGCTGGGGCGTTTGCCATCGCGGGTCGGCTATCAGCCGACGCTGGCGAGCGAGATCGCCTCCCTACAGGAGCGCATTGCATCGGTGGCCGGCGCCGCGGTGACGGCGATCCAGGCCGTCTATGTTCCTGCCGACGATTTCACCGATCCGGCGGTGACGGCGATTTCCAGCCATATGGACAGCCTGATTATGTTGTCGCGCGATCTAGCGGCACAGGGGTTCTACCCCGCCGTCGACCCGCTGGCTTCCTCTTCGGTGCTGTTGGACCCGCTCGTGGTCGGCGAAGAACATTATCGCATCGCCGAGCGGGCTCGCGAGACGCTTGCCCGTTTCAAGGACCTTCAGGATATCATTGCCTTGCTCGGCGTTGAGGAACTGGGTACCGCGGACCGGCTGATTGTCAGCCGCGCCCGTCGATTGCAGCGGTTTTTGAGCCAGCCCTTTGTTGTGACGGAAGCATTCACCGGGACACCGGGACGCAGCGTCTCGCGCGCCGATACCCTTGGCGGCTGCCGCGCCATTCTCGATGGCGAGACGGACAATTGGGCGGAGAGCTCTCTCTATATGGTTGGAACGCTGGAGGAGGCTCGTGGGAAGGAGACCTCGACCGCCAAAACGGGGGATCGGCCATGAGGCTGCGCATTGTCACGCCATTGTCGGTCATTGTCGACGAAGAGGGCGTCCTGGCGGTACGCGCCGAAGATGCCAGCGGCAGCTTCGGCATCCTTTCGCACCACGCAGATTTCCTCACGAGCCTCACCATCTGCGTGGTCGGCTGGAAGCGGTGCGATGGAACATTGTTCTATTGCGCGGTCCGACACGGTGTTTTCACAGTCAGCGGCGGGCAGGACATCACCATCGCCACCCGCGAGGCCATTGTGGGCGATGACCTTACTACCCTCGACCAGACCATTCTTGCTCGCTTCCGCTCCGACGCGGAGACGGAGAAGACGGAACATGTCGAAAGCACCCGTCTCCAGTTGAACGCCATTCGGCAGATCATGCTTCATCTCCAATCGGGCGGCCGCGCAAAGCCGGGGTTGTTCCCATGACAGCGCCAAAAGCCGATCCAGATGATCAGGACCCGATGGTCAAGGGGGCCCGGCTTCGCGGGGAGCGCAATCGGCGATGGTTGCGGGATGGCGACCCCTCCGTGGCGCGCCGCCTCGCCCAGATCGGCGTGCTGGGCTGGATTATCGTAGTCCCCCTGCTGATCGGTGTCTTCGCCGGCCGCTGGCTGGACCGCACGTTCAACTCCGGACTGTTCTGGACCGCCCCCCTGCTGATGCTCGGATTGGCACTAGGGTGCTGGTCTGCCTGGAAATGGATGCAAAGCTCGTGACCTTCCTCCTGTTCAAGGATCTGCCGGTCTGGGCCATGGTCCTCAGTCTTTCCGCTCATTTTACTGCCGGGATCAGCCTGGGCGTCCTCTATTTTCGCACTGTATGGTGGAATGCCCGCCTGTTTTCCTTGGGCGGACGAGTGGCAACCAGTCTCCTTCTTGTTCTCGTGCGCTTCGCTTTGCTCGCCAGCTTTCTGACCCTGGCAAGCCTTGAGGGAGCACTGCCGCTGCTCGTGCTGGCTCTGGGCATCCTGAGCGCCAGGGTCGCAATCCTGCGAGCGGTCCGAAGGTCGATGCCATGAGATCTCCCCTTTCCAGCCTGATGCTCTTTCATCTCGGGCCAATTCCCATCAGCGAAAGCGTCGTCACCACATGGGCGATCATACTGGTGCTGGTTCTCGGCAGCATCCTCGTCACGCGCAAGTTAACGCTCATACCATCAAAGACGCAGGCCTTCTTGGAACTTGTCGTCGACACTGTTGACGGCCAGATTCGCGATACGATGCGTCTCGAACCCACACCATACAGGGCCTTCATCGGCACCTTGTTCATTTTCATCTTCGTTGCCAACTGGTCCTCGCTCGTGCCTGGTATCGAGCCGCCCACGGCCCATGTCGAGACGGATGCCGCGCTTGCGTTGCTTGTCTTTGTCGCGGTGATCTGGTTCGGCATCCGCATCGGCGGGGTGAGCGGCTATCTCGCCACCTTCGCCTCGCCAAACCCGATCATGATCCCCCTCAACTTCGTCGAGAGTCTCACTCGCACCTTCTCGCTGCTGGTTCGCCTGTTCGGCAATGTCATGAGCGGCGTCTTTGTAATCGGCATCGTCCTGTCACTTGCCGGTCTCCTTGTGCCGATCCCGCTCATGGCTCTCGATCTGCTGACCGGAGCCGTGCAGGCCTACATTTTTGCTGTGCTAGCCATGGTCTTCATCGCCGGAGCCGCCGGCGAAGGACACTCCACCCAGGACACCACCATCCAGAGGACGCCATCATGAACTGGCTTGCATTCATCAGCATTATCTCGGCCGCTTTGGCGGTCTCATTTGGAGCGATTGGTCCCGCCCTGGCTGAAGGTCGCGCCGTAGCGGCCGCCATGGATGCGATCGCCCGCCAACCCGAAGCAGCCAACACGATCTCGCGGACCCTTTTTGTCGGGCTCGCGATGATCGAGACCATGGCGATCTATTGCCTGGTGATAGCGCTGCTCCTGCTTTTCGCCAACCCATTGCTGAAGTGATGCCATGACGATCGACTGGTGGACATTGGCGATCCAGACCGTCAACGTCGTCATACTGATCTGGCTGCTCCAGCGCTTCTTCTGGCGACCGGTTGCCGCAATGATCGAGCAACGCCGGACGACGACACAAAATACGCTAGCGGAAGCGCAAGCTAAGCGCACAGAGGCGGCAACCGCCCTGGCCGATATCGAACGGACACGCGCAGGCTTCGCAAGCGAGCGCGATGCAATCTTGAAGGCTGCACAGGAAACCGCCGAGCAGGTGCAAACCTCCCGTCTGGACGAGGCTAAGAAGGCGGTGGCATCGATGGAGGTGGCGGCAAAACTGGCGATCGCCACGGAGTACGATGTCGCCGACAAGGCCTGGGAGGCGCGGTCAGGCCTTCTTGCCATGGACATCGCCAAGCGTCTGGCAAGTCGTCTCGACGGTCCAGTGGTGCAAGCCGCGTTCCTGGACTGGCTCCTGCGGGAAATTCGCCGCTTGCCGGATGCGACACGACAGGCTGTGGCCGCCACCGGCACGCCGCTCGAAGCTATCAGCGCCACCCCTCTCGAGGCACCCGAGCAGGAACGCTACCGAGAGAAAATCGGCCAAGCATTTGGCGTGCCCTCCCAGGTCAGCTTCAAGGTTGATCCGGCCCTGATCGCCGGCATCGAACTGCATGGTGGCCATCTTCTGGTGAGTAACAGCTGGCGCGCCGATCTCGCGCAAATCATGGCGGACATTGCGCATGCCGACAAAGACTGAGACCAAAGCAAGCCCGGAGACCAAAGCAAGCCCGGAGACCAAGGCAACCCCGGAGACCAAGGCGGATATCTGGCTCGAACAGGCTCGGGCAAGGCTGAGCACCACAGCGCTCGGTCCCCGAGCCGAACAGATCGGCCGCGTTGAGGAAGTGGGCGACGGCATTGCACTCGTTTCGGGCCTGCCAGACGTGCGGCTCGACGAACTCCTGCGCTTCGACAAAGGGCAATTTGGCTTTGCCCAGGTGCTTGAGCGGGACCGGGTGGGCTGTGTTCTCCTGGACGGCGTCGATACGATCGAGGCCGGCGACACCGTCCGCGGCACCGGCAATGTCGTGCGGGTTCCTGTTGGACCGGCATTGCTCGGGCGCATCGTGGACCCACTCGGCCGACCACTCGACGGCAAAGGAGAGATTACCACTGATATGCAAGAACCGATCGAACGCCCTGCACCGGCGATCATCGACCGCGATCTGGTGACCCAACCGGTGCAAACCGGGCTCATCGTCGTCGACACGCTGTTCGCGCTTGGCCGCGGTCAGCGCGAGCTCATCATCGGAGACCGCGCGATCGGCAAGACCACGATCGCGATTGACACCATCATCAATCAGAAAGCGAGCGATATCATCTGTATCTATGTCGCTGTCGGGCAGAAAAGTTCGAGCGTTCGCCGCGCCATCGACACCATCCAGGCCAAGGGCGCCCCAGAGCGTTGCATCGTCGTGGTGGCCGAATCGGCGAGTTCTCCCGGCCTCCAATGGATCGCGCCGTTTGCCGGCTTCACCATGGCGGAGTATTTTCGGGACCGCGGCGAGCATGCCCTGGTCGTGGTCGATGATCTCAGCAAGCATGCCGCTACACATCGTGAAATTGCGTTGCTGACGCGCCAATCGCCAGGACGGGAGGCTTATCCCGGCGACGTCTTCTATGTCCATGCCCGCCTCCTGGAACGGGCGGCAAAGCTATCCAAGGAAAAAGGCGCAGGCTCGCTAACGGCCCTGCCGATTGCCGAGACGGACGCCGGCAATCTCAGCGCCTATATCCCGACCAACCTTATCTCGATCACTGATGGCCAGATCGTGCTCGACAGTAAGCTTTTCCATAACGGGATGAAGCCCGCCGTTGACGTAGGCGTTAGTGTGAGCCGGGTCGGCGGCAAAACTCAGTCTCGGGCCTTGCGGGAGGCCACGGAGACGCTTCGCCTCGACTATGCCCAGTTTCTCGAGCTGGAGATGTTCACTCGGTTTGGTGGCATGCCGGACACACGGGTCCGGGACCAGCTCACGCGCGGCGCGAGAATCCGGGCAATTCTCGATCAACCGCAGCACGCTCCCTTGCGGCTTGCCGACGAAGTGGCTTTGGTCTTGGCAGTGCAGGGCGGGTTGCTGGATCCGCTCCCGCTGACCTTAATCGGCGCCTTTCGGCAAGGCCTGCATGACATGCTCGATTTGAAAGCACCGGACTGTGTTCGCCTGATCCATGAAACTGGTGCGCTTGAGGAATCGCATAAGCAGATGCTTCGCCTGACACTTCAGCAATATGTCGAGACGATCATGCTGCTGGCGCCCGAAAGCGCTGGCAAAGTGGATGGCACGCCATGACCCATCGTCTCGCGGACGTCAGCGCTCGTATCCAGGGCATTCGACAGCTCGGCACGGTGGTCAATGCCATACGCGGTATCGCCGCGGCGCGTGCGTTGCAGGCCCGAAGCCAACTGATCAGCGTCGACAGCTATGCCAATACGATTGCAGTCGCGATTTCCCGCGCAATGTTGTTGGCGCCGGTTGCCCGATCCGCTGGATCACCGAAATCGGTCAGGTCTGCACTGGTCGTGTTCTGCGCCGAGCAAGGATTTGCCGGAGCCTTCAGCGAACGCGTATTGGATGCAGTCGCCCCCCTTATTACCAGGGCCGAATTATTCCTGGTGGGCACGCGCGGCCAAATTGTTGCCGCCGAGCGTGCTATCGCCGCCGGGTGGAAAGGCGCCATGCCGGCTCACTCGACCGGAATTCCAAAGCTCGCGGATCGCATTGCCGAGGCACTGTACGCGCGCATCGCCATGGGCGAAATAGACCAACTCGATGCCGTGTTCAGCCAGAAAACATCGGGCCAGGGCCTTTGCATCGAGCGCCGGCGCCTGTTTCCCGTCGACCTAACGACATTCCCGCTGCCGACCAACGCCGATACACCTCTCCTGAATGTGCCACCGGATGTGCTTCTGGGCGAACTCACCGCGGACTACGTGCATGCACAGCTCTGCAGCGCCGCGCTTCACGCCTTTGCCGCCGAGAACGAAGCACGCATGGAAGCGATGGCATCGGCACGCACTCAGATCGAACGCCAGCTTTCCCAGTTGCACGCAACACAGCAGCACGTGAGACAGGAAGAGATTACAGCGGAAATCATCGAACTCGCTGCGGGAGAAACCGCGAGCCGTTCCGGGCAGCGTCTACGATAATTGCACGGTGCGTTGCTGATCACGGTTGCTCCTTGACGTATATCAATACAGGAAATGCCAACGCAGCAATTCTGGGAATGCGAAAGAAGTTCAGGTCTTGGGGAGGTCCAGTTTATGGCGAACACACGAATCGGCCGATCCGAGTTGCGTTCCAAGGTGGTGAGTGCCCAGAGCGCAGCAGCTTTCATCTCCTCGGGCAGTACGGTAGGAATGAGCGGCTTCACGGGTTCGGGTTATCCCAAAGCCGTTCCTCTTGCCCTCGCCGCGCGCATTGAGGCGGAACATGCCGCCGGCAACCCCTTCCGCGTGCGGGTGTGGACCGGAGCATCCACCGGTCCCGAACTGGACGGCGCCCTTGCCAAGGCCAACGGCATCGAGTTTCGCCTGCCCTATAACTCCGATCCCATCGTTCGCGAGAAGATCAATCGCGGGGAGATGGATTATTTCGATATGCATCTGAGCCAGGTCGCCCCGATGGCCTGGCAGGGCTTCCTGGGTCCGCTCGATACCGCGGTGATCGAAGTCAGCGGCATCAAGCCCGACGGCGCGCTAATCCCCTCCTCATCGGTGGGTAATAACAAGACCTGGCTTGAGCGCGCGCGCCAGGTGATCCTAGAGGTCAACACCTGGCAGAATGAAGCGTTGGAGGGGATGCACGACATCTATAACGGCACCGCTTTGCCGCCCCATCGCATACCCATTCCACTCATTCGCCCGGACGACCGCATTGGTGAGCCTTATTTGCGTTGCGATCCCGACAAGATCGTTGCGATCGTGGAGACGAACGCCCCCGATCGCAATCTTCCCTTTGCCCCGCCGGACGCCGTCGCCGAAGCCATCGCCGGCCACCTCCTCGAATTCTTACGCCATGAAGTTGCAAAAGGGCGCTTGCCGCCCTCGCTCCTGCCGATCCAGTCGGGTGTCGGCAATATCGCCAACGCCGTGCTGGCCGGGCTAAACGATGGACCCTTCGAGGATATGACCGCCTATACGGAAGTGATCCAGGATGGCATGCTCGACATGCTTATCTCGGGCAAGCTTCGTATGGCTTCCGCCACGGCATTCTCGCTTAGCCCCGATGCGGCAGCCAGGCTCAATGCCGACATGGCGCGCTACCGCGACAAGATGATTCTAAGGCCCCAGGAAATCAGCAACCATCCCGAACTGATCCGGCGCCTGGGCTGCGTCGCGATGAACGGGATGATCGAAGCTGACATATATGGCAACGTCAATTCCACCCACATCATGGGCTCGCGCATTCAAAACGGCATTGGCGGCTCAGGCGATTTCGCACGCAATGCCTACATCTCGATTTTCATGACGAACTCCATCGCCAAGAACGGCCGGATTTCCGCCATCGTGCCGAAGGCCAGTCATGTCGATCACATCACACAGGATGTACAAGTGATCGTCACCGAACAGGGTCTGGCGGATCTGCGCGGCCTTTCACCCAAGCAGCGCGCCGAGATGATTATCGGCAATTGCGCACATCCGGAATACCGCCCCGTTCTGACTGACTATTTCCGGCGCGCCAGGGAACAATCCTACGGCCAGCAATCACCCGCCCTGCTTGATGAAGCACTGTCCTGGCATCAGCGCTTCATCAAGACGGGATCAATGCTTGTCTGAAGGTGAACCTGGACCCGTATTGCTCGAACTTTCGGAGCTTCTACCAACGCCTGCTCGCTGCCGCCCGGTTGTTAGCACGCAAGCCTTGCTCGTGGTGGCAGCCCAAGCCGACTTGGCCAAGTGCGGCTCCATAAGATTGGAATCCGTCGCTCACCATTGTCGGATCCCCTCCGGTGGAATCTGATGGCGAGAGTACGAAATCGGTCGCACTACTACTCATAGCTCAGGTCCCAGCTCCCGTGACACTGCCTTATGGCGAGTTCGGACCCAAGTCCGGCTTGCGCACAATCGTCTGATTTGGCGGCAATCTCAGCGACTTCAGCAATTTCGTCGGCCTTTCTAGATCCTATCAAAGCGAGCGACCAGGCGGGAGCCGGCAGGTGTTGGTCGCTTTCTTACCTATCATGGGAACTGGCTAGAATGATCTTGATCCGCATCAAGGTGAGAGTACTCAGAGCGCATATGGTCATGAAAGGCGCAAGATGACGCCAGGCCAGTATCTGAGTTCGAGGTTGGGGTGACCCTAAGTCGATTTGCGATTCCATTGATGGAATGGGCTCTCTTCGAAGCTTGAACCGGTTATGTTGCTGAATTTAACGGGCGTATGGGAGGCAACGATGTCCCTCAAGGAACTCCTTGTCAGTGTCGACGCCTCGACGAGTGGGCTCGAACGGATGCGGTTCGCCTTGGATCTGGCGCGCTCACACGACGCCTATCTCACGGCCTATTATTCATCCCCAACCGTGTCGGAGAGCTCCGAAGGGTCGCCGGGGGAAATGGCCGAAGCGATAGAACAACAATTCGAAACAGAACTCACTGCTCGACATCTGAAGGGCGGATGGATGTTAAGCGGCGACCCTATTGTCGAAGATCTCGTCGACCGGATCAAATATACCGATCTGGCGATCCTGGGCCTTGGTTCGCCGGGATCGGGAGAGCCCGATCCTCAAGGGTTCAAAATCTCGGACGTCGTCCTTTCCTGCGGACGCCCCCTTCTGGCCACTTCCCGTAAGCAGGCTGCCGATGAAGTTTTCCAAGGTGCTGGTGGCCTGGAATGGCAGCTGCGAGGCGACGCGCGCGTTGCACGATGCCATTCCCCTGATGAAGGGCGCTCAAAATATCTGGATCACCTCGATCGGCCCTGATGGTCCGGCCTTGGCCAAGCGAGCAGCCGCTCACCTCCAACGACATGGGCTCAGCGCAGCCGTCGACTTAAACCCCCCGTTTGAATGGGACATCGGATCTGAGCTTATGGAACGGGCGGCAATGTTCGAAGCGGATCTGGTCGTAGCGGGGGCCTATGGCCATTCCAAGCTCGCAGAGAACCTGTTTGGAGGGGCCAGCAACGCACTGCTTGAACAGATGCTTGTTCCCATCCTTGTTTCGCACTAACGGCGGCGATGACTGCGGCGCGGGTTGTGCACGATTACATGGATATATCGAGACCCTTCGGGAATAAGGAAGGTGGCACTGCACAACCTGTGAAGTAGATAGAGATCAAGGCCCGGCTCGCTCAGTCCGGCTGCGAGGGGAGTGGATCAAAACGGTTCAAATCCGCTCGCCCTCTCCGACGCTTGGTCTTAATTCACGATCAATCCCTAACCTTTTCCACTTTCCGTGCCATAGCCTGTCAGTAAATCAATATCGAAGCCCTAGCACCGAGCCGATGATCGCGTGGGCCGTGGCATCATATTGTGTTTCGTTACAGTCTTGGGCATCCCACCATGCTTCAAGGGCAGCTTCGATCTGACTTCGCCTCGGATTCGTGATTTCGCCCCCTCCCTCCTTTTCGCCGAAATTGATATCTCAGATATCAATAACTGGACTTGAAATAATAAAAGAAAGGTATTATACATAACATTGCATAGAATTAACGCATTTCCCGGCCTGTTTCTATGATCACTTCGGAACAATTGCGGGCGGCCCGCGCCCTTCTTGGTATCGACCAGAGAACGCTGGCCGATCTGTCTGAGCTGTCTGTGCCCACGATCCAGCGCATGGAAGCGCGCGAAGGCGTGATCCGCGGCAATGTCGATTCCCTGATGAAACTCATCGGCGCCCTCGATGCCGCAGGCATCGAGCTCATCGGTGAAGGGGCTGCTAGCAAGACAGGTGGGCGCGGCGTTCGCTTGAGGCAGCAGGCGCGCAAATCTACGGACGCCGTTGGTGCGGGAGCGATCGAGGGGTAGGCTCATGTCGCTCGTTCTTGTCATGTGGTGTGTCGGCGCTTACCTCATTACAGCGCTGGTTGCCCTCATAAGCGGACGGCGGCGCGCCACTTCGGCGTTGGTCTATGGAGCAAGCCTGCTAATCGCAATGTCCGCGCTCGTCGCGGCACTATTTGCGCTTCTTGGCAACCAGACATCTTTAGATATGACGCTACCCATTGGCCTGCCCTGGATCGGCGCGCATTTTCATCTCGACGCCCTCTCCGCCTTCTTCCTTGCAATCGTCAATCTTGGCGCCGCCGCTGCCGGCCTCTATGCGATTGGCTACGGGGCTCATGAGAGCGAGCCGCAACGCGTGCTGCCCTTCTTCCCCGCTTTTCTTGCCGGTATGAACTTGGTGGTCCTCGCAGCCGATACGTTCAGCTTCCTGTTCTCCTGGGAACTGATGTCCCTTGCATCCTGGGCATTGGTGCTTGCCCATCACAAGGACGAGGACAACCGGCGGGCCGGCTATGTCTATATCGTGATGGCGAGTTTCGGTACCTTGGCCCTGCTGCTCGCCTTCAGCCTGATGTCCGGCGCCGACGGCTTCTTCACATTCGCGGATATCCGCGCCCACGTACCTTCCCCGAACATTGCGGCGGCTGTATTGGCCTTGGCCCTGATGGGTACTGGCTCCAAGGCCGGGCTCGCACCGCTGCATGTCTGGCTCCCCATGGCCCATCCCGCAGCGCCCAGCCACGTCTCTGCTCTCATGAGCGGTGTAATGACCAAGGTCGCCGTCTACGCCTTCATACGCCTCGTCTTCGACCTTGTCGGCCCGCCCGGATGGTGGTGGAGCCTTCCAGTACTGATTGCTGGCGGCGGCACGGCCGTGATTGGCATCCTCCATGCCCTGATACAGACTGATTTCAAGCGTCTGCTCGCCTACAGCACCATCGAAAATATCGGCCTCGTCTTCGCCGGACTTGGCCTCGCGCTCGCTTTTGAGGCCGACGGGCTTCATGCCGCGGCGGCTCTCGCCCTGACCGCCGCACTATTCCACGTCTTCAACCACGCCCTGTTCAAAAGCGTGTTGTTCTTCGGCGCAGGCGCCGTGTTAACCGCCACGGGCAGGCGCAACCTCGACGCCTTGGGCGGGCTCATCCACCGCATGCCAGTGACAAGCGTGTTCGTGCTCACAGCCTGCGTGGCAATCTCGGCCCTACCGCCGCTGAACGGCTTCGCTTCCGAATGGCTGACCTTCCAGGCCATTCTCTTGAGCCCGCAAATCCCAGAATGGGGCTTGAAATTGCTGATCCCCGCGGTCGGCGCCCTGCTGGCCCTTTCGGCGGCCCTGGCAGCGGCCTGCTTCGTGCGCGCCTTCGGCATCATCTTCCTCGGTCGACCGAGGAGCAAGGCTGCAGAACGCGCAATTGAAGTCGATCACTGGTCATTGGGGGCCATGGCCGTTCTTGCCGGTTTGTGCGTGCTAGCGGGTATTCTTCCTGGTTTCGTCATCGACGCTCTGGCGCCAACGGTGCAATACGCGATCGGTGATCGCATGCCGATGCAGGCGGACGTGGATTGGCTGACGATCATCCCGGTGGCGGCGAGCCGCAGTTCTTATAACGGCCTACTGGTCTTCCTCTTCATCACCTTTTCAGCTTCGATATCAGCCTATGCCATCCATCGCCTGGCCTCGCGCGCCGTGCGGCGGGCGCCGGCCTGGGATTGCGGCTTTCCAGAACCCAGTCCGTTGACGCAATATAGTGCCGTCAGCTTCTCCCAACCCATCCGGCGTGTTTACGGCACCATCTTGTTCCGCGCAAAAGAAACGGTCGACATGCCGCCGCCCGGCGACATGCGGCCGGCCCGTCTTGTTGTCACCCAGCATGATCTGGCCTGGGATGGCATCTATTCGCCATTGACCAGGTCCGTGCAGTTCCTGGCCGGCCAAGTCAACCGCCTGCAGTTCCTGACCATCCGCCAATATTTGAGTCTTGTTTTCCTGGCCCTCATCCTCCTACTGACGGTGCTGGCAATATGGGGGTGATCGCGGGTCTCGCCGTACAGGCCATGCAGATGTTGCTGGTGCTCACGCTGGCACCGTTGTTGACCGGGCTGGTGCGCCGGATCAAGGCTCATCTTCTGCGCCGCCGCGGTCCCTCGCCCGTGCAGCCCTATCGCGACCTTGTGAGGCTTTTGCGTAAGGAGGTGGTCCTCGCTCACAACGCCTCCTGGCTGTTTCGTAGCACACCTTACATGATCTTCGCGGCGACCTGGGTGGCGGCGGCCCTGGTACCGACCTTCGCCGCCGGTCTGCAGTTCAGCTGGTCCGCAGATTTGATCGTGGTGATCGCGCTGCTCGGCAGCGGCCGCTTTTTCCTTGCCCTGGCGGGTATGGACGTCGGCACCAGTTTCGGTGGCATCGGTGCCAGCCGGGAGGTGATGATCGCCTCCCTGGCCGAACCGGCGATGATCATGATCGTGTTCTCGCTGGCCTTGCTGGCCGGGTCGACCCAGCTCTCTTATCTTGCGGGTTTCATGACCTCGGTCGGCTTGCGGGTGTCACTGGGCCTTGCGCTGATCGCCCTGGTCATGGTGGCGATTGCAGAGAACGGCCGGATTCCGATCGACAATCCGGCAACTCACCTCGAACTCACCATGGTGCACGAGGCCATGGTGCTCGAATATTCCGGACGCCATCTTGCGTTGATCGAACTCACGGCCTCGCTGAAGCTGCTGCTCTACATGTCGCTGATCGGCTGCGTCTTCCTGCCCTGGGGGCTTGCGCCCGCCGGGGGAGCGCCCTTGGATTATTTCATCGGCATCCTGGCCTTTCTGGTCAAGCTCACGATAGGTGCCGGCCTGCTGGCCCTATTCGAGACGACGATCGCCAAGATGCGAGTCTTCCGTGTCCCGGACTTCCTCAGCGCCGCTCTCATGCTCAGCCTGCTGGGCGCTCTCCTGCTTTTCGTATCTCGGAGCCTATGAGATGCCGACACTCTATTTCGACATCGCCCACATGCTCGCAGGCGGCCTGGTGCTGGTCAGCTTCATGATGCTTTACCAGAACCGGCTCTACGCTCTGCTCAATATCTTCGCGCTGCAGGCTATCCTCCTGGCGCTATCGGTGGCATGGCAGGCCTGGATCCAGGACGCCTACCACCTCTTCTTAACAGCACTGATTGCGCTGATCTTTAAGGCGGTCATCATTCCGGTGGCGTTGCACCGTATCGTGGCGCGCCTGGGTATCCACCGCGAGGTCGAAACTGTTGTCGGCACCGGGCTGACCATGCTCGCCGGTATGGGGCTGGTGGCGCTTTCCATGGTCATCATGTTGCGCGTTACGGCGGGTGCAGACGCCTTAGCGCGCGAGGACCTGGCTTTCGCCCTCTCGGTCGTCCTGCTTGGCTTCCTGATGATGGTGACGCGGCGCAACGCGGTCAGTCAGGTCGTCGGCTTCATGTCGATGGAGAACGGGCTCATCCTGGCCGGCACCGGCGCCAAGGGCATGCCGTTGGTGGTCGAGATCAGCGTCGCCTTTTCCGTGCTGATCGCCCTCATCGTCATCGGCATCTTCCTGTTTCGCATCAGCGAACGTTTCGACACTGTAGATTCCAAGGCGCTCGACCGTTTCCGCGGAGAGCGGCGATGAGCATGCCCAACGCGACGACCCTGATCCTCGTAATCCCTGTCGTCATGGCCTTCATCCTGGCCCTGCTGCGGGACTACCGCCTGTCGGCGCGCCTGAATATGCTGGCGGCGCTACTGACCTTGCTGTCGGCCCTCACCCTCCTCATCCGCAAGCCGGAGCCGGGACCCTATATCCTGGTCGACGATCTCAACATCGTCTTCATCATCCTCAACAATTTCGTGGGATTTACCACCAGCCTCTTCAGCGCCAGCTATATCGCCCACGAGCTGGAAACCGGCCGTCTGACCCCGTCCCATCTACGCTTTTATCACGCGATGTACCAGGTTTTGCTGTTTGCGATGAATCTGGCTTTGTTGGCCAACAATATCGGCCTGATTTGGGTGGCGATCGAAGTCGCGACGCTGACCACCGTGCTGATGGTCGGCATCTATCGCACGCATGAGGCGATCGAGGCGGCCTGGAAATATTTCATCCTCGGCAGCGTTGGCATCGCACTCGCTTTGTTCGGCACCATCCTGGTCTACATGGCCGCGCGCCCGGTCGTGGGCGAAGGCTTCGATGGCATGATCTGGACGGTTCTAATCGCCCACGCTCCGTCCTTCGATCCGGCCATGCTCAACCTCGCCTTCATCTTCCTGCTGCTGGGCTACGGCACCAAGGTCGGCCTGGTGCCACTGCATGCCTGGCTGCCGGACGCCCATGCCGAGGGCCCGACGCCCATTTCAGCGGTGCTGTCGGGCCTGCTGCTCAATGTGGCGCTCTATGCTGTGCTGCGCTTCAAGCTGCTGCTGGCTGCCAACAACGCGGCCATCGCCCCCGGCCCTCTCCTCGTCACCATGGGCCTGATCTCGATCCTCTTCGCCGGCTTCATGCTCTATCGCCGCCGCGACATGAAGCGAATGTTCGCCTATTCCTCGATTGAGCATATGGGCATCACGGCCTTTGCCTTCGGCATGGGCGGGCCGCTCGCCAATTTCGCCGGTCTTCTGCACATGACCATGCACAGCCTGACGAAGTCAGCGATCTTCTTTGCTGTGGGCCATATCGCTCAGGTCAAGGGCACGCAGACCATAGAAGAAATCGGCGGTCTCACCAAAAGCCACCCTTGGCTCGGCTGGGGCCTGGTACTCGGGGTCCTCGCTATTGTCGGGTTGCCGCCCTTCGGCGCCTTCATGAGCGAATTCCTGGTGATCAGCTCGACCTTCAGCCGCCAGCCGGCTCTGGCGCTCCTGCTCGTGGCGGGGCTGCTGTTCGCACTCGGGGCTCTCCTGCTGCGCATGCAAGACCTGGCTTTCGGCGAGGTCAAGGGCGAGACCGGCCCTGTCCAGGCCTCCTACCTGCCGATGGCTGTCCATATCGCGCTGGTCTTGCTGGCCGGGATCTATCTGCCAGGCCCGTTGGTCGCCTGGTTCCAGCACGTCGCGCAGATGCTGGGCTAGGGGGAACGATGGCAGGGCTTGTCGATCTGATCACCGGGCGGGAAGAGGTTGGGGGGGCAACGGCCCTGGCCGCGCTTTGCCGCGGACGAAGCATTGTGGGCGAGGCTTGCTTCAATCCTCGCTGAGGGGCGCGCAGACCTGCTCGCGCTTTGGGGTGAGGGCTCTTCGGTCCATGCCGCTATCGGGGACAGCATCGAGCACCGGATCGCCATTTTGACGCTGGATTGCCATGACGGTGAATATCCCTCGCTTGGCCGCTTCCATGCACCGGCGACCCGGCTGGAGCGGACCATCCGCGATCTTTTCGGACTCACCGCAATCGGCCTGCCCGACACAAGGCCCTGGCTGGATCATGGCCGCTGGGCTATCGGCCAGCCCCTGTCTGCTGAGCCCGTGCCCGCCGCAGCCGCCACGCCCTATGCCTTCCTGCCCGCCGAAGGCGAGGGGCTGCACCAGATTCCCGTCGGCCCGGTGCATGCCGGCGTGATCGAGCCCGGCCACTTCCGCTTCACCGCCAGCGGGGAGACGGTAGTGCGGCTGGAGGAGCGCCTCGGCTACGCCCATAAGGGCATCGAGAAGCTGATGGAGGGCGCCCCACTCGAGAAGGCCGCGCAGCTGGCGGGGCGCGTCTCGGGCGACAGCACTGTCGCCTATGCCTTCGCCTTCGCGCAGGCTGTGGAAGCGGCCCTCGGCGTCGAGCCCCCCGCCCGCGCTGTTTTCTTGCGCGCGCTCATGGCCGAGCTCGAAAGGCTTGCCAATCATTTCGGCGATATTGGCGCCATCTGCAATGATGCCGCCTTTGCCCTCATGCTGGCGAATTGTGGCGTGCTGCGCGAGCGCGTACTGCGCACGTCCATGGCCAGTTTCGGGCATCGGCTAATGATGGACCGCGTCATTCCGGGCGGCGTCGCTGCCGATCTAACAGTCGAGGGCAAGGCTGCAGTCCAATCTTTGCTTGCCGAGATCCGTAGCGCCTTCCCAGCTTTGATCCGGCTCTATGACAATACGGCCTCGCTCCAGGACAGGACGGTAGGAACCGGGATCGTAAGCAAGGACCTCGTGCGCCGCTTTGGCGCCGGCGGCTTCGTCGGCCGAGCCTCGGCGCGGGATTTCGACGTGCGGCGCGACCATCCCTATGCGCCCTATAATGGCCTGCATTTCACTGTGCCAGTGCTGCCGGAAGGCGACGTCAATGCCCGCGTGTGGATCCGCATCCGAGAGGTTGAGCAAAGCCTCAACCTCATCGACCAGATCCTCGCCGCTTTGCCGGAAGGAGACACTCACAAAAGGATCGAAACACAGGCGGGCGAGGGTATCGGCCTCGTCGAGGGTTTCCGAGGCGACATCTTCGTTTGGGTCTGCATCGACGGCGAGGGACAGATCCGCCGCTGCCATCTGCGCGATCCGTCGTGGTTCCAATGGCCCCTGCTGGAAGCGGCGATCGACGGCAACATCGTTGCTGACTTTCCACTCTGCAACAAATCCTTCAATTGCTCTTATTCCGGCCACGACCTCTAGGATCCCACCATGCGGCGAACTCTCTTCGACAATATCCGCAGGGCGCCCCTGACCGAGCCGGCACCGGCGGTCGACGACGCCGAGATGCGCGACCTCGCGGCCCAGCTCCACATGGTCGCTCAAGCGAAACTCGGCCGCAGCCTCGCCATCCGCGAAGTGGATTGCGGCTCCTGCAATGGCTGCGAGCTGGAGATCAACGCTCTTGCCAACGCCTTCTATGATTTCGAGCGCTTCGGCTTGCACATCGTCGCCTCACCCCGCCACGCCGACGTGCTGCTGGTAACGGGCCCCGTGACCCTGAACATGCGTGAGGCCCTGCTGCGCACCTATGATGCCGTACCGGCGCCGAAATGGGTGATCGCTGTAGGAGGCTGCGCGCTGGATGGTGGGATCTTCGCTGGCAGTTATGCCTGCGTGGGTGGTGTCGCGAATGTCGTCCCCGTCGATTTGCATATTCCTGGGTGTCCACCGACGCCTGCCGCACTGCTCAAAGGCCTACTGGCGCTGATGACGAAGACAAGCGGATAGGCTTCTGCGCAAACGGACGTTCCTCGCGATCTGTGCAAGGCTTCATGATAGAAATAGAGCGTTTCCAAAGTCGCAGTGGCGAAATCCGAATTGTTCGGTCAAAGAACAATCGTTCGGTCATGTATGTCGAATACGGCATCTGCCAATCCTACGCCAGAGCGGATGGCTTCAGCCTGAACAGCTACATCCATTTGATGGCGCATCTTCTACGGCACAGCCGCAAGATCCTGATGCTGGGATGCGGCGGGGGCACCCTTGCCACTATGCTGCGCAAACCCAGCACGGGCATCACCGTTGTTGACAACAATCCAGACAGCTTTCGGCTTGCGAGAGACTATTTTGGAATGCCGCCCGACATTCAATGCGTCGAGGCCGATTTTCGGGCGTTCATGGCATCGTGCGCTGAGACGTTCGACGGCGTGGCGATCGATATCAGCAGCCATACCTTTGATTTTCAAAGGTTGCTTAACCAGGAGACATGCCAGCTCATCAAGCAATTGGCGGGTCCAGGGGGAAGGATAGCAATCAATATTTTGGTACCTTGGGACACGGATCTTGTTCCAGACCAGATTTGCCGGGACCTGGAGACAGGTGATCAAACGACATGGATACTGGATCAACCTGGCATTCCCGGCCGAAATGTTATCATAGCTCGAGGCATCGCCACTGACATCGACGGGATAAGCGGGGCGATTCCAGAAGTTCTGAGGACGCCAATCGAGCCCTGGGTCTGTCGTTCGTCCCGCCTTGCGCCGCGATAGTCATATTTCGGCGTTGCGATTTGTTAAAAGTGCTCCAGCTCACAAGAAAAACTGAAGCCAGGTGCAGCGCGGCCTCGTCCTCGTGCCGGCCGAGGCTGCGCAGCATCGCCGCGGCGGCCGAGTAGGCCCGACGCTGGCGCCAAACGCCGGCTCGGCCCGCACGATCGCATCGACTGCTGCCAGGCCAGCACCTGCAGCGAAGACGGCTTCCGCCTCGCTCGCAGGCGCCTTCTTAACCTTAGCCCAGGCAGATCCGGGACGCAGGTTGAGAGAATCAATACTAAGCCGAGGATGTCACATTTTGACGGGCCAACTTCGTACGTGTTTGCAGCCCTCGATCGGCGGCGGAGTTCATTATCCGAATAGTAATCGAGATGAGAAGTGTCGCAATGGCAAACACTCCTTGGATAATGGCATCGAGCTTGTAGCAACGAGCGAGTACTTGGCGCCAACGCCGCAACCTATGCGATAAAAATCCTACAAAACTTTAACCAGACTTAGGCACATCTGCCGGATTCCCGTCAAAATCTGAGCAAATGTCACGCTCATATCGTCAAAGCAGAAAAGGGCAACTCGACTAAACTGACCCTTCGGAACCAACGGTGGGGAGTGAACAAATCATGCGTGCGCGCCTTCTAACCTCGGTAGTCATCCTTTCGGGCGGGCTGATGCTGGCGGGAACACCGGGGTTCGCCCAAGATGCACTGTCCAAGCCAGCAGGGCTTTGGCTGGCGACTGATTTTCCAGATATTACAGAGCATATCGGCGATAACGCTACGCTTGGCATCACGCTGTCCAATGTGAACCGCCCCCTCGCCACAGTGGCCTTTTCGCTCGACGGCCTGCCCACGGGTTGGAACTGGGAACTGAGCGGGGATGGCAAGCCGGTGTCAGCGGCGATGGTAACTCCCGATCAGAGCCAGCATCTCAATCTCAAGCTAACGCCGCCCAAGAACGCCAAGCCAGGTACCTACAGTTTTGCCGTACAGGGCAAGACCGGCGACGGTCAGATGCTCAACCTGCCACTCTCTCTAACGCTTGCAACGCAGGACCCCGCAAAGGTGACCCTGCAGCCAGACTTGCCCGCTTTGCGTGGCACGCCGCAATCGAGTTTCGACTTTAACGTCGCCATCAAGAATGACAGCCCAGCTGCCGCCACCTTCAACCTGATCGCTGCCGCGCCTCCCGGTTTCGTAGCAACATTCAAGGAGCAGTATGGCAGCCAGGAACTGACTAGCATTCCGCTCAAGGCGGGTGAGTCCAAAACGTTGAAGGTATCGGTATCTCCGCCCAAGACCGTCGCGGCCGGCCAATATGCGGTCGAAGTCGATGCGTCGAGCGCCAAGGCCAAAGGCGAGACGCAACTTGGCCTTGGCATCACAGGCCAACCGCGGATCGGCCTTTCTAGGCCCGACGGGCGGCTGTCTGGTCAGGCCGTGGCCGGCAAGGAGACGACCGTCAACTTCACGCTCAACAATTCCGGCACCGCACCGGCCAAGGATGTTGCGGTATCGGCCAACGCCCCGACCGGCTGGAAAGTCGAGTTCGAGCCCAAATCGCTCGAGAGCCTTGCGCCGAATGACCAGCAGCAAGTTGTCATGCATGTGACGCCGTCGAACAAGGCGATCGCCGGCGACTACATGGTGAATGTCAGCGCCAACGGAGCCGGCGCCTCCGACAATACCGATTTCCGCGTCACGGTGACCACATCCACCATGTGGGGCGCTGCCGGCCTCGGCGTCATCGGCGCTGCGGTGGTCGTGCTCGGTTTTGCCGTTACCCGCTATGGCCGCCGATGAGTACGTCCATTATAGAGGCCAAGGGCCTCAGCAAGCGCTATGGCCAGACGATAGCGGTCGACGCGCTTGATCTCACAGTCGAGAAGGGCGAGGTCTTCGGCCTGCTCGGCCCCAACGGTGCTGGCAAGACGACAAGCATTTTGCTCTTCCTCGGCCTCACTGAACCCAGCGCTGGCCAGGTGCGTGTCCTTGGTCTCGATCCCTTGCGTGAACCACTCAGTGTCAAGCGACGTGTCGGCTATTTGCCCGACTCCGTCGGCTTCTACGACAATATGACGGCCCGCGAGAACCTGGCCTACATCGCTCGCCTGGGCAGCATTCCAGCCCGCGAGGCGCAACGGCGCATCGCACAAGCACTCGACCGTGTCCACCTGAATGATGTGGCAGACCGGCGAGTGGCGACCTTTTCGCGCGGCATGCGTCAGCGGCTGGGCATCGCGGATCTGCTGGTCAAAGCTTGCGAGGTGGCCATTCTCGACGAGCCGACCTCCGGTCTTGATCCACAATCCACCCAGGAACTGCTGGATCTGATCGGGAAACTTGCACGGGATGGCATTACGATAGTCCTGTCCTCGCATTTGCTCAGCATGGTGCAGATGATCTGCACACGGGTGGCGCTGTTCCATCAGGGCAAGGTCGGTCTGGTAGGCAAGGTCGGGGACCTAGCAAGGCAGGTCCTTGGTGGCTCCTATGTCATCGAGGTCGAGGCCGGCGGCTGCGACACGGTTAGCCTGGTCCAGGGCTTGGCCGGCGTGACATCGGCAACCGGGATCGGCTCCGAGGTAACCCGCGTCGATGCCGACCGCGATGTGCGCGGCGATATCGCAAGGACAATTGTCGAGGCCGGCGGTGCCCTGACACGCCTTTCCATGGATCGCTCGAGTCTTGACGAAGTGTATGTCCGCTATTTCGAACAGGTGGCCCATGCGGCGTGAAGGTTCCCCTTTTGCCGGCGCTTCGACTGTTGCTCTCAAGGAAGCCGCCGATCACATGACGAGCGCCAGGATACATCTGGTCATCCTGCTTATCATCCTCACCGCCGCTGGTGCGATCTACGGCGCCATCGGCCAGATCAAGGCCAGTGTTGGACAGGACCCTTTTTTGTTCCTGCGCCTATTGACCACGTCGCAGCAGCCACTGCCATCTTTCGTTGCTTTTCTCGGCTTCCTCCTGCCGCTGGTCGGCATCGCCCTGGGCTTTGACGCCGTGAACGGTGAATATAATCGCCGTACCATGAGCCGCATTCTATCCCAGCCGATCTACCGCGACGCGTTGCTGGCTGGGAAGTTTCTCGGCGGACTGACGGTGATTGGTATCTGCCTGGTGACCCTCTGGCTGCTCATTACGGGTATGGGCATTCTGACATTGGGCCTGCCACCCTCGGGCGAGGAGATCCTGCGCGGCGTCGCTTTCCTGATCACCTCGCTTGCCTACGCGGGGGTCTGGCTGGCGGTATCGCTACTCTTCTCCACCATCTTCCGCTCGCCCGCCACCTCGGCCCTGGCCGCGCTAACGCTCTGGCTGGTACTAACGCTCTTCTGGGGAATGATTGCGCCCTTGGCGGCGAGCGTCATCGCCCCGCTCAATCCGTTCGATCCGATGACGGCGGTTCACCAGGTAGAAGTGTCGCAGGCAATCGCAAGGATCTCGCCCAACACGCTCTATGCCGAGACGATGCTGGCCTTGCTCAACCCGGCAACACGATCGCTCGGCCTGGTCTTCATGAATCAGCTCGAGGGAGCGGTGATCGGGGCGCCCCTGCCCTTCGGCCAGAGTGTGCTGCTGATCTGGCCTCAGCTTTCTGGCCTCGTCGCTGCGATGGTGCTCGTCTACACCGTTGCCTATGTCGCTTTCCAACGCCAAGAGATCCGGGCTGGATAGTCAGTCAAACCAATCCTCGGCGTAGTCACTAAAGCAAAAGCGTGTACCGAGTGTCAGCAATTGTGGCCGGGAAGACTAAGTGTGAACCGAGGCTCGATCGATGGGAGAGAGGTAATTTATCGCTAAAGCCAGCAGCGATAACTCAATCAATCGGGTTAGGAAAGTCGAGGGATAGGCAACTCCCAGGGCCTCTCAAGAACCACGCCACTTTCGGAAAAGAAATCTGGCGTACCGCGGGTTTGGCGGACACGAAGTTAGGTGTTTTCTAACATCGGAAATTTGCTTTGCGTACACGATCACAACAATCAGGGTTCGCGAGGGAGTCATGATAGGCGACGACTTCAGTAAAATTGTTGATACCGCGACTTCTCGGATTATGTTAATGCTTCCAATAAGGATCACCAGAGTATCTCGCCTGCGCCACGTGCAGACCTACTATACGATTTCTGCCATTTGTCTTGAAGGCGTACGTGCCACACTACGTGAGATTGCAGGAAGACTCGGTACAACAGTCGCGCAGGAAAGTCCGCGGATACGACACCTGGTGCAGATCGGTGTTGTCCAGCAATCCTTGCGCATTTCTCCTTCAAGAATCGGTCGCGCGACGGTCTACCGCCCAGTTATGGATATGGCGATTTTAAGCTCCAAAGAGCGGCTGCCACGAAAGTCGCCATACGAAAAAGCGTCCTGCAGTCCAATATACCGAACACGAAGGATCGCCCGTAAGCTCAATCTGAGTCGTTAGCAAAAATTTGTGGCGTCGCGCGCGCACGGCGGCAGCTATTTCGTACGACAGTCCAGGCATTTAGGGTTTTGTCCACGAGGAGCCGAAATTGTTACCTAATGGTCGACCCCATAGCGATGAATGGCTCCGTACTTTAGATAAATTTAGAGGATTGCGGTTCGATGTCCGAGGCAATTGATCTGGTTAGCCGGCGCCTTATCGAGCGCGAACGCCTTCATTGACAAGTGAAAGAACTCAAGTGCGGCAGCCTTGGCGTCAACCGCAAGTTAGAGTCTGGCTGGAGTGGTGTGACCCTTGAGAATATCGAGTGCATTGAGCATGTGATCGAGGCTCTTAATCATGTGCTCGTGCGTTACGGGCGAGGCTTTTACAAGAACGCCCATAGTCCTTTCGCGATATTAGTGTCGGGAGAAGCGGCGTGAACATGTTGATCTCTCGCAGGCGACTTGTGGTTCGCAGCCTTGCCCTGCTTGCCACGACCGCGCTCGCCGGCCCCGCCCGGGCGCAGGCCCCGGCTCCAGCCGGAGAGCCTCCCTTCCTGGAGCCGCTGATCGCTGACGGCAAGCTGCCTCCGCTCGCCGAACGCCTACCCAAGTCGCCACTGGTCACCAACATGATCGAACGCGGCCGCACGCTCGGCCAGTATGGCGGCGATATGCGCACCCTCGTGGACAGGCCTCGCGACCTGCGCTACATCACCGTGATCGGCTACTCCCGACTGATGGGATATGACGAGCTACTCAATCTCGAGCCGGATATTCTCGAGAAAGTCGATAGTGACGGTGATTGTATCATTACCTTCACGTTGCGCGAGGGACATCGCTGGTCGGACGGCGAGCCTTTCACCACCGAGGATTTCCGCTTCTACTGGGAAGATGTCGCGCAAGTCCCCGAACTCAATCCCTCGGGGCCTCCCGCCTTCATGATCGTTGAGGGCGAGCCGCCCAAGGTCGAGATCCTCGACGCCACGCATATTCGTTACAGCTGGTCGAAGCCCAATCCGCGTTTTCTGCCCTCGCTCGCGGGTCCACGCCCGGTCTGGATCTATTCGCCGGCCCATTATCTCAAGCGCTATCACAAGAAATATGCCGATCCGGCCAAGCTGACCAAGATGGCCAAGGATCGCCAGATGACGTCCTGGGCGACGAATTTCAACAAGCTCGACGATCCCTACGAAGCGAGCAATCCAGAACAGCCCACGCTTGATCCCTGGCGCATCATGACCAAGGCGCCAGCCCAGCAGTTCATCTTCGAGCGCAATCCTTTTTTTCATCGCGTCGATCCGCAGGGGCGCCAGTTGCCCTATATCGATCGTATCATTGCCAATGTCGCCTCCGCGGGCCTGTTCGCCACCAAGGCCAATGCCGGGGAGGTTGACCTTCTTTTCCGCGGCATCACGACCGGCGATATTCCGATGCTGAAGGAAGGCGAGGCCTCGCATAATTACAGGACTCTTGCCTGGCCGATCGCACGCGGCTCGGCTTTCGCCCTCTATCCCGATCTCACCTGCAACGATCCGGTCTGGCGCGGCTTGCTGCGCGACGTCCGCGTCCGGCGGGCGCTGTCGCTCGGCATCGATCGGCACACGCTCAACAACGCCCTTTGGTTCCGCCTCGGCATCGAGGGCAACAACACGGTTCTGCCGTCGAGCGCACTCTACAGCGAAGACGATCACAAGGCCTGGGCCAGTTACGATCCGGGCCTTGCCAACCAACTGCTCGACGAGGTCGGTCTGATCAAGAAAGATCCGACCGGCATCCGCTTCCTGCCCGACGGGCGCATCGCCGAGCTGATCGTCGAAGTCGCGGGCGAGGCCAGCGACATCATCGACGCCCTCCAGATCACCAGCGAGTTCTGGCAGGAAATCGGCATCAAGATGGTGATCAAGCCCGAAGATCCGAGCGATCTCAACCAACGCGCCTTTGCCGGCCGGACTATCCTGGTGGCCGCCAAAGGCCTCGATAATGCCATTCCAACCGCCGTGATGTCGCCGACAGAGCTTGCGCCGCTGCGCCAGGACAACATGGCCTGGCCCAAATGGGGCCAATATGCCGAGACCGCGGGCGCGTCGGGCGAGAAGGTCGACATGCCGCAAGCCCAGCTATTGCTCGACTTCTACGACCAGTGGATGGATGCAACCACGCTCGACGAGAAGACGCAAGCCTGGCGCCGCATGCTGAGTTTGCACGCCGACCAGCAATTCATCATAGGCACGGTGCAGGGCGCCCTGCAGCCGATCATTGCCGCCAAATCCCTGCAGAACATTCCCAAGAAGGCGATCTTTTCCTGGGAGCCGACGGCGCTGCTGGGCGTCTACCGGGTGGATGAGTTCTACTTTGAACAGAATAGGGCGCAAATTAGTTCTACGCCATAATGGGGTGACAACACGAAAGTAATTTTATTGTCCGGAGCATGTTGTAGCCACTGGCGGGTCATATCCGACCGTCTAGCCAGACTAAAGCCTCAAGGATGCGTCGGCATTGTCCTTGGTCATTGAATGCAGCATCACAAAATCCCTTAGCTAAATCACCCTTCAGCGCCAGTTCAACCCGTTGATTTTACAACGATGTACTGCCTTTGGTTGATAGGGGCTCAGCTAATTCTCTTGGAACAAAGCGTGCAAACATGAGATTGGCAGCGCATCGCCAACCGTGAGGACCCATCAAATCGAAACGGGCGATCCACAATCTTCATTAACGCTGATTTACCGCCCCGTCCTAATAAAGGTTGCCGGTTCCTATGACGACCTGTCGCGATCGCGGTCCAGCGGATTCGCCCGAATAGTCAGAACCATCAGGGGGGGCGCTTCCGACCTTAAACGCCTCGAGCAGCGCCTGTTCGCCGCCTGAGGCACGGCGTCCAGTCAGTGGGTCGACTGCGATCAATTTGATGCCAGGCGGAATATGGAAGGGTTCACTGGGCCTTCCCGCAAGGGCAGCCTGCATGAACTCGCCGAATACTGGGGCGGCGACGCGACCGCCCGTCGCGGTCCGCCCTAGCGGGCGCGGACTGTCGTAGCCAATATAGACGCCGGCAACCAGGCTAGGCGTATAACCGATGAACCACACATCTTTGGAATCATTGGTGGTACCCGTTTTGCCGGCTATCGCGCGGTCCAGCGATTTGAGAACGGATGCCGTGCCTGTTTGAACGACGCCCTCGAGCATGGATGTGATCTGATAGTCGGTTTGAGGATCGAGGACCGATTCACGCTTATCGATCAGCTTGGGTAGGTCCTGGCCCATCCAGCTCTGTACGTTGCAAGCTGGGCACCCGCGTTCATCGTGGCGGAATATCGTGTGGCCCCAGCGATCCTGGATCTTGTCGACGAGAGTCGGCTTGATGCGCGTGCCGCCATTGGCCAGCATGGCGTAGGCTGTGACCATGCGCATGAGCGTCGTGTTTCCCGAACCAAGTGACATCGCAATATAGGGCGGCAGATCATCATAGATGCCGAAACGCCGAGCATATTGGGCGATCAGAGGCATACCGATGTCCTGCGCGACCCGTACCGTCATGACATTGCGCGACCATTCAAGGCCGAACCGCAGCGTACGAGGCCCGTAATACTTGCCGCCATCGTTCTCGGGACTCCATAGGGGCTGTCCACCACCTGGATCGATCTGGACAGGAGAGTCGGACACAATGGTCGATGGTGTATATCCGCTATCGAGCGCCGCAGCATAGATGAACGGCTTGAAGGAGGAGCCTGGCTGCCGGTATGCTTGTGTCGCCCGATTGAAATTGCTGTATTGGTATGAAAATCCTCCATCCATCGCCAGGACTCTCCCGGTGAATGGATCCATGACGACGATCGCTCCCGAGATTTCCGGCACCTGGCGCAATTGGTAGGTACCATCGTCGTCGGGGGATGGTTGTGCGTAGATTACATCGCCAGCTTTGAGGACATCGCTTACACGCGTCACCGCCTGCCCCTTTAGCGGCCCGTTTGCCCAGCGTGCCCAGGCGACTCCTCTGAGGCCGATAGTACCCGTATTACCGCGAGTGGAAGCACGCGCCACAGTCGAGAGCAACGGACGCAGGCCGATGCGTGCCTGATTTGCGTCAGTCTCAAGGACAATCGCCAGTTGCCAAGGCCCGACGTCGTCGGGCTGCTTTTGGTCTGCGAGTATGCGCTCCCAATTCTCGGTCACGGCAACGTTGGCGATCGGCCCGCGATAGCCCTGGTGCTGGTCCCAATTAACCAAGCCGTCGACAAGCGCGATATGGGCGAGGCCTTGCAGATGCCGATCCAGCGTCGTCATCACCGACATCCCCCCTTCATAGAGTTGGTCATCGCCGTAACGTTCGCTTAGCTGGCTACGAACATCCTCTGAAAAATATGAGGCGTTGCTGACATTCTGCGGCGTGGGTCCTCGCCCCGTGGCACCCAGCGACGCCTTGACCGCCTCGTCAGCCTCGGCCTGCGTGATGTAGACATTATGCAGCATCTGTTCGATCACCCAGTTGCGCCGCGTTACCGCAGCATCGTGATCGTGCAGAGGACTATAGTTGTTTGGTGCTTTTGGCAGGGCAGCGAGGTAAGCCATCTGGGCTATGGTTAGATCGCTTACTGACTTATCGAAATAATTGAGCGCTGCCGCCGCGA
>Ga0206796_1037_pt1 | contig 31283 bp, 17 predicted proteins | sample Alteio_BWOrgCont_68_FD_152895 | JGI IMG/M metagenome (GOLD analysis project Ga0206796, IMG submission 152895) | Enriched cells from forest soil in Barre Woods Harvard Forest LTER site, Petersham, Massachusetts, United States -... | ecosystem: Environmental > Terrestrial > Soil > Temperate forest >...
TGAAATATTTTGAATTTTATTGTAGATATTTCGGCATTAATAGTTAAAATATTCATCTTTCTGGTAACCTTATTTAAAAAATCAAATGGTGTAAGTTATTCAGTAGCACAATGGACTATAATACAAGAAATATTCAAATTAAATTTATTTAATCTTGTATGCCAGACAGTTACTCTCTACTTAGCCTCGATCCAGCTTAATGGCATACTCTATCGCATGGATTAAACTTTTACTACTTGCTTTTCCCGTCCCAGCCAAATTTAAAGCAGTTCCATGATCTACTGAAGTACGAATAATCGGTAAGCCTAAGGTAATATTAATCCCATCTTCAAAACCAGAATATTTTAATACGGGTAAGCCCTGATCATGATACATAGCTAAAATCACATCAAAATCCTTGGTATGAGTAAAAATTGTATCGGCGGGATAACTACCTGATACATCGTATCCTTTTAGTTGCCATTGTTTAATTACCGGATCAATTATTCTTAATTCTTCATCACCTAAATATCCGCCCTCACCAGCATGTGGGTTTAACCCACATACACCAATTCGGGGAGAGGTTATTCCATATTGAAGAATAAATGTTTTAATGATTATCTCAAGGGTTTGATCCAAATTATACTCAGTAACATGGAATGGAACATCTTTTAAGGCTAGATGAGTAGTTAATAGTGCAACTTTTAAATATGGATTAGCTAACAGCATGACCACTTTTTTACAGTCAAAACTTGCTGCAAAATATTCAGTATGTCCTGGGAACTTAACTCCAGATTGATTGATTACTTCTTTACTCACTGGCGCAGTAACAATAATATTAGCTTTGTGCTCTTTACATAAATTGATTGCATATTCTAAAATATTTAAGACATAAGGAGCATTGGCTACATCCAATTTGCCCATACAATTAGGATTCGGACATGGAATATCTAAGACTAATAATTGACCTTTTTGATTATTATAACTAGTAATTTTATTTATATCAACCTTAATAATTACAATAGCTTTATTCAGTAATTTTGCTCGCTCTTCAAGTAAAGTTACATCACCAATAATAATAATTACATGATTATTTAACGTAAAAGTAGTCGTGGCTACATCTAAACAAATATCTGGACCAATCCCACCTGGCTCACCTGAGGTAACTAAAACTAATCTTTTACTCATATTTAATCATCGTTCATTTCAACATATGCTGCATCACGAATATCACGCAACCATTGGGTATACAATAATGCAGCTTTATTTTCATGTAGCTCTTGGCGAATATCAGCTTTCTCTTTATCATTGGTCAAATTTGAATCACGCGTAGCTACAACTTCTAAAATATGCCAACCAAATGGGGAACGTACTGGTTCACTCACAACTCCAACCGGAGTACTTATAACTACCTTCTCAAAAGCTGGAACAGTGTCTCCGGTACTCACCCAACCAATATCACCACCATTGATACTACTTGTATCTTCAGAATATTCTTTAGCATATTTAATAAAATCTAAATTTAATTGAGTAGGATTATTTCTATCTTTAGCTAGTAAATTCTCTATATCAAGAATTTTTTGATGAGCTTCATCATCACTGTTATTTTCATTAACTTTAATCAGAATATGCCGTACTTTATATTGATGGACAATTTGCAAAGCTCCATGCTTTTTAATATCATTCAGTTTAAAAATAAAAAATCCCATAGGTAATTGAATAACGCTGGTATAATCTCCAGGTTTTAACTCAGCTAAATCTGTGGCAATTACTGGCGGTAAAGTGGCACTACTTTTCCAACCTAACTCACCACCAGTTAAAGCGTTTGGCCCATTTGAATATTTAACTGCAACTTGACTAAATGAACTTCCTGATTGTAGTTGGGCATAAACTTGATTAGCTAAATTATGCCGCGCATCTACCACCTCCGCAGTTGCTTGCTCTGGAAGATTAATAATAATATCCGAAAGATTGTAATCAATTTTATTTTTATAAGCTTCACTATTTAAGACCCGATTGACTTCATCATCACTCACACTAACCCGAGCATCCACTTCACGCTGTTTCAACTTTTCCAATAGAATCTGAGTTTGAATTTGTTGTCTAAAATCATCAAAACTTATTCCCTGTTTAGTTAGATTCTCTTTAAATGTAGCTAAATCCATATTTTGGGCTTTGGCAACATTGTTAATTGCATCGCTAATCTCTATATCGCTAGTTTTAATTCCAGAGCGAGCTGCTAAATCCAATTGAATTTTCTGCATAATTAATTGTTCAACTACTCGGCTTTCAATATCTGCAGGATTTAAGGCTGGCATTCCTTTTTGTTTAAAGTTTTGTATTACTTGCAATACCCCAACGTCAACTTGATGTTGCGTAACTACTCCTTTATTCACAAACGCCACAATTTTATTTAGCGTGACAATTGATTCTATTGCCGGCATTTTGACTTTGACTGTGGCACTTGAATTATTTAGACTATCAGCATATACTAGTGTACTTTTAAGCAGACCTAAAATAAGAATATACCAAAAACATCGTGAAAGATGAAAAAATATAGAAAGCTTTACTTGCATATACATCCTAATCCTATTAATGAATTGTAGTATTCATAGTTGGAAGATACCCTGGAATATTAAATTTCAAATCACTAGTTGGATCACCATTAGGTCCCAAATTACCAATGCCCTTTAACTCAAGGACCAAATAATATGCTGTGGTAGACTGGTTTATATTTGTAATATAATTTTCTACAACAGCATGCAGTCCCCAGCACCCACCATTATATTCTAACCCGGCCACACCATTCATCAATACCCCAGCAGTAAAGTCATAATTTAAACGCCCTTCAGCAAACCAGCGATTAGAAACTAGTGGCCATTGTCCGGATATATCTAGGGCATATTGATTTTCATAAGCAGCTGGGGTAAAAGCTGCACCAGGAACATAAGCATAATAAAGTAATGGCTGTTGGTACTGATAAGCAAAGCGAGCATTCAATACTTTATAATCACCTGGGGCAAATCGTAATTGCAAGGCATATTGATCAACAGTTTGGTATTGAGTACTATATTGAACACTCGCATTACTTGATAATACCTTACTCCAATTATTACCCAGTTCAGCAATTACATTGGGTTGTGGTAAAAATAGTTCTTGAAATTGATTATAACTACCGTAGAGAAAATTATTTTCCGGAGTAATATAATAACGATATGCTGCACCCCAATTAGCAAATTCAACACCGGTATTATCATCAATTAGCTTCGAACTTATGCCCATCGTCAAATCATTAGCCATATTTATCCTATCAAAACCAGAAAATCGATTTTCACTATACAACTGATTGAGATTATAGGTTGCCGGTGAAGTATCAAAAAGCGGAAGATTGGCCTGATTAACTCCGGGAACATATAAATAATATAAACGTGGTTCTAATGTCTGGACATAGTTTGAATTACCTAAAGTTATGGGTCGTTCAAAAATTAAACCTGAATCCAGTGAAGTAATTGGAACTGATCGATTAACATCAGAATAACCAACCTGAGCAATACCACTATATGGAGCTAATGAATAATTAGAGTAATCATACCCAACTTTTGGTGTAATAAAACCCCAAGCATTTTTTAATGGCATAGTTAAACTTGGATAAAATATAGCACGCTGGCCACTTTGCATCGATGGAGTTGGACTCTGAAAATTAGTATATTGACTAACTAAGTCCATTTTAAACGGTGTATTACCTAGTGCTATGGGATTTACATTAAAATTGAACTGCGGCAAAGTAGCATAAATTTGTACCACCTGTTGATTTACGCCTTCAGGTTGTAGAGTCTGGAAGCTTTCAACTTTCAAGCCAACCATACCCCAAGAAGGCTGATAAGTCGCAGAAATTGACTGGTCTAAGTTAATATTATTTGCCACTGAATCTGAATTACCAAAAGCAACAAAGTAGTTATTATCCGAAACTTTATTATAAGCATAGTTTACGGTTAATGATTCAAATTTCTGGGTACCAAGAAAATGATAAAAGTAACGATACTCTCCATTATTCCACTGATTAGGTACCTGTTCAGTATATAATTCACCATTACCGGATTGATTCATATACCGGAATTGATCTGATACAAAAAAACCTGCTCCAGAATAAATCTCTGGGGTAATTGTCATATCATAATCAGGCGCCATATTCCAATAATATGGAATCCCAACATAAGCACCAGGATTGACTGAACCACTACCCGAACCGGTTGAACCACCACTAGTACTGGTTGAACCACCAAATACTGGGATTAGAAAGCCGCTCTTTCGTTCACCTAAGGGAAAAGTAAAATAAGGTAAGGCAGCAACTGGAGTAGATTCAACATAAAAATTCCCACTCCTAGCATTCCCCATACTATTTTGATAATCAAAATTAGCTTCTCGAGCAGTAATATGCCATGCTGGATCATTCGGATCACAAGTTGTCATAAATGCACTTTCAATTTGGTAATGTTTTTTATCAAAAACATTCACCTGTTCACCTGATGCATACATATCTGTTTTGGGTTGTAAGACTGAAGCATTTTTTATAGTTCCGCTATCTAAATCCAAATAGTAATCCAGCCATTTTCCCTGAACTACGTCATATTGCCTAGTCATGACTACATTACCACCTGTAACATGGGCTTTTTTTTGATCATAAATTAGCCAGTCAGAAACAATAGTTTTATCATTTTTATAGCCAACTACATTACCTGAAGCATAATGCGCATCCCCATTTTGTCCAGTAATTTTATCGGCTTGAATAACTGCTGCATTTGACTCTACTGGAGTAATTGCAACACTATCTGGGCCTGACTGTTGATACCAATAAAAATCTTTATCGGTACAACTGGGAAATGATACCGACTCATTCATTAATTTATCTAACGATGAAGAACCAACTTGGTTAGCCAAGACTGGAATAGCACTTACCCAACCAGGAATTAATATAACTCCTAGTATAACAATTATCAATTTGGAAATTCGAGACAATTTGTTCATTTAAGCAACATTAAAAAGAATACCAGAAATGCTTGATTATACCATATTTACAGGACTTATCTGAAAAATCAATCCCTAAATGTGCTTAGGTTTACTCGAGAAGAGAAGAACTAAAAAAAGAGAAAAAGGATAATACTGATTACTATGCTTCAATAGACCCGAAAAGAATTACTTGTAATTATTCTAATAGGTATGATACCATGCCTTATGCCTATTTAAACTTCACATGCAATGCCGGCTTAAATGGAGTGATTATGAAAAAAACCATAGCATCTAAATCACAGGTTAAAGATATTAAGAACTCTGGATTTTCTCCAGAAAAAACTTTAACTAATTTAACCGCTTTAACCACAGAATGTTCGAGTCTAGATCAATTGCTTCACTCTAGGTTAAGCCATTTTATGGGTTGGATGTCTCCTGCTGCCTTACTCCTAGCCTATTCAGATTGGTTAATCCACTTAAGTATTTCCCCTGAAAAATGGTTAAATATATCACAAAAAATTCAGCAAAATTTTGCAAAATTTTGTGTTTATGCAATTAAATCCCATAGCAACAAAAAATGTACGGCATGTGTTGCTGTACGCCCTACTGATCATCGCTTTCAAAGTAATTTGTGGCAGGATAATTTTCCCTTTAATTTGTACTCACAATTCTTTTTGCTGAATGAACGCATATGGGATGAAGCAACCACACATGTTTGTGGGGTTACTCCACATCATGAGAATATAGTTAACTTCACCACACGCCAGATGCTAGATATCTTTTCACCGTCTAATTTTCCCTGGACTAACCCCGAAGTAATCAAAGCCAGCTATATTCAAACTGGAATGAATTTTATCTACGGCCATTGGAATTATATTGAAGATGTTACGCGCTATACAACTAGATTACTCCCAGCTCATACACAACGATTTCAAATTGGCAAAAATATTGCAATAACTAAAGGACAGGTTATTTACCGGAATCAGTTAATTGAGCTGATTCAATATTCTCCGACTACAACCAAGGTTTATGCCGAACCCATTTTAATTATTCCCGCCTGGATCATGAAATACTACATTTTGGACCTATCAGAACATAATTCCATGATTAAATATTTAGTGGATCAGGGTCATACAGTATTTATGATATCTTGGAAAAACCCGACCTCTAAAGATAGGCATCTAGGACTTGAAGATTATGTAGATTTTGGAATTATGGCTGCTATTCAAGCAATTAATGCAATTATTCCTGGACAAAACATTCATAGTGTTGGCTATTGTATTGGCGGTACATTATTAATGCTTGCTGCAGCAGTAATGGCTACAACTTCCGATGAACGCTTAAAAACTATTACTTTATTTGCCGCTCAAGTAGACTTTAAAGAAGCTGGTGAGCTGTTGTTGTTTATTGATGAAAGTCAGATCGCTTACCTTGAAGATGTTATGTCAGAAAAAGGTTACTTAGATGGTGCACAAATGGCAGGTGCATTTAGTATGTTAAATTCAATTGATCTTATTTGGTCACGTTATGTTCAAGATTATCTATTGGGTAAAAGACCGCCATTAAATGATTTGATGGCGTGGAATTCTGATACAACACGCTTACCGTATAAAATGCATTCAGAATATTTACGCCAACTATTTCTCAATAATGAGTTAGTCCGCGGCCAGTTCAAGATTCACGGAATTCATCTTTCATTACTCGACATTAATGCTCCTATATTTGTGGTTAGTACCATGAAAGATCATGTAGCACCTTGGAAATCAGTCTATAAAATCCATGAATTTACCACAACTGATATTACCTATATTCTAACCAATGGTGGACATAATTCAGGTATTATCAATGAACCAAACTCTAGTGGGCATAGCTATCAAATGCTTACCCATAAAAAAACCGAAAAACATATTGCTGCTGAAACTTGGCAAGAGAAAGCACCAAGTTATGCCGGATCATGGTGGCCAGCTTGGGAACAATGGTTAACTAGTTTTTCCGAAGACAAAATTGGACCACCACCAATGGGTAATCCACAGCAAGGTTATCCGATTTTATGTGCAGCACCTGGTACTTACGTTTTTCAACAGTAAGTCTTCTATAATTTTTTTAAGGATTAATAATTGATGCAACAAAATAACTATACTTATACTGAACTTAGTGTTGGTATGCAAGACTCTTTAGTCTTTCCGATTAATCAACACATTATCCAAACGTTTTGTGACCTTTCCGGTGATCATAATCCAATTCACTTAGATGCCGAATTCGCCAAAAAAACTAGATTTAAAAAAATAATTGCTCCAGGATTATTAAGTAGCGTATTTATTTCTGGAGTTTTAGGAATGAAAATGCCTGGACCAGGAACTATTTTTATTAGCCAAACTCTAAATTTCTTAGCTCCAGTTTATATTGATGATACTTTAACTATAGTCGTTAGTGTAATTCAAAAATTGGATAAAAACCGCGTTGTTTTAGAGTGTAAATGCCTTAATCAAAATAATCAAATAGTAACCCAAGGCGAACTTAAAGTCTTAGCTCCTCTAGACAAGATTTAATTGTAGCAAGGACAGGTCTTGAGCGCAGATAATATTGTAGCTATTGCCACTGCACCTGGATATTCTGGAATCGGAATTATACGAATTTCAGGGAATAATCTGCTCCATCTTGCTTATGTCCTCACTCACAAAAGTAAATTGCAACCTAGAGAAGCAATTTACACAAATTTTCTAAATGCTGAAAATGAAATTATTGATTCTGGATTAATTCTATATTTTCCAGCACCCCATTCATTTACCGGTGAAGACGTACTTGAGTTACACGGCCATGGTAGCCCTATCATCCTACAAATGCTCGTAAAACATTGTCTAGAGTCAGGCTGCAGGTTGGCCGAAGCCGGTGAATTTAGTAAACGAGCATATCTAAATGGTAAATTGGACTTAGTTCAAGCTGAAAGCATTATGGACTTAATCCATGCTGAAAGTGAAGCTGCTGCCAAAGGAGCATTAAAATCGCTTAAAGGTAACTTTTCTAAGCATATTCATGAGATAAATCAACAATTAATTAATCTAAGAATGTTTGTGGAAGCAACTTTGGATTTTCCGGAGGAAGATATTGAATTTATTGCCAATGCTAAAATTCGCGATAAACTAGTTGAGTTGCAAACCAATATCAAAAAACTCTTAGCCGAGACTAAATGTGGTGTACTCTTAAATAATGGTGCTAACATTGTTATTATTGGTAGGCCAAATGTAGGTAAATCTAGCCTACTAAATACCCTGGCTAATGAAGAAATTGCAATTGTTACGGCTATTGCTGGAACTACTAGAGATATTATCAAAGAAAAAATCATTATTAATGGTATTGCTTTTAACATCATAGATACCGCTGGAATTCATACTACTTCAGATGTAGTTGAAAAAATCGGGATTGAACGAGCAATCCAAGCACTAAGTAATGCTCAATTATGCTTAGTTTTAATTGACGCAACAATTGGTATTACTCTTGATGACCAGAAAATTTTAGCTCAAATACCAGCAAATATACCACGCCTCTTTGTACATAATAAAATTGATCTGTTAAATACTGAGTTCGCACCCATTAAAACCGCTACTGATGAAACTCAGGTATATATCTCCGCAAAAGAACGTTTGAGAATAGACGAGCTACGCCAAGCAATTTTACAGTTGATTGGGTTTGAAAGTAATACTTCAGAAGTATTTATTGCTCGTACCAGGCATTTAGATGCAATGACTCGTGCAGTATTACATATAGACCTAGCCTTCACCAACTGGCATAATTTAGAATTACTAGCTGAAGAATTACGCTATGCACATAATAAATTAACAGAAATCGTCGGGCAGTTTAGTGCCGACGATTTGTTAGGCGAGATATTCAGTAAATTTTGTATCGGCAAATGATAGACACTTATAGACTATAATAGACTAATGACCAATTTAATAATACATTGAAAAGGTTTTTACTTAAATATGGTAAGTTTTAGCACACATTAGTCAAATCTCTATTTTTATTCACTTAAAACTCCAAAGCCAATTGTTATTTTTTATAGATTGGAAAATCTGCCTACTAAAATAGTTATTGTTGTAGTCAGTACCTTTGTATGCTATAACCTAAAATAGTCCTATTTTTTTGAAGAACCCCAAACCTATATAATTAAAAATGATTGATTTCTACTGCAATTGACTTTTTACTCTAATACATATATAATTACACAATTAAAAACATACTTGAGGATTATATTATTATGAGTTTACAAGCAATATACGCACATAAAACAATTGGGATTACTGATTTAAAACGTGGTGATACAAGATTTATAGATGATTTAAGTGAACCTATAGCAGTATTAAAGCGTGATAGTGTGAAAGCATATTTAATCTCTGAGAAACTTATGGCATATTTTATGAACATGCTAGAAGATATGGAATTAGCTAGAATAGCCAATCAACGTTTAAAAGAGCTTGATGAAGGTAAAACAAAAACTATTGCAGTAGATATTAATGAGCTATAGTCTAGAATTCGAAACTAAAGCTAAAAAAGAATGGGATAAGCTAGATAAGAACGTTAAACTAGCATTCAAAGATGTGATCAGCCGTAGGCTGACTAACCCTGTTATACTTAAAGATAGATTACATGGAACAGGTAAGCATGAATGCTATAAAATCAAACTACGAACTTATGGATTTAGGTTAATTTGGGTGTGATTAAAGGTGCTGGTTTTACATAACGCACTCTGACAATCTTTAGCTTGGTGTTGCTTTAACAACAACACGCTTGCGTGCAGAGTGCGTTGGGTGTTAAAAATATTTTACAGCAAACCAATATTTGTACTAATATTCACTATTGGAATTATTAATAGGAGTGTATAGTATGAGCGCATTAAGTAATAAAGAATTCTTTAAACAACTTGAGTCAAACCCAAAGTTATTAGATCATTTTAAGAAGCTGTTTTTAATAGCTTATGGAAATGGAGATGATGAAATTAAAAGAGCTGATGCTGCGGAAGAAGCGGTAACACTTGAATTTCGTGGACTTGGTAAAAATCTTTTAAATGAGTGGGCATCAACACAAGAAGATAAATCAGCAAAGAATTTAAAGAAGACTATACCTGTGGTAAAAGCGCATTCTAAAAAAAACTCCGCTGGGTAACAAGTTATGGTGAAGTTAAGGTAATGGAGCGTGTTTATGTTATACGAAATGTTAGACCAAACAAAATATTGCGACCATTTTTAATTTCTAGTGGTGTTAAGAATCAAGAATACTCTTTAAGGCTGGAAAGGGTTTTAGTTGACTTTGGTGCAGATATATCTTATGCTGGTGCAGTAAGAAAGTAATAGAACATTATGGAATAGATGTCCCAGCGAGCGGGATCAGGAGCAAGCTATTGAAGCATGCAAACGCTATACTTGTAAATGATTTAGCCAAGTTAAAGCGAATCAAAGATATATATAGCCCAAGACACAATAAAAATCTTAACTCTGGAGTAAAGCAAATAATTACTGAAACAGATGGTTCAATGATTCCAATTATTAAGCATGATACTAAAGTAAAAGATAGGCGGAAAAAGAAAACAAGGTCTTATCAAGAAGCCAGATTATGCCTATCTTATGAGGATGGTTCTGTGACTCCAATGTATGCAGCCACCATGAGTGACGTAAATATAACTGGTAAATACATGCGCCAAACTGCCATACAAGCTGGTTTAGGTAATAATACTGTAATTCATGCTGTAGGAGATGGAGCACAATGGATTTCTAAGCAAGTGGAATATAAATTTGGCGATACTAAAGTAAATTATTTAATAGACTTATATCACATGTCTGAGTATTTAACTGCTGCCAATGCTGTACTCACAACAGATGAGAGAAAACAGCAATATCTAATCAAGCGGCAAATAAAATTACTCAAGAATAATGAGTACCAGAAAGTATTACATTATTTTGAGGGTTATAAAGATACCCATGAAGATAATCCAGTCAAGGATTGTTACCGCTATATGATAAACAGACCAGAGCAATTTGCCTATAAAGATGCGATTGAACGTGGCTTACCAATTGGTTCTGGGAAAGTTGAAGGCGGGCACAGGCATGTAATACAAGCTAGATTAAAAATATCTGGCGCTGCTTGGGCTGTGGAAAATATTAACCCAATGTTAGCATTAAGAACAAATCGTATTAATGGACAATGGGACACTTACTGGAATAAAATCAAAAACCGGCACCTTTAATCGCACCCGCAAAAGTCTATATTAACGGACGTTATTTTGAACTGAGTGATGGAATTTATTTTGTGCAACAGATTTATTATTTGAAAGATTCTGATGAGTCTATTAACTCCAGTTACTTTGCGTGGTGAACATGCAACGTTAGTTCCTTTATCTATTGAGCATTGCCAGGCCTTAATTGAAGCAGCTGCTGATGGAGAACTATGGAACATTTGGTATGCAAGTGTCCCTACCCCTACAAATATGGCAAAAGAAATTGAACATCGCTTAAGCTTATTTAAACAAGGTATTATGTTACCATTCACTGTAATTGACAATATAACTAATCAACCAATTGGCATGACAACATATGGTAGGATTGATACTAGTAATAAACGGTGTGATATAGGTTGGACATGGTATCGCAAAAGCGCTCAAAGAACAGCGATAAACACCGAATGTAAATTAATGCTATTAACTCATGCTTTTGAAATTCTTAAATGTATTGCTGTAACTCTAACTGCGAATGAATTTAATTTAAAGAGCCGTAGCGCAATCGAAAGATTAGGTGCTAAATTAGATGGGGTGCTTCGGAACTTTAAGTACCAAAACGGCACAATATGTGACTATTATCAGTACAGTATTATTGATAGTGAATGGTCTAAAATTAAAGCTAATTTAAATTATAGATTAAATTGTAATTCGTAACTTGTTTTCCATTGTGGCTAACATTACGAAGAGTAGTTCTTTTCTTTAAAAACAGCTGATTGATAATCTATGCCACGATAACCCATCCCCATTAATGGAGTAAATTTTTTGAATGTAAAATATTTATGATTACTTTATATCATGACCGCAGATCATACTCTTCTCAAAAAGTGCAAGTATATTTGTCTGAGAAAGGAATTGAATGGAAAAGTCACCATATTGATTTACTTAAGCAAGAGCATATTCTTGATGAAGCTTACAAATATATCAATCCTTGAGGAACTGTTCCGGCATTAAAAGATGGAGAAGTAATAATTTGTAACAGCACAGAAATCATGGAATACATTTCTACAAAATACCTTCCCACATCAGATATCTTTTTTAATTTATCTTTATCTACAGCAGTACATAATTTTTGCAAGCAAGACGAGTTATTACATGACCCTCATATCAGAACTCTAAGTTACTATAATTTATGGATGGCAAGTGTGAGGAGTGAGGAGGAAAATAATCGGTTGTTGGCACTTGCAGCAAGACATCCAGATAAGGTCAGAGGTGGTTTTTTAGCAAAAGCTGTTAAAGGAAACATCTCACCTGAAGAAATAAAACTGGCTAATACTGCAATTATAAATGCTTTGTCTGACATGGAAAAAAAGTTATTAGATAGTCAGTCCGATTTTATTTTTGGAAAAGAATATACAATGGCTGATACGATTTGTACCGTAAGATTATTTCGCTTAGAACGTTTAAACATAAAAATTGAATTATTAAAAGCTTTGTATCCACATACGGCAGATTTCTATGAAAGAGTAAAATAGCGTAATAGCTTTTGTGAGTTACAAATCTAAATGAATGTAGTAATTAAGAGTCAACGAAGTGCTAAATGCCAATCTCTGGGGTCTTGGCTAAAATGTCATATTTTAAAAAGAAGCTAATTAATGACTAAAGACAATGTAATCATCACAAGTAATATGGATGAATATAAACAATTATTAGAGTCCACCAAAGCTCAGGTACTAGCAACTCGCATAAATGTTGCCCGATATGCTTGTAAAGAACAGCTAGATTTATACTGGTGGATTGGTGAGCAAATTACTCTAGCACAGGAGAAGTACGGTTGGGGTAAATCGGTTGTTAATATATTTGCTCTTGATTTAACTAAAATATTTCCCGGATCTGGCTTTGGATTTTCACCTAGAAATATATGGGATATGCGTCGCTTTTATCTAGCGTATAAAGATTTACCAAATATGCGACGACTCGTCGCAGAAATTCCCTGGGGGCAAAACTTAACCATTTTAACTAAAGTAAAAGATGATGGTGCAAGAAAATATTATCTTGAATCAACTAAAAAATGTAGTTGGACACGACCAGTGTTGGCTATGCAAATAGAATCGCAAGCATACGAACGTCATGTTTTACAAAATAAGCAGCATAATTTTGAACACTCACTACCAGAGCATTTAGCTCAGCAAGCTGATAAGACTATGAAAAACATATATATGCTTGATACGCTTGGTTTAACAAAACCGGTACTTGAAGCACAGCTTGAAAAAGCAATGGTGGATAAAATTCAAGATGTTATGCTTGAATTAGGGTACGGATTTACTTTTATAGGTAATCAATATCGGATTGTTTCTCCAAGCGGTACAGAGTCGGTAATTGATCTTCTCTTTTTTTCGAGACCATTGCAAGCATTGATAGCTTTGGAATTAAAAATTGGAGCATTTAAGCCTGAATATGCAGGAAAAATGAACTACTATTTAAATTTATTGGATGATTTGGTCAAAGAAGAATGGGAAAACCCGTCAATTGGCATAATATTATGTAGTGAAAAAAATCATATTGATGTTGAATATGCATTAAGAGGAATAGACAAACCGATGGGTGTCTCAGAGTTTCGTTTAAGTAAAAACCTGCCACAAGAGTTGTCAAATAAAATTCCTAATGCTCAGATTTTAGAAGCTGCGATTCTCAAAGAGTTAGAATAACAGTTACGCTGTAATTAAGCCGAGATTTTACACTTTCGGGGGGGATGGGCAAAAACACCCAAAATGCAAAACCATAAAAATAAGGTAGAAGTTACATCGGCTTCATTTAAATTGAAACTACAGCATTTAAATACTTCAAATAGAAAATAAAATTAAAGGTTATAAATTATGGCTAAAGTAAATAAAATATTGGTTATTGGCGCAAGCATTGCGGGCCCAGCAGTTTGTTATTGGCTAAAGAAGTTTGGTTTTTCGCCTACTTTAATAGAAAGAAATGACACCTTGAGCAAAGGAGGATATGCGATAGATGTACGTGGTATTGCCGTAGATATAATTAAAAAAATGGGTATTTATGAAAAAATATGTGATATGCGTACACAATTAGAGACTGGTTACTATGTAGATGCCAATGGGAATATATTACTTAAAGAGCAAGGAGAGAAATTTGGTTTTAAACAGGGGGAAGAAGTTGAAATTGTTCGTGGGGATTTAGTCGAGATTTTAATGCATTCTATTAAAGATATTCCTTGTTACTTTAGTCAAGTTATAGACCAAATTGAACAATATGATGGAACTGTTAGGGTTACGTTTAAAAACGGTAGAACTGAAAATTATGATTTAATTATTGGTACTGATGGTGTGCATTCGACTACTAGGGGTATGGCTTTTGCCGAGGATGAGTATGACTTAATTGGCCTTGGGTCATACCTTAGTGTATTCAGTATACCAAATTATCTCAATTTAAATCGAAGTGGAATGTTTTTTGAATTAAATCAGAAATCAATTCATATTACTAGCGATAAGAACGTAAATACTGCTTTTGCAGCTTTTACGTTCCGTTCCAGCGAAAAACTTAATAATATACGCGATGAGAAGGAGCAAAAGAGTTTTCTTAAAAGGATGTTTCTCAACCTTGGCTGGGAGTCAAATAATCTACTTGATCTAATGGATAATAATAATAATTTTTATTTTGATGCAATTATGCAAGTGAAAATGAAATCCTGGACCAAAGGACGAGTTGTATTGGTTGGTGATTCAGCTTATTGCGCGTCGCCACTTTCAGGTCAAGGTACCAGTTTGGCACTTGTGGGTGCTTATATTTTATCTGGAGAGTTAAAAGAAGCTGATGGAAATTATTCTACTGCATTTAATCAGTATAATATATTATTGCGTCCCTATATCAAGGCTAATCAAGAGTTTGGAGCTTGGGTGAGTGAGGGATTTCTTTCGTCAGCCGAGCTTTCTAAAGATAAGGTGGAATTAAGAGCAGACAATGCGCTAGAGAGATTACAAACTGCGTCAAACTCTATTGAGCTGCCTGAGTATTAATTTAAGTTTATCACAAAGATAATTGGGTCCAATAACATCTAATCCAAGATTTTACACTTTCGGGGGGGATGGGCAAGAATACCCAAATATTCTTTACCTTGGCTACGTAACTTCTTATGGTTCACCCATATTTTGTGGTATTCCCATAAGTCTGCTTGAATTGAATGCCAACCTTTATTATTCCGTTATAATCAAATATCCAAGATCAGATTTTAGGACACATTATATCGATTTTGTGTACGGCGCTTCGGAAAGTATGACTTATGATTTACCCTTGAGAATTCACCAGGGTAAATTACTACCCAAATTTCATGATTTCATTTCCCTCACAAGCTATGTTTTAATATCCTCCTGGTTTTAATTTTTTATCAAAGCGCTTAAATATTTAAGGGCGAATAATTATTGGAGATTTATATGAAGAAAATAATAAGTATTGCTTTAATAAGTATATTTTTAATTATTATTTCACTAATAACTATGCCATCAAATGTAAAAAATAAGCCTGACTACACAATAGTATCAAATAAGGAAAATATAAAAAATTTTAGTAAGGCAGATGTAAAAGAGTTTTTTTCTTTTGGCTGCTCTCATTGTAGAGAAATTGATCCATTAGTGGAAAAAACCTTGGCATTAAATCCGGATATTAATTTAGAAAAGATTCAAGTGGTTTTTGGTAATAGAAATGATGATGATATTAAATTTCCTAAGCTAAGGCATCTTTTTCAAATATTAGGGTTTCATACATTAATTCAATTAATTTGGGGGGATAGTGAAGCTCGGTTTTTAGGTTTTGCTAGATTGAATGCTACTTTAACTCTTTTACACCTAAACCAATTATACGCACCTGCGTTTACTTCAGTTGCTAAATGGCATGACTTAGATAAATCTGATGAATTAAAAGCGTTTTTGGTTCAAAATCAATTATCCCAAAATCAAGTTAATAAATTTATTGAAACATATAATTCTTTAGCTGTTAATAATAAAATTTTAGAGTATAAATATTTAACTGATAAATATGTAATAGTTAGGACTCCAACTTTTATCATTAATGGTAAGTACATAATTATGCTCACAACGCCGGAGCATACAATAAAAGTAATAGAATCTTTAATCCTTATTAAATAATTTTACTCCAAAAATATTAGCTAGTTTGGGTTTTGAATATTATGTTTATAGATCTCAGTGAATTTATACAAGCTGGTAGTCCAGCTAAATGTCTTATCCTTCATACACCTTCCATTTTATAAAAGGTTAATAATGCAAAAATTAAAGTTATCACCCTATAACAAGATATTTTACTATGAATTTAAATTAGATCCTTCTAGTTACAAATATAATATGGTCACAGAACAAATTATATTTGGAGCGTTGAATATCGATAGGTTAAAGTTGGCGCTAGCTCAACTTATTTCTCAACATCTAATATTTAATAGTCATGTAAATCTGTTTAAAAGTGAGTTATGCTGGGAACCAAATCCTAGCATTTATCCATTGGATGTCTTTAATGCTCCATTATCTGAGCAAGATCTATTTGCTTATGTAAGTAAGCCGTTTGATTTAGATACTGGTCCCTTATACCGCTTTGGGATTATTAAGCTTGAGGCAAATAAATATAAAATAGTTCTTATTATGCATCACATAATTATGGATGGTGTATCCTTGGATATTTTTTTAGTAGAACTTGGCAAATATTATAAGGATAAAGATTCGGTCTTTCCCTACAGTTTAAAAGAGCAGGCTGATAAAATTATAAAATTAAATACAGTGTTAGATCAGCAACTTGATGTTTTGCACCCTTCATCGAAAATATTTTGGGATAAGCTATTATCTAAGCTTGAACCAACTAATATAAGTTTTTTGTATAAGCAAGCTAATAATCACTTTAATAGAAATGTACAACAACTTCAATTTAAGATAGATGGTTTAGATGGACTATTGAAAATAAAACGAAGATATTTAATTACACCGTTTAGATACAGTCAGCTTATATTTGCTATTTTACTCTATAAATGTACAGCTATGAAATGTCTGGGTTTAGGGTTTCCTGTTTTAATCAGAGAAGGTGCTGATTATATATATGGTACCAATGTTAATACCAACATTATTCCGTTTGATTTTAATTCTGATTCCACGGTGAATGATATATTAGAGCAAAGTTATAACTTTTATAAATCTTTAAAGCAAGGTAAGATAAATCATAGTTATTATCCAATTTATGAAATGATTAAAGATCATAATAAGCAAATACTGGATTTATTTTTTATTCAAGCTCATCTGAAGGGTACTTCATTACATTTAGATCAGTTAGATGTAGTAGTTGAACCAGATAAATTCAATTTAGATTTAAATGCCGAACTACTATTGGAAATGCAAGAGAAAGATAGCGTTTTAAATTTTCGTATGAGGTATGATGCTAATCTAATTGATAGTGAATTATTATTAAATTTTAGCCAGATGTACCAAAAGTTATTTAATGAAGTACTAGCCGATTTATTAATTGATGATGCAAGCAAAAAATTGACTCAATATAAGCTATTAGATGATGTAACATATAAAAAGATACTTATAGATTGGAATAATACCCAGGCTACTTATCCAGAAAACCAAACAATTCATTGTTTGTTTGAGGAACAAGTAATAAAAACGCCAGCGAATATAGCCTTAGTCTATAAAGATATGACCTTAACCTATGAACAACTAAATAAAAAAGCTAATCAATTAGCACATTATCTACTAGAATATCATTGTGGTGGGAACGCTAAGCTTTCGAAGCAATCTCATAGTCATAGAAAGATAGCCACGAACTCTTTGAGTTCTCGCTATGACTTAAGGGATAATTTAATCGCTTTATGTTTAGAACGATCAGAATATATGCTAATTAGTATTTTAGCAATATTAAAATTAGGTGGTGCTTATGTACCAATAGATCCTAACTCTCCAAAAGATAGAATACGCTATATTTTAGAAGATACAAAAACTAAATTGATCCTAACTAATCAAGTTTATGCAGATATATTTGTTCCAGAATTACTAGATGTTGTAATAGTAGATAACCAAACGTCGTTACTTGAGTTATCGGAACAATTAGATACTAATCCACTTACAACTACTAGGAGTTCTAATTTAGCCTATGTGATTTATACTAGTGGTACAACAGGATCGCCTAAAGGGGTTATGCTTGAACATCGTGGAGTAGTGAATTTAAAATATGCTTTAACCAAGCTCTATCAATTAAATAGAGATGGAACTGGGGAAGTTATTGTACAACTAGCTAATTATGTATTTGATGCATCAGTTGAACAAATAGTTTTGGCTTTATTAAATGGTTATACATTATTATTAGTTCCAAATGAATTATGGTTAGAATTAAATGCATTTTATAACTATTTAAATAAGTATAAAGCAACTCATTTAAATGCAACTCCTACGCTATTGGAAAATTATGATTTTAATAATGTACCAAGCTTAAAACGGCTAGTATATGGAGCAGAGCCGTTAGCTATCTCATGTTATAACAAAATAAGAGCACTAGATATTTTGGTATTTAATGCTTATGGTCCGACCGAAACAACTATTACATGTATGGTTAACCTTGTCGAAGATGATAATTTTGGGATAGGGTTTCCTCTATCTAATGTGCAAAGTTATGTTTTAGATGAAAATTTAAATCTTCTCCCGGTGGGTGTCATAGGAGAATTACATATTGGTGGTATTGGCTTAGCTTGTGGTTACCTAAATTTACCAGAATTAACGCTGGATAGATTTATTGTTAACCCTTTTCAAACGATAGCTGAAAAATTAGCTAGTAGAAATAGTCGGATTTATAAGACTGGAGATTTAGTAAGGTGGCTGCCTAACGGTAGCATAGAATATATCGGGCGGAATGATTTGCAAGTAAAGATCCGTGGTTATAGAATAGAGTTGGGTGACATTGAGAATGTGCTAAATGGTTTTGCGGGCATACAAAAAGTAGTAGTATTGATAAAAGAGGTAAAAGTTACTAATTTAATAGACAACCAATATTTAGTGGCTTATTATGTAGCAGCAGAAAAAATTGATGAAAGTTCTTTATACATATATTTATCCAAAAAATTGCCAGAGTATATGATTCCAAATATATTTGTACATATGGAGAATTTTCCCTTAACGGTTAATGGTAAACTTAATCGGGCTTTACTTCCGGAACCAAAATTTGAAGTTGATACTGTAGAGTATGTAGCACCATGTACTTCATTAGAGTTTAAGATGTGTGAGATTTACTCTGCAGTATTGGCTATCCCTGTAAATCACATAAGTATAAAAGCTGACTTTTTCAAACTTGGTGGAAATAGTATCCTCGCAATAAAATTAGTGAGTAAGTTAAATGAAGCGTTAGATTTAAATATAACGCTTCCTGGATTTCTAAAATATAGATCAATAGAAGCTCTTATAACAAATGGTTTAAATAATCAATCAGATCATGAAATTATTAATGTTGTTAATGTATCTATTGAAGAACAAAAGTTATCCTTCGCTCAAGAACGGTTATTGTTTATAGATAGATATGAAGAAGGAACAAATGCATATAATATTCCAATGTTATTTGCATTAAAACCCCAGACAAGTTTAGACTCACTGCAGTTAAGCCTTCAATCGATAGTTCAGCGACATGAAATATTAAGAAGTTTAATCAAGATTAATGATAAAGGTAATTCCTATCAAATGGTAGTGGATAATATACCTTTAGAGATAAAGAAAGTTACAGTAGCTAATGAAGATGAATTAAATAAAACAATTTCTAGAGAAATGTATCATACTTATGTCTTAGATCAGGAGTATCCAATACGGGTATCTAATTATAAATTGAGTGATTTTCCATCATCAAATCATACTAGCAATTATTTAAGTATAGTGATACACCATATAGCATTTGACGGATGGTCTGTAGATATTTTACTAAAAGAATTGCATGTTTATTATTCATATTATGAAGCGTTAAAGGTAGGAAAGTTAGCTGAAGCTCAAGCGCTTTTAGAAGAAATACCTGAATTGAGTATTCAATATAGAGATTTTGCGTTATGGCAGCATGAATATTTAGGTGGAGAGAGATTACAAGTTCAATTAAGTTATTGGAAAAATAAATTAGCCGGATATGAGATTTTGGCACTCCCTGTAGATAAAAAAAGGTTGATACAACCTGATTATTTAGGCAATGATATATATTTTGAAATAGATGAAGATACCTCAAGCTCTTTAAGGCAAGTTGCCAAAGATTTAGGAGTTAGTTTATATAGCTTATTATTAAGTGGGTATTATTTATTTTTAAGTAGCTATAGCAACCAAAATGATATAGTCATTGGTACATCAATAGCAGATAGACAGCATAAGCAATTAGAAAATTTAATTGGATGTTTTGTAAATAGTTTGGCTTTAAGAGTTCAAATAGACCTGGAGAGCAATTTATTAGATTTTATTAAGAGCGTTGGTTTTGATGTGGTTCGTGCACAATTATATCAGGATTTACCATTTGAGAAATTAGTTGAAGAGTTAGAGGGTGCAAAAGATACTAGTCGCCATCCTATTTTTCAAGTTATGTTTGGAGTGCAAAACTTTGGTCAGGAGATTAAGGACGCTATTTTAACTCAGTATACTAAAGGTCCAGCTTATAATGTAGCAAGGTTTGATTTAACGACGATGATTTATGATGGTAAATCATGTTTGACTGGGAGCATTAATTATGCAACTAGCTTATTTAATCCAGAAACCATAGCTCAATATATTCAAACTTACACAGTTATATTAAATCAAATGGCAAAATTAACCATGAAGCAAATGGCTGATTTTAAAATTAAACAATTAAGATATTTAGATGATGTAGAATATCAAAAAATAGTTTATACTTGGAATCAGACTGATCAAGATTACCCGGATACTGTTACTTTATCGCAATTATTTGAAAATCAGGTAGCTAAATCTCCAAATAATCGAGCTTTATTATATAAAGATAAGGTATTTACTTATAAAGAATTAAATTCCAAATCGAATCAGTTAGCTAACTATATCAAGGCAAACTATTTAATCAATGTGGATGATCCGATAGTCATATGTTTGGATCGCTGTGAATACACATTAATATCAATACTTGCTATACTAAAATCAGGTGCAGCTTATATGCCAATAGATCCAGCTTATCCAGATGAAAGAATAAAATTTATATTAGGTGATACTAAAGCTAAACTAGTATTAACTAATAATCTATATAAAAATAGATTAGAAGAACTAATATCTGATATAAACTGTTTAAAGCCAAATTTAATCTCTCTTGATAATGAATTGCAAGAACAGCTGCAATTACAACCAATAACTAATCCAATGGCTTCATTAAATAGTACTAATCTGGCCTATATTATTTATACAAGTGGTACAACTGGGGTGCCTAAAGGTGTTATGGTTGAACATAAATCTGTGGTTAATTATATTTTTAATGTTGAGAAATTTATTATGCCTATGGATGTAATAGATTTTTCTACCAATATAGGATTTGATTTAACTATTACAACTAGTATATGTGGCTTGTGTTTAGGGTCACAAATTGCAGTTTATAGTGATACATTACAGAACCTAGAAGCATATAAAACTCATTTAATAAAAAATAGTATAACCGTTTTGAAGTCAGTGCCAAGTTATTTTGAGCTATTAATTGATGTTTTACCAGCATTACCACTTAAAAAAATTATCTTAGGTGGTGAAAAATTAAATTATGTAATAATTGATAAACTAAAAGAGGTTTATAAAAATAATTTAGGTTTAATCCCTGATATTTATGATGAATATGGGCCTACAGAAGCAACGGTAGGCACCTGTAATAGCGAGATATCGTTAGATAAAAGGTTAAGTATAGGTACTCCTTATAATAATTATAAAGTATATATATTATCTCATAGTTTATCACCGCTTCCAATTGGTGGAATAGGGGAACTGTATATTGGTGGAGTTGGCCTAGCGCGTGGTTATTTAAATAACCCAGCTTTAACTTGTGAAAGATTTATAAGTAATCCATTTCAAACTGCGATTGAAAAACAACATAACACAAATACTAAGTTATATAAAACTGGAGATTTAGTACGCTATCTAGCTGATGGGAGTATAGAATATTTGGGGCGCAATGACTTTCAAGTAAAGATCCGAGGATATAGGATAGAGTTAGGTGAAATAGAGTCTGCTCTTTTACAACATGGAGATATAGCAAATGCCATTGTTATAGCTTTAGAAGATGGAAAAGAGGTATCTAACAAGAAGCTAGTTGCTTATTTAGTATCAAAGGGGTTTACGCTTGAGGTTCTTGAAATAAAAGAATTTTTATCAGAACTCATTCCAGCATATATGTTACCTGAACATTATGTTGTTTTAGAGAAGTTGCCATTAACTGTGAATGGCAAGTTAGATCGAGCATCTTTACCAGTTCCGGAGTTTATTAATAAAGACAATTATATGGCACCAAGGAATGAATTAGAAGGGAAGCTATGTCGTATATGGTCAGAGGTGTTAGGATTAGAAAATAAAGTAGGAATAAGAGATGACTTCTTTAAACTAGGGGGTGATAGTATAGTTAGTCTTCGGTTAATTGCTAAGCTAAGACAGCAGTTGGGCTTAGATATCAGTGTAAAAGATATATTTAATCAAAGAACAATAGCGAATTTATTTAACAATGTTTTAAAATATGATGGAACTCAAGAATCATTAGCTAACAACTTATATCAGAATAAGATTATTCAGTGTGAGCAAGGGATTTTAACTGGTAGAGTTGAATTATTACCGATTCAACAATGGTTTTTTATTCAAAAATTTGTAAAGATTAATCACTGGAATCAAGCATTTTTGATAAAAACTCCAAATCTTGATATAACAAGGTTAAATGAAAGTATAGATAAATTAGTTAATTATCATGATGCTTTTAGGTTGAGATATAAATTACATAATGATGAGGTAGTACAGTATTATGTTGATCAGATAAAGCTCACTAAGATAAAAGTGCTTGACTTAAGGGACTTAAAGTCTAAAGAAGATGGTCTAGAGTTTAGTCAAGAGTTACAAATTATTCTGACTGATTGGCAACATGGGTTTGATTTAGAGCATGGGCCAATCCATAGTATAGGATATATTTTTGGGTATGCAGATGGAAGTAGTAGATTACATTTTGCCCTTCATCATTTAATAACAGATAGTGTAAGTTGGAGAATTCTTGCCGAAGATTTGAACCACATCTATAATGATGAAATAGTACTAGAAAATAAAGGAACTAGTTACCGTCAGTGGGTCAATACAGTAAAAGAATACGGTAATAAAAATTTAGCGGAAAAAAATTATTGGTACACAGTACTAAATAATTATGACCATAAATCATTAAATAGTAAATTTACTAATTGTAATCATTATTTAGAGATAGTATTAAATAATGAATTAACTACAAAATTATTAAAAGAGAGTAATAAAGCTTATAACACGCAAATCAACGATTTATTCTTAACTGCTTTGAGTTACACCTTAACCGATTTAACCAATGGCCATGTACATCATATAGTTTTAGAGGGGCATGGCAGAGAAGAAATCGATAATAACATTGATATAAGTAGAACTTTAGGCTGGTTTACCACAATGTATCCGGTTAGATTAGAGGTAATGGATGAATTTGCAATAACTATTAAGCATATAAAAGAAGCTGTGCGGAGTATTCCAAATAAAGGAATTGGTTACGGCACTTTAATTGGTTATGATGATTATTTATTGCCCAAAGTATGTTTTAATTATCTAGGTCAGTTTGATACAACTGAAATTTCACAAAATGAGTGGAATATACTTTATGAAAATAGTGGACTAACAGTAGATAATGCTAACCATGACTATTTTGGTATAAATATCAGTGGGTTCATCGTGAATAATAAAATTAGATTTAACATTGTAAGCCAATTGAATCAAAGGCATGCGAATAAATTTGCTACAGACTATCAAAATAATTTAGAAAAAATAATTAACTATACCTGTATGCAAAACAGAAGTTACTTAACCGTTAGTGATATAGATTATATTTTAAGGCAAGAAGATTTAGATAGATTACAACAAGATAATGAAATAGAAAATATTTATTTAGCTAATAGCTTACAGCAAGGGTTTATTTATCATGCTTTGCATCAAGGTAATAATGATGATGCGTATCGAGTACAAGTATGTTGGAGTTATGGGGTCAAGCTAGAAGAAGATAAACTTAGGGAAGCATGGAATTGTGCGATATCTAAATATGGTTGTTTGCGGCTAAGATTTGGGTGGGAAGATGAATTAGTTCAAATTATTGATAAGCATACTCAGTTAAATTGGAATTATTTGGATTTAAGCCAAGAAAAAGATCAATCGTTACAAACAATTAAAGAAATACAACAAAATGATAGAAATATTATTTATGATTTAAATAAAAGTGGGCTGTTTAGAGTATATTTAATTAAACGTGCTGAAAATTTATATTCTTGTATTTTTAGTAGTTACCATGCCATATTAGATGGTTGGAGTAATCCGATTTTACTTAAGTATGTTCATGAAACATATTCCAAGCTTATAAATAATCAAGAAATAGATTTTATTCAAGATTCTTCATATGAAGAGGTTCAAAAATATATTCAATTTAATCGAGAGAATAACAAGGAGTTTTGGGCTAATTATGTTAGTCAACTGCAAGATAAAGCTAGCTTAGAAGCATTATTAAAGGATGATAAAAGAAAGATTAGATTAGATACTTATGATTATGTTAAGGAGTCAACAGAAGAGGAAATTATAATTAATGGTGATCTATATACAAATTTAAAATCCCTAAGTCAAAATGAAGGATTAACGATAAATGCTATTTTGCAATTTGTGTGGCATAAGATTTTGAGTTTGTACAGTTCAAGTAAAGAAACCGTTGTAGGTACAACAGTTTCTGGCCGTAATTTGCCAATTGATGGGATTGAAAGTGCAGTTGGACTGTTAATAAATACGCTACCATTGATGGTAAACCATGCTTCAACAAATCAGCAATCAACTATTAAAGCTGCAATACAAGATATTCAAGATACAATAAATCATTTTACTGAAAGAAGTAATATAAGTTTATCTGAATTACAAAAAGATGGGACAAGGTTATTTGATAGTATTTTTGTGTATGAGAATTATCCAATTACATCAAATAGTTATATGGATAATCTCGCCATTAAATTTGAATATTCAGTCGAAAAACTTGATTATCCACTAACCGTAGTTGTTTTTGAAGCTAAAGAGCAAATTTCCTTTAAAATTAAATATGCTGGAGAATTGTTTGAATTTAAACTAATACAAATGTTACTAGCTAAAGTTCTCATCATATTAAGCCAGTTAATAGATAATATAGATAAGCACGTTTCGGTTTTAAATTACCTTTCATCCATAGAATATAATAAATTAATAAATAATACAACTAGTATAACTTATCCAAATAAAACAATCAATCAGTTATTTGAAGAGCAAGTAAAGAATACTCCTAATAATATAGCAATAGTGGATGAGGGTAAAAATTGTCAATATAGTTATTTAGAAACTTTTAAGGATATGATGCTATTAGCTAAGTCCATAGTGAAATTATCTAGTAATACAAGTACTAGAGATAATACTGATCAAGACATAGCTGTACAATTAATTGCTATATTAAGTGAAAAGGGCTATAACCAAGTTATAGCTAGTTTAGGAATTATGCAAGCAGGATATGCTTATTTACCATTAAGTATAGATTGGCCATTAGCTAGAATTCAAGAAGTACTGCAACAAGGTGGAGTACAAATAATCTGCATATCAAAAATACAAGCTATGAATAAAGAGATTTTTGAATTATCCAAAAGTTATACTTTGTTAATAATAGAGGATATTTTAGAATTAAGTGCAAAAGAGCAAAGTTTGTTAGATTTAAGTAAATTACCTAAGCTAAACCCAAGTAATGTAGCTTATGTAATATTTACATCAGGTTCTACTGGGAAGCCTAAAGGAGTTACTATAAGCCATAGTGGAGTAGTAAATACGCTATATGCTATAAATACTAAGTTTGGTATAAATGCCAAAGATAGTGTATTAGCCTTATCTGAACTAAGTTTTGATTTATCAGTGTACGATATATTTGGGTTACTTGCGGTAGGGGGCAAAATTGTATTTCCGCCACAGCAAAAAGTAAAAGATCCAATATATTGGTTACAAACTATAACTAAGCACCAAATAACACTATGGAATACGGTACCCCAGTTAGCTGGATTATTAGTAGATGAGGCTCGAGATACTAAAACACTATTACCATTACGGTTATTTTTACTAAGTGGTGACTGGATTCCGCTTAATTTACCAGAGAGGCTTAGATCACAAAGTAATAAAGCTATAGTGATGAGCTTAGGCGGTGCCACTGAATGTAGCATATGGTCAATCTGGTATGAAATAAATCAAGTAGATCCGAGTTGGAAATCAATACCTTATGGTTTAGCCATGCCTAACCAAAAGATCTATATACTCGATGAGTATGAACGACTTCTTCCGGATAATTGTATTGGGGAGATTTGCATTGGTGGAAGAGGAGTTGCCTTAAATTATTGGCAAGATGAAGCAAGAACTAAGGCGAGTTTTATTCTACATAATGACCTGGGTGATTTGTATAAGACTGGTGATTTAGGTAGGTGGAATCCTACTGGTTATGTTGAATTTATTGGTAGAAAAGATAATCAAGTTAAACTAAATGGTTATAGGATTGAATTAGAAGAAATCTCAGCAAAATTAAACGCATTAGCTAAAATAGATGATGTAGTAACTATTGTAAAAGAACAAAATGGGGTTAATTATATTGTCACATATTATACAGGAGAGATAGAGTTAGATATAGATGAGATAAAAGTTAAATTAGCCGAACGGTTACCTGAATATATGCTGCCAAGTGCGTTAATTCATTTAGCAAAATTGCCACTTACTGCAAATGGTAAACTTGATCGAGGAGCTCTTCCTGAGCCAATTGATGTAACTAATACTACAAGCTATGTGGCACCACATAGCAAATCAGAGTTGAAGATGTGTGAAATCTATTCTGAAGTATTGGGTATTCCAAGTACTAGCATAAGTATAAAAGCTGATTTCTTTAGGCTTGGAGGAAATAGTATTTTAGCGATTAAGCTAGTAAGTAAGCTGAATAAGGATATGGGAATTAAGGTATCTTTAGATACGATCTTTAGGTATAAAACAATAGCGGATTTACTCTATAGTTTATCTATTCAAGAAGTAACAGAAGAAGTAATAATACCTAAAATAGAGGTAGCTAGAGTAGAAGATCAGCAGCTATCTTTTGCTCAAGAACGGCTATGGTTTATTGATAAATATGAAGGAGGAACTAATGCTTACAATATACCTTTAGTATTTAAGCTATCTTCAACCTGTGATTTAGGATTTTTAGAACAAAGTATTCTAAATGTGATTGCTAGGCACGAAGTGCTCCATAGTTTAATTAAAGAGAATGGTCAAGGTTCTGGTTACCAAGAGGTATGTGATTTAGTAACTTATCCTATAAAAATTGAGCATAAACAGGTTCAAACTCAACAAGAGTTAGATTCAGTAATTAGTAAAGAAATAAATTATATTTATAATTTAAGTGTTGAATATCCGATAAGAGTATGTATTTATAATTTAACTGATAGTGAATATTATATGAGTTTAGTGGTACATCATATAGCATTTGATGGCTGGTCTATAGACATATTCGTGCGCGATTTTACCTATTACTATAATTATTATGCACAGCACGCTAAAGCTAATAAATTGGCTGGGTTAAATTTACCTGAGTTACCAGTGCAGTATAAAGATTTTGCATTATGGCAGCGTGAATATTTAAGTGGTGAAAAGCTAAACCAGCAACTTAATTATTGGAAGAAAGAGTTAGATGGATATGAAACCTTAAATTTACCGCTAGATAAAACTAGACCTGTATCAATAGATTATAGTGGCGAAAATGTATGTTTTGAAGTAGCTGAAGAATTATCAATTGCTTTAAGAAATATTGCCAAAAAATTAAAGGTAAGTTTATATAGTGTATTACTTAGCGGCTATTATTTAATGCTTAAAATCTATGCTAATCAAGATGATATAATAATTGGAACGCCGGTTGCTAATCGACATTATAGTCAAATTCAAGATACTATAGGGTTATTTATTAACAATTTGGTATTAAGAATCAACAATATTAGTGCAAAAGCTACATTAAAAGAATTCATTCAACAAGTAGGTAAGCAAGTATTAGAAGCACAATTATATCAGGATTTACCATTTGAAAGATTAGTTGAAGAGCTAACGGTTCCCAAAGACACTGGTCGCCATCCAATCTTTCAGGTTTTGTTTGCACTACAAAATTTTGGTAATGAAGCTAGTTTAGAAGATGGGAAATTTAGTAGTTTATTATCTTTATATGAAGTTAACCCTTATAAGGTAGCAAAATTTGATATTACTACGACTATAGATGATAGTGAAAATAAGCTAAAAGGTGTGTTTAATTATGCAGTAAGTTTATTTCATAAACCCAGTATAGTTGGGATGATAAATAGCTACTTATTCATATTAGAACAAATAGCTATCCAATCATCTGAGACTGCTTTAATTAAAGATATCTCCTATTTATCTCCTGCAAATTATGATAGACTAATAAATAGTACAATTAGTATAACTTATCCAAATAAAACAATCAATCAGTTATTTGAAGAGCAAGTAAAGAATACTCCTAATAATATAGCAATAGTGGATGAGGGTAAAAATTGTCAATATAGTTATTTAGAAACTTTTAAGGATATGATGCTATTAGCTAAGTCCATAGTGAAATTATCTAGTAATACAAGTACTAGAGATAATACTGATCAAGACATAGCTGTACAATTAATTGCTATATTAAGTGAAAAGGGCTATAACCAAGTTATAGCTAGTTTAGGAATTATGCAAGCAGGATATGCTTATTTACCATTAAGTATAGATTGGCCATTAGCTAGAATTCAAGAAGTACTGCAACAAGGTGGAGTACAAATAATCTGCATATCAAAAATACAAGCTATGAATAAAGAGATTTTTGAATTATCCAAAAGTTATACTTTGTTAATAATAGAGGATATTTTAGAATTAAGTGCAAAAGAGCAAAGTTTGTTAGATTTAAGTAAATTACCTAAGCTAAACCCAAGTAATGTAGCTTATGTAATATTTACATCAGGTTCTACTGGGAAGCCTAAAGGAGTTACTATAAGCCATAGTGGAGTAGTAAATACGCTATATGCTATAAATACTAAGTTTGGTATAAATGCCAAAGATAGTGTATTAGCCTTATCTGAACTAAGTTTTGATTTATCAGTGTACGATATATTTGGGTTACTTGCGGTAGGGGGCAAAATTGTATTTCCGCCACAGCAAAAAGTAAAAGATCCAATATATTGGTTACAAACTATAACTAAGCACCAAATAACACTATGGAATACGGTACCCCAGTTAGCTGGATTATTAGTAGATGAGGCTCGAGATACTAAAACACTATTACCATTACGGTTATTTTTACTAAGTGGTGACTGGATTCCGCTTAATTTACCAGAGAGGCTTAGATCACAAAGTAATAAAGCTATAGTGATGAGCTTAGGCGGTGCCACTGAATGTAGCATATGGTCAATCTGGTATGAAATAAATCAAGTAGATCCGAGTTGGAAATCAATACCTTATGGTTTAGCCATGCCTAACCAAAAGATCTATATACTCGATGAGTATGAACGACTTCTTCCGGATAATTGTATTGGGGAGATTTGCATTGGTGGAAGAGGAGTTGCCTTAAATTATTGGCAAGATGAAGCAAGAACTAAGGCGAGTTTTATTCTACATAATGACCTGGGTGATTTGTATAAGACTGGTGATTTAGGTAGGTGGAATCCTACTGGTTATGTTGAATTTATTGGTAGAAAAGATAATCAAGTTAAACTAAATGGTTATAGGATTGAATTAGAAGAAATCTCAGCAAAATTAAACGCATTAGCTAAAATAGATGATGTAGTAACTATTGTAAAAGAACAAAATGGGGTTAATTATATTGTCACATATTATACAGGAGAGATAGAGTTAGATATAGATGAGATAAAAGTTAAATTAGCCGAACGGTTACCTGAATATATGCTGCCAAGTGCGTTAATTCATTTAGCAAAATTGCCACTTACTGCAAATGGTAAACTTGATCGAGGAGCTCTTCCTGAGCCAATTGATGTAACTAATACTACAAGCTATGTGGCACCACATAGCAAATCAGAGTTGAAGATGTGTGAAATCTATTCTGAAGTATTGGGTATTCCAAGTACTAGCATAAGTATAAAAGCTGATTTCTTTAGGCTTGGAGGAAATAGTATTTTAGCGATTAAGCTAGTAAGTAAGCTGAATAAGGATATGGGAATTAAGGTATCTTTAGATACGATCTTTAGGTATAAAACAATAGCGGATTTACTCTATAGTTTATCTATTCAAGAAGTAACAGAAGAAGTAATAATACCTAAAATAGAGGTAGCTAGAGTAGAAGATCAGCAGCTATCTTTTGCTCAAGAACGGCTATGGTTTATTGATAAATATGAAGGAGGAACTAATGCTTACAATATACCTTTAGTATTTAAGCTATCTTCAACCTGTGATTTAGGATTTTTAGAACAAAGTATTCTAAATGTGATTGCTAGGCACGAAGTGCTCCATAGTTTAATTAAAGAGAATGGTCAAGGTTCTGGTTACCAAGAGGTATGTGATTTAGTAACTTATCCTATAAAAATTGAGCATAAACAGGTTCAAACTCAACAAGAGTTAGATTCAGTAATTAGTAAAGAAATAAATTATATTTATAATTTAAGTGTTGAATATCCGATAAGAGTATGTATTTATAATTTAACTGATAGTGAATATTATATGAGTTTAGTGGTACATCATATAGCATTTGATGGCTGGTCTATAGACATATTCGTGCGCGATTTTACCTATTACTATAATTATTATGCACAGCACGC
>Ga0206796_1040_pt1 | contig 30630 bp, 30 predicted proteins | sample Alteio_BWOrgCont_68_FD_152895 | JGI IMG/M metagenome (GOLD analysis project Ga0206796, IMG submission 152895) | Enriched cells from forest soil in Barre Woods Harvard Forest LTER site, Petersham, Massachusetts, United States -... | ecosystem: Environmental > Terrestrial > Soil > Temperate forest >...
CGATGCGTCCGTTCTGGCCCGCCGCAAAAGGAAGTGAGAATGCGCTCAAGTCGCGGCAGTCCCCTCTCGCCAATTCGTTCGCCATGCCTATCCCGGCCACTTCCAGTTTCGAATTTCTTCCTTGTCGATGCCTTCGGCGTGAGCATAATTAACGCTCGCGATGATCTGGCCCTTCAGCCATTCCTTGACGTGGGCTCCGACGGAACGCAGACGTGGGACACGATCAATGACGTCAATTGCCAAATTGAAGCGGTCGATCTGATTCAGGATCGCAAGTTCGAGCGGAGTGTTGATGCTGCCCTTTTCCTTGTACCCGCGTACATGCATGTTGTCGTGATTCTTGCGCCGGTAACTCAGTTTGTGAATGAGCGAAGCATAGCCATGGAAGTTGAAGATGATGGGCTGGTCGGTGGTGAAGAGCGAATCGAAATCGGGATCGGAGAGTCCATGCGGATGTTCAGTCTCCGGCATGAGGCGGAAGAGATCCACAACGTTGACGAATCGTATCTTCAAATCGGGGAAATGCTCCCTGAGGATTGCAACCGCGGCAAGGGACTCCATGGTCGGGATGTCGCCGGCACAAGCCATCACGACATCCGGATCCTCGCCGTTATCGCTCGACGCCCAATCCCAGATGCCGATTCCCTTGGTGCAGTGGGTGATCGCGTCTTCCATGTTGAGGTACTGAAGATGCTCCTGCTTATCCGCGACGATGACGTTTACGTAATCCCGCGAGCGAAGGCAGTGATCGGTCACGCTGAGCAGGCAGTTTGCATCCGGCGGTAAGTAGATTCGCCCCACATCCGGACTTTTATTGGTGACCACGTCGAGAAATCCGGGATCCTGGTGCGTAAATCCGTTATGATCCTGCCGCCACACCAGGGATGTAATGAGGATGTTGATCGAAGGCACAGGCGCTCGCCAATCAAGCTCCTTCTTGGACTTCTCCAGCCATTTGGCGTGCTGGTTGAACATGGAATCGATGATGTGGATAAAGGCCTCGTAACTTGAGAAGAGCCCGTGACGGCCAGTCAGAGCGTAACCTTCAAACCAGCCTTCGAGCGTGTGCTCGCTCAACATTTCCATCACACGCCCTGAGACATCGAGTTCGCCGCCGTCGGCGTCTTCGGGCTTGAACTCGGCCAGCCAGGTTTTCTTTGACGCGGCGTAGATGGCAGTGAGCCTGTTGGACGCAGTTTCGTCGGGTCCAAACACCCGAAAGGAACTCATGTTGCGCCGCATCACTTCGGCCAGGAAATGTGCGAGCACGTCGGTGGGCAGCGCGTCGGCTGCACCCGGCGCTTTAACCTCGACGGCATAGTCGCGAAAGTCCGGCAGATCGAGCTCTTTTCGCAGTCGGCCGCCATTTGCGTGAGGATTGGCGGAGATTCGGCGCGGCCCCGAAGGCGCAAGTTCCTGCAGCTCCGCGATGAGCCTTCCGTCGCCGTCGAATAGCTCTTCGGGCTTGTAGCTGCGCAGCCATTCTTCAACAAGACTCAGATGCTTCTGATTCGTAGCCGGGTCGGACACCGGCACCTGGTGCGCCCGCCACGAACCCTCCACTTTGTGGCCATCTACGAACTTCGGTCCTGTCCATCCCTTTGGAGAGCGAAGTACGATCATGGGCCAGCGGGGGCGCGCGGCAAGGCCAGTTGCGCGCGCGTGCTGTTGGATCGAGCGAATTTCCAGGATGCACCGCTCCAGTGTCGAAGCCATTTGTTGATGCATTGCAGACGGCTCATCGCCCTCGACGAAATAAGGTTTGTGGCCGTATCCGATCAGCAACGCCTCCAGTTCGTCGTGCGGGATGCGCGCGAGCACCGTGGGATTCGCGATCTTGTAGCCGTTGAGGTGCAACACCGGCAGCACAGCGCCATCGCGAATGGGATTCAGAAACTTATTCGAATGCCAGGAGGTGGCGAGCGGGCCGCTCTCGGCCTCGCCATCTCCCACAGCGACGGCAACGATGAGATCGGGGTTGTCGAACGCCGCTCCATATGCATGAGAGATGGAATAGCCAAGCTCGCCGCCTTCGTGAATCGAACCAGGCGTTTCCGGCGTGCAATGGGAGCCGATGCCGCCGGGAAACGAAAACTGCTGGAAGAACTTGAGCAGGCCGGCTTCGTCACGGCTTTTGTCGGGATAAATCTCGGAATAATAGCCTTCAAGGTAGCAGTTGGCGAGCGTAGCCGGCGCGCCGTGGCCCGGGCCCGCGATATACATCACGTTCAGATCGTATTTCTTTATGAGACGGTTGAGATGAATCCAGATCAATGACTGTCCCGGATCTGATCCCCAATGGCCAAGAAGCCGATGCTTGATGTGCTCCGGCTTCAGAGACTTGCGAAGCAGAGGATTGGCGCGGAGATAAATCATCCCTGCCGCCAAATAATTGCAGGCTTGCCAGTAGGCATTGGTCTCTTCGAGCTCGTCGGGGCTGAGCGGCGCCACGAAGTCAGCCGAGAATTCAGTTGTGCCAGCCATTCTGTTCTCCCGTCACTCCAGACTTCGCCGTCTGGAGGATGATCTGCCTTATAGCATGCACCTATGATGCCGCAGGGTAACAAAAAAGCATATAAATTTCGTATCGCCTTATTCCTTTGTAGCTGCGTCCTATGCGTATGTCTCCGCCGATACCACCGTCTAATGGATTCTTCACGCAGCTTCTGGCTTAATAGCAAGTGATATGAGGATCGGCGTTGGTGCGAGCGAGCGGGAAGCCCAGGCAGGAGTGCGCGAGAAGCGCCGGCTTTCTTCACTCAACTGTTCACTGACTTTTCTTGCCGAGCCTGGAGACGAGAGATGAAAGCGATTGTTGTCCACAAATATGGCGGTCCTGAAGTGCTCAAGTTTGAGGAGTGCTCTGATCCGGTTCCGGGTCAGGGCGATGTGCTGGTGCGGGCGGCGGCCGCGAGCGCGAACCCGATCGATGCCGAGCGGGGGGGCTCAGGCAGCGAGAGAAAAGGGTGGCAGCTGGAAGATCCCGCTGTTGCCTTGAAATTCTCTTGGATTGCATTTGAATAAGCTGCCTGGGCCGGTCGACAAACGCTAGATAGTCCGGTACCGCAGGTACAGAAACGCGGCCCTTTCCTTGACGCTAAGCGTTTGAAATCGAGGCGAAGCGTCCGGAGCAAACTCCACCCCTTGCACGACCGACGGTCGAGGCCCATCGTCCTTGCGGCCCGCGATTTGCGGCGACAGCGTCAGAAAGAGTTCATCTATGGCGTTTGCCGCCAGAAATTGCCCAAAAAGTGTAGGCCCGCCCTCGTGGAGGAGCCTCTTTACCCCAAACTGAGAATGCAGCAATTGCAGGATCGCTTGCGGAGCGATGCTGCCGCTGCTCGAATCCAAAGCATGTACCTCAACGGAGCCTGGACTCGCAGCGCCTCGGCGCCTCAGCTCGTCTCTGCCAGCCGAAGTTGTGATAACCACGGTCCACATAGCCGGCGTTCGGAAGACTGCTCTCTCCAACTCCAGTTGGCCGCTGCCGCTAACGATCACGAGCAGGGGATACTCCGGTTTATGCAGTGCGTTAACTCGGTATTCCGCGTAGAGACGCTTCGCATCGGGATACGCGTATTCAGGAGTCCAAAGGCTTTCCGCGCTTACGTCATGCAGCGTTCCAGCCCCGACCATGACAGCGTCCGCGGAAGCCCGCAACAGGCCCATGATGAATTTGTCCGCAGGGTCGGAACCACTGATGGTTGAGCCGCCCGACTCGCCCTCGATCTTGTAGCTGGCGACCCCGTCGAGAGTGGAGACAAAATTCGCGATGACAAGAGGGCGCGCGGCGGGTGGTGCGCGAAAGTGCAGATCCCCGTCGTACAGTTCTCGCAATTCCCGCGGAAGCGCGGGTTCAGCGCTCTCCTTGTCGCAATCAACGAGGGTCCTTAGAAGCTGCATTCGCTGTCCTTCTGCAGGCTCTCCGCGGAGGAAGAACAAACCGGGGGCCATATCCGATCCGAGCTGAGCGTCAACCGTAGGTGAGATCGGTGCTTTGACCGACTTCGATAATATATCCGTCGGGATCGCGGATGTAGCAGCGTATCTCGCCGTACTTGGGAATTGGCTCTGTGATGAACTCCGCTCCTCGACTTTTCCATAATGCATAGCAGGCTTGAATATCCGCAACACGGAAATTCATAAAGCTGCTGATGTGGCTCGGGTCGGTGACGCTGAGGGTGACCGTCGGCTTGTCCGGGGTGGGCCCGCCTCCGACATTGACAATCAGCCACGTATTCGCGATCTGAATGTGCCCCGACGCGCCCTTGCTGTCGCCCAGGCTCAGAATGCGTCCGCCGAAGACTTTTTCATAGAAGCGAGCCGACCGGGCGATGTCGGAGACGGTGATGAAATGTGTGACTGTGAACCCGTCGCGCGGGGGCATCTCATAGCTCTTCTGGATTTGTTCGCCGCTCATTCGACAGTGCCCATCCGTTGGTTCTGGCCCTTTCGCGCCGGTACCTGCCGCCGACTAAGCTTGGCAGGGAATGGCAAAACGATTGGACCAAGTTATTGCGCTATGCTCTGGCATCGTCTGCAACCAGCACGCAGAGCCCTCACCTCGGGGGAGACCCCATAAAACCCTTCACTAATGCAGCTATTTCATTGGCAGCCGTGTCCAATGCGAAGTGGCCGCCGTCGACGATGTGGACTTCGGCCTTCGGAACATCCTTGCGATAGCTTTCAGGCTCGCTCGGGTCAAACGACGATTCGTACTTGCCCCAGATCACGAGCAGCCGCGGTTGTCTTTCGCGCATCCAGGCCTGCCACTTCGGATAGGACTCCACATTGGTTCGGTAGTCGTAGAAGAGATCGCTCTGGATCTCGGGTTGGCCAGGCCGACTCAGAAAATAAAACTCGTCGGTCCAGAGGTCGGGATTGTGGCGCTCTAGATCGAGGTCGTCTCCGACGTGCCGCGCGCGCGCGGCCTCAAGGGACAAGAGATTCGTGCGCAATGCGCTCTCATTGGCAGCGCGATCGGCCCAGAACGCCCGGCGTGTTTTCCAGTTTCCCCCAAGGCCTCCGTTGTGGGCGACTGCGTCCTGCACGATCAGCGCCTCAACTCGCTCCGGATGCGCGAGTATCATGCGAAAGCCGACGGGGCCTCCGTAGTCCTGCATATAGAGTGTGTAACGCGAGATCCTTAGCTCCTCGGTAAAATGATCCATGATCTCGGCAAAGTGATCGAACGTATATGCAAACTTCTTCGGGTCCGGCCAGTCACTGTGTCCGAAGCCGGGATAATCCGGTGCAATCAGATGGTAGCGGTCCGATAGCCGCGCGAAAAGCGGTTCGAACATACGCGACGACGACGGAAGTCCGTGGAGCAGTAGAAGCGTCTCGGCATTCTTCGCACCAGCTTCCCGGTAAAAAATCGATACGCCATCGATCTGAATGGTGCGAAATGCCACGAGATTCATCGGCGGTTCCTTCCCTCGCACTTCGATTGGCGCCAAGCATGGCAATATGATCATGTGAGCGATGGTCGTCCCCGACTCTTATGCCGCTGAAACCGACTTCTTCTTCGCGTCGAGTGCCGGCAGAAGAAGTTTCAGAAGCGCTTGGTCCGAGAACGGGTTCTGACCTGAGATCAACTCGCGATCTTGAAGGGCGTAGCTCCCCCATGGAGCGACCACACTTACGTCACCGCCCGCAGTACGCAAGGCGAAGTCCGGGTAAAAGAGAACCTTACCACCAATCTCGAGCGGCTCCCGCTGCTGCTCTTCCGCCGTCGAAAAAATCGTCATCTTATATCCGGCATAGATCCATCCTTGAGCCTTTGCATGCGCACCGGCGGCATCGCCCGCCGCCAGCGCTGCCACCACCTCCGTCGAATTCGGAAGCGCCGAGAGAAGTGAAATCGGGCCATGGCAAAGCACCGCCGTGGGCTTGGATGTTTGATGAAAGTGTCTCATCACGGTGCCGGCATCGGGATCGTCGAGAAGATCGATCATCGGGCCATGGCCGCCGGGGACGAAAACAGCGTCATACTGATCCAGACCCGATGCAACGACATCCGAGATGCGAGTTGGATTCTTGAGCCCAGTCAGGCTGTCGCGGAATTTTAAATAGTCCTGGAGCTTGGCCTCGTCCCCGCCGAAGAAATCGGGGACGGCAGAATGGACATCCAGCTGCGGCGTGTTGCCTTTAGGGTTGGCGAAAGTGATTTCGTAGCCTTCCTCCATCAGGGCGCGAGTCGGAACCGTCAGCTCGTTGAGATAGTAACCGGCGCCGGTATAAACCTTGCCATCTTTCAATGGCAAGCCGTGGCCGCTCGAGACTAGCACCAGGACTTTTCCTCTTGTCGTCATCTTGTTCTCCTCTTTGAAATCGAGTCTGTTCCCGACATGGGCGAGTAAGTCCATCCGATCCCGGCTCGCTCGCGCGTCGAGCTGTTGCACACGCGGAACCGGCGACGGACGGGGCCTTCACTAATTCCCATTCCTTGAAATTGCGTAACATTCCGTCTGTCCAAGATTCCCTCCCAAGTGCGCAAGGACGGTCCGCCCCGGTTGAATGCAGGTTATGGCTGCGGGAACCCAAACATCAACCACGACTGATTGGCCACCCAATGCGGATAGAGCTCCGTCATCTGATCGAACAGCTCCTGGTCGGACGTCGCGGTTTTCTGCAAACGATCGAAGTCCTCAAGGTAACGCTTGGTGTCCTGGATCGCCGACGGAGAGTCGGGCGCGCCAGGCTTCTTGTGACCGGCGACAACCATCGTCGGGTTCAGCGCTGCCAGCCGGTCCAGATCCGCGATCCAATTCTTTCGGCTTTCGGAGTTGGTGTCACCGACGTACATGCGGCATTGGTTGTAGACAACGTCGCCAGCAACGATCAGGCCGATCGATGGAACGTAGAGAGAGGTCGAATCGGGGCTATCGGTGCGGCCCTGTTCGATGATGCGCAATTCGTGGCCCTCGAGAGTGAATGTGTCCTGCACATATGGCTCAGGTGGAACCAACTTGGTGGGCACTTGCCCAGGAAAGAGCCGGCGGGCCAACCGCTCCACCACCGGAGTGAAAGACATCTGCATGGCGGCCACCACCTTGGGCGTTGCAATCGCCCATGCGCCCGGGAAACGGTCGAGCAGAACGCTCAAACCGTAGAAGTGGTCGAAATGGGCGTGAGTTATATAGATGGTCTCCAGGTTGCGGTTGTGCAGAGCCACCCAATTCGCCAAAGCTTCGGCCTCAGCTACTGTCCCCATCGCGTCCACCAGCACCGCGTCGTACTCGCCGTAGATTAAAGTCGACGTGATCGGGTCAAAGCCGAGTGCTTCGCCAAAGGGCTTTGTCCGCTCGCCGACCATCGTCTTTCCGGGGGCGGTAAAGACGTTCACACTCAGCGTGCCCGACGCGACAGGCGCGGCCACAGGCGCGACCTGTTTCAGTCCATTTGTGCCGTCCATTTGATACTCCCTTCGATATCAGAACGAGTAACTGTTCACAGCAAAATTGGCGGAAGCGCGACCACGAATCCACCGGACGGACGCATCGACCAATACCGCAGTGTTGGTTTCACACTGCGTCGAGCGAACTCAGTAAGTGGACCTCGGTAGGCGATGAAATCCGCATCTCCTCCGGGCCGGGCGTTAGCCGTAGGTGAGATCCGTGCTCTGTCCGACCTCGATAATGTAGCCGTCAGGATCGCGGATGTAGCACCGAATCTCGCCGTACTTGGGAATCGGCGCCGTGATGAACTCCGCCCCTCGACTTTTCCACAATTCGTAGCAGGCTTGAATATCCGCCACGCGGAAATTCATAAAGCTGTTGATGTGATTCGGGTCAGGGACGCTGAGCGTCACCGTCGGCTTGTCGAGGGTAGGCCCGCCTCCAAGGTTCAGGATCATCCAGATATTCGCAAGCTGAAGGTACGCGGGTGCGTTGCCATCACCCAGGCTCAGAATGCGAGCGCCGAAGACCTTTTCGTAGTAGTGAGCAGATCGCTCGACGTCGGCAACGGTGAGAAAATGCGCGATGCTGATTCCCTCTCGCGGGGGCATCTCATAGGCCTTCTGTTCGACTTCTACGCTGCTCATTGAAGACTCCAATCTCGATTCCGTGTCCGCCGCACGTGAGGTGGGTGGTTCGAACGCTCACAACCCCTCCCATCCGCGGCACCTTCATGAAACCAGATGCGGGATGATGGGTCAATTGGACGAAGGTATCGACCCACACCAAAGTACGGATTGGGCACGCCGTCAAAGATTGTGGCTACTCCGAACCTGGACCTGCGGGAAGAGTGCCTGCCAACTGGGAATCGCTGCTGAACCAGGCTCAATTTGCACCGCCGAGATATACGCAGGAACCCCGATGCAAATGGTCTCCGCATCCGCGACGCTATATTTCTGCCAGGGCGCGATGCACAAGATGGATCGAGATCGCACCTTCGCCAACGGCTGACGCAACCCGCTTCACGTTTCCAGAACGGATGTCCCCCACGGCAAAAACCGCCGGCAAGCTCGACTCAAGCATCTGCGGCGGCCGGCCCAGAGGCCACTTTCGTGGAGCGCTTGCCAGGACTGGATCCAAGTCTCGACCTGTGAGAATGAAGCCTTGCTGATCCAGGGCGACGCAGTCGCGCAACCAGTCGCTACGCGGTGATGCGCCCGCCATCACGAAAACGTGCCGGATATCGCGCGTCGTTCTCTCTCCTGACGATCGGTCGAGCCAGGTGACCCGTTCGAGGTGTGATTCGCCCTCCAGTGACACGAGCTCAGTCTCCAGATGCAGCTCGATGATCGGATGCGTCGTAATCCTCCGAGTCAGATAACGCGACATCGTCTCGGAAAGCGTCGTTCCGCGAACCAGCATATAGACCTTCTTGGCAGTCTCTGCGAGGAAAATGGCAGCCTGCCCGGCCGAATTGCCTCCGCCGATGACGACCACCTCATCACCCCCGCAGAGCTGCGATTCCATGAACGTGGCTGCGTAATAAATTCCATTTCCTTCGAACTTCTTCAGGTTCGCGACCTTCGGCGTATTGTATTGTGCCCCTGAGGCGATGATAATGCTGCGAGCCTGCAGAATCTCGCCGTTCTCCAGCGAGAGCAGGTATGGTCTCTGATCGCAGTTGATCTGAACCACTCGTTGCCCCACCAACATCTGAGCGCCGAATTTTTCTGCCTGAACAACGGCGCGGCGCGTGAGATCCAGACCGGAGACGCCGGTAGGAAAGCCAAGGTAGTTCTCAATCTTCGAGCTTGAGCCCGCCTGTCCGCCGGGAAAGTCAGCTTCGATTACGACGGCGTCCAGCCCTTCAGAGGCTGCGTAAACCGCTGCCGCCAACCCGGCCGGACCGGCGCCCACGATAACGACATCGCGAATGCGCGATTCATCGACTGTGCCCGAGAATCCAAGGCACTCAGCCAACTGCTGCGTCGTGGGATTGCGCAGCAAGGCCTTTCCGCTGCAAAGCACAACAGGTATTTCGTCGATCTTCAGGTCAAAACGATCGAGCAGCTCCTGAGAAGTTGTGTCGCTGTCAAGGTCTACATAGCTGTGCGGATGCCCATTGCGGGTGAGAAACTCGCGCAAGCGAAGGGTGTTGGCTGAGTAATTCGATCCCAGGATAATGACATTACCGATGCCGCCCGCAACGAGCGCGAGGCGCCGCCGGATGAAAGCGCGCATGAAGATGTCGCTGAGTTCGGCATCTCTTGCGAGCAGCGAGCGCAAAGCAACAACGCTGACTTCAAGGAACTCTCCCGACTCGGCAACACGCCCGCGCGCCAGAGAGCCGGCTCCGGAAATCAAGACCAAGTCTCCGGAGAAGCCCCCCGGACGATGGGTCGCAAATACGTACTCGCCGGAGAGCCTCGTCATGACGATATCGAGCTTTCCCGAGAGCACAACAAAGCATGGCATTCCCAGGTCACCAGCCTCGAACAGGATCTCTCCGGCCCGAACTGTTCTCGTGGTGCCGTGCGGGCGGATGCGGTCGATCTGGGCCGGGGTCAAAGCCGGAAAGGCTTCGGCCTCCCGTTCGGGCGTGTTTATCGGTGGCTGCATTGAATCGGTCACTCGGAAGTCTTCCTGGCAACGGCCGACTCAGCTCCCCTTGTCACGTGTATCACTTGGTCCCCGCCGGGAGTTTGTTGGTTGCTGCCGCCCCCGCCTCGCTCACGACCTCGTCCTGGGAACCCGTACCGCCCGGACAACCGATCGCCGATAATACTTCCCCGGTCGATCAGCGGGATGCCGCCACGAGAAGCAATGATTCCATCGAACCCGAGCAGATAGTTGAGACGCATAAGCTCGACACCATCCTCAAAGACCTTCGTCGGACGCCGGAATGTCACGGCTGCTCGAGCCTTGTGTTCCGCAATCTGAAGGGAGGCGAGCATCGCTCCGGCCATTCGTTGGAAGGCAACCAAATTAACGTCGGAATCGGCCACCGCCACGTTCATTGTGAAGGTACCCTCGGCCCAAACGTGATACAAGGAGGTTCCCTCTGCTACGCTCCTACGGTGCGTAACGAGTGAAGACAAAGTCGCCAGCTCGGTATGGCTGGTGGCAAGGGAAGCAGGTTTTCAGCTTCGCCTCGTCGGCAGGTTTGCCGTTTTTATCGAATTGAGCGAACCCCCAGCCGGCCGTTGCAGCAAACTTTCTTGAGTCCTTGACCATAAACTGCAGGTACCAATCCGGGGCGGGTCCGGCCACGAAAGATTGGGCCCGGCCAAAGACTTTGTTGTTTTCCTCCGACGGCACGTCCTTCCAGGCGATGCGGGCGATGACTGTGCCGTCCGGAAACGGAAGCTTGTCTTGCCGATACGCCTTGATCGCCACATCGTTGCCGAGGATCGCTCGAATGTCGTTGAGGCTGCCTTCTTCGTGAGCCACGGAGATCAGTCTCCAGTCGCGGTACCCGGGAAAGATCTTTATCCCGAAGATCGGGGCGGCCCCTCCGTCATCGCGTGCAGATGCAGGAGGGGTAGAGGCGACAACGCCAACCACCATCACGAGCGCGGCCAGAAAGGAAGCGATTCGTTTCATATTCGTTGCTCCAATTGCGGAGTACCCTTTTCGCTCTTTTGAACTTACCTTCACTTATCTGTTTCATTTGGCTTTCGCAGCCGCTTGCTCAATCAACTCCGCCACTTCCCGCGGGTGAGACAGCATGGCCAGATGATTGGCCGGTATGATGATTGAAGCTGCCTTTATGGCTGCTGCCTCGTCTTTCTCGAGTTCCGGCGGAATCGCCCGGTCGTTGCCCGCGATCACGGCCCATGAAGGCTTGCTCCTCCACGCAGCTTTCGTGACCGTGGCTCCGAAACAGGCTGCCGCGGTTTGACCCTGCGTTGCAGTAAGTATGTGCTGCTCACCCACCGGGAGATCCTGCGCCATGTCTTCGGCAATTCCTTTTCGAGTCGCCGTTAGAAAACCTTGAGCGTCAGGCTTAAGCTCGCTGCCCAGCGGAGCGGGCGGGTACGGCTTGGTGACAGAATTGATGGATTCACCTTCCCGGGGGGGCGAACGCCGCCACGTAGACTAACCCGGCAACCTTTGGGTCATTGCCCGCTTCGGTAATCACCACGCCGGCGTAGGAATGGCCGACCAGTATTACTGGTCCGTCCTGCAACGCAATGATTCGCTTCGTCGCCGCAACATCGTCAGCCAGCGAGGTCAAAGGGTTCTGCACTGCGACCACATGAAAACCCTTCGCCTGGAGGAGCGCAATCACTTTGGACCAGCACGATCCATCCGCCCAGGCGCCGTGAACCAGGACAATATTCTTGACCCCTTGCGGCGAGTTCGCCTGAGCGAATCCTCTCACGTCAAATCCGGACGACAGGGTCAGCATCATGGTCGCGATCAAAACGGCTCGACACATTTGCCAGAGTTTCATTCCATCTCCTCGTTCAACCCACCGTCGCGATTAGGCCAGAACAACCTTGGCCGCGCAATTGGACGATGGTATCGCCCATACGAAGGTATCGCCGATACCTTCGTCCAATTGCCTCGCTTCCCCACTTCTGGCCTAATTGCAGCAAATCGAGATGCACGCCGATGGGGCTCGGAAGACTTTTTATGAAGGAGAACTCGCAATGTCTGAATCTGTGGCGAAGTCTGTGAAGCAAGAACTGGAAGAACAGAAGCTTGACGCGCGCGCCGAGGTGAAACGGCTCGCCGGCCTTACGATATTTGTTGTAGTCGTAACGGCTCTTGCTGTCCTCGTCGCCGTGGCTGTTCACGCGCAGGACAAAGGCTCAGTGAATGCACAGGACAAGTACTCGCTGAAATCGCCAGACGGGATCGCGTTCTCTGACTTCAGGGGATACGAGGACTGGGCTGCCGTCTCTTCCGCCCGGCAAGACGAAATACTCAAGGTGATCGTCGCCAATCCGAAGATGATCAAGGCGTACAAGGCCGGAATTCCCGGTAACGGCCAGCCTTTCCCGGAGGGATCCAGAATCGTGAAGCTCCAGTGGAAGCAGAAGAAGAGCACGGAGGCACAGTTTGCCGTGGATGTGCCGGACTTCTTTACCCAGGCTTTCGTCATGGAAAAGGACAGCAAGAGATTCCCGAAAACCGGCGGATGGGGATACGCTGTGTTCAACTACGATGCGGCGTCGGGCAAGTTCGCGGCCGACCCCAAAAGCCCCTCGGACTGCGGAAACGCGTGCCATACGGCCGTAAAGACGAAGGACTACATCTTCCACCCGTACGAGAAGCGCTGAACGGCGCCTGTCCCGACGTCAAGTGCCCGGGCGCGTCGCCGTTCAATTGAGGGGTCCGCAGGAGAACACGATCTTTTCGAGAGGGTGTGCTTGGTCTCGGAACTGCAAAATCCGTTACGGTCACCTATAGCTCGGGAGGCAAAGAATTAAGGCTGGCAGAAATCGAATCTGCATTGGTGAAAGTGACGATGGCCTGGAGAAATGATGGCCGCGGGGAGTGGTGTTGTGCTTGCCTCAAGTCTGACAAGATCCGCGCCGGTGAAGAATGTGGAGCCCAACGGACTCACCAGCGACGAAGCGAGGCTCGGTCTGGAAAAAGACGGACCGAACGCCATGCCGGATACCGCCGCGCATCCGCTTCGCAATGTCCTGACCAAGTTTTGGGCTCCGGTTCCCTGGCTGCTCGAAGCTGCCATCCTGCTCGAGGTGTCGCTGCAAAAGGATCTCGAGGCTGCCGTCATCGCGGTTCTATTGGTCTTCAACGCGGCTCTGGCCTGGTTTCAAGAAGGGAATGCCGAGGCGACTCTCGCCGCCCTGAAGTCGCGCCTCGCTCTCGTAGCTTCTGTGCGCCGTGATGGCGTCTGGAAAACGGTTCCCGCCGCGGAACTGGTTCGGGGTGACCTGGTGAAGCTATCGCTGGGCGGCGTGGTGGCAGCGGATGTGCATCTGACCGACGGGTCGGTCCTGCTCGATCAGTCGATGATCACAGGTGAATCGCTGCCCATCGAAGCCGGGGCGGGTGCGGATGCCTATGCGGACGCGCTGGTGCGGCGCGGCGAAGCCACTGCCGTCGTAACCGCCACAGGGATACGCACCAAATTCGGGCGTACTGCCGAACTGGTTCGCACCGCGCGCGTTGTCAGCTCCCAGCAGAAGGCCGTGCTGCGGATCGTGCGAGACCTCGCCATTTTCAATAGTGGCATCATCGCGTTCATCGGAACCTATGCTTGGCTTCGTGCGATGCCGTTGAGCGAAATCATTCCGCTGCTGCTCACATCGGTGCTGGCGTCCATTCCGGTCGCGTTACCCGCGACCTTTACGCTGGCGGCAGCGCTGGGCGCTCGCGCTCTCGCAAGGGTGGGTGTGCTGCCAACTCGACTCACCGCCCTCGACGAAGCCGCCACCATCAACGTTTTATGCTCGGATAAAACCGGGACGCTGACCCGCAACCAACTCTTCGTAACCAGTGTTCGCCCCATGCCGGGCTTCGATGAGGCGCACATCCTCGGGATGGCTGCGCTCGCCAGTTCCGACGGCGGCCAGGACTCCGTCGATGCAGCAATCCGATCCGGCGCCGCGCAAAAGCCTTCAGCCGGCCTGCCGAAACTAACCAGTTTTATTCCATTCGATCCCGGCACGAAAATCTCTGAAGCTGTGGCGACAGACGCAAAGGGCGTACAGGAGCGCATCGTCAAAGGGGCCTTCACGGTTGTCGCAGGTATGGCAACTCCAACTCCGGCCGCAGCGGCGATTGCGGATGACCTCGAAAAACAAGGCTTCCGGGTGCTGGCGGTGGCTGCCGGCGCTCCGGCGGCGATGCAGATGCTCGGCTTCATCGCACTGAGCGATCCGCCGCGCACTGACTCCGCTTCCCTCATCTCGGAATTGAAAGCACTCGGCGTGCGTACCGTCATGGTGACGGGCGATGCGCCGGCGACTGCGGCCATTGTTGCCCACGCGATCGGACTGGAAGGCGCTGTGTTTCCTGCGGGACCGATCCCCAAGGCCGTCAAGCCGGAGGATTTCGCGGTCTTCGCGAGCATTCTCCCGGAAGGAAAATTCGACCTCGTCAAAGCATTCCAGAAGGGCGGGAACACGGTCGGGATGTGCGGAGACGGCGCAAACGATGCGCCGGCGCTGCGCCAGGCACAGATCGGAATTGCAGTATCGACTGCCACCGACGTGGCCAAATCGGCAGCCGGCGTGGTTCTGACGGAGGCCGGCCTTGGTGGCATCGTTGCCGCGGTCAAGGAAGGCAGGATCACGTTTCAGCGCATCCTTACTTACACACTGAACTCGGTCCTCAAGAAAATTGTGCAGGTACTACTGCTGGCCGTCGGTCTGGTGATGACCGGCCATGCTGTGCTGACCCCCATGCTGATGGTGATCGTGATGATCACAGGAGATTTTCTGGCCATGTCTCTCACCACGGATCGGGTGCGCCCCTCGGCGAACCCAGACTCGTGGCAAATCGGCCGGATCACGGGCGCCGGTGTGATCCTCGGTCTCTGTTTTCTCGTGTTTGCAACTACAGTTCTGGCGATCGGCAAATTCGAATTGAAACTGACGACGAGCGGCCTACAAACTCTTTCCGTCGTCGCTATCGTGTTCGGCGGCCAGGCGACCATTTACGCCATTCGGTCGCGCCACCATTTATGGGGTTTACGGCCAACGAAATGGCTGGTGCTGTCCTCAATGGCCGACATTCTCATCATTTCGACACTCGCCGCTCGCGGCATTGCAATGGCGCCCTTGCCGCTCTTTGTGATCGCATGCGAATTTGCAGGAGCTCTTGTCTTTGGGCTGGTGCTCGATTCAATCAAAATTCCCGTCTTCGCGCGCCTCGGCATATCGTAGAGATCATCTCCAGCTTCTCTGCCCCTATTCAGTATCGAGGCGACGCATCCTCTCGCCGATTGAAGGAAATGGTGCCAATCCTGGATACCGATTCGGCCGAGCGCAACTTCGAAGAGCAGCTCTGTGCAATGTTTACCTTCTTTGAAAGCCCTGTCGGCATACGGGTTTGTAATTTCATCGCCGAAGGACAAATCGACTCCGAGTTCGTCGCAACCAAGAAATCGCGCTTATTAGTTGCAAATCCAGACTGGGTTTATCTATGGCCTGGAATCAAGGCCGGCAGGTTCATGTGAAAAGTGGCGCCGCGCCCGACAGTGCGCTCGGCCCATAAGTGCCCACCATGCGACTCAATGATTGACCGGCTGATGCGAAGCCCCATGCCCGTGCCGTGCGGTTTGGTTGTAAAGAACGGTTCGAAAATCTGTTCCGCGAACTGCGACGGAAGTCCTACGCCTGTATCACTGAATGAGACAAGAATCTGTTCATTTTCGTATCTCTGCGACCTTATGACCATCTCTCGTATTCCGTCAACATTCTTCATCGCCTCGATGCTGTTGACGATCAGATTCATCGCGACCTGCTGCAATTGCACGCGATCTCCGACAATCTGGAGAAGGTCGTCTGCCAGATCCGTCCGGACCGATATGTTGTATCGCATTCCCTGGCCGCGCAGGAGGGCGACGGTTTCCCGATTGATCTCGTTTACATCAAGAACCTCTCGATCCAGGGCGCCTCTTTCGAATTGTGACCGAATCCCATTCACAATCTCGGCAGCGCGTTGTGCGTCTCTTCCAATTCTGGTGACAGCCGTGCGCACCTCATCGAGATTGGGTTTATCGCCCCCGAGCTTTCGCAGGCAAACGTTGACGTTAGTAATCGCGCCACTGATCGGTTGACTGATTTCATGAGCTAGCGATGCAGTTAACTCTCCCATCGTTGTCACCCGATTGATGCGTGCAAGATCGCCCTGCGCCTGGCGCAAAGCCTCTTCGGTACGCTTCTGGTCGTCGATGTCGGTCGTCGTACCGACGAATTTGATGACGTTTCCTTGCGCATCGTGCAAGGGCACGGCCTGCTGAAGGTGCCAGCGATAGGCCCCGTCGTGAGCGCGCAGACCCCTGTTTTCAAACACAAACCCGCGTCCCGAACTCGCGCCCTCCCAGAAGGTCCTGATTACTCTGTCCCGATCTTCAGGGCGGACCGCGTTCATCCAGGCCTCAGGATTTGACCGGACGAAATCGAGAGTTTGACCGGAGAATTCAAGCCAAACTCGATTCACGAAATCGGGCGTCCCATCAGGATTGAGCGTCCAGGCAGCGACTGGAAGTTGCTGCAGCAGATCGACTTGGATTTGCAACTTTGTTGCGGCTTGCTGCTGCTCACGGTAAAGGCGGCTGGTCTCCGCCAGTCTTTGTTCGCTAGCGCGCAGTTTTTCGAGTTCCGGCTGGCGCTCCTGTTCAAATGCGCGTGCGCTGTCCAGCACAATTCGTACGGTCGTTCGCAGGGCTTGCGGCTATTGTTCCACGGGGCCGAGCGGCGTAGCCGACCAGTCGAGCGCGCGCTTACGCGTGGCCATCTCGCTGTCACCGGCAAACACTGACTCGATCAACTCCCTCTTGCCAGGCTCCATCTCCAGATCCTCTGGCTCGGCGGCAACGCGGAAAAGGTCTGCAGCCCCATGGTTGATGACTCTAGGGAGCCACCCGGCAAGCCGGATCAGGCTGGCGTCGGAATGCGATTAATGAAAGAACGCGAGACCAACGGATCAGGAATATGGCTCTCAGAGGAATTCGGGGGAAACCTATGGGCCCACTCGCCTCGAACGTGCCGATTCAAGCGATGCCAAATTATATCGTGCGCCGAAGATGGACGAAACGAGCATCGGTGGCCAAAGCAGCAGACAGCGTCACTTGCGCCCGGTGCAAAGGGGGGTTAGGATTTGGAACGCGTTATCCGCGAAATCACTCGCCGCTATTGTCTACTGCAAAGCGCCAGAAGCGCATGGGGTTGGCTGTCAATTCAAGAGATCATGATTGCTCCGATTGATCCGCATCCTGATCTCTGGCTCAATCAAAAAGTCCGGTCGAATCTGTCCGGATCGCGCTGGCGAGGATGGTTTACAGTCAGTTGGATGGATCAATGCCCTCTGTAGGACAGATATCGACGAGACTCGACGCTCGCGAGGACCTTCGACGCCTCTCGCGTGCAAACCTTCCTGTCAATACTGTGGAACTTGCGCGCTATCTGATTGGCAAGGTCGTAGTTCACGACACCGCGAACGGCAGGCTAAGCGGACGCATCGTTGAAACTGAAGCTTATCCCGTTGGTGACGCAGCTGGACATGCTTTTCGGGGTAGGACACCACGCAATAACGTCCTTTTTCTTGAGCGAGGACACGCGTATGTGTATCTCGCATATGGCGTGTCCTTCTTGTTGAATGTAACAAGCGAGAAGGCTGGAGTCGGTGCAGGAGTTTTGTTACGAGCTATCGAGCCTCTTGACGGCTTCAAGCCCATGGATAGCGCGCGTCGAGGGAAAAAATGGACTGATATCGGAAGAGGGCCGGGACGATTGACTAAGTCGTTGCAGGTTGACCTCCGGCAAAATGGATTGGACTTGTGCAGTGCGGCTTCTTCGCTTTGGCTGGCTCAGACAACGCGCAAAGCCGGGCCGATCGGCAAGACTGTGCGCATCGGTCTGACTCACGAAGCGGACCGCTTATTGCGCTTCTACGAACGTGGTAATGAATACATCAGCGGCCCCAGAAGATTACTCAGAGAATGACCGGCGTGGAAATCGTCAACTTATTTTCGCTCTCATGGCGCGCGGTCAGCCTGTGAGGGAATGGGCGAATGATACGCATCCACACTGCCGAAGTTACAATCTTCTCAAGTATGGTCTTCTAATCTGCAAGCACCTTCATTAGGCCTGCGTGACGTCATTTCTACGTCTCTGAACATTGTCCTCTGTGGAATCAATCCAGGAATGCGATCGGCAACAGTCGGACTACACTTCGCGAACAGAAGTAACCGCTTTTGGCGTGTGTTTCACCTCGCAGGCTTTACCGTCAGGCGACTCGAACCGGAGCATGCACATCTCTTACTCGATTATGGTTGTGGAATCACCTCCGTGGTTTCTCGGCCGACGGTGAGCGCAACAGAACTCAGTCGAGCCGACTACATCGCCGCCCATCCTGTATTCGAACGCAAAATCGCGATCTACAAGCCCAGATACCTGGCGTTCATGGGGAAGCCCGCGTGTTCAGTGTTTCTGAACTAGCGAGATCTTTCATGGGGGTTGCAGCGAACTACGTTCGGCGGCTCCGCGATTCTGGATATTACCCAATCCGAGCGGCCTGGACCGCGCATTCACCTTCGGCAAATTGACATACGCCTATAGAGAGCTATTCGAGGCCGTGGAACTCCGCGGTTGGTAAGTGAAGGCGGTGATACGATGTGCTCCTGCGAAATGCGAGTTCATTTCGCCGTGAGGAGTCTCTGCAGGATCACAGCTTCGTTGTGCTCCTGATCCTTGGCGCCATAGACTAACGTGACGGTGCCTTTCGCCGCCTCTCGTCTCAAGAGCGAGACCTGTTCTTTGTTCCTCTTGAGTTCCTCGCGGTAGCGCAACCGAAACTCTGCCCACTTGGCTGGATCGTGGGCAAACCATTTTCGAAGTTCCGTGCTTGGCGCTACGTCCTTTAGCCAAAGATCCACCCTCGCCTTCTCCTTCGTGAGGCCTCGCGGCCAAAGCCGGTCCACGAGGATCCGCGTTCCGTCCTCCCGGTCCGGCTCTTCGTAAGCCCGTTTGATCCGAATATCCATCATCTGACTATTTGCCCGCACCCACTCGAATCATACGCAGAAAATCGCCCCCGTGGGCCTGTTTTAGATCGCGATCCGCGTGCTTCGCGAGGGCCTGAATCACATTTGGTTGCATCAGCGACTCGGCTCCCACCGCCGATGCAATCATAGCGGCACCCCACAAAAGTCGACGGCGTCAGCATTCTTGAGCCTTCGCCAATATCCCAAAGTTTCAATTCTTTGAGAGTACCAGGGCAACACGGACGATCCCCGGCCAACCCTTGTCGCAATTCTGGCGAATCTTCGCTAACGGTCGATTCGGAAACCAGGCAACCAACGCTTCCTCAATGCTCGACGCCACCACAACAGAAATCCGGTGACAAACAGGCCTCCTGGCGCTAGACCAACCAGAACCCACAAGACTCGCATCGCGGGACCACCCCACGCACCAAAATGAAGCGGCCTAAAGAGCAGCATGAGACGCACTCCGGCAGGCGCGTTGATTGGGTTGAGCTCACGCAATAAATGACCGTCTCTGCGATCAAAATCAACAATCATCAGCGTGCCGGTGCGTTCGAACATGCCGTTGTCCAGTTGGATCGATACCGGGCTTTCAGGGCCGGTCGGAAGTTTAACCACTCGCAGTTTGTAGGGGGAACCTGGAAAGCCCAAAAAAGACGCGACAGCACGATCGACGAGGGGCTGAATTTTCGAGTCTGGCAAGCCGTGAGAGGAGGTGGAGACTGGGGATTGGAAAAATACGTTCATGTCATTTTTGCGCCCACCAGTGAGGATTGACACGCTGGAACCAATAATCGGGAGACAGTAGTAGGCACCTGTAAAAGAGAGCAACTAGAGAAAAATGCTTGCGAAGAGTCCTCCTGCGGTATGCAGATCCCAATTCAAACGACACCAACGGCCATGAAGGCGGATCTTTAGCGCGCCTCTCCATCGCATGCGCCCAGGCCACCAGAGAACGATCCCGATGCCGCAGAGGATGAATAAGAGCACGCCTGCGACACCCTCTACCAGAATCCCGTTGTCTCCGCTTAAGAGCTCGACGTGAAGCATGACGAGAAAGTTGATGATCCCCTCATCTTCCTCCCGGGTTCCGAGCAGGCGATTGGAACCGGGGGCAATAAAGACAAAGGTGCGATAACCGGGCCGATGCTCGCCTTGCATCTGAAAAATCCAAGCTCCGTCCTTGGTCGGCCCCGCCGCAATAATGGTTCGGTCTGGGAAACGACCTCTGACTGAGGCAAGCATTGAATCAAAGTCCGGCGGCTTATTCTCTTCAATTCTGCGATACAACTCTGGAGAGAATTTCGCATTGAGCGAATCGCGAAAAACAATCGCACTACCCGAAAGCCCAATCACGGTAGCCAGAAGTCGCACGAGCAGACCAGTCCAAAGATGTATCTGGAAGAGTGCTCTGCGCAGCCACAGTCGTCCGGGATGCTCGGTGAATGAGCCCAGCCACGATCTCGACCTTGCCGGTGCTCGGACCTCTCGACGCTGCTGTCGACCGATCAACGCGCACCTCTGTGGTCAAAGCATAATCAATCAACTGCATCGCATGCCCTCTTCAACAGACCGCAATACTAGTCCGAGGCCAAGAGCCTAGAAGGAAAATTTGGCCGCGAGCTGAACCAGCCTCGGTGCCTGAGCGCGCTCGATATCGCCGAAGGCGGTGTCATTCTTCTGACCGTCGACTGCAGCAGGGCCATAGAACTGCGCATGATTGAGCGTGTTGAAGGTCTCCAGGCGCAATTCCATACTTGTTCGCTCCGTGATTCGGAGATCCTTCTTAAGCTTGGTATCGAAGTCTTCGATTCCCGGCCCATAGATCTCGCGCCGCCGTGCGCTACCCAACTGTCCAAGGGTTTCTTCCGGGAAGAGGGCCGTATTGAACGCTGGCTTGTCGTTGCGTCCGTTCGTGTTGATGTGGAGAGATCCGGGCAGACGCTGCGGAGTGTCCAGCAGATAGTTGTTGGCGCCATTGCCCAAGGTGCCTGGCAAGGAATTGTCGGAGTTATCAAACAGCGTGACGGGAAGACCTGTCGTGAACCGGGCCGCTCCAGACAGGATCCATCCTTCTGTGAGACGGCCATGACGATTCGCTGCCCATGCCACCGGGATCTGCCAGGTATAGTTGGCCACCACTGAATGCTTCATATCCCAGGCAGAGATCTCCCGAGAGTGTCTTGGATCAAGAGGGTCGAGCTGTTCACCGATGTTCGATCCCTGGTCGATGGACTTGGCGTAAGAATAACTCAGCGAAGCCTGTGAACCTCAGCACAGGTGCTCCTGGAGCCAACCGAAACCCTCGCTGACGCTTTGACCGCGCTTGAGTACCTTCCTACGGGAGGCCGAACGCCGCTGGCACATGCCCTGAGCCTAGTCAAAGGCTATGTCACGCCCTGACGATCCTCATCCTCGTCACCGATGGGCGCGCAAACATCCCCCTCGCTGGAGGAGATCCCGCACGAGAAGCACTGGAGATCGCCGAGCAGCTGAATTGCCGCGGATTCGTGATTGACACGGAAATCTCGGAACAACGCTTGGGAAACGCTCAAAAGTTGGCAGAAGCGTTCGGGGCTCACCACATGGCTTTGGAAGACCCTGAAAGAATTGAAGATATAGCCATCGAGACCGAGCGGCCTGAGGGAACTTTCCCGCAGAAGTGACCGGCCTCAACGATGGATTTGCTGACACTTTTAGTCCGAAAAAAGATCCGGCGGACCGCGGTTTCCACCGTCCTCGCCAGGAATCCAATGGTTTACTGGGGATATACTTCCTCTATCTGGTGTTCGGGAAGACGGTGCGAATCCGTCACTACCCCGTAACTGTAAGCGTTGAGAGCTTGGCAATCGATTCGAAGCCACTGGGGCGAGAGTTCTGGGAAGGCTGTCCAAGTTCAACGAAGCGCAAGTCAGGAGACCGGCCAGATAGGATACGGGCTTAATCCAACCTCGCTGGGAGGGTTGGAGAGCATATCGCGCTGTCCCTTTCCAGGACCGCGTGTCTGCCGCCTATCAATGATTCCCGCTCAGCTTCCGGCGCATATCTGCGCTCGCAAGCAAGGAGCGTCGCATGCAGCAAATCGAAGGTGACCAGGTCGTCCTCATTCTCGGCGGTGTTCGCAGTGGCAAGAGCGGTTACGCGCAGCGGCTTGCCGAGCTTGCAAGCCGAGTCACGTTTGTCGCCACGGCCGAGCGCCGCGACGATGAGGAGATGCTCAAGAAAATCGAACGCCATCGCGCTGAACGGCCCTCCCACTGGAAAACGATCGAAGAGCCGCTCAATTTGGCGCATATCGTGAGATCGGCAGGAGCTGACTGCGACGTGCTCCTGATCGATTGCCTGACTCTGTTCGCGTCCAATCTTCTTGAAGCGCACGGTGAAGATCTGGCGCTTGCACAACCCCGAATTGACGATCTGTGCGCCGCAGTGCGATCCGCATCATGTACGGTGATCCTTGTCTCAAATGAGGTGGGCAGCGGCGTAGTTCCGGCGTATATGCTTGGCCGTCGTTTTCGCGATCTGGTTGGTGAAATCAATCAACGCATCGCTTCTGTTGCCGATTCAGTGCTTTTTATGGTCGCCGGATTGCCCCTCGCTCTCAAGGGTTCTATCCCCGAGGTCGAGCAATGATCACCCTTCCTCTCTCAAGAACCGCAAGCCGTGTGGACATGAAGAGAGTCCTGGTTTGCTTATGCCTTCTGGCTTTTGTGATTCCCAGTTGGGCGAGCCGCATCCTCAAAGATGAAACGGGCCGGTCGGTTACTGTTACCGATCACCCACATCGCATCATCTGCCTGGTGCCCAGCATCACGGATAGCGTTTTTTCGTTGGGCGCCTCGGACGATGTGGTGGCCGTCAGCGACTACGTGAAGTATCCGCCGGAGGCGATGCTCAAACCGAGCGTCGGATCGATCAGCAATCCATCGATGGAAACGATTCTGTCTCTCCATCCCGATCTTGTTTTGGGAATGCCTAAGTCTAACCAACCGTCTGTTCTCGACCAAATTCAAAGCCTTGGCATTCCTGTCTACCTCGTCGATCCCCACGGAATCGCGGGTATTCTCCAATCCATCACCAGTCTCGGGCAAGCCATCAATCGCGAGCCGCAAGCCGCGTCTGTAGTCGCACGCCTTAAGCAGCGGATCGCCGCTGTCCGTGCAAGTGTGCAGGGGAAGCCAGTGATCAAGGTCTTCGCTCCGGTTTCCTACGATCCCGTTATCACAATTGGCAAAGGCGCCTTTATAACGGAGATTATCGCGGCAGCAGGCGGCGAATCCATAACTTCAGACATTGCGCAGGAGTGGCCTCAAATCAGCATGGAAGCTGTCGTCGCGCGTGCGCCGGAGGCGCTGTTACTGGTGCGCGGCGGAAGAATCACCATTGACATTCTTAAAGATCGGCCCGGTTGGAATGCGTTGCCGGCCGTCCGCGACAAACGTGTGTACTTTGTGGACAAGCGAGTTGAATTTCCCAGCCCTGTAGCGATCGATGCACTGGAGGACCTGGCCAAACAATTTCATCCCTCAGCTGAATTCTCAACGTCAGTTCATTCCATCCATTAACCAGCAGGGTGTCGAGAAGTGCGGTGTGAATCCGCCACTACCCCGTAACTGTAAGCGCCGAGAACCATGCAAGGACTGTCAACGCCACTGGAGTTTCACTCTGGGAAGGCAGCATGGATTCGCCGAAGCGCGAGTCAGGAGACCGGCCCTGCTGAATACTTCCGAGGGGGAAACCATGTTCCGATTTTCACGCCTATGCCTATTGCAATTTCCCATTAGCTTCATCTTCGTCATCGGTGCTGTCACCATTGCCGCACAGACCACCGTCATCCGTGGGACGGTATCCGATTCGTCCGGCGCAGTCATAGCCAACGCTCAAATAGAACTACTCGAACACGGAGTTCCCGTAGCGACCGTCGCCACCAATGCAAGGGGCCAGTACCATATTCCACGGAATCCTGTGCCCGATTCACAATTGCGGGTTTCAGTTCCAGGATTCGTCACAGTGGACAAGGCAATCGAAAGCAGCAGCAATGGACCCGAGCTGACTTTCGATATCGTCCTTCGGGTCGCATCACTTTCCGAGCAGATTACGGTTACATCGACCGGCGCTCCCACTCCTCAAGCCCAGTTAGGCGCAGCCGTCACAGTGTTGGATACCTCGGACTATCAGGGCACGCGCGACATACAGGAGGGACTGCGGTTTGTGCCTGGACTACAGGCTACGCAGACAGGTCAGGCAGGCGGAACAACTTCGATCTTCATCCACGGCGGCGCCAGCGATGCGAATAAGGTGTTGATCGATGGGATCCCGATGAACGACATCGGAGGAGCCGTAGAGTTTGCCAATGTCGCAAGTGCCGCGGTTGGCCAGGTTGAAGTCCTTCGCGGCCCGAACAGCGCCCTCTATGGGTCGGATGCATTGGCCGGTGTGATCAGCCTGACGACGGCAAGAGGAACCACTCCGCTTCCTCTATTTTCTTACTCGGCTGACGGAGGCAATCTCTACACGTATCACCAGGAAGGCGCACTTGGCGGCCAATACAAGAGGTTCGACTACTTCTCGGACTACTCCCGCTTTGACAGCCACAATGCGATTCCGGACGATGAGTTTCATAACGGCACTTTCGCCGGAACTTTCGGCTGGGATATTTCTTCCGCCTCCAGCCTGCGCGCGACCGTCCATCATGACCGGGTGGCTTCCGGTCAACCGGGTGCGATTCAACTCTATGGCGTTCCGACGGATGGAGGCCAGGCCAATGAAGACGCCTACTTCGGCGTAACCTGGGACAACAAGACCACAGCGAACTGGCACAATCTGGTCCAGTATGGCGGCCTTCGGTTGAGGTCGCTTTATTCTCAATTTGCACCTGCGGGAACCGCAGATTCTGGCTATACTCTCGGAGCGCCCGTAACGGTTCAAGGAGCAAACGGATATACCGTCAGCGGGCAGGCGCTGGAGTTCAACGATGGACCACCCTACCCCTACACTTACCCTGCTTCAACCGACAAGGACTTCGTTTACGCGCAGTCGGACTACCGGCTGAACCCCCATATTCTTGGGCTGGTGGCGTTTCGTTATGAAGACGAGCGCGGATACTCGGGTGGCCCGGAGAGCTCCATCCAGAGAGGCAATTACAGTTACACGTTTCAATTTCAGGGAGACATACGCGGCCGCTTGTTCTACACCGTCGGCAGCGGGCTCGAAGATAACGGTCTGTTTGGGCTGGCGGGCACACCGCGCGCATCGCTTGCGTGGCAAGCCGCGCAGGGGGGCGCAGGAAAACTCTTCAGTGGTACAAAATTGCGAGCCAGTTTCGGTGAAGGGATTAAAGAACCGGCTATCTTCGATCAGCTCGATTCTCTTTACGACGTGCTCTCCGGTCTCCCGCCTGGGAGTCAACCCTCCGGCAGTCAGCTTATCGTGCAATACCACATAGCTCCGATCGGTCCTCAGAACTCCAGAACATACGATGGCGGCATCGATCAATTGTTGTTCAATGGCCGCAACCGGGTGAGCCTCACGCTGTTTCACAATGAGTTCACCAACGGCATCGAATACATCCCGCAGCAGGGGCTTGTCGAGCTCGGCGTGCCCAGCGCGATTGCAGCCCAGGCAGCCTATGGAGCCACTGTAAACTCGCAGGCCTACCGTGCGCAGGGCGCGGAAGCGGAGATCGAATCTCAGTTGTCCAGAGACTTCTTTGTCCGCGCTGGCTACACCTACGTTGACGCCACCATCCAGCATTCTTTCTCAAGCGACGCAATCGGGCCAAGCTTCAATCCAAACTTTCCGACTGTCCCAATCGGAATCTATTCTCCGCTGATCGGCGCGCGTCCCTTCCGAATCGCTCCTCACACAGGCTACTTTGAAACCGGCTATTCTCGCCGCCGCATCTCAGCAAGCCTTCGCGGGACCCTCGTTGGAAGTCGGGATGACAGCGATTTCCTTACTGATTCCAACTATGGCAACACTTTGCTTCTTCCCAATCGCAACCTGGATGGATCGTACCAACGCCTTGACCTGGTCTCAAGCTATCAGGCAAGCCGGTGCGTTTCCATTAATGCTAATTTCCAGAATCTGCTCAACGAGCATTACAGCGAAGCCTTCGGATATCCATCCCTCCCGTTCACCTTCCGAGCCGGCATCAAGCTGAACTTCGGCGGAGAGTCATGGAAACTGAAGTAAGCAAAATCGCCGTCACGCCCATGGCCGCCATTCCTTTCGGACGGAGGCCCTGGGAGGATTTGCCTCAAAAGCCTCGCAAGCGATCCCGCGATAGATTCAACCTGCTTGCTATCGTCGTCCTGCTGTTCTCTATTTTGATTGCGACAATCCTGATCTCTGTTTCGATCGGCGCAATTCATATCCCGGTGGGCGCAATGGCGGCTGCGGTCTTCGAGCGCCATCCGCTCTCGGAGACTCAACAAACTATTCTCCTCGCAATTCGTCTTCCTCGCGTTCTTGCCTCTGCCCTGGTCGGTGCGGCGCTTGCTATCGCAGGACTGATGTTTCAGGGTCTCTTCCGGAATCCGATGGCAGATCCATACATCATTGGCGCCTCTGGTGGAGCGGCCGTCGGAGCTTGCATCGGAATTGTCCTTCTCGCACAATGGTCCATCTTCGGATTCAGCGCTGCGGCTCTGCTTGCCTTTCTGGGCTCGGTCGTGACCATGGCTGCTGTCTATTCTCTGGCGCGCGCACGCGGCCGCACGAACGGCGTCACCCTGTTGCTTGCGGGGTTTGCAGTGGGCACGATGTTAAGCAATTCAACTTATCTGTTCGAGATCTTCGATCCGAATCCCGAGTCAGGACACAGGGTTGTTGCTGCGTGGCTGCATGGAGTCATTTCCGTCCCTCAGTGGAAACAACTCGCCCTCACCTCCGTTCTGTTGGCAGTGGGCGCACTTTCTGCTTATCCCCTCATGCGCCGCCTCAATACCCTCGCGCTCGGCGATGAGTATGCGCATCAGCTCGGCATCCGTGTTGAAACGACGCGCATTCTTATTATTCTCGTCGGCTCACTTTTCACGGCCATCGCTGTGTCTCTCGGCGGCCTCATCAGTTTTGCAGGACTCATTGTTCCCCACGTCGCGCGTCTCCTCCTTGGCCCCGATCACATTCGTCTGCTTCCTGTCACCGCCCTTGCCGGTGCAATATTTCTCGTCATCACAGACACCATCGCCCGGACACTTTTCGCGCCCACCGAACTTCCTGTCGGAATTCTGATGGCCTTCCTTGGTGGCCCATTTTTTCTATATTTGCTTCGTAAGAACAAAAGGGAGTACACGCTATGACTCCCATCCTGGAACTGTCGAATGTCGGATTCGGCTACGCTGAGCGTTCTGTGTTTGAACACATCAGTCTCACGCTGGTGAAAGGCAGTTGCACCGCACTCGTCGGTCCCAATGGGGTTGGTAAGACGACGTTGCTTCGCGTTTCCACCGGCGCTCTGACACCAACTTCTGGGCGAGTTCTGCTTCACGGTGAGTCTCCGGCGACCATGCCGCTAAAGCAAAGATCTCGGCTCGTAGCACTGGTGCCGCACCAGCTTGATATCCCTTTCGACTTCACCGTAGAGCAGATCGTCGAACAGGGTCGAAGCCCCTATCTTGGCCTGCTGAGGGGCATGATGGAAGAAGATCGCCGGGCCGTCGATCGCGCTCTCAACCTCGCCGATGTTTCCGGTCTGCGCTTCCGCATCTTCAACGAACTTAGTGGCGGAGAGCGTCAGCGGGTCAAGATCGCTCTGGGCCTTGCACAGGATCCTAAGCTCCTACTGCTCGACGAACCGACCCAGAACCTGGACATCGGACGGCAGGTTGAGTTGATTGACTTGCTCCATTATCTGCGCGATGAAGGCATTACCATCCTTGCCTCCATCCACGATCTTCACCTCGTCCATCACAATTTCTCGTTCGTACATCTCATGGGACCTGACCACTCACTGACCAGTGGCATTCCAAAGGATGTTTTAACGCCCGAGCGAATTGCGAGCGCATTCAACTGCGCCCTCGGAAGACACCCATTGTTGATGGAGACAACCTCTGTCCATTCCAGCCAAGGATTTCAATGACTCCGACCATCGCAGACACGATCGATCAATTGACGCGCGACATTACACCGCCCAGCGAAGCATGGCGTTCCAAGGCCCGAGCGCGTCTCGATACGCTCACTAAACCGCTCGGTAGCCTCGGCCGGCTCGAAGACCTTGCCGCGCAGGTCGTCGCAATTCGCGAAGGCAGACTTGCGTCACCTTCAGGCCCAATTGGCAAATCAGTCTACGTCTTCGCGGCCGATCACGGCATTACCGCCGAGGGTGTGAGTGCGTATCCGCGCGAAGTAACTCATCAGATGGTCCTCAACTTTCTAGCTCAGGGAGCAGCGGTCAATGTGCTCGCACGCCTTCATGGTGTCGAGCTTCACGTCGTAGACGTGGGGGTTGACGCGGATTTCCGAGGCGTCGCAGGCCTGCATCATCACAAGGTCGCGAACGGGACACGCAACATGCTCCGAGAAGAGGCAATGGATGACGGGCAATTGGAACAGGCGCTCGGCGTTGGAGCGACACTCGCAGCAGAAGCCGGGGCCGCCGGCCAGAGCCTCGTGGCCATCGGTGAGATGGGCATTGGCAATACCACCTCAGCCAGCGTAATCACTTGCGCTCTCACTGGTGCCCCTCCAGAGCTTGCGACGGGCCGTGGCACGGGTCTTGATTCGGCGGCTCATCAGCGCAAGATTGGCGTTGTCAGGGATGTATTAGTCAAGCATTCTCTTGACCTCTCTCGCCCTTTACAGCCGCTTGAGATCCTTTGTCGTGTCGGTGGCCTTGAAATTGCGGCCATGACTGGAATGGTGCTCGCGGCTTCCAGCCACAAGCTCGCCGTCGTGGTAGATGGCTTCATCTCAACCGCAGCCGCAGCTCTGGCTGTCGCAATCGAGCCGAAGGCGCTGGGCTACCTGATTGCCGGCCATCGATCGCAAGAGCCCGGTCACGCCCTTTTGCTTGAACATCTGAACTTAATACCGGTTCTTGCCCTTGACATGCGACTCGGCGAAGGCACTGGCGCCGTTCTCGCCATATCTATCGTGGAGTCGGCGATCTGCCTCTACACGCAGATGGCTACCTTTACCTCAGCCGGCGTGAGTGAGGCCTCAGAATGAGCCTGCTCTCAACTCTTCGTGGTCTCGGGTCCGATTTTCTCGCGGCGATCCAATTCCTCACGCGTGTCCCGGTCCCGACGCCCACTTACAGTGCAGACTCGCTTGCGCGCTCTGTGAAATTCTTTCCCGTCGTCGGCCTTCTTGTAGGCGCTAGCGCCGCGCTCGTGCATCTCTTGCTGGCTCCTCACTGGCCAAGAGTTGTAGTGGCATTCATCGTACTGACGTGCCTTTGCCTGATAACGGGATTGATTCACGAGGATGGTCTCGCCGACGCGGCGGATGGTTTCGGCGGAAGGTGGAATCGCGAGACAATCCTGCTGATCATGCGTGACAGCCGCATTGGCAGCTACGGAGCGGCTGCACTCACTCTGAGCTTGCTCGGTCGCATTCTTCTGCTTTCCTCGCTACCGCTCGCATTGGTACCGCAGTATCTCATCGCAACGCGCGTACTGGGCCAGTGGACGACGTTACCTCTCAGCTTCTACCTATCTTCCGCGCGCGCTCAAAGCGATGGCCAGACGGACGGCCAGGGGGCGCGCATCGCCCGCATTACATCTCTCGGCTCATTGATCGCCGGCACCCTCTTCAGCTTTGCGGTCGTCATAGCGCTCCTGCGCACGCAAGCTGCATTTGCCATAGGGGCTGCCATCGTCGTTACCCTCGCCAGTGGTCTTTACTTCCAAAAACGAATTGGCGGCGTGACCGGGGACTGTTTCGGCGCCACCAACCAGATTGCCGAAGTTGCTGTTTATTTGTGCGGAGCGTGGATCGTATGAACGGCATCCTGTTCATTCGTCATGCGGAGACCGATATGGCCGGAACTTTTTGCGGCCACTCGAACCCGCCTATCAATGCACGCGGCCGGCAGCAGATTCAGCAACTCAGGAGCGCGCTCGATCGTGAAGAGATCGAGTGTATATTTACGAGCGATCTCGAAAGAGCAGCATCCACGGCAGGCGCGCTCGCTGATGCCTTCGGCGTTCCATGTATCACCAAACCAAGTCTTCGTGAGATCGACTTCGGCAATTGGGAAGGTCTTACCTGGCAGCAAATCCAGGAAGAGAACGAAGTTTTTGCCCGCAGGTGGACAGAAGCCTTTCCCGACTTGTCAGCGCCCGGCGGCGAATCATTTGCAGATTTTGAGACCAGGGTGATTGCCGAAGCTACTGAGATATTCAACAGTAATGACCGGCGGCAAGCGGCCATTGTGACTCATGGCGGCGTGATGCGAGTCGTTCTTCAGACGATGTGTGGCGTTGCCGGGAATCAAGCCTGGGAACTTACAAAGCACTATTGCAGTTTCTTCAGGTATCCGCGCGAGGGGACACGATAATGGAAAACAGTGTCCGCGTAAGAGAGCTAGCCGGATGG
>Ga0206796_1041_pt1 | contig 30424 bp, 29 predicted proteins | sample Alteio_BWOrgCont_68_FD_152895 | JGI IMG/M metagenome (GOLD analysis project Ga0206796, IMG submission 152895) | Enriched cells from forest soil in Barre Woods Harvard Forest LTER site, Petersham, Massachusetts, United States -... | ecosystem: Environmental > Terrestrial > Soil > Temperate forest >...
AATGGGTGGTCGCCCTGCGACCCCGCAACAGACCGGCGGCGCCGAGCACCAGTGCGCCGGTGCAAACCGAGGTGACATAGTGCGCCGTGGCAGCCTGCGAGCGGACGAAATTGAGGATCTCGGTATCCTGCATCAACACATTGACGCCCGAGCCGCCCGGAATACACAGCACGTCGAGAGCAGGGCAGTCCTGCAGGGTCGTGGTTGGAGCAAGCCCCCAGCCGGACGTCGATGTAACGGGCAGGCGATCCTTCCAGATAAGATGCAGCCGGCAGTCGGACACGAGCGCGACGAGGTCAAATGGCCCCGCAAGGTCGATCAACTGGAAATCCGGAAAGACGAGAAAGCCGATTTGATGAGGCATGGTGATGATCCCAGGGGGTTGACGATGGAAGATTAGCGCATCATGCTTTGGCGCAAATGCCAAATGACCCACAAATTACGCCAACCTCCTCGGCGCGCAGCGCCGCGCCGCGAACCGTCGACCTGCTGGTCTTTGCGAACTTCCAGATGCTCGACCTCACCGGTCCGATGCAGGTGTTCGCCTCGGCCAATGTTCTTGCGGAGGAAGCCGGCGCACCGGCGCCCTATCGCCTGCGTGTGATCGCACGCGAAAACCGGGTCAGCGCATCCGCGGGCCTGGAGCTTGTCGCCCAGACCTTGCCGGCGTCGGACGAGCCGTGTGACACACTGGTGATCGCAGGCGGCTATGGCGTGTTCCAGGCGATCACCGACACAGCCCTAGTCGCCTGGCTTGCGGCAAGAGCCGGCGTAGCGCGTCGCCTCGCCTCGATCTGCAGCGGCGCCTTTTTGGCGGCGACGGCCGGGCTTCTCGATGGTCGCCGGGCCGTGACACATTGGGCCCATTGTTCGGAGCTTGCCGAGCGCTTTGCGGCGGTGACGGTCGAAACCGATCCGATCTTCGTCCAGGACGGCGCGGTGTGGACTTCGGCGGGCGTAACCGCCGGCATCGACCTCGCCCTTGCTATGGTCGAGCAGGATCTCGGTCGCGAGACGGCGCTCGCCATTGCCCGCGACCTCGTCGTGTTCGTAAAGCGGCCGGGCGGCCAGGCCCAATTCAGCACCACGCTCGCCCTGCAGCACGGCCAGGAACGCTTCGAGGCCCTGCATGGCTGGATGCGGGACAATCTGGAGGGCGACCTTTCCGTGCCTGCCCTTGCTGCACAAGCGGGCATGAGCGAGCGTAGCTTCCAGCGCCGTTATCGCCAGACGACACGCGCCTCCCCGGCACGGGCCGTGGAGCAATTGCGGGTCGAGCAGGCGCGGCTGCTGCTCGCCGACACGGTGCTGCCACTTAAGAAGATCGTTATCCAATGCGGCTTCGGCTCGGAGGAAACCATGCGCCGCAGCTTCGCCCGCCTGCTATCGACAACGCCGCAGGCCTATCGGGACCGGTTCGCGGCGTCAGCGAGCGAGCGCAAGCAGGGCCAACCCGGGATGATGGGCGATCGCAATTCCAGACCTTGTAATGGCAAAGTGAACATGTCTGCTTAGGCCGAGGGCGACCGGACATTGTGGGAGGCCGGTTCAAATGTTCGCTTCGCGCCAAGCGGTAGGTCTGGGATTGAGGACGACAATGCCACTTCGTTCGCCAAACCCGTCGTCGCCTCAATGCCCCTCACATCCTTGAGAGCGGCCACCCGCTCCCCCCAACGCACCCTAATCCAGCGTCTCGCGATAGAAATATACCGCGATGAAGCCGATCACGAGAGCAAACAGGCCGATCGGCCAGAGCTCCGGCCAGATCTCGGCAATGCCATTGCCCTTCAGCAGCACGCCGCGGATGATGCGCAGGGCATGGGTGAGTGGCAGCACCTCGCCAATCCATTGCGCCCAGACCGGCATGCCGCGGAACGGGAACATGAAGCCCGACAACATCATCGAGGGCAGCAGAGTGAACTGCGCCATCTGCTGGGCCTGCATCTGTGTCGCCGAAATGGTCGAGAACGTGAAGCCGAGCGCCAGGTTGCAGGCGATGAACAGGCCGAGCGCCAGGAAGAGCAGGATGATCGAGCCGCGCACGGGTAGCTGGAAGGCGAAGATCGAGATCGAGATGATCAGGATGATCTGCAAATAGCCGATGCCGATATAGGGCACGATCTTGCCGAGCATAACCTCGACCGGGCGCACGGGCATGGCGAGGAGATTTTCCATCGTGCCGCGCTCGCGCTCCTTGGTGATCGACAGCGTCGTGATAATCAGCGTCGAAAACACCAGCACCGTGCCGATGAGGCCAGGCACGATGTTGAGCACGGTGAGCTGCTCGGGATTATAGCGGGCGTGGACCTGGAACTGGAAGGGCGGGCTGCCGGGTGCCGCTCGCATGTTCGGCGGCAGGTCGCGATCGAAGATGGTGCCGAGCGAGGCGAGCGCCGCGGTGGCGTTGCCGATGGCCGTCGGATCGGTGGCGTCGGCATCGAGCAGCACCGCGGGCTTTTCGCCGCGGTCGACCGAGCGGCCGAAATTGGGCGGGATGTTGAGCACGAAAATGACGTCGCCGCGAGCCAGGGCCTCCTGGGCCTGCTGCTCGGACTGCATCGGCACGAAATCGTAATAACCGGTATTCTCGAGCGCCTCGACCAGGGTGCGTTCATATTGCGAGTGATCGGCCGACAGGAGACCGGTCGGCAGGTGCTTGGGGTCGGAATTGATAGCATAGCCGAACAGGAACAATTGCATCAGCGGCAGCACGATGATCAGGCGCAGCGTCATCGGATCGCGCCGCATCTGCGTCCATTCCTTGCGCAGCACAGCCATGAAGCGCCCGAATGAAAAGCCGGACATCTCAGCCTCCCGTCTTGGAAAGCAGGTGGATGAAGACATCTTCGAGCCGAGGCTCGACCTCCTCCCACGCCAGATCCGAATGGTTGGAGAGCGAGGCGATCGCCCGCTTCAGGGCTTCCCGGTCGCTGCCGGCAACATGGAGCGAGCGGCCGAAGACGGCGGCCGCCTCCACGCCCGGTATCTGCCGTAACTGGCGCGAGGCCTCGTCGATGTCTTCGCCGGTGCCCTCGAAGGTGACGAGGCCAGCATTGCGCACCACTTCCGGCGCCGTGCCCTGCACGACGATGCGGCCATTGGAAAGATAGACAATGCGCTGGCAACGCTCGGCCTCGTCCATGTAGTGAGTCGAGACCAGCACGGTCAGACCCTTGCCGGCGAGATCATGGATCATGTCCCAAAATTCGCGCCTGGCCTTGGCATCGACACCGGCTGTGGGCTCGTCGAGCAGGAGGAGCTTGGGCTCGTGCAGGATGCAGGCGGCAAGGGCCAGGCGCTGCTTCCAACCGCCGGAGAGGTGCCCGGCAAGTTGGTCAGCACGATCCGCCAGGCCCATGCGGTCCATCACCGAGCGGATGGCCTCGTCCCGCTTGGGCAGTTCATAGAGCCGGGCGACGAATTCGAGATTCTCGGCAACCGTGAGGTCTTCATAAAAGCTGAAGCGCTGGGTCATGTAGCCGACCTGGCGACGGATCTTTAGCGGTTCGCTGCGGACGTCGAAGCCCAGGCAGGTGCCCTCCCCGCCATCGGGCGTGAGCAGGCCGCAAAGCATGCGGATCGTCGTGGTCTTGCCGGAGCCGTTGGCACCGAGGAAGCCGCAGATCTCGCCCGCAGGCACCTGAAGGGTGAGGTCCTCGACGACCTTGCGCTCGCCGAAATTCTTGCGCAGGTGGCGCACGTCGATGGCAAGGTCGGCGGAGTCGAATGCGGTCATCGCATTGTCTCCACGCCACGAGCATGAACGTCGACGGGCTGGCCGGGCTTCAGCTGCGCCGCCTGTTCGGGCATCGGCCGCGCCTCGATGAGATAGACGAGCTTGGCCCGGGTCGATTCGCTGTAGATCACCGGCGGCGTGTATTGGGGTTGCGGCGCTACGTACGACACCGTGCCGATCAGGTCGGCGGGACAATTGTCGCAACCGATCGCGACCTTGTCGCCGCGATGCAGGGTTGCCAGCGCCGGCTCGGGCACGAAGAAACGCACAAGGATGTTTTGCGGCGGCAGCAGCGAGACGACGGGTGCGCCCGCCGCCATCGTCTCGCCCGGCATCGCGAGCGTATCGGCAACCCGCCCGGCGACGGGTGCTGCGACGCGGCGCTGGCCCAGACGCCATTGCGCCTGGGCCAGGGCAGCGCGTGCGGCATTCACCGCGGCGGACTGTGCCTCGATTTCACCTGGACGACCCATCGGGGCCTTGATCTGGGCAAGGCTGGCCTCCATAACGGCGACGCGCGCCACCGCAGAGGTAGAGGTGGCGCGCAGCAGATCGATATTCTGGAAGGTGGCATTGCCGGTCTTTAGCAGCGCCTCGCCGCGCTGCAGGTCGGCCTGGGCCCGGTCGCGCGTTGCGATCGCATCGGCGAGATTGGCCTCGGCCTGCTTGATCTCGGTATCCTTGCCGCCGGCCTCAAGGTTGGCGGCCTGGGCCTCCGCTTGCGCAAGCTGATGCTGCGCCTGCTCGACGGCAGCCCGGTCTTCGGTGTCGTCCTGAGCAAACAAAGGTTGCCCCACGACAACATCGTCGCCTCGTTGGACGGAAAGCGAGACCAGGAGCCCCTGCTGCGTCGGGCCGACCTTGACATAGTCGGCCTCGGCATAGCCCTGCCAGCGGATCTGGGCAGGATCGGGCCGCCACTCCCAATAGAGTGCGACCCCGAAAACGACGATGACGGCTACGAGAATGAGGATGATTTTTCTCACAATTGCACCATAAAATGCAACGCAACTATATCGTTGCATTATGCGCCATTTTGGGGCAACATCAAGCAGGAGTTGAGAGCGAGGAGGATTTCGGCGCAGGCAAGAACCTGGCAATGCCGAAATTCTCTCAAAGGACAGAGCGATCGCATTTAGGTTTTCGCGTCAACTTGTGCGCATTGCACCGCGAAGTGGTGCGGTGCAGTCAGACCAAGCCAGGAGTTTGGTCAGAGGATCGCACGATGAGTAAGGCTCATTTTGTTTGCGATCCCGGATGTGCGGGGCATCACTGCGTGCCGCATCGGGTCCGGGATGACAGAATAATTTCAAATGCGATAGCCTTGGCCCAAAAGGGGTTGGAAAGACACCTCTTTCGTGGTTTGGGAGACCGCTACCCAGTTCGTGATTGAGAAGATGGCGCAATCGACCAACACGCGAGACAATGCTGACGCATTTCGCCGCGGCCCAGGCGGGAGACCGACCCGTGCCGAGGCCGAGCGCCGTCATCAGGTCCTGCTCGACACCGCAAGCCGCCTGTTCATCGCACGTGGTCTCGACGCCGTCTCCCTGGATGCGATCGCCGAGGAAGCCGGCGTCGCCAAGCGCTTCGTCTATGCGCGCTATCGCGACAAGGGCGAATTGTTCGTCGATACGCTAACACGGCTGATCGAGGAGCGCCTCGCCTTCATCGAAGCCTACGACATCGGCGATGCGCCGGTGGAGCGCGGTTTGCTGGCTTTCGCCGAGCAGCTCGAAAATGCCGCCACGCAGCCGGCAGCCCTGGCACTTTACCGCATCATCATCACCGAGCTGCAGCGTTTCCCCGCCCTGGGCGAATTGTTCACCAGCAAAATGATCTCGCACGTGCTCGGCAGCGTGGTGCGTGTGCTCAAGGCCTATCAATCGCGCGGTGAGATTTGCTTCGACGATGCGGCCATGACGGCCGAGTTGTTTCTCACCCTCACCGTGCAGGGCGCTCGCCAGCGAGCCCTGGTCGGCCTGGGACAGACGAGCGAAGAACGAAGATACCGAATGAAGTCGGCTGTCCTTGTGTTTCTGGAAGGGTGCCGTACCAGAAACACCGCCCCGTCCAATACCACCGATTGACAGAGGTTTATGTCAGACTAATCTTCGCAACGCATCGAGCCGGATCGTGCATTCATCCTCAAGAAGATGAAGCAATGGCTCCAGCGGCCAAAGCCGCGGCGGGGAGAGATAGCGTGCCGCAACACGGCAACAACCATGTCGGAGGCGACAGCCAGGCCGTGCCGGTTCTGGCGGCGGCCGGTTTGTCCAAGAGCTTCGGGTCGATCGAGGTCCTGAGCGGCATTGCGCTGGACCTGCGTGCCGGCGAGGTGCATGCCATCATCGGTGAGAACGGCGCTGGCAAATCTACGCTGATGAAGATCCTGGCCGGCCATCTCCAGCCATCGCAGGGCACGCTTTCGATCGACGGGCACGAGGTCAAATTCACCGGCCCGGTCGATGCCGAGCAGCGCGGCATCGTGCTCGTTCATCAGGAGATCCTGCTCGCGCCGCACCTGACTGTCGCCCAGAATATTTTCCTCGGCCGGGAAATCCGGCGGGGCCTGACGCTCGACGACAGGACCATGAACCGCCGTGCCGCCGAAGCCGTGCATGAACTCGGCGCCGATGTCGAGCCGACCCGGGTGGTCGAGCGCCTGTCGATCGCCTTGCGCCAGCTCGTGCAGATCGCGCGGGCCCTGGCGGTGCCGCATCGCGTCGTCATCTTCGATGAGCCCACCGCCTCCTTGACGCCGGTGGAGACCGATGCTCTGCTCAAGGTCATCGACACCATCCGCGCCAAGGGCATCGCGGTACTCTACATATCACACCGCCTCAACGAGGTGAAAGCGATCGCCGACCGCGTCACCGTTCTGCGGGATGGTAAATGGATCGCCACCCGCGAGGCCGCAGCACTGGAGCCGATCGACATGGCTCGGCTGATGGTCGGCCGAGACATGGCCAACCTCTACCCGCCCAAGTCCCAGGTCACTCAAGCCAAGCCCGTTTTGGAGATCGAGGGTTTCACCGTCCCCGGCCACGCTGCCAATGCACGCTTCAGCCTGCATGCCGGCGAAATCCTCGGCTTTGCCGGTCTGATCGGCGCTGGACGCACGGAACTGTTCGAGGGGCTGCTGGGCCTGCGTCCGGGTTCGGGCACCGTCCGCGTTGGCGGAGCCGCGACCGCCTTCCACAATGCACGCCAAGCCATGGAAGCGGGCATCGTCTATCTTTCCGAAGACCGCAAGGGCAAGGGCCTGCTGCTGGCGCAGGATCTGCGCACCAATCTGACGCTCGCCGCGCTCGATCGCTTCACCTCGGGGCTCCTCATCGACAAGGCAAAAGAATGGGAGGCCCTCAACCGCGCCTTCGGCCAGTTCGATATTCGCGCCCGTTCCAAGAGCCTGCTCGCCGGCCAGCTTTCGGGTGGCAACCAGCAGAAGTTACTGCTGGCCAAGATGATGCTGCTCGAACCGAAAATCGTCATCATCGATGAACCGACGCGTGGCATCGATATCGGCACCAAGGAGCAGATCTACCGCTTCATCGCCAGCCTTGCCGCGAGCGGAAAGGCGGTGATCGTGATCTCCTCGGAGATGCAGGAACTGATCGGCGTGTGCCATCGCATCCTGGTAATGCGCAACGGGGAGATCGCGGGCGAAGTCAGCGGCAGCGCCATGACGGAGGCTGAGATCGTCGTTCACGCGACCGGCGTTTCCAGGGAAGTGGCAAATGCACAAATCTAGACGATATGCCCTAGGGGATAGGGTTGCGGCATGAGCGAAACGCCTGCACCGCCAAAGATGGCCAATACCAAACCGGCGAGACGCTGGCAGGACCTCGATTTGCGCGCGTTGGCGCCTTTCGTTGCCCTCGCCGTGCTGATGGCCGTGGGCTATCTCGTCAATTCCCGTTTCATCGATCTCGACAATCTTTCCAACGTGCTGGCCCGCAGCGCCTTCATCGCCACCATCGCCGTCGGCGCGACCTTCGTCATCACCGCGGGCGGGCTTGACCTTTCGGTCGGTTCGATGGCGGCGCTAATCGCCGGCACGATGATCCTCTTCTTCAACGGCGCTTACATTACGGACGGCTATGGTCTGCTCGCGACCGGCATGGTGCTGGCGGTCGGGCTCGGCGTGCTCTGCGGCGTCGCCAACGGACTGGGCGTGACGGCAGGAAGGCTCGAGCCCTTCATCGTCACTCTCGGCACCATGGCGATCTACCGCTCGCTGCTGATCTGGCTGGCGGATGGTGGCTCGATCGCCATGAAATCGCTGGCGCTGCGCGGCGAGTACCGCCCGGTTTATTTTGGCACGATCTTCGGCGTGCCCTTTCCCGTGATCGTCATCATCGCCGTCGCCCTGATCGGCGCCTTCCTGCTCTACCGCACCACCTTCGGCCGCCACGTCATGGCCGTCGGCTCCAATGAGGATGTCGCCCGTTATTCCGGCATCTCGGTCGGCCGGGTGCGCATGCTCACCTACGTCATCCAGGGTGTGTGCGTGGCGATCGCGGTCCTGGTCTACGTGCCCCGCCTCGGCTCGGCCACCTCGACGACGGGGCTTGGCTGGGAACTGCAGGCGATAACCGCCGTGGTGGTCGGCGGCACGGCGTTGCGCGGCGGCGTCGGCCGCATCTGGGGCACGATCTGCGGCGCACTGATTCTGGAGGTCATCGGCAACATCATGGTGCTGTCGAATTTCATCAGCGAGAACCTCGTCGGGGCGGTGCAAGGCGCCATCATCATCATCGCTATGCTGGTGCAGCGTTCACTGGCGAGGAGGACCTGACCCCATCGCTTTCCGGGCTTGGGGAGTGACAACCAGGTGCCTTGGACCCCAATAGCGGGAAGAAGCCCCCGTACTACATCGGCTTCGAGCGCAAAGGGAGGACATAATGCGCAAATTGCTCACCGGCCTGATGGCGGCAGGTTTCATTGCCGCCGCGGGATTGGTTGCTCACGCAGCCGATACGAAAACCATCGCTGTCTCGATCCCCGCCGCCGATCATGGCTGGACGGGCGGCGTCGTCTACCATGCACAGCAGGAAGCCAAGGCGCTGGAGGCGCGCTATCCGGGCCTGAAGGTCATCGTCAAGACCTCGCCGGACGGCGCCTCGCAGGCCAATGCGCTCGAGGACCTGACCACCCAGGGCATCGACGCGCTGGTGACGCTGCCCCACAATTCCGATGAGCTGACCGACCCGATCCGCCAGGTCAAATCGAAGGGCGTGTTCATCACCGTGGTCGACCGAGCCCTGCGCGATCCCATCCAGGATCTCTATGTCGCAGGCAACAATCCCAATCTGGGTACGGTATCGGCGGCCTATTTGAAGGAAAAGCTCGGCGGCAAGGGCGACATCGTGGTCATCCGGGGCCTGCCGATCGTCATCGACGAACAGCGCGTCAACGCCTTCAACGAGGGGCTCAAGGGCTCCGACATCAAGGTCATCGACAGCCAGTTCGGCAATTGGAGCCGGGACGACGCCTTCAAGGTCATGCAGGACTTCCTGACCAAGCACCCCAAGATCGATGCCGTATGGTGCCAGGATGACGACATGGCCGTTGGCGTGCTCGAAGCCATCAAGCAGGCCAATCGCACCGACATCAAGTTTGTGGTCGGCGGCGCCGGCATGAAGGACATGGTCAAGAAGGTCATGGACGGCGACAGCATGATCCCGGTGGACGTGCTGTATCCCCCGGCCATGGTGGCGATCGCCATGGATCTCACCGCTGCCCATCTCTACGACAAACTGCCGGTGCGCGGCTCCTATATCCTCGACGCCACCCTCGTCACCAAGGACAACGCCAAGGACTTCTATTACCCCGACTCGCCGTTCTGATCCCATCAAGCGATGCGCGAATTGCGGCCCTCTCCACACAAGTGGGGAGGGCTTTTGTTTGCGGATTTTCGAATAACCGCTCAGCACGGCCCGGCCGACCGGGACCGACGCACAAATATCGCCCAGCTGCCGCATCGTCTTCGCCGAAAACCGGCATCCGCTTTTCGGCAGAGCGCGCTAGTGTCTGGTGACGTGAGCGAGCAGACCGTAAAGACATCCTTTGAACAGGATGTAGAAGGCCAGGCTGAGATAGCCAAAGATCACCAGCTCGATCAACTGGCGCAGACCCCCCTCCATCAACGCCATCACGCCATAGGCCGCGATGAAGTTGAAATTGGCCGAGAACAGCATCAAGAGATTGTAGGAAGTCGCGGCAAACAGCCCACCGAACGCGCCCATCAAAAGGAATGTTCGCCAAGGCGGCCCGTTGAAAAGGCTATGAATGAACTTCTGCATCCAGGACTCCGATCCGAGGTCCCCAACACTGTGCCCCATCTCAAATGGGGACGAAAATCAACTGAGCGCAAAGCTGCGTGATGGTCCCGGCGCAATATTGTGAATTGAGGAACATCACATTTTTGATATTGATGCCGGCAGGAAACAGCCAAGCCCAAACTGGGGCAAAAGAATTGGTTCAAGTGCCAGCAATTGATCAGGCGTTAGCTCAAAACAAAACGGGGAGACACAAGGTCTCCCCGATTCCTTGATGGCAGCTAAGATTTCACGAATGAACAACGGCGCCGGCAGTTATATATTCTCTATACATCTGCGCTTGGCTGTTACGCATCCACAAACTCAAAGCGGCGCGTGCCGACTTACAGAAATACTATAATTGCTGCGCGACTGGACTTTCAATATGAATTTGCACGACTCGTTCATTTAAATTGTATGTCATGCACGCCCTCAACAATCGCATTTCAGGCAGGATATCGGGCAGCGAGCGCGTTCGCCGACTTCGGCGGGCATATCCAAACAATGCAACGCCCTCGAAGGCCCCGGCCACATCACGGCCCCAAGCAGCCCCGCACTCAATCGGCGGGGCTGGGTCGACAGCACCGGCCCCTTGCGATCATGCAGCGGCGATGAGGTCACTGACGCCTGCATATGACGTGCAGATATGGTGCGCGCCGGCGGAACGAAGACACTGGTCATGGCCTGGGCGAATATGGGACCCCGCACAAAGCCCGATCACGGTCATGCCGGCGCTGACGCCAGCCGCAACCCCCGTCGGCGAGTCCTCGATGACGAGGGTTTCTCGCGGCCCCGCCCCCATCGTCTTGGCGGCGTGAAGAAAAATATCGGGATGAGGTTTGCCCCTGGCGACATGCACGGCGGCGCTGAACACGGCATTCTTGAAATGGTGCGAGAACCCGAACAGTTCCAGCCGCCGTTCGATCCAATCGGGCGTGCTGGACGAGCCGATACACTTTGCCTTACTCCCCAGGGCCTGCAGGAATTCGGACACACCTTTGACCGGCCGCAGATCGGTCATTGATCTGGCGTCCATATCCGCCTCGATGCTTTCGCGCAGGGTTTCGGGCGCCGGTCGATCCCAGATTTCCTTGAACACGGCGAGGCAATCGTCCCAGCGCCGGCCCATATAGCGCTCCAGAGCTTGCTCGTAGCTCGTCGGGAATCCGAAAGCCGTCATGTTGTTGGCAAGGACCTGGTTCGAAAGCGCTTCGGAATCGGCGATAACACCGTCGAAATCAAAAATGACGAGTTTGGGACGCATGAAAGTGCAACTTTCGCGATCGCAGGAGCACCACATCCAGTGCCGCCAGCCTCCCTGCGCTCATTGGTGAAAATCACCGGTCTGTCAATCATCCGTAAACAGGCTTTTGCGACGACAACCGGCAGCGTCGTTCTACGCACTCGGCAGAAACACTATCAAGCATCCGGTAAATCCTTGCCCGAGTTCGAATAAGGCTCAACCTCAAATCCTGACGTCGGGAACGCGACACCCGGCAGGGCTGTCGCCGGCCGCTCGGCACTGGGTTGCGCGACCAGACTGCTGCGCGAAGCAACTCCCCGTGACCGTCCCGCCAATTTTCGAACCATGGCAAGCAAGGGCTGCTCAATCTTTACATGCGCCACAAGTGCGACGATCACGGACAGAGCGACGACCAGAACAACGAAGGGGATTTGGCTGTATGCACTCAAAAAGCTGCTTTTCAAAATCTTGGCATAGGCCGGCATGACAAAGGAGTGAAGGAGATAGAGGGCGTAGGAGGCATCGCCCAGAAACACTGCAAAACGTGTGAACCCGTTTCGCGGAGGCCCCACCCGCAAAAATGCCGCAACGATCAAGACAGCCGGCAGGCCCCAGACGACGACTCTGGTGAATGCGGGCAGTCCGTTCGTATTGGGGTGCGCCACGAAAAGAGGTGCAACAACCATGATGCCAAACCCGATGATCGCGAGGATTGGCAACACCCGCGTCGAGCGTTGAATGCTCTTGCCTGCATGTGAAAAAGCCCAAGCCAACCACAGCCCCATGCAAAATTCGAGCGGTAGGGGGTTTGTCAGAAATATTTTCAATGCGCCGTCTGGGAAAATATTCGCCAATGCCATGAATACAAATATCGCTATTGTCGTACCGACCACTGATAATACTTTTGATCTAAATAGCAATAATGTTAAGGCGAAAATCAAATAGAAATACATTTCAAAAACAAGAGTCCAAGCAACACCTAACAGAAGGTTGTTGGTTGGTATCAGAAGAAATGACCCCAATATTTCGCCCACCGACCATCTATGATTGGTGAAGAAGCCGACCGCGGAAAAACCCAGTACCATGCAGCAGCAAAACCAGTATAAGGGATAAATACGCGTCGCCCGCCTGAAAAGAAACGCACCTGCTCCGATCGGTTCGCGTCCCGGCCGGAAGCTCACATGCAGCATGATGAAACCGCTGATGACGAAAAAAAGGTCGACACCGGATGCACCGGCTGTCGTCAGCCAATCCGGACTGAACCGGCCTGCCGCACCGTTGGACTCCTCCAGGGCGTGGTGGGCAACTACAGCCAGGGCGGCAAGCGCTCGGAGCATCTGAATGCCATAGAGCTCACCCTGGTGCTCCTTCGCGGACACCATGCCTATTTCCTTGTCTAAGGCGTTTTGCGAATTGGCCGAATCGCCAGGAACCGCAAAAGCGCGTCGAAACAAACAGCTAGAGCACAATAGCGTCTATGCATAAACGCATTTTGCTCTAGAGGCCGAAGGGACCAACCCGTCTGGTCAGCTCTCGGCGCAGCACGAACCGTTACCGCGCCGGCCCGCGGTGAAGGACCACAAAGCTATGCCTGGATCCGCCGTGGCAACCGCCCGACGTTGTTTTGCAGTCCCAGCCTAAAGACGAGGAAGAATACCGGTGACGCTCTGAGCCTTCAAGGCCTCTGGGCGCGGCCCGGCCCAAATCACTGACGGCGGTATCGGCTCAAATAATGGCACAATACCGGCGCCACACCCTGCCCCCCGGCCATAAAGAGCTGCGGAGCAAAGTCTTTGGCCTTGCGTGGGTGGACGCACGTCTTGGGTCCGGTCCTTGCCCGGTTGCAACTCCCGTTCTACTGGATCAGCCAGCGCAGCTGCCTAACTCTCGACATTAGCAAAATCGTGATGATAGACGCGGAACTTGAAAAAGCGACCGTGACCACGACATTGACCAGCGTATCAGGAGCAAGGACCATTTCCAAAAGCCAAACATAGGCAAGGTGGATGCAGTAAAATCCCAGGGTGTACCGGCCAATTCCAGCCAAAGCCGCAACGGCGCCCTCGCCGCCCGCAGATACATTCAGCGCCAGGAACAGCACGCCGGCACCGTAAAGGACCGTTCCCAAATAGTAGTCGACCTCATCGCCTTGGGAGAGAATGCCAAAATGGACAAGAAGGGCTCGTTCCAGGAATTGCATGGCAAGGCCGGACAGGACCATCAGTACCGACTGCTCCACACTAAGGCGGATGTCGTACTTTCGCGAATAGTAACCTATGGCAATAAAAACACACCCAAAGAATGGTCCATCCCGAAAGTTCCAATGATGAAAAGGAAGGTCATATATATTTCGAAACTCATCAAAATAAATTCCGCAAAGATACAAAATTATACAAATGCCAAGAACCGGATAATCGCCAATTGCATATGATAACAAAGTGAATAATACAACGGACACTCCCAGGGAGGGGAGGAACCACAGGTGAGCTCCCGGGATGCCGTCGATCAAGAGATTGGGCAGCGAATGTATGCCGGTTTCGCCGAACAATCCTCGATGAAGAAAGATATAGAATAACACCCAGAACACATAGACCGGTACGAGCCGCCGCAGGAACCTGGCCACTACGGCCACGACACCATGTTCGCCAATTTGCAAGAAATATCCCGAGACCAGAAAAAAGTAAGGAACGCCCAAGCGGGGTATGATCTCGAATGCGAGCTTCGCGGCCGGCTCGAGGTTCTGCCTGTTCACATGCAGCGCTACAACGCAAAGAAATGCAACAAGGCGGAACAGATCTACACCTAGAATTCTCTTGCCGACTAGACTTGATTGCGCATTAATAGTTATCGCTTGAACCATATGACACTCTCCAAAACCAATCCCGAGCCCCTATAGGCGAGGGTTGCGTCAGGACGGTGGCGGTACCTGGTGATCGACAAGCCTGGTCAAAGCAGGCAGTTTCCATGGCTCGGACATCGTATCCTGACAGCCTGCCATTCATCGGACATTGCCGCACCGATCAAATTGCGGTTCTCAATCGAACGCGATCGCCTGGCTTGACGCCGCCAGCTTCGCCGGGCGGTGGCATCATCAGGTTCGATATGGGCTTGGTCCGGTCGCCGCCTTGTCACGGCGCCAACCAGGGCATTGCCGAACAATTGCGCGGGCTATCGGCCAGGGCGTATCGGTGATATCGCTAGATAAAAAGGGTGTTTTCGTGAGCCGGCGTGGTAATACGTCCGCTCTCGGTGGCTCCGGGAAACAGAGGCTTGTAGAAAAAAGAGCCCAGCAAAGGTGCTGGCTGGCAGAGCCGGTGTCATATCCGACCGGAATCTCTCATTTTATCCCAGTCTGCCTTGTATGCTTTGTGTATATTTCCATCTCGCGTCCATTCGCGAGTATGTTTCTTCATGCACCACACACCGACAGCTGAAATTGCGGCGCAAATAAGTAAACCAGATATAATAGACAGCGCCAAATTTTTGTCTTCAGCGATTGATACGGAAACTCTATAGGCAGCAACCGCACTGGCTGCAATCCACAACGTATAAAAAATCGTTTTCTCATTATCAATGGAACGGGTATTCTTTCGGTGCTCGTCGTCGCCATTACCTTGTTTCTTGCTTCGCATCGCTGCAAGCTCGATAATTGCAGTCTCCCATTTTAATGACGGGAGTTTAGATTCGATCACACATGCAATATATGTCGCGATGCGCCAGACATTTCTGAGGTTGCTTTCATACAAAAAAACTCCGGCCCAAACAAATATTCCAGCGCATGCACAAGCAGAATAGTAAATGACTTGCTGTTGAGGATCAGAGTGACCGAGAGCGTAGCTGAGAGCGACACCCACGCCTCCCACCATATAGGTCACGAGTTGCTGCCTGGATTTCGCTAGTTCGATAAGCTCTGCTCGCAGAGATTTATATTCTTCTATCGTCCATTTCGTTGCATCATCATTCTGCGGCAAAATAGATTTATCGTCATTGGCAGGGGCGATATTGACAACATCGGCCATATCACGGTCCTCACGAATAAATGCTTGCTTAGAGGGCAGTTCAAACGGAGCACGAGCTTTTGGATGGCATTTATATACCGCCATTTTTACGCGTAGGCGCTGAGGCGTGACTAGCGCGTGATAAGGGCAGGTCAGTCCAAATACTCAATCGACAGGCTCGACAAGCTACTTGATGAGCAGCGGAGGTGCAGTCGTCAATAGCGATATTCAATTGGGTTGGATTACCGTGCTGGCGCAGATCACCGCCCCCAGGCCTTCGGGCTTGGGGGCTTTATTGCGTTCCAAGGTTGGCACCCCAATGTCATGGCCGGCAATACCAACATCTTTGGAGTTACGAACGAGGCCCGTGCCGGCATGATCGCGAGCAAACTTGCAAGGACCGACATGATGACGCCAGACGACAACACGATAGTCGGCGAGATTATATGGGCCATGCTCAAGGAAGGGCGTCGCGCTGAGGTGGACGAAATCATCGTCCAAATGAAGGTGTGGGAACAGGACAATAGCACGCTCGGGCCAGATCTGGCGAGGTTCGGTTGAGGTAGACAGCATGTGCTGCCAAGAGCGGGCTACGCATCGCCGATCTTGAGGCGCGCCGTTAGCCTGACATCCGCAGCCGCGGCACGATCCTCAGGTGGCTGACGATCATGGGGGTTTCGCGCTCCAGGACGTCCCTGGCAGTTTCTTCGATGGCATCGATGAGGCCCTTTTCGAAATCCGGAGAGTTCGGGTCTGTATCAGCGGTAATTTCTACGACAAGCGTCTTGACCATATGTCCCTCTTCATATGACCATTCGATCCATGTGCGAGATACGCCCGCTATCTTCTCGACATGCTGCCGGACGATGGCTTTGTCCCTTTTCATGGCTGACCCCTTTGCGAGCCGGCGCTCACGATACACGGCAAATGTCCGTCGTGCGTAGCCGCCTTGTCCGCCTCGGGCAGCTCTCCGGGCCAATCGGCCTGGGACCCGGGGCATTACGAAGATTTCACACTATCGTTGTTGCACGAAGCTTCGACTTTCGTCTTCGCTCTATCGTCAAAAGCGGAGCGCCCTGGCGGCTTATGCCCAATGACCTGCCGTTCTGGGAGATGGTGTATCATTGGGCTCGCAGCTGGCTGCGGGCCGGCTGCTGAAGCTCTGGCGGAAGATTTGCGCACGCTGCTCGGTTTGGCCGAGGGGCGCAATGCCCAGCCGAGTGCAGCCTTCATCGACAGTCAAACCCTGCGTTTGACGCCGGAAAGTGGAGCGCGACCCGGCTATGATGGTGGCAAACGCAAGAAGGGCTCCAAGTTGCATCTGGCCGTCGATACGCTGGGCCACTTCCTGGCCATGCATGTCACCCCGGCCAACGCTGACGACCGGGCCGAGGTCGGGCAGATGGCCAAGGCCATCCAGGCGGCAACAGACCAGAGCGTGGAAGTCGCCTTCCTCGATCAGGGCTATACCGGCGACAGGCCTGCAAGGGCTGCCCAAGAACACCGCATTGAACTGGATGATATTTTTTGGCTTGGTGTCGGTTTGAGCTCCGTATCGGAGGGTTTATCGGGCCGCCACACTTGCGCTGCCTGGCAACGCTGCAACTCATTTAAAAAAGGTTCTGCTGCTTCCAATATGCTTCCGGTAGCCATCAAAAGCACGAAGGCGCCTCAATTTAGGGCGCCTCTAACGTATCGCAATGTAAAGCTTTAAGCGATGGTGGGCGCGACAGGGATTGAACCTGTGACCCCTACGATGTCAACGTAGTGCTCTCCCGCTGAGCTACGCGCCCATCGCTTGCGGAGGCCGGCCTCATAACAGGTTGAATTGGGGCATGCAACCCATCCAACCGGGATTTCTCGCCGGGTCCGTCAGGCCGCCTTCAAAAGCTTGTCAACCTCATTGACGAGATCCTTGAGATGGAAGGGCTTTGACAGCACCTTGGCATCTTTGGGCGCCTGCGAATCGGGATTGAGCGCCACCGCCGCAAAGCCGGTGATGAACATCACCTTGATATCGGGATCGAGTTCGGTGGCCCGGCGGGCCAGTTCGATACCATCCATCTCTGGCATGACGATATCGGTCAGCAGCAGCTCGAACGGCTCTTCGCGCAGCCGGTGATAGGCCGACAGGCCGTTATCGTAGGAAATGACCTCATGCCCGGCATTCTGCAGGGCACGCACCAGGAAGCGGCGCATATCGTTGTCGTCTTCGGCGAGGAGGATCTTGTTCATGCTAGCGTCCCGAATCCCCGAGCGGTGCCGGGGTGAATTCGATCTCTATAAAACGTTGTCAGGGTAAATGCCCCGTTTAGATCGCGATACAGTTAATCTGCATTTCTGACATGAAGGCGGAAAATATAAAATAGCGACGCTTGCCTCTTGTGATGCATTCGCACCCGTGATTTTGTCAGCTCGTTGTCCGGCCGCGCCGGAGCGGATCAAGTTCGTCTCATGGAAATCGAGCTCAGCCCCCCCTTCGAAGTGGTCGAGCCGGCGACCTATACGGCGCCCCTGCTATTCAATTCGCCCCATTCCGGCCGGGTCTATCCCCGCTCGTTCCTGGAGGAATCGCGTCTCGACGCGCTAACCCTGCGCCGCTCGGAGGACGCGTTTGTCGATCTCCTGCTCGCCGAGGTTGCCGCCAGCGGCACGGCGATGATGAGTGCCCATTTCCCGCGCGCTTATCTGGACGTCAACCGGGAGCCCTACGAACTCGATCCACGCATGTTCGAGGGCCGCCTGCCCAACTATGCCAATACGCGCTCGTTGCGCGTGGCCGGCGGCCTCGGCACGCTGGCACGGGTGGTGAGCGAATCGCACGAGATCTACGCCAGACGCCTGCCGGTGGACGAGGCGCTGCGCCGAATCGAGCAGCTGTACAAGCCCTATCACCGTACGCTTCGCCGCCTGCTCGGCCGCATCCATCGCGAGTTCGGCGTGGCACTGCTAGTCGACTGCCACTCCATGCCCTCCTGCGGGCTGGCCCGCGATGAGCGCCCTCGCGCCGATATTGTGCTGGGCGATCGCTATGGCACCAGCTGCTCTCCCCTGATCATGGATCGCGCCGACGACGCCTTGCGGGCGCTCGGTTATTCGGTGGGGCGCAACAAGCCCTACGCCGGCGGTTTCATCACCGAGCATTACGGCAATCCGGGCGCGGGCTTCCATGTCATCCAGGTCGAAATCAACCGCTCGCTCTACATGAACGAACAGGATTTCAGCCTGCAGCCGGCCTTCGAACGACTAAAGAGTGACCTTGCTTCGCTGCGTGACGCGCTCGCCGCCCTGCCCTTCCATTATCTCGATGCATTCCACATGGCGGCCGAGTGAACCAGTCCGCCCTGCCTTTCCCTGAAGCCAGCTGGATCTTCGGCTACGGTTCGCTGATGTGGAACCCCGGCTTTGCCTTTGAAGAGCGCCAGAACGCCACCATTCGCGGCCTGCACCGGGCCTTGTGTATCTGGTCGCATGTCCATCGCGGCACGCCAGAAAAGCCCGGTCTGGTGCTAGGCCTCGACCGGGGTGGCTCGTGCCGCGGCGTCGCCTTTCGGGTCGAGCCGGAACGCTGGGAAGAGACGGTGGATTACCTGCGTGGGCGCGAACAGGCGACCAACGTCTATATCGAAGTGGTGCACGAACTCCGGCTCGAGGATGGCCGCCAGGCGCGTGCGCTCGCTTATCGGGTCGACCGCACGCACAAGCAATACTGCGGCAAACTGCCGAGGGAAAAACTCCTGGAAACGGTGCGCGGCGGCGTGGGCCTCTCCGGCGCCAACCCGGACTACGTGCTCGCCACCCATGACCACCTGGTGGAACTGGGCATCGCCGATCACACGCTCGATTGGTTGGCAAAGCAACTGCGAAGCTAGCCGCCGCCTCGGACGCAATGCGGCACGAACAACCGCTTCCTGGATCTGGAACAGCAAGGTAACTGACCCACCTTTTGCATGCCACGCCTTCCTACGCAGCGCCGCAACGCATATCCCGGTGCGTCCGTCCCGAAAAATTTGCCCCCTTCACAAGACCGACACGTTGACCCTACATTATCATATCGAACGGTCGAATCGGCTTTCGGCCGAATAAATGAGGTCAGGAGCGCGTCGTGACGGCGCATATATCGCCTGCCATGTTTCACCCGTCGGTGTCGCCGGAGGCGTGTCCCGCCCTTGTGCTGAATGCTGATTATCGTCCGCTTTCCTACTATCCGCTCTCGCTCTGGTCCTGGCAGGATGCAGTGAAGGCGGTGTTCCTGGACAGGGTCAACATCATTTCCGAATATGACAAGGTCGTGCGAAGTCCGACCTTCGAGTTCCGATTACCCTCGGTGGTTTGCCTCAAATCCTATGTCAAACCTAGCAGAAATCCCGCCTTTACCCGCTTCAACGTCTTTCTTCGCGATTGTTTTACCTGTCAATATTGCGGCACGCGAAACGATCTGACCTTCGACCACGTCATCCCGCGGTCCCGGGGCGGACAGACAACCTGGGAAAACGTCGTCGCCGCCTGTTCGCCCTGCAATCTGCGCAAGGGCGGCGCAATGCCCGCCGAGGCCGGCATGCATCCCCACCAAAAACCCTACGCTCCCACCCTCAGCGACCTGCACCAGAACGGCCGCCATTTCCCGCCGAACTATCTGCATGACAGCTGGCTCGACTATCTCTACTGGGATACCGAACTGGAGCCGTAATACCGCGATCCTTCTGCAGGGAGGCGCGAGAAGAAGCCAAATCCGTCAATCTACCTCAAGGACCGCCGGCATCGCCTCACGATACGGGTGCGACATCGGCAAGGATGGAATCTTTGACCCAGGCCGGTGCGGTCGCCGCGATGCTGGCGAACACGCTGACCTCGTCCTCCTCAAACAATGCCGCGCTCAGGGCGCCGCCATAAGGGGCGCCGGTGTCGAGGTTGATGCGGTTGCCGCGAAAATCGGGCACATCGACCGGCGTATGGCCATGCACAATCTTCTTTTCGAACCGGAAGCTGGAGGGCAGGAACTCCTCGCGGATCCAGATCAGATCATGCTCCTTCTGCAGATGCAGCGGCACGCCAGGCCGCGCGCCGGCATGGACGAAGAAGTAATCGCCGAAGGTCGTGCAGAGCGGCCGCACTCGCAAGAATTCGAGATGGGCCGGTATCATTCTGGCCCGAAAGTCGGCGCGAAGATCCTCGACATCATGGCGGGAGCGCGGGCTTTTGCCCCTGGTGTCGACACCATAGCTGTGGAGCGTCTCCATGCCGCCCCATTCGAGCCAGACGGTGGCATCCGGATCGCCGTCGAGGAAGGCCATCATCAGCGTCTCGTGGTTGCCTCTGAGGACGATGAATTCGCAACCCGGCACCTCGTGCATGGCCCGTGCCACCACGCCGGCCGAATTGGGGCCGCGATCAACGAGATCGCCCAGACTGATGACAATGTGGCGCCGATCAGGCTTGAGGGCCGCTCGCGCCTGCGCCTTGGTCAGGATGGCTTCCATCAGGTCGAGATGCCCGTGGACGTCGCCGAAAGCAATGATACTAAGCCCGGCCGGAACACGCGGCGGGATCGGAAAAGGCACGATATTATTCTGCATTGTATGAGCATAGGCAGGCGTGGTGTCAGGAACAAGACAGCGACACCGCATGGCACCCCTGCTCAAATCAGCTGACGGCGATAAGGTTCGACATCAGATTGTCAGGGGAGAAACAACACCACTTCCGTCCCCTCGATCAGCACTGCGGTCAACGGGCCGCCGAAGCAGGCGCCAGTATCAAGATTGATGCGGTTGTGGCGGAAGGTCGGCACCTCGACCGGGGTGTGGCCATGCACGATCTTCTTGGCAAAAGGCTGCTCCCATTCGAGGAACTCGTCGCGGATCCACAAAAGATCGTCCTCATGCTGCCGATCGAGCGACCGGCGCGGATTCACGCCGGCATGCACGAAGAAATAGTCGCCGCATTCAAAGCGCAGCGGCGTCTCGCGCACGAAGGTCAGGTGGTGCGCGGGGATGTTTTGGAGAAAGGCGCGGCGCAGGCCTGGCAGTCCTGAACGGTCGGCCAGGATCTGCTCCAGATCGACGCCGTAGCTCATGATGGTGTCCAGGCCGCCATTGCGCAGCCAGTTTTCCGAATCCGGCCCGCCACGGATGAAATCGAGCATCATCGCTTCATGATTGCCACGCAGTACCACGGTCCGGCAGCCGGGCACCCCCCTGATAAGGCGCTCGACTACCCCGGCCGAATCGGGGCCGCGATCGATGAGATCGCCAATGGAGACGACCAAATGACGCTTTTCGGGGAAGGCCGCAGCCCGTTCCTCAATGCGCTCCAGCAGAGGGTCAAGCTTGTCGAGACAGCCATGCACGTCGCCGAAGGCGACGATGCTGAGATTGGGCGGAATGCGCGGCTCGAATTCATACGCCGGCTGATCTTGCATGATGCTGCTGCCTCACAGCCGCTGACGACCGGATAACCCGACCGGTCAGGCACATTTGAAGAACGCAGTATGACAAGGCGGGCTTAACATGCAATTGCGATGAAAGCGGATGCATCTGCGCTGGCGGCAAGAGACGCCCTTCAGAAGATCGTGACACTCGTTCCCTCGAACAATGCCGCCGTCAGCGTACCCGAAGCGTAGGCCTTGGTATCGAGGTTGATGCGATTGCGATTGAAATCAGGTCTGCGGACCGGGGTGTGACCATGCACGATCTTCTTTTCGAAGCGTTGCTTGGAGTGCAAGAACTCGTCACGGATCCAGACAAGATCGCGCTCCTCCTGCTCAGCGAGCGGCACGCCCGGGCGCACGCCCGCATGGACGAAAAAGTAGTCGCCGACGGCGACATGCGTGCGCAGGCCGCGCAGGAAATCGATATGAGCCCTGGGCATGGCGGCCACAAGGTCGTCGCGCAGCTTCGACATCGCCTTCTCCTCCCGATAATTTTGCCGGCTGGCAATCCCGTAACTCTGCAGGAAAGCATCGGCACCAAAAAAGCTCCGCCAGGCTTCGCCAATCGGCTTGTCGTCGAGAAAGCCAAGCAACGCGTCCTCATGGTTGCCCTTGAGCACGACAAGGTCGCAACCTTTGACGCCGCCCATCAGACGTTCGATCACGCCGGCGGAGTCGGGGCCGCGATCGATCAGATCGCCCAGGCTGACGATAATATGGCGCGCACCGGGGAAAAGGGCCGCCCGGCGTTCGAGGCGATCGAGGAGCGGCTCCAGAAGGTCCAACCGGCCGTGAATGTCCCCGATCGCTACGACACTGGTGTCGGGCGGCACGGAAGGCGGGTCTGGAAAGGGCACGAGCTTCGTGCCTGGTTTCTTGGGCATTGCGACGAACTATGCGGATTTCCCTCCCCCAGGGCGGGAGAGGGTGGCGCGAAGCGCCGGGTGAGGGTTTGGACCCAGACAAGAAAGGCGCAATGGCGCTGGGCGTCAATTGTCGAGGTTCAGACCCCAACCCCTGCCCCTCTCCCATAAGGCAAAGGCAGCTTGCGCCCGATCTGGCAAGGTCGGAGCACCGTGCACGTCAGCTGCGCGGCTTAAGGCTCTCCGGGTCATAAAGGGGCTTGTAGCCGACGGCGGCCACTTCGACCGGATAGGTTTGGCCAAAATACTCGACACTCAGCTTGCGGCCTTCTTGGGCATAGGCCCATGGCAGATAGGCAAGCGCGATGTTCTTGCCAATGGTCGGCCCATAGGCGATCGAGGTCGTGAATGAACGGCGGCCGAGCTCGTCGACCAGGGTTTGGCCGCTTTCCGAATCCATCACCGGCAGCGTACCGACTGGGTAGCGGGCCACGCCCTTGGCGTCGATATTGTCCGTCATCACCAGAGTACAAAGCATGGCCGGCTGGTGGGCGCGGGCACGATATTCCAGATGCTTGGCCTTGCCGCTGAAGTCGGCCTCCTTCACCTTCGGGCGCGCAAGATCGGCTTCCAGCAGGTTATACTCGGTCAGGAGGTCCGCATTCTGCAGGCGCAGGCTCTTTTCCATGCGCCGGCTGTTGGCATAGGTTTCGACACCGAAAGCCATGACACCGGTCGAGCGCAGCGCGTCCCAGATGGCCAGGCCATCCTCATAGGCCATGTGCAGTTCCCAGCCCTGTTCGCCGACATAGGAGATGCGGAAGGCGGCAAGATCCTTGCCGGCGATCCGGATCGGCTTGATCGCGGCAAAGGGGAAGTTCTCCACCGACAGCCCGTTCGGATCCTCCACGACCTTTTGCAGCGTCGAGCGCGCCTTCGGGCCCCAGATGCCGATCGTGACGTATTTCTCGCTCACGTCTGTAATGGTGACGTTGAAGCCTTTGTCCTCCGCCACCCGGCGCAAGTAGTGGAAGTCGCGCGGGCCGGCATCGGCGCCGTCGATCACCCGGCAGCGGTCAGCCATGCGGATGACTGTGAGATCGGCGCGCACCATACCTTGCTCGTCGAGGAAATGCGTATAGATGCCCCGGCCGATATTGCCGTCGCCGCCGATCTTTGCCGCACACACCCACTCCATCAGCTCGACATGATCCGGCCCCTCGACGTCGACGATCGCGAAATGTGACAGGTTGACGATGCCGCAATCCTCGCTCATCGCCAGCTGCTCGGCGTTGGAAACGCGCCAGAAATGGCGGTTGTCCCATTCATTTTCGCGCACCGGAACGCGGTTGCCGTATTTTTCGAGCAGATGCTCATTGGCGGCATAACCGTGGGCGCGCTCCCAGCCCCCGAGTTCCATGAAATAGCCGCCGAGTTCCTTCTCGCGCTCCCAGAAGGGTGAGCGGCGCACATTGCGGCCCGTCGCATAGGGTTCGCGCGGGTGGACGGCCGGATTGTAGATTTTCTGCGCGGCCTCGCCGCAGCGATCCTCGATAAACTTCTCCTGCGTCTGGTGCGGGTAGAAGCGCGCATAGTCGATCCTTGCGTGATCGATGCCGGTGCGCCCGTCCGTCATCCAGTCGGCAATCAGCTTGCCCATGCCCGGGCCGTCCTTCACCCAGATGGCGACGGCATACCACAGGCCTCTCACCTTCTGACTCTCGCCCATCGAGGGGCCGCCGTCCGTCGTCACCTGTAGGAGACCGTTGAAGGAATGGCTTTCATTGTAGCCCAGTTCACCCAGGATCGGCGTGAGCTCCATGGCACGTTCGAGCGGTACGATGATCTGTTCCATATCGAGGTCGCGCTGCGAGGGCGAAAGGCGGGCCTCGTGCTTTTCCAGAATGTCGCGCGGATGGCAAAGTCGCGGATTGGTCTCTTCGTAATAGCCCCACTCGATCTGACCACCTTCCGCAGTCTTGGGATCGCCGGTGTCGCGCATGTAGGCCGAGTTGCCCTGGTCCCGCAGCAGCGGCCAGCCAATCTCCTTACCAGTGCCGGCGAACGCGTTATACGGCCCGAAGAAGGTGAGCGGATGGTCGACGGGCATGACCGGCAGGTCCTCGCCCGCCATTTCCGCAATCAGGCGGCCCCACAGCCCCGCGCAGACCACGACATGATCGGCCTCGATGGTGCCGCGGTCGGTCACCACGCCCTTGATGCGGCCGTTTTCGATGACGAGCGACCTGGCAGGCGTATTGGCGAAGGCCTTGAGCTTGCCGCTTGCTTCGCCCTGGTCGACCAGCTTGCCGGCAACCGTCTGCGAACGCGGGATGACGAGACCGGCATCGGGATCCCACAGGCCGCCCTGGACCATATGCTCTTCGATCAGCGGGAATTTCTCCTTGATCTCGGCTGCACCGATCAGGCGGGCACGCGTGCCGAAGGCTTTTGCCGAGCCGATCTTGCGCTTGATCTCCTCCATGCGCCCGTCGTCGCCGACACGGGCGATCTCAAGACCGCCGACGCGGGCGTAATGGCCCATCTCCTCGTAGAAATCGATCGAGTACAGCGTCGTCCAGCACGACAGGAAGTCGTGGCTGGTCGTATAGCAGAAGTCGGAGGCATGCGCTGTCGAGCCGATGTCGGTCGGGATGCCGGACTTGTCGATACCGACGATATCGTCCCATCCTCGCTCGATCAGGTGATGGGCAATCGACGCTCCCACGATCCCCCCCAACCCGACGATCACGACCTTCGCCTTTTGTGGAAACACTGCCATCTGCCTGCGACTCCGAATGCACGTTGCGGCCGGACTCTAGAGGGTGGTGCGGCGCGATTGCTGCCTGTCTGCGACGTTCTCAAAACGCTGCGCGACTTGCGCTTTACAATTCGGCACACGAAACACCTGATTTTCGATGTCCCTGTGCGCTAGGAGGCAGCACGTCTTCGAGGCCTGGCCGCTGAGGCCGCCAACGGCGTTGCGCGCGCCGGCGATCTCATCGTTTGATCGGTTCGCCGCCCGGCACTACCACCAGGTGTCGCATAGGGCCGAGAGATCGCCAGAATGTGACGTGATGAAAGAGGACTTGATGGGAACAAGTCGTCGGCAATTCCTCACGAAGGCGGCGGCACGGTCTCCTCCGCTCCAGGAACTATTGCATCCATATGACGTTACCCAGTCGCGTCTGTGAAATTGACCGTCTGTGAAATTGACACTGGGAGACCTCATCATGCTCGGCACGATCCTCCTCGTCATCTTGATCTTGATGCTCATCGGCTCGTTGCCAACCTGGGGCTACAGCAGCGGCTGGGGCTACTACCCCTCCGGAGGCCTCGGCCTGATCGTCATCATCCTGCTCATCCTCGTGCTGATGGGCCGATTATAGCGAGGTCGAACCGCATCGGATCCATCTCATGATCACCTAAGCAGGTTAGAGCGGGCGAGTTCCACGATCTCGTCCGTTCTTCCGTTGAGGATCGCCTTGAGCATGTAGAGCGTGAAACCCTTGGCCATGTCCGTGGTGACCTTGGGCGGCATGGCCAGTTCCATGCGGTTCACGACGGCGTCGACCAAAACGGGGCCGGGGTGGGACAGCGCTTCCTTGAGCTTGCCCTCGACCTCCGCTGGATCCTCGATACGCACGCCCTTGATGCCCACCGCCTCGGCCATGGCGGCGAAGTTGGGATTGTTCAGATCCGTGCCGCTGTCGAGAAAGCCTGATGATTTCTGCTCGAGCTCGATGAAGCCGAGGGCTCCGTTGTTGAACACCACGATTTTTGCCGGCAGCTTGAGCTGGACGAGGCTCAGGAGGTCGCCCATCAACATGGTGAACCCGCCATCGCCCGACAGAGAGATCACCTGGCGGCCGGGAAAGGCCGCTTGCGCCCCTATCGCCTGTGCCATCGCATTTGCCATGGAGCCGTGCCAGAAAGAGCCGACGAGGCGCCGCTTGCCGTTCATGGCCAGGTAACGCGCGGCCCAGACCGTCGGCAGGCCGACATCGCAGGTGAAGATTGCATCCTCGCTCGCCAGTTCACTCAGCACCCGAGCGATGTGCTGGGGATGCAGTGGGCCGCCCGACCGTCCGGCCGCAAGCTCGTCCAACCCCCGCCGCGCTTCGCCATAATGGCTGGTGGCGGCGTCCAGATAGGCATGATCGGTCTTGACTACCAGCCGCGGCAGAAGTGCCTTCAAGCTCGCGTCGACCTGGCCGACGACGCCGAGTTCGACCGGGGCACGGCGACCGATCGCCTCCGCCCTGATGTCGATCTGGGCAATACGCGCATTCTTGGGATAGAACTGGCGATAGGGAAAATCCGTGCCCAGCATCAACAGCACATCACAGGCTTCCATGGCGTAATAGCCAGATGAAAATCCGATGAGTCCGGTCATGCCGACATCGAAGGGATTGTCCCATTCGACATGCTCCTTGCCGCGCATGGCGTGAACGATCGGAGCCTGGAGCGTTCTGGCCAGCTCGATCAATGCGTCATGCGCGCCTTCGCAGCCGCCACCACACAGCAGCGTAATACGCTGTGCCCCGTTGAGGAGGTCGGCAAGCCGATCGAGGGTTTCCTCGCTGGGAACGATGATCGAGCGCGCCGGCACCAGGCCAAGCGGCAGGGGCGAGGAAGCATTGGCAACCGGTTTGAGCGCAACATCGCCAGGTATAACGATCACGCTGACGCAACGCTCATAGACGGCGCGGCGCACGGCGATCTCGAGTGCGCGAGGCATCTGCTCAGGCGTCGAGACAAGCTCGCAATAGCTCGAGCATTCGCGGAAGAGTTGCTCGGGATGTGTTTCTTGAAAATAGCCGGAGCCTATTTCAGGCGAAGGAATATGGGCAGCGATGGCGACGACCGGCACCCGCGACCTGTGGCAATCAAACAGTCCGTTGATCAGATGCAGGTTGCCAGGACCGCAACTTCCCGCACAGACGGCCAGATTGCCGGTGACATGTGCGTCCGCCCCGGCAGCGAACGCGGCAACCTCCTCATGGCGCACATGCAACCAATCGATGCCGCCATGGCGGCGAAGCGCATCGGTGAAACCGTTGAGACTGTCTCCGACGATGCCATAAATGCGACGCACGCCCGCGGCTGCGAGCGTGTCCACCATCTGATCCGCGACGGTCTTGGCCATGTTGATCTCCTGTCACGAGAGTGAAACGCGTAGAAGGACGCAGAACGGCTCTGCTGAGGAAACCACGTATCAGGCCAGACATGGAGCACGAATTTGTGACAACTGGAGCCAGACCGCCGACATCGCTGATTTTACACGCGCCCGTCGAGGTGCCGAGCGCGGCGTAATTGCGGAAACCATAACCACCAAAGGCCGGCGACAGCCATTGTCGCAACACCACCAATGATCACCGCCGGCACCGCCCCGAACAGGCCGGCCGAAATGCCGGCACGGAACTCGCCGAGCTCATTGGAGGCGCCGACGAAGACCTGGTTGACGGCATTGACCCGCCCACGCACCGCGTCCGGCGTCCACAGCTGTATCAGGGTCTCGCGCACATAGACGCTGACCATGTCGAAGCCGCCCATTAGAGCCAGTGCCAACACGGAAAGCCAGACGGTGGCCGAAGCTCCGAACACCGCGGTGAAGAAGCCGAACAGCGCCACACAGACGAACATGATCACGCCGGCATGATCCTTGACGGGATGACGCAGCAGCAACGCCGCCACCACGATCGCACCGACGCCGGGCGCCGAGCGCAGGAGGCCCAAGCCCCACGGACCGACGGTGAGGATGTCGCGGGCATAGACCGGCAACAATGCGGTCGCGCCACCCAGCAGGACGGCGAAGAGGTCGAACGAGATGGCGCCGAGCACGATTTTCTCATGCCAGATATAGCGAAAGCCGGCGACCAGCGTCTCAAAGCTCGGCTTCTCCTTTTTCTTGCGTATCGGTGGTGGCTTGATGGAGGCAGAAAGGCCGGCGGCGATAGCGAGCAGCACCAAAGCCGCGCCATAGGCGAACTCGGGCGAAAGCCCGTAGAAGAGCCCGCCCGCGACTGGGCCGAGCACGGTGGCGATCTGCCAGGATGAGGTACCCCAGGCGACGGCGCTGGCAAGGTCTTCTTCCGGCACAAGATTGGGCATCAGCGACTGCTGCGCCGGGCCAAAAAAGGCGCGCAACGTGCCGAGCGCCACCAGAATGGCGAAGATCGGCGCGACGGAATAGCCGCCCAACAGCGTGAAGAACAAGAGCGCGAGGGCGCAGAGCGCTTCGCCCACGACACAGCCCGTCATGATCAGCACGCGATCGAACCGGTCCGCCACCGCTCCGGTCACCAGCACGAGAAGCAGGGCCGGCAGGAACTGCACCAGGCCGACAATGCCGAGATCGAAAGGATTGCGCGTAATGTCGTAAACCTGCCAGCCGACCGACACACCAACGATTTGCGCCGAGAAGCTGCCGAGAAAACGGGCCACCCAATATCGGACAAAGCCGACATGGCGAAATGCGCCGGCGCGCGACGCGGTGAGTTCTGACATTGCGGGAGACCGGGGGAAGGAAGATGTCTTTTAGGGGGAGAGAAGACCGGGCGCAATGCTGTTCGCTTGGAGGGTGCGCGGGCTTCCCGCCAAATCTTGGAAACGCGCTGCGCATGGACGAGAAAGAGGCGGACAGCACGTCGGCGCAGCTGGCAATCGCGTTCCACCGCCCTTATCCATTTAGACCACTGACATCCCCCTCCTCAGGCCCTGTGCCACGAAGCGCGCCGTCATCGCGGCCGCCTCGGGCGCCACGACATGCCCGACGCCCGGCAGAATATGCTTTTCCACCGCCACACCCGCCGCCTTCAGCAGGGTGAAAGCCCGCTTGCTCTCATTGGGCGGCACCACCGGATCGTCGGCGCCATGCACCAGCAGCACCGGCGTCGCCGGTGCGGGCGTCAGGGGCTCGTGTGTGGGCAGGCGGCCCGACAGCCCGACGATCGCGGCCAGGGGCCAGCGGCCTGTGGCCGCCGCATCGAGCACCATGATCGCGCCCTGCGAGAAGCCAACAAGCGCCACGCGATCCAGCCGGGCCGTGAGGCCGTGAGCCTCGATGATGCCTGCGACGAGTGCATCGAACGCCGCCCGCGCGGCGACCACCCGTTCGGGCCGGTTGGCCGGGGTGATGGCTTCCTGGCTGAACCATTGCCGTCCCGGGCCGAGGTCGAAGGGAAACGGCGCGTCTGGGGTGACGACGTCCGTGGCTGGCAATGCTGCCTTCAGGACATCAGCCACAGGATCAAGGTCATAGCCGAAGGCGGCGACGCCGTGGCACAGGATGACAAGGGAGTTCGACTTCGCCGCAGCCTTCATTGTCATCTCACGCTGGCCTCGACTCAGTCCGGGGAGGTAAGTTGATAGCACACTGGCCTTCGTGGTGAATCACGATCATCGAAACCTAAAACCTATCCGCGCCCCTATGCTCGACCTCCCTCCCGACCTCGATCGCTTGGAAGTGCGTGTGCTCGGACGGGGCGATGACGCGATGTTGAGCGAACCTGACGGCTTTCTTACCGGTATCCTTGTCTGTTGCCAGATGCTCGTGCCCAACGTCTGGCTACCCCATTTGTGGGGTCCTGAAGGGCCGGACCGTGAGGCCGGCTTTGAGTGGGCACACGAGGCGCAGGATGTTGCCCTCCGTGTCAGGTCACCACAACACGATCGCCCGCAGTCAGAGCCACCCTCCGGGCGCTGCACGCCGATGGGCCGCAATGACCCTTGCCCTTGCGGTTAGGGCAAGAAATACAAGAAATGCTGCGCCGTGAACTGAAGGCCGGTCTCTATTCCTTCCTCTATCCTCTCTCCGCCACCCGCGTCGCTT
>Ga0206796_1042_pt1 | contig 30233 bp, 24 predicted proteins | sample Alteio_BWOrgCont_68_FD_152895 | JGI IMG/M metagenome (GOLD analysis project Ga0206796, IMG submission 152895) | Enriched cells from forest soil in Barre Woods Harvard Forest LTER site, Petersham, Massachusetts, United States -... | ecosystem: Environmental > Terrestrial > Soil > Temperate forest >...
GGCCCGCGATTTTAACGCCTGGCGCGCAGCCGGCATTCTGGCGCAGGAGCGCCAGCCGTGCATCTTCGCCTACTCGCAGCGTTTCGCCGTCCCGGGACACGCGGGCGTGATGCGCGAAAGGAGGGGTTTCATTGCCCTCGGCGAACTGTACGACTACAAGCAGGGTGTCGTCTTCCGCCATGAGCAGACCCTTTCCAAACCGAAGTCCGATCGCCTGAACCTGTTGCGCGCCACCCGCGCTCACTTCGGCCAAATCTTCATGCTTTACTCCGACCCCGCGCATTCTGCCGAGCAATTGCTCTTCGGCAACGGCGCGGCCGGCGAAACGCTGCCGGAAATCGAAGTCACCGACGAGTACGGCGTCCTGCACCGCGTCTGGAAAGTGAGCGACCCCGCCAAAATCAACCTGCTCACCACGTCGCTCGAAGACAAAAAGCTGATCATCGCCGATGGACACCACCGCTACGAATCGGCGCTCAACTATTCCCGCGAGCGCGTTCCGGCATCCGGTGCTGATATGAGCGAGCGCAGCAGCGGCGGATTGCCGCAGCCGGCTTACCCCGAATCTGCCGCGATGATGACCTTCATCAATATGGACTCGGAAGGTCTGGTCATTCTGCCGACCCATCGCGTCGTCTTCGGACTCCCCAACTTCGCGCCCTCCAGGCTGCTGGAGGCTGCCGGGCAATACTTTGCAATCGAGGCCCTCGCGGATCGCGACCCCGCGTCCGCCATGGCTCGCCTTTCGGCTCTCGGCGCAAAAAAGGCGTTCGTCGCCGTGACCGCCGAGGGCTGGTATCTGCTGACGGCCGACCCCGAAGCCGTCGCGCACGCGTTGGCCGAAATCCCGCCCCGCCAGCGTCAGCTCGACGTGGTCCACTTACACCGCCTCGTGCTGGAAAAGCTGCTCGGGATCTCGCCGGAAGCCATTCGCGAGCAGACGAATCTCCGTTATCTGCGCGACGCCGGCGAAGCGGCCTCGCAGGTCGCGCGCGGCGAGGCCAACGTTACCTTCCTCATGAACCCGGTCACGATGGATCAGCTCCGCGAAGTGGCGTTTGCCGGAGAAGTGATGCCGCAGAAGTCCACCGATTTCTATCCAAAGTTGCTCAGCGGCCTGGCCATCTATGCGCTGGACTGAGGCGGCCCTGGCGGTGGTGCTCGTCACGGCCGCCTCCCCGGTGCAGACGAACCCGCAAGCCGGCGCGCAGACCAGCGCGCAAACCGCGCCGCAGCCGCCGGTCCCCTCCCCAGCTCAGTCTCCTGCCCAGTCCACGCCCATGCCGTCGGTCCCCGCTCCCGTGCCGCCCCGGATCCAGCCCGCCTTTATGGTCGTGCTGGACGCTGCGCACGGCGGCAGTGACTCCGGCGCCCATCTCAAAAATGATCTTCAGGAAAAGGACGTCACGCTGGGGCTGACCACGCGGCTGCGCTCCACGCTCCAGGCGCGCGGCATCGGCGTCATCACCACGCGCGAATCCGACGCGAACCTGGTGCCGCTGAACCGGGCGGAGACTGCCAATCACGCCAAAGCCGCCGCCTGTCTCGTCATCCACGCCACCGCCACCGGCAGCGGTGTCCACCTGTACACGTCCTCTCTGGCCCCCGCAAACCCTGGGGGACTCCAGCCCTGGCAAACGGCGCAGGCAGCCTTTGTGACGCAAAGCCTCAAACTCGAAGCGGAGATCGATTCCGCTCTCGCGCACGCGCAGGTCCCCGTCACCCTGGGCCGTGCCTCCGTCCAGCCCATCGATAACCTCGCCTGCCCGGCCGTCGCCGTCGAACTCGCTCCGCTCGTGGGCGGCCACATCACGGAAGGAAGGGAAGTGAGCGACGCGGCGTACCAGAAAGAGGTCGTCGATGCGCTGGCAGCGGCCCTCAATGCCTGGCGGAGCGACTGGAAGCAATGATCACCCGCGCCCACAAGATCCTCTTTTTGCTGATGCTCCTCGCGTGCATCATCATGGCGGCCGTGCTCATCCGCCTGCGCAATCGCGCCCAGGATCGCCTCCAGGCCGAAGCCGCCGCGGCGCCGCCGTCCATCGCCGAAGGGAGCAGTGTTTCCCCCCGGGCGGTCACCCTCTACGTTCCCAACGATCTCGACGGTTCGCTCCTTGCCGTCGAGCGCAGCATCGCGCTGCCGGCTGACAGCAACGCCCAGGCGCGGGTGCTGCTGGAGAGTCTTATCGCAGCTTTCCACGCAGATGGCTCAACCCACCCTATGAGCGTCGCCTCCGGCATCAACGAGGTCTACTTCCTGCCGGTTCCCAAGTCTCCGGGCCAGGCCGCGGATGCCGGCCAAATGGCCGTGGTGGACCTGAGTGGAGCGCTGGCGGCAGCGCAGCCTTCGGGCATCGAGCCTGAAACGCTGACACTGCTCGCCGTCATGGCCACCCTGCACGCCAATCTGCCCACCGTGAGCCAGGTGCATTTCCTGGTCGATGGCCAACCGCGCGACACGCTGGCCGGTCACGCCGACCTCACTCGGACCTACCTGGCCTCCGAGGCCAATCCCGAGCCGAACCCGGTGGAGACCTCACAGTGAAGATTGGCGTCTTCGACTCCGGAGTTGGCGGCCTGACGGTTCTGCGCGCCCTTCTCGAGAAAATTCCTGGAGCGGACTACCTCTATTTAGGCGATACGGCGCGTCTCCCCTACGGAGCCAAGTCGCGCGCCACCGTAGCCCGCTACGCAACCTCGAGCGCAAAGTTCCTGGTTGGCGAGGGCGCTGAGTATCTGGTGATCGCCTGCAACACGGCCAGCGCACTGGCTCTCGATGCTATCCGCGATGCCGTTCCGGTTCCCGTGCTCGGGGTGGTGGAAACGGGCGCCCACGCCGCCGCCGACCATTCCAAAACCCGCGACGTGCTGGTGATCGCTACGGCGGCCACCGTCGAGAGCCACGCCTATGCGGCCGCCTGTGCCGAACGGAACCTGCGCTCGATTGAGAAAGCCTGCCCTCTGCTGGTGCCGCTGGTGGAAGAAGGCTGGGTGGACCACCCGGTGACGGCCGAGGTCCTGCGGATCTATGTCTCCGAATTGCTCGATCAGGCGCAGGACGCCGCGCTGCATGCGGATACGCTCGTGCTTGGCTGCACGCATTACCCGCTGCTGCGCGCGCAGATCGAACGCGCCGTGCCGCCCAGCCTCTGCGTGATCGATTCAGCCGAAGCGACGGCCGACCAGGTGGCGGAAGTCCTGAACGCCGTCCCGCCCCGCTCGGTGACGCCGCGAGTCCGTTTTTTCGCAACGGATTCGGTGGCGAGGTTCCGCGCTCTCGGCAGCCGCTTCCTGGGCCAGCCCATCGATTCCGTTCAACTCGTCGACCTCGGCGGTTAACGCGCCTTCGCACCGCGCAGCTTGGCACCCTCATCTCCGGCGCGGGCATCTGAAGGACCAGGGCCTGGTGGTCGGCCCGGCCATTCTTCATCATGCGCATCGGCAGCCCGCCGAATGAACGACTCGGCGCCGCCGAACCAGACGGGTGCATTTGCGTGAGCATATCGTTCCAGCTACCATGATGTGTCCAGCAGAACAACTTCATACCGGGGAGATAATTACGATGTCGGAAGAAAATGATTCGAGTGGATTCAGTTGGTTTCTTGCGGGGCTCGGAATTGGCGCCCTGATCGGAGTCCTTTATGCACCCAAAGCGGGCCGCGAAACTCGGGAGGAATTGCTGAGCAGCGCCCGCGAAGGGACGGAGTATCTGAAGCAGCGAGGCCGCGAGGCTGCTGACCAGGTCAGCGACATCGTGGATCGCGGCAAGGTGCAGGTGAACGATTACGTCGACAAGGGCAAGGAAGTCGTGGAGCGCGGTCGCGCCCAGTGGGACGAGTTTGTCAACCAGGGCAAGCAGTTCGTGACCGAGCAGACCGGCAAAGTATCGGCCGCGGTCGATGCGGGACGGCAGGCCTACCAGAGCACGGCGTCCAGCGAAGGCGAAAACGCCTGATTCCTGCTGATTCAGTCGAACGAAAATGACAACAAAGCCGCACCTGACCGTGCGGCTTTGCTCTGAAAGCAGAGGCGTGCGATGCACCAGGTACCGCAATGGATTTACATCACCTTTACCGCCGTCACGGCGGCTGGCGTGCTTCTTCAGGCGTTTGTTCTGCTCGGTATGCTGCTCGCGCTCAAGGGCGCGCTCGGCCGGCTCAATGAAGTTTCGCGCATCGCGGAACAGGACGTCCTTCCCACGCTCGCGTCCGCGCGTAAGGTGCTGGAGGAGATCGGACCCAAACTGAAGGTCGCGGCCCAGAATGCAGCGATCGTGAGCGAGCATGCCGTCAAAATCAGCGCGTATGCAGCGGAAATCAGCGAGAAGGCGAAGGAGAAGTCCGACGCCGTGGGTGAAACGGTCGACCATCTATTGCAGAAGACAGAATTCCAGGCCGATCGCGTGGATGAGATGGTCACGGGGACCCTCAACAGCATTGCCCATGCAACGGCAACGCTGCAGCGCGCCGTGGCTGGGCCGGTACGGCAGATCAGCGCCGTGCTCAACGGCGTCCGTGCCGGCATCGACGTCCTGCGCAGCCGTGAGCCCGAGGCACATGCCGCCGCCGACGGCGAACACTTCGTCTGATCGCGTCGGCCCGTTTATCCTGAAATCCTCGTTCCGGCGAGTATTTCTTTTTGTGCGCGCTCCTGTTTTGGAAGTCTCCGTTGCAAACTTCTGAGACGGCTTTGCGCATCAAAGGGGCAGTGCAAACGCTCACCGCAGAAACACCACGTTTGTCGCAGAGTTCGTCAGACTGCATCGAACGGCAGTCGCGCCTCGACGCGCGTGCGCCCGTCTCGACCTATCGCCTGCAACTCCATGCGGGATTTCCGTTTGCGCAGGCCGAGGCTGTGCTTCCGTACCTGAAAGAGCTCGGCATCGGCGATTGCTATGCGTCGCCCATCTTTGAGGCGAGGCCCGGCAGCATGCACGGCTACGACGTGACGCGGCACGACCGCCTCAATCCCGAGTTGGGCGGCGACGAAAGCTTTGCGCGATTTGCAGCCAGGCTGCGCGGCCTGGGCATGGGCCTCCTGCTCGACATCGTGCCCAACCACATGGGCGTTGGCAACGACTCCGTCTGGTGGCAGGACGTCCTCGAGAACGGCCGCGCCTCCGAGTTCGCCGACTATTTCGACATCGACTGGACCCCGCTCAACCCCGACATGCAGGCCAAGCTCCTGCTGCCCATTCTCGGCGGTCAATACGGAGAGGAACTGGAGTCGAAGCGCATCCAGATCGTCGTGGAAGATGGCCGGTTCTTCGCCCGCTACTTCGAACACCGCATCCCGCTTGCGCCACGATCCATCCCCCTCATCTTTCCCGACGCGGAGTGCGACGAGCTGGGTGTGCCGCAGTCCTTTCGCGATCTGATGCGCGAGCTGGCGCACATTCCCCCGCATGAAACCACCGACAAGGCCCTCGTTGCGCAACGGCGCCGTCAACTGGAAGAACTACGGCCCCGCCTGCGCGAGGCGCTCCGCAGCGAAGCGATGCAGCCTGCGCTCGAAAAGGAGCTCGAGCGCATCAATGGCGTCGCAGGAAATCCGCAGAGCTTCGACCGCCTGCACGAGCTGCTGGAGATGCAGCCGTGGCGGCTCGCCTACTGGCGTGTCTCGACGGAAGAAATCAATTACCGGCGCTTCTTCGACATCAACGATCTCGTCGGTCTCCGCATGGAAAACCCGGCCGTCTTCGCAGCCACCCATTGCCTCATCCGCCGCCTGATGGCTCGGGGCGAAGTGACCGGCCTGCGCATCGACCACTGCGACGGCCTCTTCAATCCCATGCAGTACCTCATCCGCCTCCAGATGCTTTATGTCGCCAGCCAGTGCCTCGGCGAGACGGCGCAGCCGCCGACAGCGCCCAACGGAATCGAGATGCAGGTGCGCGAAACGCTGAGCGAGCACGACTGGACCGCGGAACGAGGCCCCCTCTACGTCGTCGTCGAAAAGATCCTCGAACCGCGCGAATCCCTGCCACCGGAGTGGCCCGTGCGCGGTACCTCCGGTTACGACTTCGTCTACTCCGGCAATCAGGTCTTCATCTGCAGCGAAAACGAAGCCCGCTTCACCAGCTTTTACGACAGTCTCACCGGTCACCCGTCGGATCCCGAGACCGTCGTCTATCAATCGAAGCTGAACGTGATGCGCAACGCACTCTCGAGCGAAGTCTACGTGCTCACGAATCTCCTCAGGCACCTGGCCTCATCGAACCGTCGCGCCCGTGATTTCACCGACGATCTGCTCGAGACGGCCGTGCGCGAGACCATCGCGTGCTTTCCCGTCTATCGCACCTACATCGATCATCGCGGCCAATATTCCGAACGGGACCGTGCCTTTATCCGGCAGGCGATTGCGCGTGCCAAGCGGCGCAACCGTGAAATGGACGCCTCGGTTTTCAATTTTCTCGAGAACACGTTGCTGCTGCACAGCAAACAGGCGGATGAGACCGATCCCCGCGAGCTCTACTTCGCCCTCAAATTTCAGCAGCTCACCGGCCCGGTGATGGCGAAGGGCGTCGAAGACACGGCGTTCTATGTCTACAACCGCTTCATCTCGTCGAACGATGTCGGCAGTTCCATCCATGCCTTCGGCATCACGGTCGAGGCTTTTCACGATACCAATCGCGAACGGCTGCGCGCCGCGCCGGATGCCATGCTGGCAACCTCGACGCATGACACCAAGCGCAGCGAGGACGTGCGCAATCGTCTCAATGTCCTCTCCGAGATGACCTACGTCTGGCCTTCCTATGTCCGCCGCTGGATGCGTATGAATGCAAAATTCCGGCGCACCCTCGACGATGGCCGTATCGCGCCCGATCTCAACGAGGAGTACTTCATCTACCAAACCCTGGCCGGCGCATGGCCCTGGGATGACAGACCCAGCGGCACGCGCGGGAACCGCCAGGCGTTCCTCGAACGCATGCAGCAATACATGACGAAGGCCCTCAGCGAGGCCAAAGTCAACCTGAGCTGGACGAATCCCAACCCCGCATACGTCGACGCGGTGCATAGTTTCCTCCGCGGTATCCTCATGCCCGACGCGCGCGGCAGGGAACCACGTTTTGTGGAGACGCTCCGCGATCTCCTGCCCGCGCTGCAGGTCTTCGGTGCCGTCAACTCGCTCGCACAGGTGGTTCTTAAGATCGTCTCGCCCGGCGTGCCGGATTTCTACCAGGGCACGGAGTTGTGGGACCTCAGCCTCGTCGATCCCGACAATCGCCGCCCGGTCGACTACAACCTGCGGCGCACTGCGCTTGCCCGGCTGCGTGAGCACGCCGTCAGCCACGGGGAAATGTCCGTCTGTCGCGAAATCCTGGGAAGGCTGTCCGACGGTCGCGTCAAGCTGTGGACCATGCACAGAGCCCTCGAACTGAGAAATCGGATGCCCGGCGTCTTCCGGCGCGGCGCGTACACACCGCTCGAAGCAAGCAAAGAACACGCGCAGCACATCGTTGCCTGTGCGCGGGGGCAGGAGGTCGTCGCCGTGGTTCCGCGTTTCTCGTATTCCTTAATGGACGGCAAGCCCCAGATGCCTCTCGCCGCGGCATGGGGAACCAGTGAACTTTTCCTGCCGAATATGGCCGGCGCGGCGTTCGAGAACGTCTTCACCGGAACCTGGCTCAGTGTGGATTCGAACGGCCACGTGCCCCTCCGCGCCGTCTTCGCCGATTTTCCCGTCGCGTTGCTGGTTCGACGCTGAACTCGCGTCAGGCCGGTTCTTCTTCGCTCGCTCCCGCATCTCGATCCGTGACGACCGTCAACGCCGCCAGCTTCTCCGCGAGTGCCGGAGACAGCGCATTCTCCGGGCAGCGCCAGCTCCAGTTGCCCTGGGGCCGCGAAGGCACGTTCATCCGCGCCTCGCCGCCCAGTTCCAGAACGTCCTGCACCGGATAGAGGCAAGTGTCCGCGACCGACGTAGCCGTTGCGCGGATCAGCGGCCAAACCACGTGGTCGCCATTGGGCTCAAGATACGCGGCCACCGCTGCCTTCTCCGTTGCGCTGGCTGTCTTCCACCAGCCCGCCGTCGTGTCGTTATCGTGCGTCCCGGTATACGCCACTGTGTTGGTGACAAATTTGTGCGGCAGATGGATGTGGGCGCCCCGCGCCGAAAATCCGAACTGCAGCACCTTCATCCCAGGCAATCCAAACGCTTCGCGCAGCGCGTCCACTTCCTTCGTAATCATGCCCAGGTCTTCCGCGATGAACGGAAGCTTGCCCAGCTCCTGCTGCAGCCGCTGGAACAGCGCTGCTCCGGGAGCTTTCACCCACTCGCCGTTGACCGCGGTATCGTCTTTGGCCGGGATCGCCCAGTACGCCTCAAACCCGCGAAAATGATCGAGCCGGATCACGTCATACAAAAAATGCGCGCGCCGGATGCGGTCCACCCACCACGCGAAGCCGTTCTGCTCCAGCACGTCCCACTTGTACAGCGGATTCCCCCACCGCTGCCCGGTCACCGAAAAATAATCCGGAGGAACGCCCGACACGCGGATCGGCGACAGGTCCTCATGCAGTTCGAATAGTTCGGGGTGCGTCCACACATCCGAGCTGTCGTAGTTGACGAAGATGGCAACGTCGCCGATGAAGCGAATGTCCCGTGCCGCGCAATATTCGCGCAACGCGCTCCACTGTTCGCCAAACGCGAACTGAATCGCCTGTGCGGTCGCCAGTTCCTCCGCGTGCTCGGCGCGCAGTTGGTCCAGCGCTGCGGCCTCGCGGTGCTTGAATCCGTCGGGCCACTCATTCCACGACGCGTATTTGAACTTCCGCCGCAGCACAAGGTATTGCGACCAGGCATCGAGCCAGGTAGCGTTCTCGCGGCAGAATCCTTCAAACCGCGCCCATTCCTCGTCTGAGTGCGTGTGGAGAAAATTCTGCGCAGCTTCCACGATCAGCGGCAGCTTCTTCGCCGCCACCGCTTCGAAGTCGACATTCCCCGATCGTCCCGGCAAACCCTCCAGCCGCTCATTGTCGATCCACCCCCGGTCCGCCAGAAGCTCGAGTGAGAGCAGCAGGGGATTGCCTGCAAACGCGGACAGGGCCGCATAAGGAGAATTGCCGTACCCCGTGGGGCCCAGCGGCAGAACCTGCCACAGACGCTGTTTCGCCGCGGCCAGAAAATCCGCGAAGGCATACGCCGCCGGCCCCATGTCCCCAATCCCGCCGTAGGAAGGCAGAGAGGAAATGTGCAGCAGCAGCCCCGAAGAGCGTTCCAAAGTCATGAAGTCGGTCTCATCAGCAGATTGAAAGAAAAGCCCGCGCCTTCGAACAGATTCGAACAGCACGGGCCTCGGTTGCTTCGGTGTCGCTGCGACCCCATCGGAGAATCGCAAAGGCGATCGGTTGCGATTTACATTCCGTTCATCGGCGTTTGCTGCATCTTCTTGTTGAGCAGCACGCGTCCAGACTTCTCATAGCCCGTCACCAGCTCGGAGACGAACACCTCATACATCTGATCGCGCCTCTGGTTCAGCAGCGCATCGCGCTGGCTGTCGAGGTTTTTCGCGATGTCATCGGCGGACGGGGCCTGTTTGTCGACGATCTTCGCCACCACACCCGTGGTCTGGTTATTGATCGCCTTGCTGACCTGACCCACATTCAGATCGAACAGCGAAGCCGCCGGTCCTGACAGCGCACCGACATCCGGGACCTGCGCATCGCGTCCCACCAGATCGCTGGTCTTCATGGTCGCGCCCACTTCCTTCGCGGCCTTGGCCAAATCGTTCTCGGCATGCGCGCGATCGGCCAGCTCATTCGTTTTGCGCGCCAGCAGCGAAGTCACCTGCTGATCGCGGAAGTCATCCAGCACATGCGACTTGTATTCGGCAAAGGTGGGAGTATGCGCAGGATCGATATCCACAACCTGCAGCACCGCGTAATCTCCATCGCCCGTGGCCGCCACCTGAGGCGCTCCACCTTTCTGCGCAGCAAACGCGGCAGCCAGGAACTTCGAACTGTCGGTCATGCCCGGGACCGTCGCGCCCGCTGCCACAAAGTCCGACGTCGTCACCTTCAGGTGATGCGCCGCTGCCGTCGCAGCCAGCCCGTTCTTCTGCGCCTCACTCGCCAACTGCTGTGCGAACGTCTGCACTGCCTGCGCTTCTTTCTGCTTCGTCAGCGTGTCCACGATCGACGCGTGGACCTCACTGAGCGGCTTCGTATGCGCGTCCTGCTTCTCTTCCGTCTGGATGATGTGATACCCAAACTGCGTTTTCACCAGGCCGGAAATCTGCCCGGGCTGCTGCGCAAAGGCGGTCTGATCGAAAGCCGGCACGGTTACGCCGTGCTTGATCCAGCCCAGCTCGCCGCCCTGATCCTTGCTGCCCGGATCATCCGAGTTCTTCTTCGCCAGATCGGCAAAATCCTTGCCGTTGTCCTTGCGCAGCTGATCCAGAATCCCCTGCGCTTTTGCCTTCGCAGCCGCATCGGCAGCGGCTCCGGCGTTCGGATCCACCGCAATCAGGATGTGGCGCACCTTCACCTGCGCATCCACTTTGTAGTTCGACTGGTTCTGGTTGTAGTACTGCTGAATCTCCGCGTCCGTCACCTGCGGCTTGCCACCAGGCAGATCCTTGTCGGTGAACGCGATATAGGAAATCTTGCGCGCCTCCGGCACGGCGTCTTTGTACCGCGCCGCGTTCTGCTTGAAGAACGCCTCCAGCTCGGGATCCGTCGGATTGATGGTCTTGCGCAGGTCGTCCGCGCTGATCACCGCGTAGTCGAACTTAATCTTCGTCCCCTGCTTCAGGTACGCGTCGCGCACTTCCGCATCGGAGACCGTCACGCCGCCGGTGATCAGGTCGCGCAGCCGGTCGGAGATGATTTGGTCCTTCACCTCGCTCTCGAACTTGTCGACGGACATGTGCAGGTTGTCGTTGATCAGCTCGGCATACTGCGCATCGCCGATGTACTTGCCCTCAGGGAAGAGATACTGCCCCCACATGCCGGAGTGCAGGAAGCGCCGCACATCCGCATCCGTCGCCGTGATGCCCAGGCGATGCGCCTCTTCCAGAAGGATGTGCTGCTGGATCACCACCTGCGCGGCCTGCTGCATGTAGAAGGGCATCAACATGTCCGGAATCTGCTGCCCGCGCGCCATGCGCTGTACCGTCATCTGCACGTCGGCCGTGGAAATCTTGTCCTCTACCGGCAGAAAGCGCCCGAGGTAACCGCCGTGGCGGATGGAGGCGTAGGTGTCACCCGACGTCGACTGGTCCTGGAAAATGCCAGGCACCAGGAAGATGACCATCGTGATGCAGGTGAATCCGATAATGATGATGAATACCCATTTAACGAGCGGCGTATCTTTTTGCAGGAAGCGAATCATGGATGGGCAACAGCCTTTTCTATACGTGCGTTCTCGCGCTGAAGGCGCGCTGAGACGGCGAATTCCCGATGGCCAGGGACTTATTCCAGTATAAACGGCGGCGCAGGTCCTACCGGGTCCGGAAATGCCGCTTTTTCGGGTCGAGAGCGAGAACGGAACGGTACAATCCAGGGGAATCCCAGCCATGAACCCACCCGCCAGCCCCGCCGAATCGTCCGCTCGGCCAAAAGGCGCCACCAAACCGTCTGCCATCATCGCGGTGGTCCTGCTGGCGGCGCTGAGCCTCGGTCTGCTCGCCCTCACCGCCCGCACCCAGGCCACCGATCGCGATTTCGTCAGCTACTGGGCTGGCGCGCGCCTGCTGGCCACCCACGGCAATCCCTACGACTCCGCCTCGGTCCTTGCGCTGGAAAACGGTATCGGAAACCACTTTACCCGGCCCCTCGTTTTGCGTAACACTCCCGGCACCATCTTCCTGATGGCTCCACTGGGCTGGTTCAGCTACTGGGACGCGGCCATCCTGTGGCAGGCCGTACTCATCCTCGCCGCGCTGCTCTCCATCTGGCTCTTGCAGCCGTTCATGGGCGGCAAGGTCCCGCTGATCCTCTACGCCTTCGCGCCCATCGTCGATTGCTTCCTCGCCGGACAAACGACGATCCTCGTTCTCCTCGGAGTCTGCCTCTTCATCCGATTGCAGGGCCGCCGCCCCTTCTGGGCGGGCTTCGCGCTCCTGCTGTGCCTGTTCAAGCCGCACCTGCTGGCGCTCTTCTGGCTCGTCCTGTTGCTGGAGATCGTGCGCCGCCGCGAGCCCCGCATCGTTCTGGGAGCGGTTTGCAGCGTGGCGCTCGCCTCGGCCATCGCCACGGCCCTCGATCCGCACATCTGGAGCCAATATCTTGTCTCCGTTCGCGCTGAACATATCGAGGATCAGTACTTCCCGAACCTCTCCGTCGCGCTCCGCATCCTGATTGCAAAGAATTCGCTCTGGCCGCAGCTCCTGCCCACGATCCTCGGACTTCCCCTCGCGTTTTGGTTCTGGATACGCAACCGCGTCCATTGGCAATGGCCACGCCAGGGAGCGATGCTCATCGCTGCGTCGGCGCTTCTCTCGCCCTATTCATTTCTTGTGGATCAGGTGCTGTTTTTGCCGGCTGTTTATTTTTGCTATCCGCTTGCCTCAAGACTGGAGCGGATGCTGTTCATCTCGATCAACGTGGCGGCGTTCGTGCTCATGCTGAAGATTCCGGAGATGAGCTCGCCCGTCACCATCTGGGTTGCCCCCGCCATGATGCTCTGGTGCTGGTGGATCTACCGCCGGCAAACGGCCGACGTTGCCTCGCAGCCGCACCCGGCCAGCCAGGCGCTCGCTGCATCCTGAACTCGCTGCATCCTGGATTAGTTCCCGGGAATGTGCTCCCGCGTTTGCGCCCACTGTGCCACCAGAGCATGCACCACCGGGTTGCCCACGCGCCATGCATCTTCAATTGCCGGAATGCCGCCGACATAGGGTGCGGTGATGGAGTCCGCCGCTGCGTGACCGGGACCCTGCATGGAGAAGTTCGACGCGGTCCGCAACACCAGGAAGCGCCGGAAATCCGCGCGATGCATCGCGTCGAGTCTGCGCAGCGCCTCGGCAATCCCCGAATCCTCCATGTCGGTCATCGCGAAATGCCCCGCACTGTGCGTCTGGATACGCACCCAGTCCTCGGCATACTGCGTCAGAATCCTGCCATGCCAGTAAGAGTCGGACGCCAGCGTGTCGCCCTCCAGCACAAACGGCAGACGCTGCGCATTCGGGTATCCCGTCCACGTCGCGCGCTCGGCCGCAACCTCCGGCGTGTCCAGTAGCGCGACGTTTTGCGTCAGACGGAAAGCCCAGTCCGCCAGCGCGGCGTTCAGGGAGTAAGCAATCGGCTCATTCCCCCACATCCGTTTGGGATCGGGAGCCTCATCCGGCCGCAGCGCACCGATGGCGAAAATCCCATACGGCCAGTCCGGCGGCGCTTCCCGCGGATCGATCTCCTGCCGGATGTCGGACACAACCCACTTCGCCCACGCCGCTGATCCCAGCGACGCCACGTTCGGATCCACACCCGCAATCCCCGCCAGCAGCCAGTACGCGTGCGTCAGGTCAAAGCGCGGATCGAGCCCCAACGCCATCATCGACGCTGCCGATGGTCCAATCGTCATGCCCGTAACCATGCCCAGCACCGATCCATCGGCGTTCGTCCGGAGATCGCGTATGCCGCCCGGGAAGGGAAGTTTGCGGTCGAGATGCTCCCGCTCCACCCAGTACTGGAACTCCCCCGGCCGATCCCCGGTGTCCTCGCCCACCTCAAACGTCGCAACAATCACGACTTTCACTTCCACCGGCCCAGCGGCCTGCGCCTGGGCCCGCGGAACCATGCAAAGACACGTCGACAGCGCCAGAAGCGAACCGATTCGCCGCATGCAAGCGTATTTCCTGTAGGTGGGGTGGACGACACGCCCAGAGTAGCAGAAGCGGCGCGTCGCCCGGTGCCACAACCAACCCTTGCGACCGATTCACCTTCAGCGCGTCGAATCTTCAGGAGTAGATTGAGAACACCCCCATGCTGATCCTCAAAAAGAACGACATCCCGTCTTCGGAGATCACGCCGAAGCAGGATTATTTGAACCGGCGTGCTTTTATGGCCGGCGCCGCGGCAGCAGGCCTTGCGGCCGTTGCGGGAACCCGCGGCCTCCGCGGCATGCTGCACCCGGCCGGAGTCGAAGCGGCCGAGAAGCTCAACACCATCAAGAGCCCGCTCTCCACCACCGGCGAGCCACTCACTCCGCTCGAAGACATCACCCACTACAACAATTTCTACGAGTTCGGCGTCAACAAAGACGATCCCGCGAAGAACGCGGGCAGCCTGCACACCCGTCCCTGGGCGGTGAAAGTCGAAGGCCTCGTGAACAAGCCCAGGACCTTCGACATCGACGATCTGCTCAAGCTGCGCCCCATGGAAGAGCGCGTCTACCGTTTCCGCTGCGTCGAGGCGTGGAGCATGGTCATTCCCTGGGCCGGCTATTCGCTGTCGGAGCTGATCAAGCAGTGCGACCCGCAAAGCTCCGCAAAATTCGTGCAGTTCATTTCTCTGGCCGATCAGAAACAGGAGCCGCTACCGTGGAGCGCCGGCATTCAATGGCCGTACTCAGAAGGCCTCCGCATGGACGAGGCCATGCACCCACTGACTCTGTTGACCTTTGGGCTCTATGGCGAAGTGCTTCCCAATCAGGATGGCGCACCGGTACGCGTGATCGTCCCATGGAAGTACGGCTTCAAGTCAGCCAAGTCCATCGTCAAAATCAGGTTCGTGAAGAACCAGCCCAACACCACCTGGAACGATATGGCCTCCAACGAATACGGCTTCTACTCCAACGTGAATCCCAACCACGACCATCCACGCTGGAGCCAGAAGCGGGAGCGCCGTATCGGCTTTCCGATTTGGAAGCAGATGCAGCCCACACTCATGTTCAACGGCTACGGCGATCAGGTCGCCAGCCTCTATCAGGGCATGGACCTAAATAAATACTACTGAGAGCCCACGCATGACCAAGGCCACGCCCGCATGAAGCAGCGCTGGATCGTTGCGCTCAAAGTCCTGGCTCACGCCGCCTGTTTCGGTCCGGTGGCGTGGCTGCTGTGGCGTCTGTATCTCTCCCTCACCAGCGACCCGCAAGCTCTCGGCCCCGATCCTACCCACACCGTCACCTTCTTCACCGGCCGCGGCACGCTGCGGCTGCTGATGGTCACGCTCGCCGTCACGCCGGTGCGACGCCTCATTCCCAGGCTCAGCTGGCTGGTCCGCTTCCGCCGCATGCTCGGCCTCTACGCGTTCTTCTACGCCTGCCTGCACCTGATGACCTACGTTTGGCTCTACGCCGGCTTTAGCTGGTCCGCCATGGTCGACGACATCAGCCAGCGGCGCTTCATCACCGCCGGCCTCACCGCCTGGCTGCTGCTCCTGCCTCTGGCGCTCACTTCGACGGCGTGGTCCATCCGCAAGCTGGGCGGGAAGAACTGGAACCGCCTGCACTGGCTTACGTACTTCGCGGCGCTAGCGGGAGTCATTCACTACTGGTGGGGCGTGAAGAAAGGCGTTCTGACCCCAACCGCCATCACCGTCGTCTTCGTCGTGCTCATGCTGGCGCGGCCGGTTCTGGCTCGGCGTTCGGCGCCAGGAAAGGGAAGTCCCGCCCGCATTGCGGTTGGCTAGAGGGGGCCAGGAAGGCCCGGGCCTAAAGGCCAGAGTTCTCATCGTGCCTGATTCCCCGGCCTGAAGGCCGGGGCTTCTACCGTAGACTCGCTGACGGCGAGTCGCGCTTCGCGCCGCGTGATTAACTGCTGCCCAGCGGCTTGGTCATGCAGATGAAGTGGCAGGGCTGCGTCACGCGCGACTCCATCTCTTTGCGGATCGGCGACGTCCCCGTTTCCTTATACCCCAGCTTCTCGTAGAGCGGCGGTAGCTCGGTGCGCAGGTTCACCACGGTGATATCCATGTGGTGCGAGCCCATCTCGCGCGCAAATTCCTCGGCGGCTGCGGTCAGGCGGCGTCCCAGTCCCGTCTTTTGCCGCGCCGGGTCAACCGACAGCAGACCCAGGTAGCTGCGATCGCCGCGCAGTTCCACATACACCACGCCCGCCAGCCCCGCGTCGTCTTCTGCCAGCAGAAACCGTCCGTTCGTGAAGGCCTCCTGCATGCGCGTATCGTCGAGGCGCTCGCCCCGTATGAAAAAGCTCTCCACCCGAAACGCCTGGTTCACCAGACGCATGATGGCAGCGAGATCGGATTCCTCGGCAAAGCGGATGTTCATCGTCCTGACCTTCCTCCATGGAGAATCTTGGTTGGCGCCGCGCAAAGGAAGAGGGCCGGTAGCTGTGGCTGCCGGCCCTCGATGTGTCGCGTCTCGCTGACTATTGGGTGACGGGACCTTTGGTGAGGGCGGCTTCCTTCTGGGCTACCACCTGCTCCGCATGCTGCTCCAGTTGCGCAGCCTGCGTCATCAGGCCGAGAGCCTGGTCGATCATCGGATCCCAGTTCGCCTCCACCTGCAGCGCGGAGGTTTCCCCGAACTGCGTCGCGAACAGTTTCGACTTGATGTTGGTCTTCACCCAGTCGAGATTCGTGTTCAGTTCCTGCGGCGTGTACTCGATACTCTGGCTCGCCAGGAACTGCTTGAAGTCGGTGATCACCGCGTCATCCACCTGGAAATCCTTCGGCACTGTGTGGTGCGCCACGTACTGCTCCGTGAAGCCCAGAAACGCGTCGTGCTCCAGCAGCACGTCCTCAAACGGCGTCGACTTCGGCGCATCGACCTTTACATCCGGCGTAATGCCCCCGCCGCCGTAGACCGTCCGCCCGGAATCCGTCAGCTTCACCTCGCGGTCCTTCAGGTCCTGCGCCGCCTGGTCGTGATTGTAGTAGTAGTCGTATAGAGAGACACCGTCGTAGTTGCGCTGAATCAGCCGCCCGCTCGGCGTGAAGTAGTGATACGTCGTCAGCGCCAGGCCGGTGTTGTCCGACAGCGTGTAGACCGTCTGCACCAGTCCCTTGCCGAACGTCGTTTCGCCCGCAATCAGTGCGCGGTCGTGATCCTGCAGCGCGCCCGACACAATCTCCGCCGCCGACGCCGTTCCATGATTCACCAGCACGACGATGGGGAAGTTCTGCCCATCGTTGCCGTGCGTCGCGCGATACACCTGCTCCGGAAACGCCCGTCCCCGCTGCGACACGATAATCTGCCCGCGCTTCAGCACGCGATCGCATACCGCGACCGCTTCCACCAGCACGCCGCCGGGGTTGCCGCGCAGATCCAGCACCAGACCCTTCAGGTTCGGCCCGAACGCGTCCACCGCATCGTCAAACTCGCGCCCCGTGGTCTCCTGGAACTGCCGGATGTGGATGTAGCCGATGCCCGGACGAATCTGATAGCTCAAATCGATGCTGGCGTTCGGAATTTCATCGCGCGTCAGCTGGAACGTCAGCGGAGCGGTGGCTCCCACGCGCGTAACGGTCACCGTCACGCTGGTTCCGCGCGGCCCTTTCAGCTTGTTCGCCACGTCGTCGGAACTCATGCCCGCCGCCGATTGGCCGTCGATGCCCGAAATCACGTCGCCGGGATGAATGCCCGCCCGAAACGCCGGCGCCCCTTCGATGGGATAAACCACCACGACCTTGTTGTTCTGCGGCTGGATGATCATGCCCACGCCGTAGTACTTGCCGTGCTGATCTTCCTTCATTTTCGCGAAGGATTTGGGGTCGTAAAAGCTCGAGTGGGGATCGAGCGTGTGCAGCATCTCCGGAATCGCGCCGTCGTAGATCGCCTTGTCCGGCATGTCGCCGGTCAGCGGCTCGGCATAATTCCGCGCCACAATGTCGTAGACCGCGCCGAATGATTTGATGCTGTCGCGGAACGTCGACTCATCGGCCGCCGACTGCGCTCCTACCTGCTGGCTGACAATCATGCCACCCAGCGCGCAGACAGCAAAGAACACAATGAGAGAGAAGAAAGTGCGGCGAGTGCGGATGGACATGCTGGCTGAGTTCCTGCGCTTCGGTCCGGCGTGGGGAGAGCTGTGCGCGGAAGCCGAGACGGTTCATGCTTAGTATACAGCAGTTTCCGCGCTCTTCCGGTCGGTTTGGAACGGTCATCGGCGCAACCCGCGAAGCCAGACAAAAGCTAGCAGGAGATCCTGCTCAGCTTCCTCCTCGCGGGGTTGCTTCTGCCGTAAGTTTGACGTGCAAACTCTTGCAGATCAAAGCGCTGCCCATGGGGAATTGCAAACAACCCCGCTCCGCCGGACGCGTTCCAATGCCTTAGGGCTTGAACCGGTATGACCTTTGCGTCATGAACCGGGCGGCATCGCCGGCCCGTCCGATTTTCACTCCAATTGCACCTCAAACGAGGAAGGATTCCAGACCATGAACAAGTCAATTGCCCTTTTCGCCGCCGGTGCGCTCGCGGCGGCTGTTTCCGTACCCGCAATCGCCCAGGACCGTTCCACCGACGAATTGAATTCCGCAACCCAGGTGATGCAGGAGCTCACCGGCCCGCAGTCCAAAGCCGGCATCCCGGACGACGTCCTCAAAAATGCGAAGTGCGTCGCAGTCATCCCCAAGATGCTGAAGGCCGGCTTTGTCGTGGGCGGCCAGCACGGCGCCGGCGTCGCCACCTGCCGCCTCGCCAACGGCCGCTGGAGCCCGCCCGCTCCGTTTGACCTCTCCGGGGCCACCTTCGGCGCGCAGATCGGCGGCGAAGAGCAGGGCTACGTCATGATGATCATGAACGACAGCGGCATGCAGGCTCTGATGTCCGGCCACTTTAAGATTGGCGCCGGTGTCGATGCCGCCGCAGGCCCCGTCGGTCGCGAAGGCTCCGGTTCAGCCGGTGTCAGCGCAGCCATCCTCAGCTATGCGCGCGCCAAAGGTGCCTACATTGGAGCCACGCTGAACGGTGCGGAGCTGAACCAGGATCATGGCGAAACCCGCCAGCTCTACGGGCAGCCGACGAACTTCCAGGCCATCCTCAACGGCCAGGTCCAGATGCCGGATAACAGCGCCGCGCATCAGTTTGTCGAAACCATCAACCGCTCCGTCGTTCGCGCCGCCAACAACGCCAACGCGCAATAAGCGGTGATCACGATCGACACCTTGCGAGGCAGGCTTCGGCCTGCCTCTTCTTTTTTGGCGACTGCCGGCCACCGCTGACCGATTCCTGGCTGGCCGTCTTTGCGCCGACCGTTTTATCCCCGCGCCCGTTCCGCAATCGGAATTCGCACCTCGGCTACGCATCCGCCCTTCGCGTTTCGATTCCGCAGCGTAATCGCCCCGCCGTGCGCCTCCACAATCTGCCGCGCCAGCGCCAGCCCCACGCCCGACCCCGACTTCTTCGTGGTGTACAGCGGGACAAACAAATTATCCGGATTCGCCAGGCCTGGCCCGTTGTCCTCAATCTGGATCGCCACCAGATCGTCGTCCTCAACCGCGCGAATCGTCACCTCCGGCTGGCATGGATGCAGAATCTCCTCAATGTTGACATCCTCGCCCGCGCACGCCGTCGCCGCCTCCACTGCGTTCCGCACCAGGTTGATCAGCAATTGCTCAATCTGGTCGGGATCCGCCAGCAACTCCACATCCGGAGCCGCCAGCAGCCGCACATCCAGCCGAATCTCCAGGCTCACAATCCGCTCCAGCAGCGGCAACAGCGGCACACGCTTCAGCACCGGGGCAGGGAGCTGCGCCAGTTGCCGGTACGCCTGCACGAACCGGTTGAGCGAGTCGGCGCGGTTCTCGATCACGCCCAGGCCGCGACCCAGATCCCGCTGCAGCGCCGGTTCCGTTGCTGGTGTCGCGGCCGCGCGCTGCCCTCCCGGCGTCAGCCGCGACCGCAAACTTCCCGCAATCGATTTGATCGGCGTCAGCGAATTCGAAATCTCGTGACCGATCACGCGAATGAGCCGACGCCACGCCAGCCGTTCCTCTTCGCGCAGCGCCACGCTCACATCCGACAGGACAATCAGTGTGTGCGGCACGCCGCGTTGCCGGAACGTCGACCTCCGGATCATCCAGCGCGCTGAAGCGTCCGCTGTGCTGCGTTGCCGCGTCCGCAGCAGACTGGTTTGTGCCTCGGGCGCCAGCAGCGTTTCGCCCGGCCGGTCCAGCAGCCCGGCCAATTCCAGTTCCTCCGCCGTCTTGCCCAGATCGCGCGCGGGCAGCAGCGCAAACACGCGCTCCGCCGCCGGATTCAGCAGCCGCAGTCGCGCGTCCTGGTCGAAGGCCAGCACCGGCGCATCCATCTCGGCAATCACGCGCCGCAGCAACGCCACCGCCTCCAGCGCGCCCACCCGCTGCGCCTGCAGCGTGTCGGCGAGGGCGTTGATCTCGAGCGAGAGTTGTCCGAGCGAATCGTCGCGGTTCGCCCCACGCGCGCGGAACGAGTAGTCCTCTTCACGCAGCGCGGCCACCACGTTGGCCAGGGTTTGCACCGGCCGCACCGCTTCTTCAATGAACGCAGCAAACACCAGCAGCAGCACCAGCAGCAGAATTCCCAGCGTCGCCGTCATCGGCCCGGCCGAAACGTGCAGCAGCGCCAGCACCGCGGCGCAAAGCCCCATCAGCACGACAGCCGCCACCGTGCAGAAGACGCGGAGGCGCGCCTCGAAGGAGATGCTCTGGCGTTTGGATTTGTGTCTGCGGCCGTCTGGCCTGGATGCCATAGTTCTCCATCCGCCGGCGGAGGCCGGAAATTTATGCTGGCGGAGGCCTAGATGCCATATTTTTCCATCCGCCGGTAGAGCGCCCCGCGGCTCAGGCCGAGGGCTTCTGCCGCCTGGCTCACGTTGCCATTGCAGCGCGACAAGGCTTTGCGGATGAGGATACTCTCCACCGACTCCAGACTCATCTCCTCCAGCGCCTGCGTGGAGACGCGCGCCGGGGCGAGCCCGAGATCGGGGACTTCAATGATGTTTTCGCGCGACATCAGCACGGCGCGCTCGATGGTGTGGTCCAGTTCGCGCACATTGCCCGGCCACGCGTAGTGCAGCATCAACTGCAGCGCCGCCGGGTCGATGCCCTGCACCTGCTTGCGGTAGCGCTGCGCGTAGCGCGAGAGGAAATACGCTGCCAGCGGGGGAATGTCTTCTCGCCGATCGCGCAGCGGCGGCAAATGAATCTCCACCGTATTCAGCCGGAAGAGCAAATCCGCGCGGAATCGCTGCGCCTCCACTTCCGCATGCAGATCGGCATTCGTCGCGGAGATCACGCGCACGTTCACCCGCCGCGTCTTCGACGAGCCCACGCGCTCCATCTCGCCGGTCTCCAGCACGCGCAGTAGCTTCGCCTGCTGCCGCGGCGGCACATTGGCAATCTCGTCCAGGAAGAGCGTTCCGCCCTCGGCCAGCTCGAAGCGTCCAATCCGCTCGGTCCGCGCGTCGGTAAACGCACCCTTTACGTGGCCGAACAGCTCGCTCTCGAACGTGCCTTCCGGCAGCGCTCCGGTATTCACGGCTACCATCGAACGCGAAGCCCGCGACGAAGGGGCATGCAGCGTCTGCGCCACCACCTCTTTGCCCGTCCCGTGCTCACCCGTGATCAGCACGCTGGCGTCCGAAGGCCCAATCCTTGTGATGGTCGCAAGGATCGGCTGCATCGCAGGCGCCGTCGCAATCATCTCCGGCAGGTTCGCCGTGCGCAGCAGCCGATTCTCTGCTTCCAGGCGCGTCGCGCGCCGCACCGCATTAAACAGATCGATCTGCGTGCGGAGGATGGTGAGCAGCCGCGCGTTGTCCCACGGTTTCTGGATGAAATCATTCGCTCCGCGCCGCATCGCTTCCACGGCCAGCTCCAGATTCGCCCACGCCGTCATCACGATCACCGGCAACTGGCTCTCATGCGAGCGAATCTGCGACAGCAGATCCAGCCCCTCGCGCCCCGACGTCGTATCGCGTGTGTAATTCAGATCCAGCAGCAGCGCGTCAAAGCTCGACGACTTCAGCGCGTCCAGCACCATGTACGGCGAGTTGGCCTTCTCGATCCGATAGCCTTCCGGCTCCAGCAGCAGTTCCAGCGCATCGAGAATGTGCGGCTGATCGTCTGCGATCAGGATGCAGGGCGCGAGCCGCCCCTGTGGCGTCGCATTGCTCACGGGTTGTGCGGCAGTCGACATGTCCTTGTCCTGAGATTCTAGTGCGTCACGACGCCCGTCTTCGCGTCGTCGATGGAAACACCCGTGCGATCCAGCGTCTCACCAATGGCGCGGTCAATGTCCACTTTGGCTTTCTCGTAGGCGGTCTGGGCGGCATCGAGCGTCGATTCCGTCACGGCGAGGGCGTTGTCTGCCGCCAGGGTATCGAGGCTGGATTTTGCGCCGAGTTGCTGTTCCTGCCTGGTGATGTCGAAGGTTCGCTGGGCGAGGTCCTTGGCTTTCTGCGCGGCATCCACGCGGGCCTGCGCCTGTTCCAGCGCGAACTGCGAGTTGCGGACGTCGAACCGGATTGACTTCTTCTGTTGCTCATAGGCGATCTGGCTTTGACGAAACGCCAGCTGAGCACGGAACTGGTCCGCCTTTTGAATGCGGTTGCGAATCGTGATGTTGAGCGTGAAGCCGACCTGGTATTCGGGCGCCGAGTAGTTGAATGCGTCCTTCAGAACACCGCCCGAGCCCGACGGAAGGGTCGTCGAGCAGTAACCCGGGCCCTCGTTCTGGTCGCAATTTGGATTGAGGGGACCACCGAGCCCGGTTCCGCTGAATAATCCATAGGCGTTGAGCTGAGGCAGAAGGAGATTATTGACGGCCTTCAGGTTGTCCTTCTGAATCTGCATGCCGATCTGATCCCCGGCGACATCAGGGCGATTCTTCTCGGCTTCGGCAATCAGATCATCGATTGCCTTGGCGGCGTTGGGATCGGAAGGCCCCATCTTATCGAGTGGAACCACGGGCATTTCGTCGATGGCGGGGTCGTCAGCCTTGGTCAGCGCGTTTTTCAGATTCAGTTCAGCGGCTCGCAGATTGGCTCGCGAGACCGTTAGATTGCCTTCAGCCGTGGCGACAGCGGCCTGATCCGTCATGACCTGCATCGCCGGAATCGCTTTGAGCTCAAGCTGTTTTTGATCGTCCGTCATCGTTTGATTGGCAAATCCCAGCGTCTGGTCCTTGATCTGCTCGTCTTCATAAGCATCCACGAGGTCCCAGTAGATATCCTCGACACCGGTTACTGTCGCGATGACCTGCGCCTTGAAAGCAAGATCGGTGAGTTGCAGATTCTTTTTTGCGATACGAATCCATCGCTCGTTGGTGCCGAAACCAAAACCCTGCAGCAGTGGCTGTGTGATCAGACCTTGCCAGTAAAGCTGAATTTGCGGGTCCACAATGTTAAGCGGGCTGTTGGAGGTCTGACGCAGCCCGTTGATCGCCCACTGAATGCCTGTCCCGGTGGGGAAGTACTCGGTGTACTGCGTGGTGTAAGCAATCGTGTTGTTTTCGAGGAGAGGAATGCCTACGAGAAACGGATTCAGTTCCTGGGTCTTGGTGTGGTCGACATAACCCTTGACCGTGAAGACGGGATCGAAGGGGTTCACGGTCGTGCCTTCGCCCAGTGTGGATTGCACCAGGCCCCCGGCTCCGGCGGCCGACGCGCCGGAAGACGAAACTCCCCCACTGACCGATACGGCGGATGCGCCCAGTGGGCTGGTAACGCTGGTGTTGACACCATTGGCGAAACCGCCGGCCTTCGTGCGCGCAAGATCGGTGAGAGCTGTTGGCAGGTTGTAACGGAACGAAGCCAGATCGAGGTTGTTCTCGATTGCCAGAGCGATTGCGTCCTGCAGCGAGACATATAGCTTGTTGTCGCGAACCAGGGTCTCGAGACGCGGCGAATTCGTCAAATCCACGGGGGGCACGAAACTGGGCCGATAGGGAGAGAGCGGGTTATGCGAGTGGGGCAGCGCCACATGAAACGGATGCTGGGGTCCGATGGACTGGAGCTGCACCTGCTGCGCCTGCTGGATATCCTGCGCCAGCGTCGGCGCGGGCGGCTGCGCGGCCGACTGCCCTGCGGGCGCCGGAGCTTCCGGCGTTACCGCGCCATTCTGCGGAGGAGGAGGGGGAGGAGTCTGGTTTTGCGACGGCGCCTGCTGCGCGAATCCTGCGGGTGCGATCAGTACACAGAGAAGCGCGGCCGCCACGCGCTGATGCCACGGGGTCGAGGTCACGATGCTGTGACCTCCACGCCGAGATCCGGATTTGCGGTGTCAGCCACGAGCCATCCGTCGCGCAGTTCGATCACACGCGTGCCGTAGCCCGCGTTCACTTCCGAGTGCGTGACCTGAATGATGGTCGTCCCCTGCTGGTTCAGCTCGCGAAACAGCTCCATGATTTCCTTTGCCTGGCTGGAATGAAGATTTCCCGTCGGCTCGTCCGCCAGCAGCAGCGCCGGCTTGTGGATCACGGCGCGCGCCACGCCCACCAGTTGCTGCTGCCCGCCGGAAAGCTGGGAAGGGAAGAGGTCTTTCTTGCCGACGATGTTGAACCGGTCCAGCGTGTCCGCCACCAGGCCCTGCCGCTGCGTGCGCGGCATGTCCTTGTAGGAGAGCGGCAGATCGATGTTCTCCTGCACCGTCAGGTCGTCCAGCAGGTGATAGCTCTGGAAGACCATCCCTACATGCCGCTTGGCCAGCTCCGCCCGCTGCCGGCGATTCAGCTTGTGCACCGGTTCGTCCTTGAACCAGTACTCGCCCGCCCACTGATCGTCGAGCAGAGCCAGCACGTTCAACAGCGATGACTTGCCCGCTCCCGATGGCCCCATGATCGTGAGGAATTCACCTTCCTGGATCTCCAAACCGACCCGGCGCAGCACCCACGTCTGGCCCGCGCCGGTTTTGTAACTGCGCTCGACATTTTTTAACTGAATCATGATCTCTCGTTCCCGGCTGACGGGAGGCACACCTCTCCCGCAGTGTTATGAAACTCAGGCGTATGGCCCAGGAGCTACTTCGCTTCGAGAACCTGCTCCATCGACTCGCCCTCGGCAACTACCTTGCCGTCGAAGAGATGGATCTGGCGATCGGCGTGCCTGGCAAAGCGCGGATCGTGCGTCACCATGCAGATCGTCGCGCCCTCCTTGTGCAGGTTCTGGAGCAGCTCCATCACCGCTTCGGCGTTGCGAGAGTCCAGGTTTCCGGTGGGCTCGTCAGCCAGCAGGATGGACGGCGAACCAGCCAGCGCGCGGGCCACGGCAACGCGCTGCTGCTGACCGCCGGAGAGCTGGGATGGATAGTGCCGGATGCGGTGCGCCATGCTCACGCGCTCCAGCGACTCCTGCACGCGGCGCTTGCGCTCCGTCGACGACATGCCGGAGCGGTAGGTCAGCGGCAATTCCACGTTCTCATACACCGTCAGATCGCCGATCAGATTGAAGCTCTGGAAGATGAATCCGATTTCCTGGTTGCGAATCCGCGACCGCTGCGAGAAGTTCAGGTTCTCGACCGCGTGTGCGTTCAGCGTATAGCTGCCGCCCGTCGGCGTATCCAGCAACCCGATAATCGAGAGCAGCGTCGACTTGCCGCAGCCCGAAGGCCCCGAGATGGCGACGTATTCGCCCTTGTCGATCTTCATATGGACGCCGGACAGCGCGTGCGTCTCAATCTCGTCGGTGTAGAAGACCTTCGTGAGGCCTTCGATTTCGATCAACGCCTGATTGTTTTCCATCCTGCTCTCCCGCTCCTTAAAAGGTTTGAGGTGCTGCCCCGCAATTTCGTTTAGTTCAGCCTGACTCTGTCGTTCGCATCGTACCGTGACATGTCCGAAAGAATGACACGATCTCCCTCGTGCAGTCCGTCAAGAATCTGGATCTCCGTCGTCGATGCGCCACCCACCTTCACCTGCACCCGCGTGGCAGTTTTGCCGTCCGGGTCGTAACGGAAAAGGGTGATGGTGCTGTCCGGGTTTCCGAATGCCGGCCGTTCCACCTTCAGCACATCGTGCAGATGCTGGAGATCGATCGTTCCGTCCACGCTCAACCCAGGAACCGCTCCTGCCGGCAAAGTGCCATCGAGTGTTACGTCAACCGTGCGCGTTCCGTTCAATACGGAGGGATCAATACGGGTAACATGCCCCGGGACAATGCCGTTATGAGTATCGACTTCGGCCGGCTGGTTCAGCAGAATGTCGTGCGCCTGTGTTTCGGCGATCTGCAGAGATGCCTTCAGTTGGTGCGGATCGATCACCTCGGCCACCGACGTGCCGGCCGTGACATGTTCGCCCACCTGCACCGGCGTGGTGAGAGACACGAGGTCGCCGGAGATACCGGCCTTCACCTGCAAATCGTTTTCCTGCTTTTGGTAGAGGTCGAGCAGCGCTTGCGCGGAATCGATCTTCGTCTTCGACGATGCAAGCTGGACTTCGATGGCCTTTTGATTGACCTCCAGCTGCTCAAGGCTGATTTTGTGCTGCGTGGTCAGCTGGTCGGCATTGTTCTTTGACTGCTCATACTGGATGCCGCTGATCTCGCCGAGCGCATACCGCTGCTTGTCGATCTTTTCCTGCTCCAGCGCCTGGCTATACTGCGCATCCACGCCGGCGGCTGTCGATTTCAGCCCCATGATGGTCGACTGCAACTGCGCCTGAAGGCTCTTGTAATCGGCCATCGCGCCGTCCAGCGCCAGCCTGGCGCTCACCAACTGCTGCTGCAGTTGCGGGTCCTGCAGTTCCATCAGCACCGTATCGGGCTGGACCAGTGTGCCCGGCAGCACCAGAATCCGGACCACGGTCGCGTCCGTCTGCGCAGGGATCAGCCGAATGCTCTCTTCGCGGGGGGTCAGCGTTCCCAGGCCGCGCACGTTCACCGTAAAGTCGCCTCGGCTTACCGTGCCGGGCCAGACGGTGCTGGCATCCATGGTCGGGATGGCCGGTTTGAGCCTCATCACCGCCCATGCGGCTGCAGTTACACCAACGGCGACGACCGCGAGCACGAGGATCTGCCGGCGAAGCTTCTTTTTACGAATATCAGGGCGAGCGATGTCCATCACACGAATCTATTTGCATGCGCCGCACCATTCCGGCGTCCGGCGCAAGTCCAACAACACCATACACCTGACAGGCACGCGGCAGGACCACTTTGATCCTCCGGTGATCGATTGTGGATTCCACTGTCCGCAATCGGACAGTTCGCCCTGGCGTCTTTTGGCGTATTACTTCGACTTCCGCGTTCCGGCGCGCAGCTTCGACTCCACCAGCGCGAGAATTTCCTGGTGAATGGCCTCGATCTTCTGGTCGCCCGCAATCACGACCACGCGCTCCGGTTCCCGAGCCGCGATCCTGCGGTACTGGTCGTGTACACGGCGGTAGAAATCCTGGTCCTCTTTCTCAAATCGGCCTTCGTCCCTGCCCGCGCTTGCCGTGCGATCATTGCGTCGCCGCGCCCGCGCCAGCGACCGCTCGAATCCCGCCAGCAGCAGGATGGTCAGGTCGGGATCGAGCCCGCCGCATATCGTCTTGTGCAGGCGCCGCACCACGTCGCTCCCCAGCTTGCGTCCGCCGCCCTGGTACGCCTCGGTCGAATCGGTATAGCGATCGCAGAGAACAACGCGCCCAGCCTCCAGCGCCGGCCGGATCACCTCCGCAATCGCCTGCGCGCGATCGGAGAACATCAGCCCCAGTTCCGTCATCGGATCGATCGCTTCCGTCTTTGAATCCAGCAGCAGCGCCCGGATGCGGTCGCCGATCCGCGTTCCGCCCGGCTGCCGCGTCACCGTAACCGCGCGCCCCCGCGCCTCCAGAGCCGCCGCCAGCTTGCGAATCTGCGTGGATTTACCCGACCCATCGAGCCCCTCAAATGTGACAAAAAATCCCCGCCCCGATCCTGATGACATGGCAGGAGTTTAGCAGGGAGATCCGGAGCCGCCAGGCGACCAGCGTCGCCTCCTGGCGGGCCGTCCAAGTCCCAATCTCCCTGCCCGGAATGTGAAAATATTGAGCATTTCTTCCTGACATCGCCAGCTTTTATGTGCACATGCTATGCTTTCCGCGCTTTTATTGAGCGTTTCCAGGACGACACTTCTTCCCCGAAATCCCGGTCCGCAAGGCTCAGGCTTCGAACCCCGACGCGGACCGGAGCGCATCGGGAGAGCCCGCCCTGGAGACGCAATCCGCGGAAGGAAACCCCATGGCAAAACACCCCGCCCTCACACTCGGCAGCGGCCGCTCGATCGCCGCTGTCGCCGCACTCCTGTTCGCGTCCGTCACCCCGATGCGCGCGCAGGTTGTGGTCGTTTCACCCACCCCGCAAGTCGGATCGTCGAACCCTGCCACCGCCGCACCCACCGTTCCGCGCCCCACCACAAAACCGTGCACGGTGCAGCTCTTCCAGGATCTCGCCTTTGAAAACTTCACGCCCGCGTCCTTCAGCTACGCACCCCCGGCCGACTGCCCCGGACCCTGGTCGAAAGTCGTCTTTACCGCCGACTTCACCGTCACGGCGGGAACGCAGTTCGACCGCACCGCCGCGTTCTATCTTGGCCACGCCAACATTTACTACGGCACCACCGCGGAGCCGCGCAGTAGTCTCAGCCCCTCGTGGCATGTGGAGCGCGACGTCACCGACCTCTCCGCCATCTTCAAGTCGTCGCAGACTGGCGAAGCAAACCTCGGCAACTTCGTCGGCGTCTCCGGAGGCACCGACTACAACGGCATCATCTACGCCAACGCGGCGCTCGAGTTTTATCCGTCGGACTTCCGCAACCCCGCCCCGCCGGCGCCTGACATCGTCGTCCCGGTCAACGGCACGGGAGGCGATGCCGGCACTCTGAATACGACGGCGGATCAAATCACCCAAACTCTCGATCTGCCGCAAAACGTCGAAAGCGTCTATCTCGATGTCATCGCGCAGAGCCAGATCGGCGATGAATTCTGGTATAGCTGCGTGCCCACTGCCGAAGCGTCGGAGCTGGACAGCTGCGGCAACACCGCCTTCCGTGAAACCGAAGTCTCCATCGACGGCCAGCCCGCCGGGGTTGCGCCGGTCTATCCATGGATCTTCACCGGCGGCTTCGATCCGTTCCTCTGGGAGCCAATTCCTGACATCCAGACGCTGGACTTTGTCCCTTACCGCGTGAACCTGACGCCATTCGCCGGTGTTCTGGCTGACGGCAATACGCACACCGTCGCAGTGAGCGTCTACAACGCGAACGGCTATTTCCTGGCGACCGCCAATGTGCTCGTTAATCTCGACCACGGCACGAAGAAGACGACCGGCGGCCTCATCAGCAACACGCTGTCGGCAGCCCCCAGTCCATCCGTCCAGAACAACATCACCGTATCCTCCAGCGGTACGGCCACCGGAAACATCCTGACCACGTCGAATCGCAACTTCGCCATCAGCGGGTACATTCAGACCTCGCACGGCCGCGTCGTGACCACCGTCCAGCAGAATGTGGACTTCCGCAACAACCAGCAGCTCAACGTGAACAACAACACTCCCGTGGATGACCAGAACATCGAGCAGCTCACCACCGTGCAGTCAAAGGCCAGCACCCAGCAAGGCGGCCTGGTGACCACCGACGAGCAGAACTTCCGCTATCCGCTGAACATCGACTACAGCTTTGGACCGACGGCCAGCGGCGGATTCTCTCAGACGACCACCGTCAACCAGGGCTACCACAAGGACGACGCGCAGGGCCTCTTCGGCTTCCCGCTCTACTCCAGCAGTGTGGACGAAGTCGAGAACTCCACCGATACCGACAACTTCGATGCAAATTTCAACTTCCTCGGAAACACCGGCAGCAATACGTCGCAGAGCTACAACTGGAGGAACTCCCTGGGCGGCTGCTACAGCCGCACCATCACCGCCGCAGCTCAGGTACTCACTTCGGTGACCACCGGCCAGGGCTGCAACAACTTCCACTTCTAATGGAGCAGCTATAACCCATCCCGGCGCGCCGGAAAATTCGATTTCCGGCGCGCCTTTCTTTCCGGCCACAATCGCTGATACGCTGGAGCCGCCGGGCCCTGCAGCACGCGCAGGGCAGCAGATCTGATATGCAGGCCGTCGATTCACGCCCGAAATTGCGCAGCCTCGCAGCGCTGGTCCTGATTCTGAGCGCGGCCTTCTGCCTGCTCGCCCTGCTGCTGCATCCGGTTGCACCGCACGCCGTCGCGCTCGCTCCGATTCTCCTGCTGCCGGTTCTCCTCTTCGGCCTCGTCCTGGTCCCGCGCTCGCTCTGGCCGGCCTTTGAGCCGGCTCAGCAATTCGCACTCCCGATTCGCGCGCGCGCCAGCCTCTTCCAGCGTCCCCCGCCCATCTCCCTCCGGTAACTCCCGCCAATCCTCATCGCGCCCCGTATGCCCTCGCATGCGCGCGGCCGATTTCTCATTGGCTTCCA
>Ga0206796_1043_pt1 | contig 29583 bp, 30 predicted proteins | sample Alteio_BWOrgCont_68_FD_152895 | JGI IMG/M metagenome (GOLD analysis project Ga0206796, IMG submission 152895) | Enriched cells from forest soil in Barre Woods Harvard Forest LTER site, Petersham, Massachusetts, United States -... | ecosystem: Environmental > Terrestrial > Soil > Temperate forest >...
AGCAGATATCCATCCGTTCTAGGCCGAGGCGTTGCAGAGAATCCTCAAAGGAACGCATCGTGCCATCGTAACTATAGTCATAATGAAACTTAAATGGCGCAGCGTCTACAAAGGGGGCAAAGCCAATATCGGCTCGCCGAGCCGCCGTGAGCACACGTCCTACCTTCGAGGAAAGGACGTATGTGTCGCGATCTTTCCATCGTAAGCTATGGCCTGTTCTGAGTTCAGACAGCCCGTGCCCATAAAATGGAGCGGTATCAAAATAGCGTATACCTGCGTCCCATGCGGCTTGGAACACCTCATCAGATTCCGCATCGGTGACGGTTCGAAAGAAATTTCCAATTTGCAATGCGCCGTAACCGATGGCAGTAACCTTTAGGTCGGAACGGCCAAATTTGTGGATGTCGGATGGTTTCATTTATCGTCCCTTGTCAGCATCACTATCCTGTTTGGGGAAGGTATGGCCTCAATTCTCGCGAGTATACTCACTCGTTTCTCCCATTCGAGAGATCACAGCTTCTACGGAATTCTACTTGCTGAAATAGACGTGCAAGTTAGTCGTCTTTGTTTCCATGATGACACCTTTAGAGTTTGAAGAAACGTCTTCATAGCTGTTCGCTGATCGCGAGCTGCCAAGTTCGAAGATAAGATCGCTTCTTCAGAGCAAATGCGACCTCCGGGATCAACAATATTGTCGATCGGCAGTTACGCTCGAGATAAATATTTTTGGCGCATTGCTCAGATCTCTTTGTTCAACACGGCAATTACATTCACGGCAGAGTCAAACTTCAGCTTCACTCCGATGGACCAGCGCGCAGTAAATTTCTAGATGACTTAATGTCGGCAATTCTGCCTCGGACATACTCGACGATGACACCCAGCGTGAGCGCTGCCACGAGCACGATGCCAATCGCTAAATATTGCCAGTAGGAATCCACGCCGTAGAGTATCAAGCCATTGTTGACCATCGCGAACAGCCAGGCAGCAAGCAGCGTTCCGATCAAAGACCCCTCGCCACCGCGCAGACTAGTGCCGCCAACTACTACGGCCGAAATGACTGATAGATTGTAGTTTGGCGCTTGTGTTGCGATCGCTGAAGCCAGGTAACCGCTTAGGATAATCCCTGCGAGACCGGTCAATGCGCCAGTTAGAGTGAAGAGCACCAGGTAAACCCACTGCAAATCGATACCACTCACATGCGCCGCTCGAATGTTGCTCCCGGCTGCGCGTATCCAACGGCCTATGTGAAGTCGATTCAGGAGGAAGAAGCATATCGCGAAGACAGCTAGCAGAATGACGAAGCTATAAGGAATTATGTCAAAAAGCGCCCCGCTCGATAGCCCGAGTAGAAAAGGGCTCGTCACAAACAACGCGTTGCCCCCGGTTGCGATCGCGCCGAGCGAGCCAAAGACAAAAAGCGTCCCCAAAGTTGCTACAAATGGAGCGACATGCCCACGCGTGATGATAAGGCCATTGATCAGCCCCAGAACGGCCCCCGCTAATATCGACACCAGTAGAATAATCGGTCCACAGGACCCGCCCCACAACAGACCAAGGATCGGCGCCAAACCCATGGTCGCGGATACAGACAGATCAAACGCGCCCGCCATGATGAGTAATGTCATCGCCGCCGCACCGATTCCTAATATCGAGGCGTCATTCAGTACCGATTGCAGATTTCCGGAATTGAAGAAATTAGGAGTTTCAATTGCAAGAAAGCAGATGATGCCAGCATTCAATATCCACACGCCGCACCGATGGCTATCAAGTATGAACTTCCAATGGCCGTCGCGTCTGAGGTCACTGACAATTTTCATTTGGGTTCCTCCAATGGAGTCAGACAACCAACATTCCTTTGCGTCTCTGGGTACGGCGCATCCCGTCGATCATGAGTGCGATGATAAGTATTCCGCCAAATACCAGACCCTCGTAAAGGGAAGGAACGTTCGCCACATTCAAGCCGGACTTGATTGATGCCAGGAGAAGTGCGGCCAGGACGGTTCCGGGCAGATTGCCTCGCCCGCCCATGAGGCTCGTTCCCCCAACGACGACGACAGCAATTGACATTAGCTCTGCGCCAGTCCCGATCGTCGAGTCAGCGTTCTGAAGCATTCCTGCAGTCATCATGCCGCCGAGACCGGCAAGGGTACCGGAAATCATAAAGACACCCGTCGTAACCTTGGGAATATTCACACCGGCACCGATCGCTGCGCGCGCTTCTCCACCAATCGCGGCAACGTGCCGCCCAAAGGGCGTTAGAATGAAAATGATTGTCATCACAATGAAGACAACCGCTGCGATCAATGCAGCGCAAGGAACGACCCCGAAGACTCTGCCGATGACAAGCTGACTCAACGTACTGTTATGGATCGTGACTGTCGCACCATGCGTGAGGATTAAGCTGAGGCCGAAAATCACCGAAAAGCTGGCGAGGGTTGCGACAAAAGATGGCAGCTGCAACCATGTAATAAGCAAAGCGTTTGCAAGTCCGAGGCCTACGCCGGAAAGTAAAGCTGCAGCAATAACAAGCGGCAACGGGAAATTATAAGACAACATCACGGCTGCGATCACTGCGACAAATCCCATAATCGAACCAACCGAGAGGTCTAGAGCCCTCATCGCTATTACGAATGTCATGCCCAGACTTACAATTGCCGAAATAGAAGCGCTGACGACAATCCCTTCAACATTCAACCGTGAGAGGAACTTGCCATTGATTGCCGTGAAGGCGATCACAACAATGACTAGAGCGACGAGGGACGCCAAAGACTCTGATTTGAGTAAGCTTTTGAGCATGTTATTCATCCCTGGTGGGCCAACTTATCCGGCCATGATCTCCAAAATTGCTTCCTCGTCGGTCTCCGCCGACTTGACTTCAGAAACAATTTGGCCGTGTCGGAGAACCCATATTCGGTCGCACAATCGAAGCAGCTCTGGAATTTCCGACGAGCTCACGATGATGCCAGTCCCATCAGCTGCAAGCTCATCGATTGCCGCGTATATTTCTTCCTTTGCTCCGACATCAACGCCGCGAGTTGGCTCGGAAAGTATCATCAAAGACGGTTTGGCGATCCGCCCGCGGGCAAAAAGTATTTTTTGCTGATTTCCGCCGCTTAGCTGGGTAACTTTGTTGGCCCAGCCGGAACATTTTATGTTTAAGGAACGACGCATCGCTTCAAAAATATTCAATTCGTCGCGGGCGGAGACGACACCGAATCCTGTCGTCCTGGCTATGTTGTTTTCGCTGGTTGGATTGGCTTTGCCACGAGCAGACTTATTAAGCATATTCGGTAGGACAACGTTCTCACGTAAGTCGAGGTGAGGAAATATCCCCTCTTGTTTTCGGTCCTCTGAAAGCAGGAATATTCCATACCGTGATGACGTTTTCGGCTCGTCTAACTCAACAGGTCGGTCGGACAACAAAATCCTGGTCCCAGCGTCGACCTTTCTAAGCCCGTAGATAGCCTCACAGAGCTCTGTCCGTCCCGAGCCAAGCACGCCGGCAAAACCCACCACTTCCCCTGCTTTCACAGAAATTGATATGTTTCGCAGGAGGCCACCGCTATTTAGATCCCGCACATCAAGTACCGGTCTGCCGGACTGGACAAAATTCCGTTTTGATTTGCTTTGGCCACCCGAAATGAGTGAGCTCTTAGATCCCAGCATAGACTGAATGACGTAGGCACTATTTGTGTCTTTTGTCAGCGACCGCTGAACGACCTGCCCGTCCCGAAGGACAGTAACACGATCGGCGATATCGAATACCTCCCACAATCGGTGAGACACGTAAAGTATCGCCACTCCTTCAGCCTTGAGACGAGAGATAATCTTAAATAAGCGGGAGGTTTCTTCTAGATTGAGAGCTGAAGTCGGCTCGTCCATGATGAGCACCCGAAAGTCACCGACAATCGCCTTTGCAATCTCCACAAGTTGCTGATCCGCAATGCTAAGCGTTCTCGTCAACTGGCTTGGCTCCGCTTCGATCCCAAGCTCCCTGAGGACTGCTGCTACTTTTTTGCGAGCTTCGCCCCAGCGAATAATTCCAAATTTCGTCGGTTCAGCACCAAGAAAAACATTCTCCAAAATCGACAGCGTTGGAACGAGCTCAAGCTCTTGTGCAATGATGGAAACACCTGCTCGCTTTGCGGCAAGCGGATTGCCGAACTTCGCGATCCGTTGATCGAGCTCGACTTGGCCGGAATCCGGAGAGATTCGGCCCGAAAGAATATTAATAATTGTGCTCTTTCCAGCTCCATTTTCTCCGATTAGCGCGTGAACTTCACCTGCCATCAAATCAAGATCAATGCCATGGAGAACTTCAATCCCTCCAAAACATTTACGCAATCCGGCAGCGCGAAGTTTGCACGGGGCTTTGGCGGCAACGTCGTGGTCAGAGCGTGCGATGCTTTCGGAATCTGGCATCTCCAGGACGTAATCCCTCTGCTATCTAATTTTGGTGGCTCACGCCGTCACCAGTCTCAACTGGGAACGTAATCCTCTCCGGGCAATGTCTCGACACCCGGAGAGTGGGGCCTTAAATGCGCGGCGATGTATGCCGCGACCTCTGGGCGGATGCCACGTTGAGCAATCCGTCATTTCATCGTATCAGGCGTCAGGAGCTGCACAGGCACGTTGACGGTTTTGGTTTTGGCGTCCGAATATTTCGGCGTTTCGCCATTGAGGAGGTTCCAGCAGATGTCGACAGCAATGACGCCTTGCTGATAAGGACTTTGGGCGACATCTGCGGCCAGCTTCTTTTCTTTCATCAAATCAAGCGCAACCTTGTCGCCGTTGAACCCGACAAGGACAGGGTCAGACATGGGATTCTTCCCCGCCTGCTGAATGGCCTGTTGCGCGCCCGCAGCCATCGAGTCGTTCAACGTGTATATGGCCGCGACATTTGGATTTGCTGACAGAATAGCCTGGGCAGCTTGGAAGCCGCCTTCAAGCGTTTGATGACCAGAGATATTTGCAACAACTTTAATATTGGAATTCTTCGCTATCGTATCTGTGAAGCCGTCCGAGCGAGGCCCGTTGACAGATGTTGTCGGATTCAGCGCAATCACTGCAACTTCCTGGACCCCGGGTTTATTCGCCAGCTGCTTTTCGATGAACTGAGCGGCGAGAACACCGCCCTGGTAGTTATCCGAGAGCACGAAGGCGTCATAATCGCCGGTTGCACCAACGTCACCAACCACGACTGGAATGCTTCCCTTGTGAGCTGCAGCGATCGTGGCAGAAAGTGCATTGGGCTCATGCGGAGACACGATGAGACAGCTAATGCCGCTGTTTATCAACGCCAGACTGCCTGAAACCTGCTTCTGCGGGGAGGCCTGGCTGTCCTGTGTCAGCAACTTCTCGAAACCGTATTTCTTCATTTGGGTTTCGATTCCACTCACATACCCCTGCCAATAGGGATCTTGCGCCGACTGAATGCTGTAACCGATGGTCAGGGGCGTCCTTTTCTCGAATTTCGTGTCGGCGGCTTGAGCCGTTCCCATCGTCACGACGGCAACGGTAGCAAAAGCTATAGACGTCACGAGCATTGCTGCGCGGGCTGCTTCTGCTTTGGCAGTAGAGTTTTCCTGTCGAAAGTTAAGTTTCATGCCTCTCTCCCGAATCTGTTTTTTAAAGTTGCCATACCCACGTGACTGCTCGACTTCAATGTTCGCTTATCACGACAAGCCCTAATCTACTCGGCACCATCGATCCTGCAGAAGTGCCGAGTAGGGAAGTCTCGAAACACTCAAGTATATTACTTCAGGCGCTAGTCCGTCACAGCAACCCTTGGGAGAGGTGCCGGGATATGGCCGATGCCCTTAGGCTCTTGCCAGCCGACTGCGATCGCAACGGCTCGGACCCCTTTGTCGCCCGTCGGCCATATCGAATGGACCTTGTTAGGTGGTATGTGAATTAGATCACCCGGCTGAACACGTTTGGCCTCGTCTTCGATCTGGACGATGGCGTTTCCTTCGAGAATAAAATAGTATTCATGAGTGTTATGGTAGTGAGGTTCGCAGACCTGACCAGCCGGTACTTCAAAATCATCAATTAGTTCCAGATACGAGTTTTGGGTTTCCTCATACATTGAAAACTTAGGCACCAGACAGTAGACATTCAGGCTTTGGTGCATGCCGACCGGCTCAACATTTCTACGAGATCTGATTTCCATCGGAGGTTCCTTTCAGATTATTCACGGTCAGTGATTCTGAGGCTGGGACTGCACCCGTCGATTACTGAGCCGGCGCCCCCTCCCAAGCTCGTTGCATGATGCGCCTAATGCCCACCGAAGTTACTTTTTCCGGGTTCTGGAACGCCTCGCTGTTGATAAGGGCCGTCACTCGGTCGAGATCAGACTCGACAAGACCAAGTTCCCTTAGGCTCCGCGGTGCGCCGACCTTTCTAACGAAGGTATCAAGTGCATTCGACGCACTGTATCCGCCGAGAACTTCGCAGACGGGGACCAACAGCGACCGAGCCGCCGGCTCGTTGTAGGCTATCGCATGCGGAAGGATGACTGAGTGCACCAACGCGTGCGGCAGTCCGAAAGCGTGGCCAAGCACGTCGCAAAGTTTATGATGCAAGGCCATCTCGACCTGACCGAGCACGGTTCCGCAGAGCCAGGCTCCATAAAGTACTTCGCCTCGCGCGGTCTCATTTTTGGGCTCTTCTAATAAGATTGGAAGTGCGCCGGCGAATGCGCGCAGCCCCTCATGCGCCAGCATGGAAGAAATCGGTGTAGAGTTGCGCGCGTAGAGTGCTTCCACCGCATGAGACATGGCGCTGATCGCGCTGCTAACGGTCGTCCTAAGCGGTAGATCGAGCGTGAGCTCGGGATCATATACAACGACTTCGGGGAGAATTTTGGGGTCCGCTAGAATAGTATTCCGGTCATTATCCCGGTGATTGAGAAGTGGAGTTACTTCGGAACCTGAGTACGTCGTCGGGACAACAATCTGGTGGACGTCAGTCTGCAATGCGATCGCCTTGCTAAGTCCGATAGCAGAGCCGCCACCAATTGCCACGGTGCAGTCCGCCTCAGTTTGGCGCAAGTGCTCTATAGCGTCATCCGCAATGAATGGTGGCGAGCGTTCTACGGCGCTCGCGTAAATGCCCGCTGCCAGCGGACCTAGATAAGCAGCCACCCGCAATGCTTCATGCGACTGGTTTGGCCTGGACAGGATGAGCACCCGCTTGCATCCGAGCTCCTCAACATTCGATGCCAATTGTTGGATCGCTCCAGCACCAAAATGCACTGTCGTCCGTGCAGATTGGTGCTTAAAGGCGCTCCGAAGATGCAACATTATTTTCTCCCGTACGGAGAATTATATATCAAAACTTTTTGAACTTGATCGAAAGCGCGACAAACTATATGCGTTTTTGTTATGAAAATTGATGCACGCCATCTCGAAACGCTGGCTTTGGTCGTCGAACATGGCGGCGTCACCGTCGCTGCGGCCGTTCTCGGCAAATCCCAGCCTAGTGTTTCGAGGACGATTGCCTTTCTCGAGGTGAGGATCGGACAGCCCTTATTTGTCTCCGGAAGACGTCCCTTGCAGCCGACCGAGCTCGGTCGAGAGCTGGCCAAAAAGGGGAGGACCATTATTGATGCGGCCAATGATGCAAGCGACGTCGTAAAGAACTATCGCCTTGGTAAGAGTGGCGCAGTTCGCGTAGGTGGAACGCCTTTTTTCATGGATGGTGTGGTCTCCGGTATGCTCGCAGAGTTTCACCTAAAGAATACAGACGTTCAAATCGAGCAATCATACGGCTATGCTAACGATCTTCTTAAAAAACTCCTGGATGATCAGCTTGACTTAGTTCTTTGCCCCCTCGCTTCACAGCAATTATCGGCGGAATTCGATTTCAGTCCACTGCTGCCCGGCCGGAATGTTGTTGCGTGCAGAAAGAAGCATCCGCTTATGATAAAATCACGCGTCACCTCGGAAGAAATATTCGAATTTCCATGGATCGCGCCTCCAGCCGATAGTCCCTTATATGCCGATTTGCGCCATCAGCTGACGATTATGGGCATAAAGAATTTTAAGATTAGCTTTTCAGGAGGGACGCTTGCAGGGACGCTTGCAATTCTAGCTAGCTCTAACGCGCTCACTATTTTGCCATTCTCTGTTGTCGACGCGGCTTCCAAGAGCAATAATATTGCGGCCCTTCCAATGCGGGTAGAACATCCGGATAGAACTTTGGGAATGGTTACAAGGCACGGTGTTCCGCTTTCGCCTGCAATCTCACGTGCGCATCAATTTCTTTCAATTCGCTTCAAAAGATTAGCGGACGTCTCCCGTCCGAAGGGCGAGCTGTAAATTCTTATATCTGCAACTTGCTACCCCATGCTGCCCGCCGAGCGGTGAACCAGACAAGCGCTCGCCCCAGTGGGATCTGGTTCGTCATCGGCAAGTCCATTGGGCCATACTCATTCAGAGGACATCTAGAAGTGAGAATCCCGAGGTGAGAAACCTGTGCCGGACTTCGAGGAAAGCCATTTAACTTGATAACGCACGGCGTAGTTTCTCACGTTAGATGGCTTTGCAGGAGCGTGTTGGCGGTCACGATGCTTGAGTATCTGGATCGCCTTCTGAATCCTGGGATAGCTTACCCAACGCTCCGGGCGTATCGCGCGGATTCGTTGCGGGGCGGAAAGACCAAGAAGCTCGGTCGTCGCGGCGTTGGCATGGGGGTGCGCTTTCGCTCATGCCCGTCCCCTAGCCTTCTCCCCGCACAAGTTTAGACGAATCGACGCCCCAATCCCATCCTGTCCACGGGTTTCCGCGATAGCGGTAGGTGCTTTTCGTTGGCTTCGTAAGTCAGTCGCTTCGCGCATTCGATCAGGCTCCGTTTCTTGGCGGTCGCGCGCAGGACGGCGCCGGTGCCCCGTTCCAATCGCGCCGAACGACCCCGCTCGCGTTGCTGATTGTCCCATTCGTTCAGAGACACGGCAGGCCATGTCAGATCGCTCCATTGAGCTTCCACGAAATGTCCAGACGGCCTGCCGACAAAGATCCTGGAGATGTCGCGAGGATCGTACTTTACGACGACTTCTTGCCCCGAACGGCCCAGGTCGGTAGCCAAAGCGCCGTGCCAGTATTTCAGGGAGCCAAACAGGTGGATGCCATCGGGCCGCAATTTGCGGCGCGCTTCTGGCAGGAATGACACCCAAAAGGCCATGCGGTCTTTCGGCATTCGCAGCGGCGTTTCGCCGATGAACTCGCGCCAAACCGCGATTGGCGCGCGCTGCAATCCCCGGTGGATGCGTTGATGGTAGCCCTCAACGATTCCGATCGCAAAATACGTCTCGAGCTGGTGCAAGGTCAGGCCAGCGGACTTGGCCGGATCTTGCCGCCCGCTCTCAGTGATGTTGCCGAATGTCGTGCCCGGTAAAGCATGCACGTCCTTCATCATCGTCCCCATCAGCCGTTCGATGTGGCCTCCATAGTGCGGCCGGCCTGGCGGGCGAAACTCGACTCGAATGCCCTCGTTCTCGCAGGCGCGCCGAAAAGTCGCGCTCTTGAAATCGGAGCCGTTATCAACCCCGATCGTCGCCGGGAGTCCTGACGTCGGCCATTCCTGGCTGACGTCACGATCCTTGAGCCAGGCTGCCTTATCGAAAGTCGCCCGCAACATGCAAAGCCCTAACGATAGCCTCGAGGGTTCGGACATCGAGAGATGGAATCCGGTGACCATTCGAGAAAATACATCAATGGCCGGGGTCAGCCAGGGTCGTCCCGACAATGGCTTTCTGTTTTCTTCGTCGACGACCACGACGTCGACCTCGGTGTGATCGATCTGGACGATCTCGAGGGGTCTGGTCGCCATGAGCTTGCCGGGCGTGGGGGTTGTTGCTTTGACACCTGTGGTGTCCGATCGGCGCAGAGCCCTCGCGCGTTCCGGGATCGCCAGCACCCGGCCCCGAATGGTCCGGCGATCTGGCAACGAATATCCGGCGGCGGCACACTTGGCGTGAACTTCGCCCGTCAACCGTTTCAACGTCGGTCTGTTCGGCGTTAGGTAGATTTCACGAATGCACTTGGCGACGAGCGCTTCGACTTTCCTGTCGAGCAGCCGAAGGCCGGTAGGCCGGCCACTCGTCCGGGGCATCAAGGATTCGAGTGTGCCGATGGCCTTGTAAGTCGTGATCAGTCGATAGAGCGTCGCCTGACTAGCCCCGAGGTTCCACGCGACATCCTCCACGTCGGCGATCCGAAGCAATCCGGCATGACGCTCCAGCAAGCGGCGGATGGCTTCGTGTCGGCGGAACCCTTCACGCCAACGCATGCTGGCTTCCGGGGTTTCAAGCTTCAGCTGTTCCCCGTTCACGCCGCCTCGAATCGAACCAAATCGCTTGAGAAGAAGATTCTCAGATAAGATGTCTCAAGCCACAAATTACGTGTACTTTCTCCAATAACGTGTTCATCGCTAACGCGTTGTAATCGCTCATTCCGGGTTCTCGCGGCTAGATGGCTGCCGACAGAGTGCGCCATGAAGTCCTATAAGATCGCTATCCGAGCCTGTTGCATAGAGGCATTGGAAGATGTGCGTGGGCGCCGAGGTGGCTTTGATCACGCCTGTCGGACGGATTTCGGGCGAGGATGGCATCATAAGTCGCAGCCCTGTCATATGCGCCATCGGCGATGAAGGAAGCGGGAGCCTGCGTCAGTTGATCCAATAGCGCGGGTGCGTGGGAGGCGTCGTCGACATCCTTGTCCGTCAGATCAAACGCAACGATCTCGCCGCTGGCGACCTCAATGCCGATGTGTAACTTGCGCCAAGCGCGCCGCTTCGCCGTGCCGAGTTTTTCAAACAACCATTCACCCGCGCCGCGCAATTTCAGTCCGGTGCTATCGACGATCAAGTGAAGGTCGCCAGTCCTGTCTCTCCGGGGCATTTGAACCGGCAATCCACATGCCCGCCGGCTCAGCGTGGTATGATCGGGTAGAGGCAGGTCGACCCCCAGCAATCCCATGATCGAGCCAATCAAGCCTTCGCTTTGGCGCAGCGCCAATCGAAACACTGCTCGCAAAGTTAGGGCGGTTTCGATGGCGAGATCCGACTAGTGACGCTCACCGCCTGGCGTTGTTCTAGGTTGGGCCTTCCAACTCGCGATCGCATCCGGCGTAAATCAGATGGTCAGGCTTCCGCGATTACGGAGGGTCGCGTCATATTCGCGCCAGTTCGCGACCCGATGGCGCTGTCGGGGAATGTGCCGCCTGCCTTTCGAATGAAGTTTGAAATGCATGATCGACTCCCGACACGAAAATCGTAAGCAATCTGAGCCGGCCTCCCTTAAAATCCCGGCTCCCAAGCCTCGTTGCAACAAGGCTAGGCACGTCAGGTATTGTCGCGAACTGAGTTCGTCGTTTACGATATGCAAAGCTTCTGCAATTGGTAGAAGTTGCGCCGGCCATTGTTTATCAAATACGACTGGAGGCTACGGTCATTGACAAAAGGTCAACAGATCCGATCGACAAAAATCAATCGCGCTGAACGATTGGAGCGTATTCTCTCCTCAATAAGATTGAATACGACAATCCGTCTGAACGACCTTGCCGATGAGTTCGATGTCAGCTCTGAGACAATACGGCGAGACCTCGAGCGCCTTCATTCCCAAGGTCTGATCAGTCGGACATACGGAGGGGCGATGTCCTATTCACCGGGGCGCGATCCTTCATTCTCCGAGCGCATGGAAACTAACACCCTTGCCCGCGACGCGGTCGCGCGCGAGGCAGTAAAGCTCGTCCGGCCAGGCGACGCCATCTTCATCAGTTCCGGCGTAACTTCGTTACAGTTTGCCCAGCATCTGACGACCCACGCGGAAGAGATCACCGTCATAACCACCAGCGTTCATGTCGCCAACGCGCTTGCAGCTCTCAAATCATCACGAACAATCCTGGCGCCTGGCGATTTCGATGCGGTTGAGCAGGCGGTTTCCGGCCCGGAAACTAGAGCCTTCATTAAGAAATTCCACGGCTCGCGCGTGTTTTTTGGGGTGAGCGGGTTGACTGAGGAGGGGCCGAACGAATCACGTTCGGCAATTGCTTGGAACCTGCGTGCGATGATCTCCCGATCCGAGCAAGTCGTGGTTCTCGCCGATCACACAAAATTCGGAGAAAAGCATCTAGAGTTGATCTCCGATCTTTCGGCCATCGATGTGCTGGTAACGGATCTATCGCCTGAAAATAGCCTTCGGGAAGCGATCGACGACGCCGCCATCGAATTGCAGGTCACCTCAGCCTGAGGAAGAAACTGTGGATTTTCCACAATGTTCCGACGTGGGAGGCTTATGAGCTGGGCGTCTTACCGAAGGTTGGTCGCAAAAAATGTGTTATTTCCACGTTTTGGTTGTGGACATTCCACGTTTTCGGCTGTTAGTTTGATGTCCTCGTGCCAAGCAGGCGTAGGGTCAAATGACCAAATTGGTGAGCCAAGACAAACAAGTCATGACGATGTGCAGCAACCGACGAACGAGCAATCGGTTGCTTGAAATCAGGTCCCTTCGCACCGTATTCGACACCGATCAGGGGACTGTCACGGCGCTCGACGACGTGTCCTTCGACGTTCGCGACGGCGAAACGCTCTGCATCGTTGGCGAGTCCGGATGCGGCAAGAGTCTAACATCGCTTTCCATACTTGGTCTGATGCCGCGCAATGGCCGGATTGTCGGCGGCCAAATTCTATTCGACGGAAACGACCTTCGCACGTTGAACGACGAAGCGATGCGGCAAGTTCGCGGCAATCAGATTTCCATGATCTTCCAGGAGCCGATGACCTCGCTCAATCCGGTTCTGACCGTCGGATCGCAGATCGCCGAAAGCGTGGCGCTTCACCACAAGGTCAGCAAGCGAGAAGCATGGGACGTCGCGGTGAGCATGCTCAGGCTGGTTGGCCTGGCTGCTCCGGAACGCCGGGCGAAGGAATATCCGCATCAGTTTTCGGGCGGCATGCGGCAGCGCGTGATGATTGCGATGGCACTTGCCTGTCGGCCGCGTCTTTTGATCGCCGACGAGCCGACCACCGCGCTCGATGTGACGATCCAGGCGCAGGTGCTTGATCTCATATTGCGCCTTAAGCGGGAACTCGGAATGGCTGTCATCCTGATCACGCACGATCTCGGCGTCGTTGCAGAAACCGCGCAACGCGTCTGTGTCATGTATGCGGGCAGGATCGTCGAGATGGCGGCAGTGGAGACGTTATTCGCAGATCCAAGGCATCCCTACACCCAGCGCCTGCTGAAGGCCATTCCCGGCGCAGTTGGTTCCGATGTGTGGGAACGATTGCAGGAAATACCGGGTATGGTCCCACCGGTATGGGATCCTGCATCGGGATGCGGTTTCTGTCCACGCCTTAATGGCGGCAGCGGCCTCTGTCGTCACGAACGCCCTGAGCTTGTCGAGGTCGCGCCGGACCATTTCGTCCGTTGCTGGGCTACGTGCGTAGGAAGCTTGAGTCGTCCGCAATGAGCATTATTCTCGAGGTCGAAAATCTCACGAAACACTTCTTCGCCGGCCGTCATTTCGGGCGCGTGGAGTCAGTCAAAGCGGTCGACGGCGTCAGCTTTTCGCTCAAGAAAGGCGAAACGCTTGGTCTCGTCGGAGAATCCGGTTGCGGCAAATCCACGACGGGGCGCCTGCTTTTACGGCTGATGGATCCGACCGCAGGCTCAGTCCGATTTGACGGGCAGGATATATTCTCCCTGCCAAGTGCGCAGTTGCGTCGCCTGCGTCGTCGTATGCAGATCATTTTTCAGGATCCGTATGCCTCACTCGATCCACGTATGTCGGTTGGCCAGACCCTGATCGAAATGCTGGATATTCATGCGATTGGCACACGTCAGGAGAGGCGCGATCGCGTCGTTTATCTGATGGAGCGGGTCGGGTTGCGCGCCGATCACATGAAGCGCTATCCGCACCAATTTTCAGGTGGCCAGCGCCAACGCATCGGTATCGCCCGCGCCCTCACGCTCGGACCCGATCTGATCGTCGGCGATGAACCGGTGTCGGCGCTGGACGTATCGATCCAGGCCCAGATCATCAATCTTCTCGGCGACCTGCAGAACGAGTTCAAACTTTCCTACATCATCATTTCGCACGATCTTTTGGTCGTGCGGCACATGAGCGACCGCGTCGCAGTGATGTACCTGGGACAACTGGTGGAACTGGCGGATTCCAAAGAGCTCTATCGAAAGCCTCTACACCCCTATTCCGCCGCATTGCTTTCCGCCGCTCCGATCGCAAATCCGACCGTCAAGAAGTCGCGCATCCTGCTCAATGGCGATGTTCCCTTACCAATCAATCCGCCCACAGGCTGCCGGTTCCATCCACGATGCAACCGCGCTGGCGGCATTTGCATCAAGGTCGCTCCTCCGCTTGAAGTCCGCGCACCGGGACACTCGGTTGCGTGTCACTTCCCGCTCATTGACCATCCAGGCGCCGTGGGCAACGCATCCGGGGCAACCGCAAGCTGATTGAAACAATAAGGGAACTAGGAGACTTTCGATGGAAATGAACCGAAGAACTCTTCTCTCGATGCTTGCTGCCCTGCCCGCAGCAAATCTGATATCTTTCAGTTCTGCCAGTGCGGCCGGCGTCGATGGCGGCAACCTGGTGGTCGGTCTGCGTACCAGCGAGCCACGGCACCTCAACCCAGCGGTGACCACCGTCGGCGGTGTACAGCTGATTGGCGCAAACATCTATAGCGCACTGACACGGTTCGATGCTAACGGCACGCCGATACCGGATCTGGCGCAGTCATGGGATATTTCCACCGATGGTCTGACCTACACGTTCCATTTGGCGCCGAACGTTAAGTGGCATGACGGCAAGCCCTTCACCTCCGCAGACGTCAAGTTCTCGTTCGAAGAGGTGCTGTTGCCGCTGCACCCGGTCGGCAAGGTCAATTTTTCGGCAATCGACACCATCACGACGCCGGACGACAATACGGTCGTCTTCAGGCTTAAATACGCCTACGCACCATTTATCTCTCTGCTTGAGGTGCGCCACGCAACCATTCTGCCGGAGCATATCTATCAAGGCACGGATATCATGCAGAACCCGGCCAATACTCAGCCGATCGGCACGGGTCCGTTCAAGCTGGCCGAATGGAGCAAAGGCAATTTTCTACGCCTGTCACGCAACGAGAACTACTTCAAACCCGGCAAGCCACACCTCGACGAACTGGTCTTCGTCATCATTCCTGACACCAACACGATGGTTGCCGCGATGGAAGCCAACCAGATCGATTTTGCGCCGCTCGGCGTTTCCTTTGATCTGGTGGATACATTGAAAGAAAGGCTTGGGCCAGAGGGTTGGGTGATCGGCACGGCCGCGTACCTGTTCCGTGGCACAGGCAGCATCCTGATGAATCTCGACGATCCGATCCTGTCGAAACTCCCCGTTCGCCAGGCAATCGCGTCGCTTATCCGCAAAGACGAGATTCTCTCGACGGTCCGAAAGGGTGTTGGCAAGATCGCAGATAATCCGATCTCCTGGTACATTCCCAATACCGAAACGGGTGTTTCCTATTCCGTAGACGCTGCGAAGGCGAACGCATTGCTGGATGCCGGGGGTCTTCCGAAAAAGAATGACGGTTTCCGGTTTTCTCTCTCGATCGTCGTCTCGACAGGCTGGGCCGAATACGAGCCCATCGCCAGTCTCGCGCGCGACTGGCTGCGCGAAGCCGGTATCAATCTCGAAATCCAGAAAATGGATGAAGCCGCAGCTATCGACAAGATGTTCACTGCACGAAGCTTCCAGCTCGGCCTGTGCAATCCTTCCTTTGGGCCAGACCCAGCCATCATGGCAAAGGGCTTTACCTCAGATGCCATCGGCAAGGGCGCCTACACCAACGGCATGGGGTACAAGAACCCGACAGTCGACGCACTCTTTGCCGAGGGCGTGCGCCAGGTAGCCCCACAGGAACGTCACAAGACCTACCAGAAGATCGTTCGAACCGTAATGACCGACCTGCCGGTCATCCCGCTCTATGAGGATGATTTTGCCTATGCCTATCGCAAGGCATTTATCGGTCTGCCGCCAGGCGGTACGCACCGTGACAGCTATGAGGATGTCGCAAAGGCCGTGTGAACCACACCTGAACCATCATTTGCCCGCTGCCGCATTTTCCGGTGGCAGGTCAGGAAAGCAAACCAAGAAGCGAATACGATGTTGAAGCGTCAAGCGTTATTGCGCCTAGCGATCGCATTCCTGCGCAGAGCGCTGTCCGTCGTCGGGCTGCTGTGGGCGATCGTCACGCTAAGTTTTCTTCTTATTCATTTGGCCCCGGGCGACCCAATTTCGTCCTTCGTTGGTGAAAACGGTGGCGCTTCCCCGGAATTTATTGCCAAGATGCGGTTGGAATATGGGCTGGATCAACCCCTTATTGTCCAATACGGCCACTACCTGGCCAAGCTCGCCGTGGGTGATCTCGGTTACTCTATCCGCTTTCAGATGCCGGTATGGGACCTGTTTGCAGAGCGTCTCCCCGGAACGCTTCTTCTTCTATTGTCGTCGATCATCGTGTTTTCCATCGTTGGAACGCTGGCTGGCATCTATTCGGCCGTCAACGAGGGATCGGTCGTCGACACGCTACTGCGACTTTTCGTCGTGCTCTGCTTTTCCCTGCCAGTTTTCTGGCTGGCGCAGCTTTTGATCTACGGACTTGCAGTAAAGGTCGCCGTATTTCCGGTCATGGGCATGCGCTCCCTTTTCGTTTCAGGCGGCGTGCTCGGCCGGTTTCTCGATGTCGCATGGCATTTGATCCTGCCCGCCACCGTTCTGGGGACCTGGCACATGGCGGTGACGCAGCGGTTTGTGCGCACAAGTCTTCTTCAGGTGCTTCAGGAGGATTACATCCGGACGGCCCGGGCGAAGGGTTTGACCAACCGCCGCGTGCTCTATCATCATGCACTGCGCAATGCGCTGCTGCCAGTCATCACCATTACCGGCATCTCCTTCGGAACGATGCTGACGGGCGCCACATTGACGGAGATCGTCTTCAATTGGCCCGGGCTCGGGCGACTCATTCTGGATGCCGTGCTTGGTCGGGATCGACCGCTGCTGATTGGTTTGTTGCTGATCTCGTCCGTTCTGACGATCGTCGTCGATGCTCTGACCAGTGTGGTTCAGAGTCTGCTCGATCCGCGAACCCGAATCGGGGGAACCGCCGGATGAGCCATTCATTCTTTCGTGCCTTGGAACGACCAGGCCAAATCGGCCTGATCCTGGTGCTCGTCCTTATCGTCGCCGGCCTTATCGGACCGTCATTGCTCTCAGCCAATGCAATCGTCACGAATTCGTCGGCGACATTGCTTGCGCCTTCGACATCAAACTGGTTCGGTACGGACAATCTTGGCCGTGATATCTTCTCCGGTATCGTCATCGGCGCACGCACGGCTTTGCTCGTCGGCTTCCTATCCGTCGCCTTCGCAACGGTTGTCGGCCTATTTGTCGGTGGAATCGGCGGATATTTTGGCGGGTTCGTCGACGAGACCTTCGATCGGCTCACGCAACTTTTCATCATTATACCAAGGCTGTTCCTGGCGATGGCGCTGCTATCATTGTTCGGAACCAGTATTTGGGTTGTAATCCTGACCATAGGCCTGGTGAGCTGGCCGCAAGTGGCACGGCTTACCAGGGTCGAATTCCTGACCTTGAAGAAATCTGATTTCGTCGAAGCGCTAATTGCAGCAGGGGCAGGTCATAGCCGTATCATTCTGCGCCATCTCATTCCCAATATCCTGCCGGTGATCATCGCGAACGCATCGCTGTTGATGTGTTCCGCCATTCTCCTTGAGGCGGGCCTCGCCTTTTTCGGACTGAGCGATTCCACCACGGTCAGTTGGGGATCGATGCTGAGCAATGCGCAGCAGTTCCTGCTGGTGTCATTCTGGATGCCATTTTTCCCAGGTCTCGCCATCACTCTCACGGGCCTTGGGCTTAATCTCTTGGGCGACGGCCTGACAAAAGCCCTCAGCCCAAAACTAAGACGGACCGATGCCGCGCCGCGCCCTTCCAAGGAACTCGCTCCTGCCGCTTGAAAGCCATATCTGTGTCTCACCTATCCTTATCGCCGACTGACGCCATCAAGGGCATAATCGAGGCAGCACATCGCCACGAGCAATATCGGCTGAACGGGTGCATCAATCTCGTGGCCTCACAGAACCGTATATCCCCGACCGCGCTGCAGTTTCTCGGCTCAAGCTTTGCCGCCAAGTTTACCTCCGGCGAGCTCGGACATCGGGCGCACGGCGGAGCCAAGTGGCTCGACCATATGGAAGAGATCGTCGCCGATCTGGCAGGTCGCCTGTTCTCGCCCTATCATGCCGAGCTGCGCCCGCTATCCGGATCGATCGCCAACGAAACCCTGCTTATGGCCTTCACCAAGCCGGGTGACACTATCATCGCACCTTCAGCACTCGCCGGTGGCCACGCGAGCGTAAGACCTGAAGGTTTTGCCGGCTTCATGGGATTGAGAGTTGTCGATCTGCCCTACATCGACGGCGGGATGACAGTCGATCTCGACGCTTTGGAGATGATGGCTGTGCGGGAAAACCCGCGTGCCATTGTCATGGGTACGGCGAAAATACTGTTTCCCTATCCTGTAGGCGATGTCGTCCAAATTGCCGACAGGGTTGGAGCAAAAGTGATTTACGATGGTGCGCATGTCGCGGGGCTGATTGCGGGCAAGCAGTTTCAAGACCCCCTCGCCGACGGAGCGATCGCCTTTACAGGATCGACGCAGAAGACCTTCCCTGGTCCTATTGGCGGATTGATTGTCTCGCGCGACGAAATCATTGCCGAGCGCGTACGCCACGTTACGCGCTCGCGTCTCGACAATTACCAGAACAGCCGCGTGGCAGCGATGGGGGTAGTGTTTGCAGAGATGCTAGCGTTCGGCCAGACGTTGGCCAGCAGAATCGTAAAGACTGCCCAACACCTTGGCGCCGCTTTGGACGCGCAAGGGCTGGATGTTGTCGGAATGCACATGGGGTATACGCGATCGCACATGATACTTTTGGATACCACCCGTCGTGGTCCGGCTGCGACATTTCGCAAAAAGCTGGAAGAACTGGGTATCTTCACGACGGCGACCGATATCTGGTCCGACGATGGCGCGCCCCATACAGGGTTGCGCCTGGGTGCCAATGACATCGCTCGACTGAGCTTCGCTGAGAAAAGTGTCGTAGACCTCGCGAGCATCATTGCCGATGTCATCATGAACCGCCGCGATGCGCGAAGCCTTCGCGAGGATGTGGTTCTTTTGTCCAAGGTCCATCCAAGAATCGACGAGAGCTTTCTGCTTTAGCGCAAGGTCCGCAACCTGCGCTTGCGCTATTTTCTGGTGGCTGACGACCGACCGGCGGCCACGGCACAAGCCAGAAACCGAGCCCATCGTCGATCATCGCGAAGCAGCCAGAGGCGAGAGAAAATCGCCACCGATTGATGCCAGCTATATGGTCGTCTTCCGCAGCCATCGTGAACGGCAGACCGGTCTCGACGGCGAGTTGCACACCGAGTGCATCGACCTCTCGGCTACCCAGTGTGTCGATCAGGTTTCGCGCGAGAATGACGCGCTGTCCCTCGCGCCGAGTCAGGTCCTGCTCGACCAGATGATCGGCGCGATTCTCCAGCGCCAGCCTTACTTGCCTGCCGAAGCCGCTCTCGCCGAGTTCGATTGGTTTACGTGCTTTATAATTGCGACGATCCGGGTGGTGATATCTGCCATTGATCGGTGCGAGGTCGTTAACATCCCACCCGCGTCGCACATACGGCCTACGGCCACCTACCCTCGACGGCCCGCAAATATCTGCGATGGTCCTGAGCCCAGCTGCTCTTGACCTCGGAGCTAGGCGTCGGAGCGTAGCACATCATTTAAGTTCGAAATATTCGAGTGTTCCTCTGCCTGTCGTTTGCGAACGTCCTGCTAAAGTCAAATATATTGGACTTATGAAGCGCGTATACCACGGTTTCAACCCAATAACGTGCGCGCCCAGACGCACCACTAAAGACTGCTGAGTTAGAAGGTCGGCAGAAGTCAAAAGTCTATTGGAAATTTTGAACTCGGCCTTGCTCCCGTCCAATGTCGCGAACGAGATCGATGATCCGATAGGTCGGGTATGCATTGGGTCGGGATGATGCGCTGGCGCGCCCTCCGACGTCTGTACGTCCGCACCAAACTCGTTGATCAGAACTTTATGCTCGTCACCAACAAAGAACAGCGGAATGCTTGTGCCACCGACACGTTGCTTGCCGTGGATCTCCGAGGCGATGACCGTGTGCCCGCCACTGAGCCCCCTCCCCCACCACCAGTTGTCAAACAAGTCGGCGGGTGAAACATTTCCCCAGTTGTGATCGTGATAGCCACTTCCGGTGACGTGATGCGCCCTGCCGTCAACGATGAGGGTACCGGTGACAGCTCCTTCCGGGACGGCAACCAACCAAGCGAAAAACTGGCTGCCTGCCCCGATGTAGCCGGTCGCAGGACGGTACGAGGGAACTCGTCGACGCAGAACTAGGTCACATCCCAGGCCTCCCGTTTCAGTGGCATCCACGTGAATGGAATAGGTGTCGAGATTACCCTTGAACCTATGAGGACCGATCTTGATGTCAGCGCTCTTAGTCGAGAACGATCCTCGCTCATTGAATGAGCGCATGATACGGCGCGTCGGCTTGCCGGGAGAAGTTAGTTCGATATCAACGGCGCGTTTGTGCGTTCCATAAAGCCAGTTGTCACCGAGCCACACCACGACCACGGTGCCATCATCCAGCAGGGCGTCAAAATACCACCATTCAAAATATTGGGAGGAGCTGGGCGTTCGCCGGCCATCCTCCCGCACCTCAACTTGCTTTCCCAAGCCGAGGGAGGAGAAATCGGCTGGTGCCGCTAGCAAATGAAGTTTCGCATCGTCTGAAAGTGCAACCGATGTCATGGCAAATGAGTACAACACGAACGAGAGGGTAATCCAGGCAGATTTCCAGTTCATGCGAGTACGCGAGGTTGAAGAACGGTTCATCTGTATTGCTTTCATCTTTCGATCAAATAATGAGAAAGTTAGATCTCTCCGTCGTGAGGTCGCGCCTCGGCGCCACTATCTGCCAGCCCAAGGTGACCGTTTTTGCTGCGGTACATGATCATCTGTCGATCCGTTGACCTGTCAGCAATGTCACCCCGTGCTTCGTCAAGAATTTTGCCGCATAGACGGATGCCGAGTTTGCCGTGCCACCCAAAATGCTCACACCGGATTCAACAATGGTCACCGATCGTCCCGGCCAGGTCTCGACGATTTCGCCGGCCATCTCGACACCGAGCGGACCGCCGCCAACGATCAGAATTCGCCTTGTGGCGGAAATTGACGCCTCAAGCCGATAGAATGCGGCTTTTCGCTCTTGCATTGAACCGCTTAGCGCCCGGATGAACTGTCCGGCGAAACGGCTGCCAGTTGCCAGCACAGTGATGTCAGCCGTTACCAAAGGCGACCGCCGTCATCGCCGTCTACCAAGCCACCAGCGTCGGTCAGCTCAACAAGACGCCCATGGATGTGCCGCGCCTTCGGCAAAGCGTGGGCGATCGATACGATAGCCTTGTCGGCGAATCCGGGCTGGACCATCAGCCGGGGCATCGCCATCGGCACCTCGAAATAGTTCGTCGGCGCCACGACCGTCACGTCAAACTCGTCGGCGAGGCGCCTCGCCAGTACGACGCCGAAAATGCCGGTTCTGTAAATCGTGATCTTGTTCTTCATCGTCTGCACCGTTTCAAGCGAAGGATCGCACCTATTAGGGGTGACCGGCGCCATCGGAATAGACTATATTATTCGATATCTATCATCGTACGGAACTATAGATGCTTGATGGCGTTACACTCGATCAATTCCGCACCTTCGTTGCCGCCGCCGATGAGGGCAGCTTCTCTGCGGCTGGCCGCCGCCTCGGGCGAGCACAATCCGTGGTCAGCCAGACCCTGGCCAATATGGAAGGGCAATTGAGCGTAAAGCTCTTCGGCAGGAGCGGACGCGTACCAGTGCTGACCGAAGCCGGGCGTGCGCTTCTGCCCTATGCACGCGTGGTAGCCGGCAACGTCGACGTCTTCAAGGCGCGGGCGCGTGGACTGGCTGAGGGCCTGGAGGCCGAACTCTCGGTTGTCGTCGATGTCATGCTGCCTACATCTATTCTAACGCATGCGGTCGCCGAATTCTCGATACAATTTCCGGACGTTCCTGTGCGGATTTATGTCGAAGCGCTCGGCGCTGTGCTGCAGCTTGTTCTCGATGAAACTTGCGCGTTCGGGATTGTCGGTACCCTGCCAGATGTACCCAACAGGGTCCTTCGCGAGCACCTGATGGAAGTACAAGTGGTGCCGGTCGCCTCGCCGTCCCATCCGCTCCGGCGCCTTCCAGCTCCACTCACCATCACTGACCTATCGCAGCACGTCCAACTCGTGCTGACTGACCGCTCCAACCTGTCGCGGGGCACGGAGATCGGCGTCGTGGCGGCAAAGCCGTGGCGGCTGGCCGATCTGGGTGCAAAGCTCGCGTTCCTGAAGGCAGGCATGGGCTGGGGAGGTATGCCACTTCACATTGTCCAGGCAGATATCGACTCTGGGGCACTCGTTATCCTCGATGTGGTCGAAATGCCGAAAAGAGGCGCTTGGGTGCCGCTATCTGCGGCGTTCAAGGCGGACGCACCGCCTGGCCCAGCCGGCCGATGGCTAATCGAACGAATTAAGGCACAGGCTGGAAAACACTGACGCAAGTTTAGTTGCAATTGAGCCCGAGGTCGCGAACATAGCGCAATCGGCCATCTTAATATCTGGCGGCTAGCAATTGTACTAGGGTGCCAGGGACAGTGCCGGGTTTCAAAATGGCGTGGTTGAGGGAGCAGAATTTGAACCCGCGAGCTCCAAGCTCCAGACATCCCGTTATGCAAATCACGAAGTCAGTCGAGACACGCTTGGTTGACTTCGATAATTCTCGTGAACAATGATTCTGCGCAATACTCCACGTCGGAGATCTCAACTTGTTCATCGTCTCAATCTGGCGGGTGCTTACTAACGCCGAATTGGTAACCAGACTCAGGGTGCCTTGGCGACCACGTCGCCTGCGCGGCCTTGCTTGAGGGTATTGGCCCACCAGACGAGATCGTCCAGCATCGGCTTGGTGTAGTCGTAGAGATAGGGATAGTCCGCCATGGACTTGCCCTCGCGCATCATTCCCATCATCTCGATCATGCCGATATGAACGGCGCGCGGGAGCGAGGCCACTTGCGCCGTGGCGAGGATATTCCGCAAATGCTCGACGGCGCGGGCTGCACCGCCCCCGCCATAGCCCAGGAAGCTCGCCGGCTTGCGGTGGATCTCGGACCAAACATAGTCGAGGGCATTCTTCAGTACGGCCGGGATGCTGTGGCTGTATTCCGCGGTGACGAAGATGTAGCCGTCAAGGCTGGCGACCTTGTCGCCCCAGCGCAGCGCCACCTCATTCTGCGGCGGCGCAACGTGCAATGGCACCTTTTCCTCGAAGAACGGCATGGGATAATCGCGCAGATCGACAATCTCGAAATCGGCGTCGTTGCGCTCCTTCGCGATATTCAACAGCCAGTTCGTCGGGATATCGGCGAACCGCCCGGGACGAGTGGTGCTGATGATGATTCCGATTTTTGGGCGTTTTTGCATCGTTGCCTGCCTAGACACTTACGACCGGTAAGCAACGATATGGCGATCTCCAAAAAGGGCGCAAGACGGCACTTATTCCGCAGTGACTTACCGGTCAGTAAGTGAGGTCTCCGGCTCAGTCGGGGCCGACGTTTGGTTCTCCATCACCCACTTACCGATCGGGGCGAGCGCAAGCTTGAGCGAGCGTCCACGGTCGGAGAGCTCGTATTCGACACGCGGCGGAATCGTGGGGTAGACCGTCCGGATCAGGACCCCGTCGTGCTCGAGATTTCGCAGCGTAACGGTCAGCATGCGCTGGGAAATGCCGTTAATGGCGCGGTGCAATTCACCAAAGCGCATCCGTCGGTCGCCGAGTACCATCAGAAGCAGGATTGTCCATTTGTCGCCGGCCCGCGCCAAGAAATCTCCGACCCGGCGGCAATTCGCGAAAAGGTGCTCTGATTCAGTGGTCATGGGGCAAACATAAGGTCGATGACGCCATAAATAAACACCGCTGGCGCGTTGATCTCAGCGATGGTGTGGCGCACTGGCGGTGACATTTACGACATCCCCATTGCCACACGACGAAAGCACCGCTGGTATTGACCTCGGCCGGCGACAGCTCGTCGCAAATTTATCTCCATGTCGGGCTTTAATCGTGTCTTTCGGCAGGATTTTGTTAAATTGTGAGGCGAAAACCTACTGGTGGGCGCGCAACCCAACGAGGACACTCTCCACTGCTGCCCTTATCCGAAACCTCGAGTAGACCAATTGCGTATAGAGGTCGGATTCTCAACTAAGATGTCCTTAGCCAACCCCTTTCTCGGATTAAATGGATTTTCTTAAATTACCTGTTTTCGCTTAAACTATTGATATCGCTCAGTCTGGATTCTCAAGGCTAGATGTCTTCCGACAAACTGCGGCGCGCGACGCCGAATGGCGTTGGCGATGTCCCGACCGAACTTCTCGGCCCAGCGCCGAACCGTTTCGTGGCTCACCACAATTCCAAGAGCCGCCAGCAGATCTTCGACCATTCACAGGCTGAGAGGAAAATGGAAATAGAGCCAGACGGCATGCGCGATCACCTCGGCGGGGAAACGATGACCGCGATAGAGGGAATGGGAAGTCTCACTCATGCCCTTAGAACGGCCCGATGACCCACCTCGACGTCAACATGACGGTGCCGCCGGAATAACTCCCTTTCGAACAATGATATTGGCGTATAGGCGCCTTTCGCCGGTTACGATGATGGCATAGGCCTTTTGTGCACGCGCTTTGAATTCCGCCGGGTCTATGGCGGAGATATCGATGCCTTCTGCTTCGCGCCGGGCAATAATTGCTTGAAACTCGCCGAAGATCGGCAAGTCGTTGTCCTGACGGCCGCTCGCAATCATCCTCCAGGCGACCTGCGGCTCCTTCCTCTCGAGAGGGAGGACAGACATAACGGCATCGAGAACATCGGTTACCGGAATTCCATCCAATCTTGCAATCCGGGGGCCGTTATTTTCACAAGGATAGTTGGCATCGACGATCGCCAGATCCTGGCGATGGCCCATGGCGCGCAAGATGTAGAGAATCTCGGGGGAAAGTAGCGGATTGATAGCCTTGAGCATTTCTGCCTCGCTGTTCGTGATTGCAGTTGATCTATTCAAGGGACACCGCATCTCGAGCTCACCATTCGAGCAGCGACTCCAATTGTTCGAAGACAGCCGCTGTTCCAGCCACAACCCGGTTGCCCCTCAGCAACGCATCGCCGACCAGGAATTCGTTCGCCCGCCCGCCTGCCGCCTCTATGATCGCCAGTGCGCCCAGGCAATCCCAGGAATTCATGTGCGGTTCGACATGACCGAGAAGGCGACCAGCGGCGACGTAGGCGAGTGACAAAGCGCCCGAGCCGTTCCGCAAAAACATGCCCTTGTGCGCCAGCAGCTTGGTCAGCGACGAGAACAGAAATTCGTGGGGAGACCGTGCGGAGAAGCCCAGGCTGACGAGGCCTGTCGACAAGTCCCGTCCGGGGTGCGTCGCGATCGGCTTGTCGTTGAGTGTCGCCGGAAAGCGCTTCCCGCCGGAGAACAATTCATTTCGTGTCGGGTCATAGATCAGACCAAACTCGAGCTTGCCGTCCACGACATACGCGATCGAGACGCACCACATTGCCATGTCGTTTAGAAAAGGCTGGGTTCCATCGATCGGGTCCACGATCCACACCCCCTGCCCTTCCTCGAACGAGCTGAGGCCACTCTCTTCTCCCAAGAAGGCGTCGCCCGGGAAGCGCTTCGCGAAACTGTCGCGGATGAGAAGCTCTGTATTGAGGTCGGCTTCACTAACCAGGTCATGCGCACCTTTGTTTTTGACAGTGAGCGTGCCGATCCGGCTGAAATAGCTGCTGGCAAGCGCACCAGCTTCCAAAATGACGGAATTCGCGACGCTAAAACGCGCATTCACCGCTTCATATCGATGGATATCCAATTGAGCGGGCGGCAAGAGCTTATCTCCCAAGAAATGCATTATTTGTATTAGCATTAGACAAATACATTCAGATGTCAACACGGCGATCGCTGACGCGGCGGTCGAAATGGGAGCCATGAAGGCCGGGCGTGTTGGTCCTATGAGGGCGCTAGCTCCGGCAGCGCGAATAGCGTTTCGCGGACCAGGGCGGCCGCCCCGATTGCCGCGCTGTCGGCCCCGTAGCTCGTGACGCTGATCGGTGGGACCTTAAAGCCATGGACGAGGTAGGAGGCCAACTCGTCCCGCACGTATTTTTCGACCCTGGGATACAAAACCGCCAGCGGACCGCCGAGCACAATGTTTTGCGGGTCGAAAATATGGACCAAGTTGAGGAGCCCGGCGGCAAGAACCGCGCCCCACTCTTCCAAAAGATTTCCGAGATCCGGACCAGGCTGGTCGAGCTGGGCCAACGTAACCAGCCCCTCGGAAATCGACTGGCCGGTGGGAATGAACGGGCGGAATCGTTCATAGCCGGCCAAGATCTCGAACGTATGCGAGGCTGCGAGCTTGGCTCGGGCACCCATCACCATATGGCCGATTTCGCCGGCGAAGCCATGCGCGCCTTCGACAATCCGACCTTGCCGAATATGGGCGCTACCGATGCCCTGGGCGAGCAGGATCAACAGCACATCCTGCATCTCGCTCTCGCCCGCTTCCGCCCGGACAGCGCTCGCCAGGGCGACAGCGTCGTTGCAGACCTCGATCGACCAACGAACCTTGAGCTGTTTCGACAGCAATTCGCGTAAGTCGACGTCTTGCCATCCGAGCCAGGGAGCCGAAACGACGCAGCCGCCTTTGACGATTCCTGGAATCGATACGCAAAGGCCGCGAATCTGCTTGTTCCGCACACGCGCGGTTTCGATCAATTGGCGCGGCAACTCGGCCAGCAGATCGATCACACGCAAAGCGTCGCGATAGCAGTCCCTGATCGAAAGCGTCTGCTTGGCCACAATGCGCATCGTGAAGTCGATGAGCACGGCATTGATCGCGGTCGTGGATATATCGAGGCCGATAAAATACGCTCCGGAGGGATTGAGCGCGACCAGCACGCCTGGCCGTCCGGCCCGACCACCTTGACCCTGGTCCTCCGATTCGATGACAAGACCTTCGCTCAACAAGGGGTTGATCGAATTGCCGACCGTCGCACGCGTAATTCCAAGTTCGCGACCGATGTCGGCACGCGAGAGCGGCACGCCCTTTCGAAGCACCCTGAGGCAGCGTAAGGCGTTGATGTGTCGGAGGAGGCTATTCGTGGTCAAATTATCTCCGACGCCAATGCCAACGCGAGCCTTTCACGCCCGCACTATGAGCGACACCGCGGAAGACCTCCGCGGCCGAGATCGATAAGTTCATCCGCCCCACCGTCGACGCAGGCGCGATCAGGCTGGAATACGATCCGGTATTCGCAAATAGCAGGTGCATTGGGCCAAGCCAACTACTTGTCCCAGGTTCATCCGTGACATCCAAGACTACGCCAAGGTTCCGGGCGGAAATAAATGAGTCGTTGCCGGCGAGTTTCGTGGCTTGCGCCGCCGTTGATTTTGCGTTTTCTGTGCAAAATCAATGCTGCTCAGACACTCAAAGTATATGCAGGTTCAGGAGAACCTGTAGAGGCGCGAGCTTATTCAGGCCACCGACCAGCCCCCATCAACCAGGAGGTTCGTGCCGGTGATCAGGGCCGCCGCTGGGGAGGCCAGGAAGACGACGGCGCCGACGACATCGCCGGTGTGCCCGATGCGGCCCAAGGGAATATGGGCGAGCGTGCGCCGATGGAAGTCAGGATCGGCGAGGGCGGCCTTGGTGGAGTCGGTCCAGATGAAAGTCGGCGCAACAGTATTCGCCGTGATGCCATGGGGGGCCCACTCCAACGCTAGACAGCGCGTCAGGTGATTGATTGCCGCCTTGGTCATGCAATAGATCGCTTCGCCGGCGAGCGTGACGGTGCCCGCCTGGGAACTGATATTGATGATGCGCCCGGATTTTCGTTCGATCATCGTGCGAGCAACGGCCTGCGTGATGAAGAAAGTCCCCTTGAGATTGACCGCCACCGTGAGGTCGAAGTCCTTCTCGCTGACCTTCTCCGCAGGATTTCCCGGTGCGACGCCGACATTGTTGACCAGAATGTCAATCCGGCCGAAGCGGGCGATGGCTGCCTCGACTGCGCGATTGATCTCCGCTCGGCGCGAAATATCGAGCTTGGCGGGCAGCACCTGCCGCCCAAGGCTCCCCAGCCTCTCGATCAGTTCAGCCGATGCCGCGATGTCGCGGACACCGAGTACAATGTCGGCGCCGGCTGCCGCACAGGCCAGTGCACAGGCACGCCCGATCCCCCTGCCCGCTCCGGTGATGAGCGCCACCTTGCCGTCCAAGCTGAAATTCGGCGCAGTCTCAGTATGTGAATTCACGTTCGTCTGCTCCTGAAAAAATACTGTCTGGTTTCCCGCGCCGTTGCCTCAGGCCGTCGCATCGAGGAACCTTGTCGGCTGGCGACCAAGAATGATCATCTCAAGGACCTCATCCTTCGTCACCGAGGCTGTCGCGCAGGTGGCGACGACCTGTCCCGACTTCATCACGGTAATCCGATCCGAAAGCTCGAAGACGTCATGGATGTCGTGGCTGATGAGGAAGATGCCGATCCCCTGGTCGGCCAACTCGCGGATGAGCATGCCGACTTTTTTCGTCTCTTCGGGCCCGAGTGCCGCCGTGGGCTCATCCATGATGAGGACATTGGCGTTGAAGTGGAGCGCCCTGGCGATTGCCACCGCCTGCCGCTGGCCGCCCGACATGGCGCGGACGACCGTATGCAAAGACGGAATGCGCAGCTTCATTCGAGCGAGCGTCTCTCGCACCGAATGCTCCATCGCTTCCTGATCCAGGAAGCCGAAGCGCCGGGTTTTCTCCCGGCCCAGGAAAAGATTGGAGATGGCATCGAGGTTGTCGGCCAGAGCCAGCGTCTGGTGGATCGTCTCGATGCCGAGCGCCTGGGAGTCGCGTGGAGACTTGATGTCGGCCCGCGTCCCTTTGACGAGAATATCACCCCGATCGGCTGAGACAACGCCGGCGAGCATCTTGATGAGGGTCGATTTTCCGGCCCCATTGTGCCCAAGCAGGGCAACCACTTCTCCCTGCATCAGGGTGATGCTGACATCCTCCACGGCATGAACGCCGCCGAAGGATTTCGTGAGAGCGCGGGTCTCGATCAGGGGTGTCTTCATGTCCGAGCCCTCCGGCGCCAGAGAGTGTCGATCCAGACCGACAGGACGAGAACCCCGGCAAGCACCATGCTTTGGGTCGGGCTCGGGACGCCGATGAGCACCATGCCGCTTTGCAGGCTTTGCATGATGAGGGCACCGACGATACCGCCGAAGATCGTGCCCGAACCGCCTGCCAGCGAGGTCCCGCCGATGACGGCAGCCG
>Ga0206796_1044_pt1 | contig 29356 bp, 27 predicted proteins | sample Alteio_BWOrgCont_68_FD_152895 | JGI IMG/M metagenome (GOLD analysis project Ga0206796, IMG submission 152895) | Enriched cells from forest soil in Barre Woods Harvard Forest LTER site, Petersham, Massachusetts, United States -... | ecosystem: Environmental > Terrestrial > Soil > Temperate forest >...
AGTCTGAAGCAGGTGGATTTGGCCGACTTGGAAGCGGTCGCGGCCGCACGGCTTTCAATGATGCAGGTGACGGGTGTCGTGTTCGCGCTTTTCTTCGTCCTGGTGGCGATGAAAGAGCAGAATCTATCGAGGTTGATCCTGGCGACGTACATCCCGCTGCTTTTTTTACTGCTATTCATTGCAAATATTCGACTGCCCAGACTATTGGCGAGGCTTCTTTTCTCTGGTAAACAATGCCAAAGAACCATGCTCATCGGCACGCCAAAAGCCGCTGTGGCACTTCGTAAGTGGCTGGAGCGGAAGCGCATCTATGGGATTGAGGTGGTGGGTCTATTAAGCGATGAAGCTGATGATGCCGGAAATTGCGAACTGCCGATTCTGGGGTCCCCCAAAGATCTCAAAGCTCAGATCAAGGCAGAGCGTTGCACTCAGGTCATTTTCATAGGGTTTCCGCATTCCTCAGAGGCCATCCGTGGCTGGGCGTCCACCTGTGAGAACTGCGGCGTTCGCTTTATGGTGCTCGCTGACTGGGCGCGAATGTTGGGCAGGCGCTTGACGCTGATCTCGGAGCATGGAATGCACCTTCTCAGCTTTCAGGCAGAACCCCTTCAGTGCCCCTGGAATCGCGTGTTGAAACGCATCCTGGATTTGACGCTGGCGGTGCCCGTCATCCTGTTCGTGCTTCCGTGGCTCACATTATTAGTGTGGCTTGTCCAGCGGGTTCAGTCACCCGGGCCCATTTTCTTCCGCCAGCGCCGCACTGGGACGCAGGGGCGTGAATTCGTCATATTTAAATATCGGACCATGCAGGTGGACAACCAGGAGGAAAGCCGCCAGGTCACTGCAGACGACGATCGTGTCTTTACTTTTGGCCGGTGGCTCCGGCGCCTGAGCCTCGATGAATTTCCGCAGTTCATCAATGTGCTGCTCGGCCATATGAGCGTCGTCGGGCCCCGCCCGCACATTCCTGCCCACGATGTACAGTTTGAGGTGCAGATGCGCAGGTATCGGATTCGGGGCCTGGTGAAGCCGGGAATCACGGGCCTGGCGCAAGTGAGGGGGTTTCGCGGCGAAACTCGTTCCAGCGGGGACGTCATTCGACGGATTCGCGCGGACCTTCAATATATTCAGGAGTGGACATTCGTTCTTGACCTGTTAATCGTCGCAAAAACCGCCTACTTTTTCTTGAGACCGCAGAGGTCTTCCTACTGAGACCCTGAAGCGCGCCGAAATGTTCAATTCTTATCAGCAAAATAATTTTAAATTTAGGGTGGACATCCCTTTTTGACCTGTTAAAAAACGCCGAAACCGCACACTTTTTGAGATGCAGAGCTCTTCCGAAAGGGCACAACATAGTTCAGTCACAGCAACCAACCGAAACCACCAAAACAACAACACCAAATGAAAATCCAAGGCAATCGCAAGTGTTTCACTACTGTACGCAAGTTTATTTTGGGGGCCTTCGCGGCTTCCGTCGTGATGAGTTCCTTCAACGAAGTCCGCGCTGCGGGTTCCGACCAAGTCTTCGCAAAAGTTCAGCAGGAGGTCGCGGCTGATCCCGGCCACGCAGAGGCGATTCTCGCGAAAGAATTGAAGTCACTCTCCCGCGGGGAACGCAAACAGGTCGCGGCTGGCATGTTCGCCGCAGCGTTGCAGGGGTTGGGCAAGCCGCCCCTGGCTGTGGCGCTGAATCTTTTCAAGATCGCCTATCAGGCATCTCCCGGATCGCTGGAGGCCCTGCTGAGTGTCGCCAATCTAAACTACCCTGCGAATATCGCAGCTTTCACCAACGAAGCCAAGGCGGCGGGCCAACCGTCTGTTCTCCAGACCATCGCTTCGTTCCTCGCGAAACTCGACGATGGGAAGGATGTAGCGCCGCCGCCGACATTGGATCCCGGCTTCCTGGGTTCGGGCGCTTTGGGTGGCTCGATCAACCCCGCTAATATCGGCGGCAGCGTATTGCTCACTCCTGTCTCTCCTGAGAAGTAAATCTCTTAAACAAACGGGCTCAACCGTACTGAAAAATAAAGGGTTATTCAATGAAAAAATCATTCATAAGAGCGACACGAATCGCAGCCGTGGCGACGGCCTTCTGCGTCGCATCGGTTGAGGCCGAAAATTACCTGCCCGCCGAGGACGCACTATTTAACGCGGAGTCTTCCGGGGTGCGGCTTCCGGTCGAGACAGCTTCCGTTCAGCCACAGACGGAACCGACCGTGGGGGGAACGCCGTTCTTTAAACCCCTCGAATTTCGTGGCACTGCCGAGTTGCGGGGTGCCATGGAGGGCAAGGAAACCAAGGAAGCCGTCCCGAGCGAACGCCATTGGAAGTTTCTACTTGGTCTGACGGTCGGTGGAGATTACGACGATAACATCTTTCTGGAGCCGCGCGGATCGAGGGAGGATGATTTCATTTGGGCATTCGCCCCTACTGTCGGAATCCAAGTCGGGGATATGCTGCGGGGCAGTAATTACTTCCTCTTGACGTATACTCCAACTTTCGTGGTCTTTACGGATCACTCGGATAATAATTCCGTCGAGCATGCAGTCGATCTCAAATTCGTGCGTCAGACGGACATCTGGAAATTCTCCAGCAATTTCGATTTTATGTCGTTAAATGGCGCGAGCGATCCCTTGCGCGACATATCAGGAAACCCGGTTGGAGAGAACATCGGCGAACGGGTGGATCGCCAACTGTACACACTCGGCTTAGATTATAATTACAAGGTGAGCGATAAAACCTCGATTGACCTTGGGTTTTCTGGCACCGGCGTGCATTATCTGGCGTTTCTCGACACCGTCGATTTGGTGAGCCAGGACTACCTCGATTTTGCGGTTTCTGATAAAACCAGCATCGGACTCGGCGTGGGAATCGGCTACGCCAAGACGGAAGGCAGCCGGAACCAGATTTACGAACAGCCTCTTGCAAGATTCCGCTATCTTGCTACTTCCAAGTTAGCATTCGAAGTGCATGGGGGCGCGGAGTTCCGCCAAATCGATGGAGGAGGCGACGCCGTCAATGGGATCTTTGGTCTTTCGCTGGATTTCGTGCTCTCGGAGCGTACGTCATTCAACCTTTCGGGCTATCGAAATGTCAACCCAGCCTCTTTCGAGGCGAATTCGGACTACACGACAACGGGTGTCCGGGCAACTGTCGCACAACAAGTGCATGGAAAGCTCTATGCGAACCTTGCGATTGGCTACGAGAATTCTCAATATCACAGCATTGGCGACAACGTGCTCCTTCAGGACAGAACCGACGATTACTTTTATGTCCGGCCCAGCATTCAATACCAGCTCGGAGGCAACGGCGCGGTGGAGGTGTTTTATGAATATCGCTCGAACGATTCCACATACGCCTTCGATCAGTTTGACAATAACCGCGTAGGGTTTAGGATAGGCTTCGCGTATTGACATCCATGCCTCTTGATCGGTCCCTGTTTCGTCTTCTTTGCGTCTTGTGGATAGCGAGTGTTGCAGTTTGCGGCTTTGCAGAGCCGCCGACTGCAACGCCCCTGCCAAGCGCTCCGCCGGAACACACCGAGAAAACGACTGCTGTGGTCGAGGGGGACTACCACCTTGCAAATCATGATGTCGTCAGGATCACGGTCTTCCAGGAAGACGAACTCACCACGACAACGCGAATCGGCGAAGACGGTCTCATCCATTTCCCGCTCATCGGCGATGTAGAACTCGCCGGCAAGACTGTGCGGCAAGCAGCGGTGCTAATCGAGACGCTCCTAAAAAAGAGATTTCTTGTGAACCCTCAGGTCTCGATTTCCATCACGGAATTCGTAAAGAAGCGATTCACAGTTCTCGGACAGGTCAAAAATCCTGGCAGCTATGAAGTGCCGGCAAGTGAAAATCTCGAACTAATCCAGGCCATTGGGATGGCCGGCGGGTATACTCGATCTGCAAACCAGGGAAAGATTTTGATCAAGCGCTTGGTGGACGGCTCTGAGCGCGTTTATAAGGTAAACGGGAAGGAATTAGCGCACGGAGAAGGCGCCAAGGGTTTCCGCGTCGTGGCGGGAGACACGATCACGGTCGAAGAGAGCTTTTTCTAACCCACCGTATGGAAAAATATAATTTGAATCGCCTGCTGAGCGACGAAGAAGGGAAACCAATAGACCTTCGAGTCTTTTTCTATTCGATTCTCGATCGTCTGTGGGTCGTCGTCCTCATTTTGGTGCTGGTCACGACGATTGGCTTTGTCTACGTAAGCCGGGCGCCGCGCATCTTCGCCGCCAAGACAGTGATGGTCGTCGATGAGGAGCGTTCCAAGGTTGTCAAAGTGGAGAGCGTGGACACGGAAGATCTGAAGTCTGCGGAATTGCTCAATACGATGGTCCAGAGCATCCAGAGCCGCGAAGTGCTCAATCAGGTGGTGGAATCTTTGAAACTGACGGATGATCCCGACTTTCTTGAGGGGACGGGGCTGACGCACGCCTCTCCGGAGCAGGCCTTGGGAATATTAATCGGGGATGTGAAGGTGGAACTCCGAAAGGGCACGCGACTCGTAGACATCGTGGTTGAACATCGTCTGCCGGAGACTGCGAAGAAGATCGCCGATGCCATCGCACACGAATTCCTGCGGAATCGCTTCGAGCAGAGTTCAACTAATACTGGGGTGGCAAGCGAGTTCCTTCAAACGGAATCCGCGAGACTGAAAGACAAGCTTCAAAAATCGGAGGAAGCGCTCCATCAGTACAAGGTCGATAAAAACGCTTTTGGCCTTGAGGAAAATCAGAACACCATCGTCTCGCAGTTGAAGGAGTTCAATTCTAAATTGACGCAGGCCAAGGCTGAACGCCTCCGCCTCGAGGGGGATGCGTCCCGGGCCAAGGAAATTGCCGGAAAACCTCAGCAACTTCTGGCGCTTTCATCGATCGCGGCAAATGCCGGGGTATCCAGTTTGAATGACGCCATCGCTCAAAAGCAATCTGAAATTTCAGTGCTTAGCTTGCGATACAAAGACGAACATCCCAAGTATGTAGCCGCGCAAACCGAGTTGGGCAATCTCCAAGAGCAGCGCAATCAAGCTGTGCTCAAAGCGGCGGATTTGTTATCCTCGGAACTTCGCACCGCGCAAGAGACGGAGGCGGGATTGTCGAAAGCGGTCGAAGAGCAGGAGAAGAAAGCGGCCGAATTGAATCAGAAGTCGATTGAATACAATACCTTGACGCGGGAAATGGAATCCAATCAGGCGATGTATCAGTCGGTCCTCAATCGATTGAAGGAAACTGATGTGACGAAACAGTGGAACCAGACCCCGATTCGAATCTTTGAGCCAGGATTTGCCTACGGGCCCGTGCGTCCAAACAAGCTCGTTATCATCGGGACGACCGTTGGTGGAGGGTTGATTCTCGGGCTTGCGGCCGCTTTTGGACTTTCGCTGATGGATAGCAGTCTGAAGACTGTGGATGAAGCAGAGGAACTTCTCGGTCTTCCTGTTCTTGCAGCGGTTCCCCGGCGGAAAATTCCGACTAACGCGAAGCGCTCAGCCCTCCCGATGGTCGACGATCCAAAAGGGTCAGTTGCCGAGGCTTTCCGCACGCTTCGGTCAAATCTTTCTCTCCTGGGGCGCCAGGAGACGAGACGAACGTTTCTTTTTACAAGCGCGGTCCCTTCAGAGGGAAAAAGCTTCACTTGCAGCAATTGCGCCGTCGTGTCCGCTCAACTGGGGCTGCGCACGCTCTTGATTGATGCGGATCTTCGGCGTCCCGCCATCTCGCCGATTTTCTTTGGGACGCAGAAAAAGCCTGGGCTCGCGGAGTGCCTGGCCGGACAGACCAAGCTAGCGGCTGCCATCATTACCACGGAAATTCAAAACTTGAGTGTTCTTCCCGCCGGAAGCACCGCGCCCAATCCTGCGGAACTTCTTTCCGGCCTTGAATTCTCGAAGCTCCTGGATGAAGCCCTCCTCGTTTATGATAGGGTAATCATCGATACGGCGCCCGTCAACGCCGTCAGCGATACGCTCATGCTGACGCCCTATGTTCAGACGGTTTGTCTCGTCGTCCGAGCAGGTGCAACGCCGAGAAAATCTGTGATGCGGGCGGCGAAGGTCCTCAGCGGTGCCCAGTGCAAGCCTGCAGGACTGATCCTCAACTACCTCCCCGAGCGCCATGGAATTGGATACTACTATTACTATCAAACTGGCGAATACGGTGCGAAGGGGGTTTACGGGGCGAAAGCGTAACAGGATAGGACGAATTGTGGCGAGGTAAAGGAGGAAGCTTCCCTCCGTCAAGACATTCCCCTCGAAGGACCACAGTCGAGGGCCTGCCGGAGGCGCTAATTCTCTTTCTCGCTGTTGCGCTTCGGTTTCTGTCTCCAGGTGAATCCGAGCAAAACAGCGAAATAGAGTTGGATCGAGGCGATCTGGAGTGGAAAATCGAATGCGGCATGTAGCAGAACGCCCCCCAAGGAGAGTAAAACAGCAGCGTCGAGTGCGCTGGAAATTTGTTCCCTGCCCGACTTTAGGCCGGATTCGTCGAACGCTCCTCTCTGTTCGAGATCGAAAGCGGTCTCTTCCCCCCGGCGGGACCTCCCACGATGGCCTCTTTCGGCGAGTATGCGCTTGAGCTGAAGACCGATTCCTCCGGAGATCAGCAACGCCCAAAGTAGAGATCCTATGATTCCCCATTCCACCAGGGTCTGGAGATAATCGCAGTGGGCATAGTGCCAGAAGCCTTCCAGAGAGCGGCCATACGGCTTTGAGTAGAATGGAAAGACGAGAACAAATGCACCGGGACCGAAACCGTAGCATGGTCGATCTCGAATCATATCAAGGCAAGCCCGCGCCATCCAGATGCGCCCCTCGTTGGCCGGATCGCCGTGAAAAAATTCCGCCCATCGCTCCACGACGGGCTTCCACCCGATCGTGATGACCGTCGCCATGATTGCGCCAAAAGCGAGGAGGCTGGCAAGCCCTCCGCGTCCCCAGAACCGGCCTTTTGCTTTCGTCAAAAGGAAAACAAGGAGTCCAGACGCCATCATCATCACGACTGCCACCATTTGGGCGCCTTTCGAGACGTTGAGCACAAGGCCAGCGAGGATGACGAATATGGCAGGCACCCATACCGCCCTTTGCAAAGGGGTGTAGCGCTTCTCAAATGCGCCCATCGCGAGCGCCCCGCAGATCGGCCAGATCAAGTTCAAATACGCTCCTGCGTTTGCGTGATAGCGATACATGGCAAAGACTGTCTCTCCGAAACGCTCGGGCTCCCAAAAAAGAAGAGGAGCCCGCGCCAGTTTCTGCGCGATTCCAAAGATGGCGATCGAAATTCCAGTCCCTGCCATCGTGACCAGAACCCGCCGGCGCCAGGTCTGACTTCGGCCTGCGTTCGCGGAAACCAGCGTCATCAGCAGGAGCGCGGAAAGTCGTTCCATCGTGGCGTTGCTGATTTGGGAATCAATCGTGCTGGGCCAGAAATGCAGCCACTTGGTCTCTGGGATAAATCGGAGCAGATACGGGTCGAAATACGATTCTGCATTCCATGCCGCGCTCCAGCCATATCCAAGTAGTGCGAGCGCCAGGACAGCCTGCACCCACGGGATTCCTCCCAGGGAGAATCGCCGCAGGGCGATCGCATTTCCCATTATTGCGAGGATCGACAATGCGGCCACCACATCCATCCCGTAAATCAGGAGACTGATCGTCCATTCTCTTGTGGACCCAAACGCCCAAGGCGCAAGAATAAGCAACCCCAGAAGGAGCCACCGACCCATTTCCTGAAGAGCGCGGGCGCCCGCCTCGATGCTTAGTAACGGAATGCTCAATCTGAGCCAAGCGAACCTTGCCGGCACCGGATTGCAAGCTCAATTTCTCCCGAGCCAAGATTTTCCGGGAATGGCAAAATCTCCCATTGACAAGCCATATGCAATGTTGAGAATTCGAGCCACCTCACGCGGGGTGACCTTCCTGCCGGATTCGGCATGGGGATTTCCCCTCGTGACGGAATATTTTGCGAGAAAAACCACGGTATTTAGATGGCGGAAGTTCAATCTTCAACCAAGTGCGGCAGCTTGCCCAGATTTCCACCAGCTATTTTTCATGCAATGAAGCCAATACCTTTGGTCGTGGCGGAAGATTTTGATTACATTGTTCAGAAATAACTGAACTAATACAAGAATTAGAAAAAATTGAAACGCATGAATTCAGAGGCACTCCGCCCTGAATCGGACGAGCCTCGTCCTGCCACCCCAGGTAGTTCGGGGCCTCCAAAGGCATTCGCTTCCTCAGATTCAAAGTGGGAGTTGATTCAATTGTTTGTCCGGGTCACGCAAGTTCTCGGAATACCACGTTCAGTTGGAGAGATCTTCGGATTCATTTTCACCTCGCCTTCTCCGGTCGCCTTTGATGAGATCGTTGACGCATTGGGCGTCAGCAGCGGGTCCGCTAGCCACGGATTGCGGTATCTCCGCCGCGTGGGCGCCATTCAACTCAGCTACCATGTCCGGGATCGGCGCGATTTCTATAGCGTGGAAACGTCTCTCCGCAAGATGGCCGGAGGATTTCTGGCGGAAAAAATCCTTTTGCAGTTGCGCGGCGTCGATGAGCGCCTTCTGGCACTCCAAGCGCAGGCTTTGCAAAATGGGAATGGCGAACACGAGGCGCTAGCCGAACAAATTGGCTTATTGCAAAGTTGGAGCGCTCAAGCCAGTTCGGCCATCTCCGCCGCGCTCCAGACACTGCAGTGAGCGCCGGCGCTGTCCTCCCCATAGCTTTCCAGTAAACGCTGCGGGAATACGGCAACACGATTCGCAATTTAGTTCATTTTGTCATCTCCGCTCCTAACCGAGACGTTCAAATCTCCCTTTCCCCGCACTCGGCTTCCGTGAGGATTGCATTTATCACCGGCATCTCCGGCCAGGACGGCTCTTACCTCTGCGATCTTCTACTGGAGAAGGGCTATACCGTGCATGGCACGACCCGATCCAGCCGATCCATTGCCAATGGCAATCTGGACCGACACCTCGCGAATCCCCAAGTTTATAATGTTCGCCTCTTTCTGCACGTCCTCGATGTCTTTAATGACGCGGGTCTGGAGGGCCTGATTGGCGCAATCGAGCCCGATGAAATCTACCATCTCTCTGGACAAAGCAGCCCCCGTGTGAGCTTTGAAAAGCCCGAGGAAACCCTTCAGAGCAACACCACTACTACGCTGCGCATGCTGGAAGCCAATCGCCGCCTGCGAAGACCCGCCCGCTTCTTTCACGCCTCCAGTTGCGAGGTCTTTGGAGATACCACGATTTCCCCGCAAGACGAATTGACCCCTCTGAATCCCCTCTCACCCTATGGAGCCTCCAAGTCGTTCGCGCAGCAATTGGTCACCATTTATCGGAATGTTTACGGCCTGCTGTGTGGCAGTGGTATCCTCTTCAATCACGAGTCTCCGCGTCGGGGCACTCAGTTTTTGACGAAGAAGGTTTGCGTTGCCGTCGCGCGAATCAAGACCGGATCGCGGGATCGCTTGCAACTTGGGAGCCTCAACGCTCGCAGGGACTGGGGCTGGGCGCCTGAATACGTCGAGGGCTTCTGGCAAATGCTGCAGGCCGATACCTTAGATGATTACGTTTTTGCGACTGGCGAAACACATTCCGTCGAAGAATTTGTGGAAGCGGCATTCGCGCACGCCGGTTTGAACTGGAATGACTATGTTGACTATCAGGAATCCCTTCTGCGCAAGGTGGAACTCGCTCCATCATGCGGGCGTGCTGATAAGATCAAATCTGCCCTCGGATGGCGCGCCAGAACCGGTTTTCGTGCCCTTGTCGCCAAGCTCGTGGACGATGAGATCGAGCGATGCGTCAAGAATCCCACTTCCTCCCTTTCCCTGAAGGTCCCCGCTGATCGCGTTTAGTTTGGTTTGCACCGTTGAGATCTCAACCCATCCTAATTCGCATCTTCATTTGAACCGCCCACTCAGCTTCTTAACTTTCCATCTTATATTTTCTTGACTCCGAACGCTGCCCCACCGATCGCCATTCCCGATCCCGAACCAGATTTTGACATCTGGCTCGAGGCTGGCCGCAGCGAAAGGCACTATTGGTTCGATCTTTGGCGATATCGCGAGCTTTTTGCGATTCTCGCTTGGCGTGACATTGCAATTCGCTATAAACAAACCATTGCTGGTGCGGCATGGGTCATTCTTCAGCCATTGATGGGCGTCATCATTATGACGGTAATTTTTGGCAGAGTCGCCGGGTTGCCATCAGATGGCGCCGCCCCCTACGCCATCATGGTCTTCGCCGCCATGCTTCCATGGCAATTCTTCTCAAACTCGCTCGCCTCTGCCAGCCAAAGCCTCGTCGGAAACGCCAACCTCATCTCGAAGGTTTATTTTCCCCGTTTGATAATCCCGGCGAGCGCGATCGTGGTGGCCTGTGTCGATTGTCTCATCTCCTTGGCTGTCCTTGCGGGAATGATGATGTTTTACCGCTTCGCACCGACTTGGCGATTGCTCACGCTTCCGGCCTTCCTCCTGCTCGCATTCATCGCCGCCCTTGGGCCAAGTCTGATCATCACCGCGCTCAATGTCAAATACCGCGACATCCGTTTCATCATCCCATTCCTCGTTCAGTTCGGAATGTACGTTTCTCCCGTCGCCTACAGCAGCAGCCTTATCCGGAACAAATTCGGCGATACCGCCTTCCTCTTTTACAGCCTCAATCCTCTCGTCGGCGTCATTGACGGATTCCGCTGGGCCATACTTGGCGGCAACAATAACATTAATCCCCCCGGTTTCGCCATTTCGCTCCTCCTCACCGTCCTTTTTCTGGTTCTCGGAATCTGCTACTTCCGCAAAACCGAAAAAGTTTTTGCAGACATCATTTAACTTCACCTTCCGCCTCTCTCGTGTCATCAGACATTGTTATTCGCGTCGAGAATCTCTCGAAAAAATACGCCATTGGCAAAGCTCGCCGCAACCGGTCCGGTGATGGCCTTCGTCACGCCATTCAGGATGCCGTTAGCGCTCCCTTTCGCTCGCTGAGAAGGATCGGACAAAAAAATGCGTCAACCTCCGAACCGTCTTCTACTTTTACTTCAGACTCCTTCCCTTCCACTTCGTCCAAAACCTCTGAGGACTTTTGGGCCCTGAAAGACGTCTCATTTGAGGTCGAGCACGGGGAAATCCTCGGCATCGTTGGGAGGAATGGGGCAGGCAAAAGCACGCTGCTTAAGATCTTAAGCCGTATTACAGAACCGACCCGAGGCCGGATCGGGATTAAAGGGCGTGTTGCAAGTTTATTGGAGGTCGGAACTGGTTTTCACCCCGAATTGACCGGACGGGAAAATGTGTATCTGAATGGGGCCATTCTTGGAATGACGCGCGCCGAAGTTCGTTCCAAGTTCGATGAGATTATTGATTTTGCCGGCGTTGAGAAGTTTCTCGATACCGCGGTTAAATACTATTCCAGCGGAATGTACGTGCGCCTGGCATTCGCGGTCGCCGCGCACCTCGAGCCTGAGATTCTCATCGTGGATGAAGTTCTGGCTGTCGGCGATTCGGAGTTCCAGAAAAAGTGTCTTGGAAAAATGAAGCAGGTTGCGCAGGGCGGCGGTAGAACCGTTCTGTTTGTCAGTCACAATATGGGTGCGGTCGATGCCCTGTGTAATTCAGCGCTTTGTTTGGACAAAGGTGAGATTAAGAAAGTGGGCGCTACCGCGGAGGTTCTCCAATGGTTGCGCCAGGAACGAATGGCCAATGATTTGAGCAATTCCGTGCGCGCGCCGCGGATCCAAAGCAGTGGTGGCTATCATATCAGAGAGCTCAGGCCCGCGGCTGCGACCTTTGACCCACGCGAGGAAATGCGATTCACCGTGTCCGTCGGCTGCCCTGCGAACGGCGTGCGGTGCCACTTTGCCATGCATTTGCTGGATGAGTTCGATACCAACGTGACGACCATTTCCACGGAGTACCTGCAGGATAGGTGGATAACCGGGGGAGAGCACACTTTCAATGTCTCGATTCGCTCTCCATGGCTGCCGCCGGGCAGTTACCGCGTGAATGCGTTTCTCTATGGTACGGGTATTCTTGATAAGTGGGAAGACGCCTGTTCCTTTGAAATTGGACCGGGCGTGATGAATAAGGGCTTTTCATCCGCCAGTTCTCGAAACACGGGAAAGACATTGTGCGATTTCCAACTGTCCCAGGAGACACCGCAACGATGATCAAGCGATTCGCCAGATACGTGCTCACCCCATGGTTATGGGGCTATTCGTCTGCGGAACATGGATTAGGTCGGATGTCATGGTCGCAGTTTGGCGAGGACTTATTGATAGCGGGGATATTTTCGGACCTTAGAGAGGGCTTTTACGTCGATGTCGGCGCCTTCCATCCGCTGTATTTGTCAAATACGTACGGTCTGTATCGCAAGGGTTGGAGCGGAATCGCGATCGATGCGAATGCGTCGATGCTGGAGTTTTTCGCCAAAATCCGGCCGAGAGACGTCTCCATTCACTCGGCGGTTTGCTCCCGGGAAGGAGTGGTGAAAATCACTACGTTTGAGCAGGGTGCTTTCAACTGTCTGGCGGAACATGCCGGAAATGTTCCGGAGCAATTTCGCCGCGGAGCCAGCACCAGCGATGTTCAATCGAAATCACTGGCCAAAATCCTCGATCAAAATGCGGTGGGGCACGTGGATTTGTTGAATATCGATTGTGAAGGATCTGATATGGAAATCCTGGAGTCCAACGATTGGGCGCGGTGGAGGCCGTCCGTTATCTGCATCGAAGACCATGCTGAAGATTGGCAATCATCCGCTGTCGCCGGCTTCCTTGAAGGAAAAGGTTATACACTCATTTATCGAGTTGGCCTCTCATCCCTTTATCAGTTGGTCACCGGAAGCAGCGTGCATGGCCGTTGAAAGTCATCTGGGGTGATGAAAATGGGCTTCATTTATCATATCCATTATTACGGTGAGGAGCAGGGTGCGATCTGCACTCCCCAAGTATTTCCGCCGTATTCCCGTGTGGCTGCGCGGTCGTTACGCCGAAGCGTACAAACGGCCCGTTCCGGCTGAAACGGTCCGTTGCGATTTCGAAATGGATGGGAAAAAGTATCCTATTTACGGGCACATCAATTTGAATCCGACCCGTCATTGGGAGCGCTTGGCGCGACGGGTGGGTTTCAAGGTCAACTCATTCGGGACGTACCAATCAATCCGTCGTGGGGGTGCATCAGACAAGCCCATCGCTTTGGCTATGTATTTTTTTGGCAGTTGGATCAATTCGATGTTGCCAGCTCGTTTGGGCCGCTTTTTTGGCGATTCCACCGCGTCGCTTCTTGAGCGCGTCGGCGGGACCACAAAGTAAAAAGGCGCTCCGGTCCCGGTGTCGGTTCCTCAGAAAATGGAAAACGTATCTTCAAAAAGCTATCGTCCCGACATAGACGGGCTAAGGGCCGTGGCGGTTCTGCCCGTCCTACTGTTCCATGCGAAGCTTTGTTGTCCGGGTGGATTCGTTGGCGTGGACATTTTCTTCGTTATTTCAGGCTTTCTAATCTCTACCCTGATCCTTAGGGAACTTCGCGACGGCACTTTCAGTCTCGTCGGATTTTGGGAACGTCGGATTCGGCGGATCCTTCCGGCGTTGGCCGTGGTTGTTTTGATCACCCTCGTTGCGGGGTGGTTTCTATATTTGCCGGCCAACTTCGAATGCCTCGGTAAATCCGTCATTGCTCAAGCCACGTTGCTTTCCAATGTTTACTTCTATCGACAGGGGCTTTTGGGAGGCGGCTACTTTGCCACCACTTGGTTCGCCAGACCGTTGATGCACACCTGGTCGTTGGCAGTGGAAGAACAGTTTTACGTGCTATTTCCCTTATTCCTAATTATCCCGAGGAGATACCGAAAGCTTTCGCTTGGCACAACCCTCGGCGGCATTGCCATCGCGTCATTCGCATTAAGCGTGGTCGGCAGCTACTTATGGCCATCTGCCACATTTTATCTGCTGCCCACACGTGCTTGGGAGTTGTTACTCGGTGCTTTGCTCGCGTTGACCGGCGGACGACGCCCCGCCAGCGAGGCCGTGAAAGAAACGACCGGATGGCTCGGTGTCAGTCTCATTGGCTATGCCGTTTTCTTTTATGGCGAGGATACTCGCTTTCCGGGATTGGCGGCCGTTCCACCATGTTTAGGGGCGGCCTTAATCATCTTTTCCAGTGAATCTAAACCCTCGCTCGTCGGCCGGCTCCTTTCATGCAAACCGGTGGTTTTTGTCGGATTGATCTCCTACTCTCTCTACCTGTGGCATTGGCCGGTATTGGAGTTTTCGAGATATCCATACTCTTTTTACCGATCGTGGCATCGCCTTGCTTTGCTCGCAATGAGCACCGCCCTGGCAATCCTCTCCTGGAAATATGTCGAGACACCGTTCCGTAAGCGCCGGGTTTTTCAGGGGCGTCGCCAGATATTCGCTTTTGCTGGGAGTTCCATCGCAATATTCCTTATTTTTGGTTTTCTTGTTCTTCATGGTCAGGGCATTCCTTCGCGCTTTTCCGCCAGGGCCCTCAGCTATATTGAAACTCGAAGTCACAACCCATCCTGGAACAATATAAGTTTGCAAGAGGCACAAGCTGGCCAGTTTGTTGAACTTGGTTCGAAGGAAGGAAATCAACCCATCGACATATTGATTTGGGGAGACAGTCACGCTATGGCCGTAACCCCCGCTATCGACGAGCTTTGCCGCCGGTTTTCCTGCCGCGGCATGCAGGCGACCTATGTTTCCACCGCGCCCGTTTTGGATTATGTCAGCACGGGGCCCTACAGTCTCAAAGAGAAATCGCCAGCGTTCAATAAAGCTGTTTTCAACTTTATCTCCCAAAGACATGTCAAGAACGTCATTATCGCCGCCTACTGGAGTTGGTATCCGAAATCCGATTCATTCAAAACAGGTTTGCTTTCGACGGTCCGCACCGTAATGAATTTGGGAACCAGAGTCTATGTTCTTAAAGACGTGCCCACTCAGGCTAACGATCTCGCCAACCTCACCGCTCTTGCCGCCTTGCATGATTACAGTCTCGAAGCGTTGGGGGTTACACCAGACAAGCATCGATTGGCCAACGATGATTTCGCTACGGTGTTCGACCAGATTTCGCAGATGGGTGCGACGGTATTGGATCCGGCTGACTATTTCTTGAATCACAGCGGCCTTTATGGGGTGGTTCGGAACGACCAAATACTATATTGGGATTCCCACCACCTTACGGTGGAAGGATCGAAGCTATTGGTGCCACTTTTCGAACCAATTCTACATTCTAAGTAAAATCAAGTGCTGTCTCCTTCCCGACTATACTGTCAATGCATGGCCGTTGAAAGTCATCTGGAGTGATGAAAATAGGCTTTATTTATCATGTCCATTATCACGGTCAGGAGCAGGGTGCGATTTGCACCTATGAACTTTGCGAGCAGCTCAACAGTTTAGGCCACGACGCAAGAATTTACGCCTTCGGCTCCGCGGGTGACGGTCACGAAGGCATCCGACGCGACGTTCGCCTGCACGACCTTGGGCAATTAACGTGGTGGACCCACGAAGGTCTCGATTGCGCGGTGTTTTACACCGCGGATGCTTTTTCAGCCCAGGTTCTTACCCAGGCGCGGGACGCAGGGGCGACCGTGGTTATTGAATCCGACAGTGATGGTTATATCTCTTTTCGCCAGGCCCCATTTCACGTTCTTCGGCAGAAAATGTGGGACTCTCGTTATTCTTCGCTTCTCAAACTTCGGCTGCTCAAGACTTGGGTAACACTCGCGTTGAAGAGCGCAGCGACTGAACGGCGGATTTTCGACAGCTTCAGTGCCGCCCATTTTGTAAAAATTGAGTCGGAAGAGCCGAAAAATATATTGCGCCAGTTTTTGCTTTCCAAATCTCGCGCGGACCTGGCGGCAAAAGTCATTGTAATTCCCTTCCCCGTCCGGCCGCATTTTGCGCACGATGCCGTCGAAGCCAAACGCCGACCGATGGTCATCGCCGCTGGTCGCCTGGACTCGCAACAGAAAAATGCTGAGTTACTTGCGGACATTCTAGCTGCCTTTTGTCGGAGCGCTCCTGAAGCGGCGGTTGAAATTCACATTCGGGGGCTCTCGACAACGTTGGAAACGCTTGCAAAATCGCACCAGAGAATCGCTGTGTTCCACGATTCTTCGACACATCTGCTGGCTCGGCGATTATCCGATGCTCGAGTATTCCTTTCCACTTCGCGATGGGAGTCCACACCAATTGCCGCGATAGAAGCTCTGTGCATGGGATGCAGCCTCGTGGCGCCGGATGACGTCCCGGGTTATCGATCGCTTATTAATAACGGTCGATATGGCACCGCATATTCCCGAGGACATGTTGACGCCGGAGTCCACGCTCTAAAAAGCGAATTAGAGCAATGGGATACGGGGCGCAGAAACCCTGCTAGAACAGCCATGCACTGGAGAATGAAGTCTTCGCTCCAAGCAGTTGCCAATCGATGGAGTGAATTGGTGTGCAGTCACCGCTAGAGGGTCAATTAAAACACTTTATCCACAGAACCCTCCCCATGAGATTTATTGATCGCCTCTGTGGCCACTGGCTTCGTCAGCGTGGTTTCCAGATCGTTGCGGCGCCTGCCGGCCAAGTTTTTGCGGAAGGGATCAGCAATCCGGCGGAGTATGCAGGTCCCGCGGATTTTAGCAGATATTTCCGCCCTTGGGACGTACAAAGCGAACTAAACGGATGGAGGGAGCCGAAGGTCGTGGACAACACCATGTTAAGTCCAATCAAACTTTACTACCTGCGGGCCCTGGCGGCACACGCTTGCGGACTGACTGGCGACTTTCTTGAGGCGGGAGTCCATAACGGTGGCAGCGCTCGGCTTCTGCTCAATGTCATGCAAGAATATAAATCGACCAAACGTATTTGGCTTTTGGACACATTTCAAGGGTACTCGAAGCCCTCTCCCGAGCGAGACGGTTGCCACGTGAAGGAGCGAGACTGTGGCGGGCGGCCCCGCAGTTACGTAGAACAACTATTGCAGGATGGAGGGTCGCGCGTGAGGTTTGTCGAGGGAGCAATCCCGGGGACGCTGACTCAGGTGCAGACTCAGGAGCTGGCTTTTTCGCATATCGACGTCAATCTTTACGAGCCAACCTTAACGGCGATGGAGTTCTGTTTGGAACGGACGGTGCCGGGAGGAATTCTGGTGTTTGACGATTATGGGTGGCCGGCGACTTACGGCGCGAGGATGGCGATCGACGAAGCGTGCCGGAAGTTTTCCCAGTCCGTAATCAGTGTTCCGGAAACTTCACAAGCATTTGTCATCAAAGCCCACTCGTAGGAAGCCTTCATGTCGCCAGATTACGCCAAGACCGAACAGGAGCAGTTGATGCCAATCCGTGACCAACCGGATCGTCCCCATGTTCTCGAGAAAAACGAATATGTGCCGAGTTCTCAATATGAGGAGTTTATCGTTCCTTTGCTCAAGAAGGAGATAGAGGGTTGCTTATCGCGGCTGGGCCGGGCGCCGAGCAAAGGGCTGAGGGCTCTGGATTGCGGGTGCGGCCGGCAACCTTTCCGAAAGGCCATCGAGCAGATGGGATATGCATATACGGGCATCGATGTAAATCAAAATCCCGAGAAGAGTGTGGACATCATTTGCTCATTGGATGAGTCCCTGCCAGAAACACTCTTGTCTAAAGCTCCATTTGATTTGATTCTGTGTACCGAGGTTTTGGAACATGTTGCGGATTGGGATGCAGCCTTTCGGAACTTTTCTGCTTTGCTCGGAAATGAGGGTCATCTAATTATTACGGCTCCTCATCTTTACCAGTTGCACGAGGAGCCTTACGATTTCTGGCGGCCCACGCTTCACGCATTTGACTTTTTTGGGCGCCGATGGCAATTCGTTTCAACCTATCAATCCGCCGCGGGAGACGCATGGGATGTGCTTGGGATTGTCCTGGCCAACTGCTCATTTATGCCGAAGCGAATGACCCTGAGGGCAAGGTCGCTGGCCAAGGCGCTCCGCTCATTTCGCAACGTGGTCTTTAAGACACTTCAACGGCGGAAGCTTCAACAAGACGTTCGCATCGATGGCGCATTATACGTATCTAATATCGTTGTGTTTGTTAAGGACCCAACGCGGGACGTGGGCGCGGGCCGATGACCGAGCCGCATGTGGCATGCCCAAAGAATGGCTTTATCTCTGCAAGATCGCTCCGGAGGTTTACAAATTCAAGATTGGCGCCGGAATGAGCAAATGCGCAAAGTAGCATTTTATTCGACAATTGAGGGCGCTTGGGGAGGCAGCGAAGAATTGTGGAGTCGGAGCGCCCTCTTTTTGGCAAAGCGTGGGGTCTCAGTGGATATCGGAATTTCCCCATTTATCGCTCGTGAGAAGGTGACCGTACTACAAAGCGGCGGCTGCCGTATCTGGAGGTTGCCGCCATTTCGACGACCGCAGCGATTGTTCAGGCGACAAAAATTTAAATGGCTGGATCGCTTAAACCCGGACCTGGTGGTCCTCTCGCTGGCGGCACATCACCACGGTGCGGAATGGATGACTGAATTGCAAAATCGGCGAATACCCTATGTCCTGATCGTCCAATCGGCGGACGAAAGCTACTTCCACTCGGATGGAAATGTTCCGCCTTTACGATTGGGATACCAGCGCGCGAAGCAATGCTTTTTCGTCTCCCAAGCGAACAGAGAGTTTGTCCAATGGAATCTGGCTGCCGAGTTTCGCGCGGCGGAGATTGTTAGAAATCCGTTTAATGTTTCTTACGACGCATCGCCAGCATATCCCGCAGCCAAAGACGGGAAATTCCAGATCGCCTGTGTTGCCCGCTTGGAGCCAATATCGAAAGGGCAGGATATTCTGTTTAGCGTTGTGAATGAAGCGAAGTGGCGAGCGCGACCCCTAAAAGTAGCGTTCTTCGGGAAAGGCCTGACGCAGCAAACGTTGGAAGAAGCCAAAGAAGTATATAATCTTACGAGTGTGGCATTCGGCGGATTCGTGGAGAATATCGAAACCATTTGGGAATTATACCAAGCGCTGATTCTACCGTCACGCTTTGAAGGCCTGCCGTTGGCTTTGGTGGAGGCTATGCTTTGCAATCGATGTGCGATTGTTACGGATGTTTCTGGCAATGCGGAATTGCTTGAGGACAACGTAACTGGATTCATTGCCTCAGGCCCGAATGCCAGGTCGTTGGACGAGGCGCTTGAACGTGCCTGGACTCGGCGGGAAGAGTGGATGCAAATCGGCAAACTGGCCGGATTGAGAGTTCGAGAGCAAGTTCCTCGCGATCCGGGCGGCCTTTTCGGGAAGAGGCTTCTTGATTTAGTTCACACCCATCCATGACCATGGACTTCTCGATTTAGTTCTGTAAAAATGCATAGCGTCCGGGCGGGTGATTGTGATTGGCATTCGACGCCGAAGCGTAGTGCATTAAAAAACGCGATGCTTCATTTTATTGTTCAACGCATACCGCGGAAATGGCTGCAATTCTTTGGCCGGTTGCAGTTCACTTTGCCGATTTTGAAGGTCCCCATCAACTGGATTGGCGCCCGCATCGCGGCCTCGGAAGGCATCATCAAGCACGGCGTGGGCAGCGGATTGCGGTTTTGCGCTCAGGGAGGGTACCCCGGATACTTACTCGGCACGTCTAACGCGGAGGAACAGGAAGTTCTAAAACAGAATTTGCGTGAAAAAGGCGTTTTTTACGACATAGGCGCCAATATTGGGTTTTATGCGACTATCGCCGCGAAGCTCGTGGGATCTGAGGGGAAGGTCTTTGCCTTTGAGCCGTTTGCGGCCTCGGCGGAGGCGTGCCGGCGGAATGCTAAGTTGAATAATTTTACCCATGTCACCGTCGTGGACGCTGCGGTTGCTGCGAAGGAAGGACAAATGACCCTCGAATTGGGAGAGTCTAGCGCTGTACATCGACTAACCGTTGGGGAAAATGGACGCAAGGTGCGTGTTGTGACAATTGATCAATGGCGAACCGAGGAGAGAGCGCCCGCGCCAGACCTCGTTATGATCGACGTAGAGGGAGCGGAATTGGACGTTCTTCATGGTATGCTTGAAACTCTCAAGGAGGCGCGTCCAACAATCATGGTTGAGGTTCATTGGCGCGGGGACGCTTTCTTTGATTTTTTTTCCGAGCATCTCAATCGACTGGGTTACCAACTCACGACCTATGCCGGTGAGGCGCCTCCCTTGGGCTTTGTCCGCTACCATGCGTTGATCCGATGCGATGAAAGGAAAGTCGGTTACAATCTTCCATGAATGGGAAATTATGCGGTCGAGTTCAACGTCCTTCTTAGGGCCTCCGCGGCCCAATGTCGAAACGTCTTCCAGGTGCATTTGAGCTGTTACGAGATGGAAATCGAAAAAATTATAACGATGGCAAATCGAACGGTAAAGCTGCAGTTCACGGTGATGGAGCGGTCACTCCGCGCCACTGGTTGTAATCTTCCGCTCCATGTCATTCCTTTCGGCGACGACCTCTTCGACTTGCCCGCGAATGCGGAATGGATGGTAAACGAACCACTTTTTGCGACGTTGACGGAGCATGGCGCGTTGATGATGTGCAGAAAGTATCTAGCTTTAATGCAGAGCCGCTGCGCGTACTTTGACACTGACCTAGTTCATTTAACCAATCCGCAAAAGTTTTTGGCCTCTCTTCCTGGATCGGCGTTTGTGGTGGCGGACACCGAATGGAACAAAACCCGATGGACATTTACGCCTGAAACGAAGGCAATATACCTCAGAAAATCGACGCTTTGGCCACTCACAAATTTCAACGCCGGATTCTTCGCTCATGAGGCGCCACTGGTAAACATCGAAGGGATTCGAAAGTTGCTTTCAAGTCCTGAACTTGGGAAAATGGGACGGGGCTTTTCGCCTAGTGGCAGCGATCAGGAGGGAACGAACTATTTAGTTCATATCAACGGAGCGGAGGTCATCAATCTTTGCCTGCCCCCTTTCTGCGTGGAATCAACGATGGCGTGTGATTACTCCGGTGGGGTTTACCGAACTATGGAAGCATCTCGGAGGCCACCATTCATTCATTTTGCGGGAAAGGCGTGGGATTTGAATGTGGACGTGGCCGGCATCTTTTTGGACTTTCTAACAGCCGAGGAAACGCGAGAGTTTCACTCCTCGCAAAATGAGCGGCTTCTCCTTGGGAAGCGGCGTGCGCGTTGGCCCCTCTGGGCGCGCGTTGCAAATCGAGTTCTCGCCAAAGTTCGAAGCCCAGTACGCTTGCAATGGTGGCATTCCGATGCATCCTAAAAATGCGCCCTTCGCATCAAAAATGGCTTTCAAGCAAGAAATAATCGGCTGTTTGGAAGCTGAGCCGGCACCCGTGCGATATATCGCAAAATGACTGTCTGTATCGTGTCTAGTAACAGCGGTGCGGCCAATGGTGGAGAGGCGGCATATATTAGGTGCTTGGGCAATCACTTGGTAGAGCTCGGCCATGCCGTTTTCGGGATTAGTCGACTACGTTTGGTAAATGCGAACGTGCTCAATTACGCACTTTCAGATGCTGGGCCGGAGGGCGAAGTAAATCAGGTTTCTTGCGGCGGGTGGAGTTGTCGTTTGGTGCGTCCCTCGCGGGCGGTGACCCCGCTATTGCGGCTATTGCCATACGTCATGTCGCGTCGCATTGTTAATCGGTTGTCCGATCGTGTATTCTGCGCGGCCTACGACGCGCCGGTGCTTGGCGCAATGCCGGGTGAAATAGACGTCGTTCACTATGTGGGAACTGGTTGGGCGTTATTGGGGTATTCGGCTCTTCACGCCGCCCGTAAGCGCAAAGCGGTTTTCACTATTACGCCGTTCGTTCATCCCAATCAATGGGGGGATTCGCGAGTCGACGTCCGCCTATACAATCAGGCGGACGCCGTTTACGTCTGCTCTGAATACGAGAGAACCCATTTGGAGAAAAAGGGGGTTCATCCGCGTCGGATACACCTCACCGCGATGGCTCCGGCGGGGGTTCTGGAGGCTGACGCGAATCGGTTGAGGACGCGGTGGAAGCTTGGAAGTCGTCCCCTGATTCTGTTCTTGGGGCGCAAACAGCGTTACAAGGGCTATCATGTGCTCTGTCTGGCGATGAAGGAAGTGATTGCGGCAGTTCCAGAAGTTTGTCTCGTGGTCGCTGGTTCGGAGTTCGAGCCTCCGTTTCCACCCGTTTCGAGTGGAAACTTCCTCGATCTAGGCGAACTGACCACGTCCGCCGGGGATGCTCAGCAGAAGGCTGATGCTTTGGCGGCTTGTGATGTATTCTGCATGCCCTCTACTGCTGAAGCATTCGGTCTGGTGTATGCGGAGGCTTGGCATTACGGCAAACCGGTCATCGGAGGGATGGCGCCGGCGTTGGAGGAATTGATTATTGAGGACGTCAACGGCTACCGCGTTAATCAGGATGAAAGCCAGGTGGCGTCGCGATTGATCCAACTGTTGCAGGACGAGGGGTTGCGGCGGCGGATCGGAGACGAGGGACGGCGCATTCAGCAGGAAAGATACACATGGCCCGCCGTCTCGAGCCGCCATCTTCAAGTCTGGGCGGATTTGCGCCCGGCGCCAGCCAACCATTTATGAAAGCCCTCGTTACCGGCGCCGCCGGGTTTATCGGCACGAACACGCTCATTCGACTCATGGAGGAGGACTGGGAAGTGGTGCCCGTCGATTCGCTAAGTCGTCGTGGCACGGAAGTCAACCTGAGTATGATCAAGCAGCGGTTTCCGCATCTTGCGTTTCGAAAGTGCGAAATCGAAGATATGGCTGGGGTGATTTATCGCGAGCGGCCGGAGATTGTCTTTCACTTTGCCGCCCAGGTTGCCGTCACTTCGAGCGTCGAAAGCCCGACTCGCGACTTCAAGATAAATGCGGAAGGCTCATTTCTCATCGCGAAAGCTGCGGCTGATGTTGGTGCGCCGGTGATTTACACATCGACGAACAAAGTTTACGGCAACAATGTGAACGGCGTTGAAATCGTCGAGCAGGAGACGCGTTATGACTACGGAACTGCTTACGCCGGACGCGGACTTCCCGAGACCTTTTCCATCGATGCACCCCACCACACGCCTTATGGCGTCTCCAAGCTGGTCGGTGAGCTGTACGTCCGGGAATTCGGTGGGATAGCCAACCGCTGTTCGTGCATGTATGGGCCCAACCAATTTGGCATTGTGGACCAAGGCTGGTTGTCTCACATTGCCACGAATAAGCTTCTGGGCCGACCGACGACGATTTATGGCGACGGCAAACAAGTTCGCGACGCCCTGCACGTGGACGACGTAGTCCGGCTCCTCCTCCTTCAGGCAAAGGCCATTCTTGGCAGCGAGCGAGCCCTCTTCTCGGGAGAAGTGTTCAACGTAGGCGGCGGTGCGGCGCGCACCATCTCGTTGATCGAACTCTGCCGCAATTGGGAGATCGAGCCAAATTTTGGGCCATGGCGCCCCGCGGATCAAAAAGTATTCTACTGCGATATTGCCAAGGCGAAGCGAATGCTGGCGTGGGAACCACGGGTCAGTCTCGAAGAGGGGCTGGCCAGCCTTTATCTATGGACTGAGCAAATCCTGAGGACAGCATGAAATGAATCTCACTTCCAACGCAGAATTCCATCGAGCGGATGCTGAACCGAAGCTTCACGTGGCGATCGCTTCGCGCTTCTCGCCGGCAATGTGCGGCGGTGTGGCTGGTTATGCACGTATCCTAGCGGCCACGAAGGGAACCGGGTTGGACGGGAACCAAAGAGGGTGTCCGTAAACGCCTTATCGACACACGAGATCGTGTCTCCATCTGTTCTCAGGTAATTATTTCGACAGTGTTTAGCGAAACTAAATTCAGGGTTGGTGAAGAAGGAATCCAGGCGGGGCTTCTCTACAGCGTAATCGTACCCACGTGCAACAGACCGGAACTTCTTGAGCAGCTTCTAAAAGTTCTCGCACCGCAAGTGGGCGGAGACGGAGAAATTATTGTGACTGATGATTCCCCCAGCCAGAGGGAAGCGAAGGAAGTGGTGAGCAAGTTTGCCAACGCGCGCATCGTTCCGGGTCCGAGACGCGGCCGAGCTTGCAACCGAAACTCCGGAGCGGGCTCCGCAAAGGGAGACTGGATCATATTTGTGGACGACGACGTGGTTCCGGATGGGAGGTTCATCCAGGCCTATCTGGATAGCATTGCCCGTGGGAGCGCTGACGTTTTAGAGGGTAGAACATATAGCGACCACAACCTGGATCGGGAAAAATTCGAGGCGCCCGTAAATGAAACGGGTGGCCTGCTTTGGTCATGTAACTTCGCCATTCGACGAAGTCTCTTCAATGCACTCGGGGGATTTGCTGATGTGTTCGCAACTTACGGCTGTGAAGATACTGAATTGCAATCTCGTCTGCTGAACGCGGGGCACGATATCCAATTTGTTGGATCGGCATCTGTCTATCACCCTCCGCGGCTTCGGCCCGGAGCGTTCGAGATGGCAAAAAGATGGCACGCGACCTGGGTGCTCCGGCTCCTCAGGAATGAACCTTCGTCGGTCCAGTTTGTCACGCTGCCCAGGCACATCGTCGCTTTTGGTATCGGTGATGCGCTGCAGTTTAAACCGTCAAGGGCGAGAGCAAAGTTGTTGGCTCGCGCAGTTTTCGTCGCGGCCATCGTGGCCTGCAGGCTTCCGTGGTGGCATCTTCGAGATTTTCGGCGAATCGAGGGGTTCCGCAAAGCGAGAAGGCGGGATAAATGTACAGCCTAGCCGAACTATTGCAGCGCGCATTTCGCCGCCTGGACTTTGCGCCGGGGGCGTCCTCGATTTTCCGCAGGGCGATGTGGCAATTGCGGGGGGCAGATATCGGGCGCGGAACTCACTTGCCACGCGCAGAAGTCACTTGGCCGCATCAGGTAAGAATTGGCCGGAATTGCATTTTACAACCAGATATTTTTTTTAACTACGACCACTATTGGACTCCGGGGCCGTCAATTGTCGTGGGAAACCGCGTTTTTATCGGTCGAGGTGTTGAGTTCAACATCCAAGGAAGAATTGAGATTGGTGACGATGCGCTGATCGCCGCCGGATGCGTTTTCGTGGATCACGATCATGGCCTTGATCCCGACTGCGTAATCAATCGACAAGCGATCCGTGTTATGCCCATCTCGGTAGGTCGCGGTGTCTGGCTCGGGGCGAACGTGGTGGTTTTGAAGGGAGTGAGAATTGAAGAAGGCGCTGTAGTCGGAGCGGGTTCGATCGTCACAAAATGCATTCCCGCGGGCGAAATCTGGGCCGGAAATCCGGCTCACTTTCTCAGGCGCCGTTCCGCCGATGCGACGGCTGCCGAAAACTGCCAGGTAAATGTTTAGAGATCACCCAGCCATGATCCTGAAGAAAAAGCTTCGTGCTCCCTGGAACCGAACAATGTGGGTCTCGACACGGTCTTACCGGCGTTACTTCTATCGGTCATTGGGGTATCTGCACGCCGATTTGCTGGAGGCTGCCGAGCGTTGGGTTAAGCCAGGCGCGGTGGTTTGGGACAGCGGGGCAAATATGGGCGTTTTTGCCTTCGGAGCGGCGCATTTCGCGGACCAGGCGGCAGGCGTGTATGCCTTCGAGGCGGATATCGACGGTGCAGCACTCGTCACCCGTTCCCTTGAATTTAATAACATGTTAAATCCCTCTCAAGCGTTATGAAGGCAAAATTGCGAAAGCTGGAAATGCTGCGCGGTTTTGCTGCTCTCTACGTTTTCGCGACGCATGTTGCCCCGGCACGCCTGCTGGCAAAAGAGAGCCGTATGGGTTTCGTGTTCGGATTTGGACAGGAAGCTGTTATGCTCTTTTTTCTTATTTCCGGGTTTGTCGTTTACTATTCGACTGCCAAACACGGCGACAAATCGTTTCGTCCCTATCTCGCGAGACGCATTCGTCGAATTTACCCGATTTATCTGCTCGCCTTGGTTCTTTCTTTTGCGAGCGTTACGTTGCCAGGGCAACCCAGCGCTGCTAAACCGCCGTTTACGCAAGTGCTGGGAAATATATGCATGCTGCAAGATTTTAGTGGCGTCAAACCGGGCGTGTGGGTCTCGACGCTCGGTGGCAATACTGCTCTCTGGTCTTTGTCATACGAGTGGTGGTTTTACATGCTTTTTTTCCCCCTTTATCGCTTCGTGCCGACACGCGCGCAGATACATGTTGCCGCCGCCTTTTCGTTGCTTGGATTAGTTACGTTTTGGCTGCGCGCGAATCAGGTTTCCTTGTTTCTTATGTATTTCATTCTTTGGTGGAGTGGGGCGGAACTTGCGAGTGCCTATCTTGAGCGTGTCCCATTGACTTTAACCTCGCAACGTCGCTCCATTGTTTATCTTGCATTTTTCTCTGCTTTGCTTGCGTGTCCTGTTTTGCTCAGTTTAGTGCGCCATCAGGCGCTTCACTTCGGGATTCACCCCGTCTTGGAACTCCGTCATTTCTGCGCCTGTTTAGTTCTTCTGCTTACCGGCCTTCTTTGGGCGCGCCTGCGTTGGTTAGGCTTCGAATCATTTTTCGGAGTCTTTGCATTGGCGGCGCCTATTTCATATGCACTGTACGTCTTTCACATTCCCTTGCTGGTCACATCCTCGTATCTTGGCGGTATCCCTAACCCGGCAGTCGCGCTTTGTGGCTATATTGTGGCAGCGTTTGGGGTGGCCTACGTCGCAGAAATTCCATTTCAGAGGTGGGTTGATCGGTTAACTGTCTCCTGGATTCAAGATTCTAATCATGGGCCATGGCGAAGCACCGCCGTTGACGCGGTCGTTGCGAAAGACATTGCGGCGGCTTCGGCGGTCGTCCCGAACAAGTGATTGCGCTGGCGGAACCGATGGCTGAGGGATCATGAACAAGAATTAAAAACGTAGCCCGGCCCAGATGAGAATCGCTTGCACCGGTTTTGTTTCCAAAGAGGCTGGCAGCGTCGCCTCTGCCAATGCCTTGCTCTTGCGAGAGTTGGTAGCGAGTGGCGTCGAAGTTGACTTTTTCTCAAAGCCATCCTTTGTCGACCCTCGGCCAGCCGTCGGTGAGCACGCAGGATTTCGTTTCGTTTCGGTTGTGAATACGGTCTCAGATACACTCCGGCGAAGCATGTCGTGTATTGGAGGATTAAGTGCATTGGCTGAATGGAATGATGCCGCATCTTACAATCGGCTTCTCGTCAGGCGTATTCGAAGCGAGCATCGAAAACACCCCTACGATGTCGTGCTGTGGTTGGGTGATTACGCGCATGGGTCCGTTCCCGGAGTGGCGACGGTCAGCTTTGCTCAAGGCGCGCCGGGCACGGACGCGCGATCCGTCCTACGTAGAAAGGGAGAGATTCGGCGATTGGCTGGTAGACGAACTGCATGGAAGTGGGAATTGCTGGGGCGCCTTCGCCTCTCTCGCGTCGGATTACCTAGAATCCGATATTCCGATCGTATCATTGTCGGCAGTTCCATCTCACGCGAATGCCTCTCGGCAATCTACGGTATTTCCGACGCACGCGTCTTCACCATCCCTTATCCAATCGATCTCGAATTCTTTAGGCTACCCGATCAATCTGGGCGGGCCGCGGAACGGAACTTAAAAAGTGAGACGCAGGGTCGAAAGGACGCTGGCACCCCTTCCTCAGCGCTTCGCGTTCTTTGGCTTGGCCGCATCGTTCCCAGGAAACGGTTGGATGTTTTCCTCGACGGCATTGTGCTGGCGTCCCGGGACGGCCTTGATGTGAGGGCGACCATCGCTGGAAACGTTGGTTTCATCAAAGGCTATCACAAATTAATCGATCAATTCCCTATCCGGGATCGCTTGCAATGGGTGAGGAGCATTCCCAGATGCGATGTGCCGGCCCTCCTGGGCGAGCACGACGTACTCGCCCAACCGAGCGAAGAGGAGAACTTCGGTTCATCCGTCGCCGAGGCCCAGGCGTGCGGTTTGCCGGTGATCGTCGGCGCGACGAATGGCAATGCAGATTATCTCTGTTCTCGCGATGTCCGTTTGGTGGACGATCGGCCAGAGACCTTTGCCGCAGCTTTACGGGAGATGGCGGCGCGCAAGCTCGAGGGACGGTGGGGAAGTCCTCACGAATCACGCGAATTGGCTGAGCGGGAATTTAGCCTGCCGACGGTTACCCGGCGGTTGTTGGGCATCATCCAGCGTCACTCCATCCGCAATTCATGCGCATTGGTTTAATCAGCGGAGCCTATCCGCCGGATTTCGATGGAATCGGCGATTATACGTGGTGGCTGGCGCAAACGCTGGCCTCGCGGTCTGGCGTGGATTGCCCGGTGCGGGTCTTCACTTCCGGCGGGACGGAGAGGCCAGTAGATCCTGGCGTCGAGGTTTACCCCATCTTCGACTCGCCGCGTCCCGCCTCGTTTCGTGAACTGCTGCGTTGTCCAGCGATCACCGAGCTTGACTGGTTGGTATTACAATATAACCCCTTCAGCTTTGGGCCGCGTGGCTACTGCCCCTGGGTGCCGGAAACCCTCGCTCTTCTGCAGAAATCGCGGAATGGGCCTCGAATTGCAGTGATGTTTCATGAAACCGTTGTTCCGCGCTGGCCGTGGAAGTTTGCTCTCATGCGTTGCTGGCAGCAACCGATCTTTCGTGCCGTCTGTCGCGCGGCGGACGTCGCCTTCGTTTCCACGGAGCGCTGGATTCCGCAAGTGCAACGCGCCGCGCCGCGGCTGCCGGTGCGGCATTTGCCAGTGGGCTCCAATATTCCGCTATGCCGGGTCTCCCGCGAGGAAGCTCGCCAGAGGCTCGGGATTGAACAAGGAGCATTGGTGTTGGGAGTCTTTGGCGGCGCACATATTAGCCGCCGGCTCGACTGGATCGCGGCGACGCTTCGGGAAGCCAGGGCAAGGAACACCGAACGGCCTACCTTGCTACTCTACGTCGGCGCCGACGGTCGAACGATCCGGGCGGCATGTCCCGAGGCCAACATCATCGACTGTGGCCCTGTTCCGGGAATGGAGGTAGGCCTGCGGCTTCGGGCCATGGATGCCGTGGTTTCGCCTTTTCTCGATGGGATTTCCACGCGTCGCGGATCGGTGATTGCGGCATTGCAACATGGGGTGCCCGTGGCCAGCACGCGCTCCAGTTGGACGGATCGAGTCTTCCTCGCAATGACTCCGATCCCGTTGCTCCTCTCCGTCGCGAATTCAGCGACGAGATTTGCCATTGAGGTGTCGGGTTGGCTGGAACGGCTCCGCGGTATTCCGCAGATGGATGTCCAAAGCGAAGTATGTCAATTTCACGGACAGCATTTCCTGTGGTCGGCGATCAGCGGCAAATTGCAATCCACCCTTTCTTGTGGCAAATCGTAGTTCGACTATCATTGGGCCCGGATCATTGCGCTTTGGCCTTGCCGCCCTTGT